>Ga0129298_10000223_pt1 | contig 21022 bp, 21 predicted proteins | sample I19B2metaG_FD_94707 | JGI IMG/M metagenome (GOLD analysis project Ga0129298, IMG submission 94707) | Lake sediment bacterial and archeal communities from Gulf of Boni, Indonesia to study Microbial Dark Matter (Phase II) - ​I19B2 metaG | ecosystem: Environmental > Aquatic > Freshwater > Lake >... | reverse complement strand
GGGATATCCCGTCGAATGTAACCGGCATTCAGTTTCTGCATGGCCTTAATCTTGTCGTCGGGTAAGCTAATCAGGCGAATTTTTCGAGAAGAGGCCAAATCCATGATCGAAGAGGCTGGAATCGTGGTGCAAAGCAACCACCCATCGCAATGGCCATCCTTCATGAGAGCTACGGTATCGCTATAGCCCACATGATGAACTTTGGATATGTCTTTGTAGGAGAGCCCATAGATTTCCAGAACCTGGGTGGCGGCAAACTCTCCGGTATGACCTTTTGGACCAGGGGAGATCCTCTTTCCCTTCAGGTCTGCCACGGATTTGATGCCCAAATCTTCCAAGACCACGATCTGGAAGTATTGGGGGTAGAGGTTGGCCAGTTGCCTCATGTTTGTGATTTTTTGCTTAAAGGGCGGCCGGCCATAGATGGCATCCACGCCTGAACTGGAGTTCGAGAAACCAATGTCGCATTTCCCTAATTCCACGCCTTCCACGTTGGCTACCCCGCCTCCGGGCGCGACCGTCAGCGTCACGCCGGGAATCTCTTTCTGGATGGCGTCGGCAATGGCTCCACCCAATGGATACCACGATCCTCCCATGGGCCCAGTCATCATCTTCAGATCGATCTTCTCTTGGCTCATGGTCAAAGATGGAAAAGCAAGGCAGACGATAAAACCAATAACTAAACAAATCTTACCTCCAAATCTCATTTTAATTCCTCCTTTCTCTTAAAAATTCTCCTTCGACCCATCTCCTCTTAAAAATTGAAAGGAATTTCCACCAATAAGACTATAAATTGGATTTATTGTCAAGATTTTTAGTCCCTCCCTCATATCGGCCAATGTTTAGACCTTCTTCTCCTTCTCGGAGAAAGCATAAAAGACCAGACTGGCAATCATTCCTAAAAAGCAGATCAGGAACGAGAGGTGATATGCCTCTGCGGGATATGTGTGACCCACATGGGGAAACGACTCAATGACTTTTCCCAAAACAGGCATGAAGAGAGCTGCTCCAGCCATGGTGAAAAAATTGGTTCCAGCCAGCACCGTGCCTGCAATCGTGATGGGAAAGAGCTCCTTAGCATGGGAGTAAACCAACATCCCAAAACTGCTGAAAAAACCAATAAAAAAGAAGATAAAGCCATACCAAAAAGGGCTCTCGATCCTAATCATTCCGGTTAATGGGAATAGGCTCAGGCTGTAAAGACTAAATCCCCACAGGCCTACGCCTTTCCTGGAATGAAAAACTCGATCAGAGAGCCGTCCTCCAACAGGACCTCCCACAATCGTTCCGATTGCCAAAAAGATTAATACATTGCCCGCTTCAATAGGAGAGTATCCCTTGATATCGATCAGATAAGGACCCAACCACAAGCCCTGAAGACCCATAAAGGTGCCATATCTGAAAAAGTTAATGACTCCCATCTGCCAGAAGGCAAGGGACCCCAACAACATTCGAACCGATTGGAGGAGGCCCATGATCGGCTCCGATGTAGGATGAAAATGAAAACCTTCGTCTTTCTTCTCTTCTCCGTCCAATACCCAAAAGACCAAAATGGCAAGGACCGTCGTGATCCCACCGGCAAAGACGAAGGCCATTCTCCATCCTATCTTGGAGGCGAGGTAGGCTAAAGGAGAGGCAGCAAAAATATTGCCCAATGCTCCAATGGAGAGATTGATGCCCACAAGGGTGGCAAACTTTTCAGGTGGAAATCTTAATGTAAAGACTTTCATCGTTCCCATTAAGATAGAGGCCATCCCTACCCCAATCAGGACCCTCCCAAAAAGCACAGCAACGAAGGACTCTCCAAGTGCAAAGAGAAAAGCGCCCAACGCTCCAATGAGTGGAAATAAGGTAACAACAATGCGGGGCCGGATTCGATCGAGCATCGGCCCCATTGGGATTTGAAGCAAGGCAAAGGAGTAGAAGTAGGCGCCTCCGAGGATGCCAAGGGTCTCTGCATTGAGATCGAGATCTTTGATGAGATTTGGAGCGATGACCGCATTGGAGACGCGGTAAAACATGGAAAGGACGAAGAGGGCTGAGAGGCTCGAAAAGATCAGATAGGGCCTAAGAGATTCCGACACCATAATGTCAAATGTCAAAATCCAAATTTCAAATTAAATCCAAAGTTCAAATATCAAAATCCAAACTCTTCTCCCTGAAATTTATTCACGTTGGGTTCATAACCCCATGTGAGCTTTGACATTTGTCATTGATTTGGATTTTGAACTTTGTCATTTGAAATTCTCTATCAAGTTACGGAACAATGACCACCTTGATCGGCTCTTCACCTTCAACTTCGCCTGCAACGACCTTTATTGCGTTCTCAGCCTCTTCCAAAGGAAATCGGTGGGTCACCATCTTTTCGAGAGGATATTTCCCTGACTCGGCTAAGTGAATGGCTGGAATGACAGACCGGAAATCGTGGCTGTAGACGCCCTGGACCCTGATCTCTTTAAAGACGATCTTATCGAGAATAATAGGAACCTCCTTATCCATTCCATAAAGGCCTGGCAGGATTACAGTCCCCTTCTTCTTCACCAGATCGATGGCGGTTTGTGCTCCTTTTGGATTTCCAGTGACGTCCATGACGAGATCGGCCATCCTTCCCCGGGTAATCTCTCTCACTATTTCCACTGGATTCCTCTTCTGCACATCAATGATCTCATCTGCACCGAAGATTCTTGCCAATTCAAATCGGGCTCGATCTTTTGTCATCCCGGTGACGATTACCCTTCCAGCCCCGGATTCCTTCGCCACGATCACACCTGCTAAGCCTTGCTGGCCAGGACCTTGAATTACGACCGTGTCCCCAATCGAAATGCTGCCCATGGTTCGGAGCCATCTGATCCCATTGCCCAAGACCGCACAGATCAGAGTGCCGACCTCCGGCCGGAGATCTTGTCTTACCTTATGGACCATCGCCCTTTCCGGAAGATAGAGATATTCGCTGTAAGCGCCCCAAAGATGGGGCGGCTCCTTACAGGAGATCATAGATCCATAGGTGAGCAGCGATTCACATTGGATGTAGTCCCCTCCTTTACAATAGAAACATTCTCCACAGCCAAAGGTATATTCAACGATGGCCCGATCCCCCAATTTTAGACCCCGCCTTTTAGATGCCTCTTCTCCAATCTCAGCGATCGTCCCGAAGATCTCATGACCCATGATGATAGGATAAGGTCGAGGTGCCCTGGTCGCTTTCCCCCGGTACATCCCAACATCTGAACCGCAAACCCCTACCATGTCAACTTTGAGAAGCGCCTCTCGAGGTCCGATTTTGGGAAGAGCAAATTCTCTTAGAACCATCTCTCCTGGGGCTTCAAGAACCATGGCCCTCGAACTCTTCATCCTTCTCCTATCTTCCGATTTCAACACACCTCTCATACCTTTCCCTCAATTCTCTCTTCAACACCTTTCCTGAAGGATTCCTTGGGAGGGCCTCCACAAAGTCAACCGACCTGGGTTTCTTATAGCTGGCAAGATGCTTTTTGCAGTATTCAATCACGTCCTCCTCTTTCATCGTCTCCCCTGTTTCTAATACGACGAAGGCCTTCACCGACTCCCCCCAAATTGGATCAGGGATTCCGATGACCGCAGCATCACGGATTTTTGGATGGCGATAAAGCAACTCCTCAATCTCCCGGGGATAGATATTCTCCCCTCCGCTCACAATCATATCCTTTTTCCGATCGACGATATAGACGTAACCCTCTTCATCCATCCGGCCAAGATCTCCGGTATGAAGCCACCTTCCCCTCATGGCCTCTCTGGTTGCTTTCCTATCCTTATAGTATCCCTTCATCACATTTGGACCTCTACAGACTAACTCACCGACTTCACCTAAAGGAAGATCCTGATCCCGATCGTCCACAATCCTAATTTCTAAGAATGGAACCGGTGGTCCTACACACTCTCGCTTTCGACGAGAATCCTTTGCGTTGAGAATAGCAATGCTGGGAGAGGCTTCGGTACAACCATAGACGTCGTAGACCCCATCAATATTGGGAAAAAGTTTCATCAGCCTCTCCTTTGTCTCGTCAGGAAGGATCGAGGCACCCGTCGTACATTTTACAATTGACCTCGTGTCATATTCTCCATAGGGGAAGGAGAGGAGCAGATGGTACATCGCAGGTGCACCAGAGATCACGCTTACCTTCTCCTCTTCGACGATGTTCAGAACCTTTTTCGGTTCAAAATCCTTGATCAGGATGCTCGTCCCGGCTAATGCCACGCGCGTAATGAAGTGGTTATTCAGGGCGGCCGTATGATAAAGAGGGCCAACGACCAATGAAACTTCGCCCTCCTTCTCCTCCCTTCCGAGGATGGTATTCACAAGATTCCAGAGAATATTCTCATGGGTGAGAAGGGCCCCTTTGGGCCTACCCGTCGTTCCAGAAGTGTACATCAGCTCACATTCATCTCTTTCTGAGATGCGAATGTTCGGCTCCTCTTCGGAAGACCTATCCAAAAGTTCCTCATAATGGAAGACGGAGGAAGAGATGGACTCTTCCAACGAGATATAGATCTCAACCTTCTTGAGCTTCGGCCGGATCGTTTCGACGAGATCTGAGAACTCTTTTCCGTAGATGAAGAAGCGAGCATCTGAATGATCTAAGATATAAAGAACTTCCTCAGCCACGAACCGAAAATTGATGGGCGTGAAGACCCCTCCTGTTTTTACGGTCGCGAAGAATATTTCGACCAAATGGCTTGAATTGAAGAGCAGGGCTGCCACCTTCTCACCTCTTCTCAAACCGAGGCGGAGCAGTCCGTTTCCGAGTCGATTAACCCGATCATTAAATCCTCCATAGGTCAGTCGCTTCTCTTCAAAGATGATGGCAGTCCGTTTTGGAAATTTATTGGCAACGAGGGTCAGAATTCTGCCCACATCCATAGAAGGTTCCCTTCTAAAATGCGTCTGGAAAGAGCCTGCGTGGGGATCACCGAAGTTTTAACAGATCCCTCGCCTCTTCGCTTGTCGCAGGCTCCTTGCCCAGAATCCGGATAATGGCCACGGCCTTTTCCACCAGTTCTTTATTGCTCGAAGCATGCCTTCCTTTTTCCAAATATAAAGTATCCTCAATTCCAATGCGCACATTCCCTCCTAAAAGAATCGATTGGGCCAGCATGGGAAACGCAGTCGTCCCGATGCCGAAACCCGCCCATAGAGCGTCAGTAGGTAATGCTTGCTTCATGATGACCATGTGGAAGGGTGTTGCAGGGATGCCCCAGCGAACTCCCATGCAAAGTTGGAAGAGAGGCGGGGGCTTGATCCTTCCCGTCCTAACCAGATGATGGGCGATCTCAATATGGCCTAAGTCGAAGACCTCCATCTCAGGCTTGGTCCCAGCATCTCGAATCTGCTCGGCCATCCACTCTACATGGGCGAGGGAGTTGACGAACACACGGGGCCCGAAGTTCATGGATCCTACATCGAGGGAGCAGATCTCAGGCCTTAACTTTACTACATGTTCGATGCGTTTTCGTGGCGCACATAAGGTGGAGCCTGGTCCAAATCCCACAGGATCCTGATCGGTCGGAACGAAACGGGCTCCACCTCCGGTGCTGAGGTTGATGATCATGTCGGAGTCTTCTCGGATACGCTGAACCACCTCCTCGTAGAGCTTCAACTCCATGGAAGGTTCTCCCGTTTCCATGTCGCGCACATGAATATGGGCCACAGCTGCCCCTGCCTCATAGGCCTCGAGGGCACTTTCTGCTATCTCCTTTGGGGTGATAGGAAGTCCGGGGATCGATCTATCACCGAACGAACCGGTAACAGCTACTGTAAGGACCACCTTTTCTGACCTCATGACTGATACTCCCTCTTGGGATTGAGAATTACAATTTGACAAACTACCTCAGATCCTCCACCTTCTCAACAGTCTTCCGGATACGACCGATGAGGGGTAACATCGGCAGAAGGAGGATCATCGCCACCCCTGCAAAAATAAGCAAGCAGATCGGCCTCGTGAAGAAAATCGTGGCACTCCCGCCCGACATGAGGAGTGACTGTCGAAGCGAGTTGTCCAAAAGGGGACCGAGGACCATGGCAAGGACGAGAGGTGCCCCATCATATTTAAACTTTTTCATCAAGTAACCAAGCACGCCAAAAAGAAGCATGAGCCCCATCTCTGCTGGATTGCTATTCAGACTATAAGCTCCAATGAGACAGAAAAGGAGGATGAGGGGAAAGAGAATTGGATACGGAATCTTTAAGATCTTAACCCACAGGCCGATGAGGGGAAGATTGAGGATGAGGAGGATCACATTTCCAAGGTACATGCTTGAAATTGTTCCCCAGAAGAGGTTCGGGTGGGATGTAATGAGCCTTGGCCCGGGGGGCATGTTATAGATCATAAGGGCACCAAGCAAGATGGCCATGACTGCATTCGAGGGAAGTCCAAGGGTCATGAGAGGAATGAAGGCTCCTGCGGTGGCAGAGTTGTTTGCGGACTCGGGGCCAGCAGCACCTGCGATGGCTCCCTTTCCAAATTCCTCAGGGTGTTTGGAGAGTTTCTTCTCAACCCCATAGCTTACAAACGACGAGATCACCGCTCCTCCACCTGGCAGAATGCCTAAGAAAAAACCGATCACAGATCCGCGAAGAATTGACCAGATCGATCTCTTCCAGTCCTGAAGTGTCGGAAGGAGTCCTTTGAACATCGTTTTGAAAATCTCTCGTCCGGCCAACCGTTCTTCTACGTTGACCAGAACCTCTGAGATCCCAAAGAGCCCCATGACCAAAGGAACGAGACCTACCCCATCAAGAAGAACATCGAGCCCGAAAGTAAACCTCGGCTGGGCGCTGATAAGATCGAGCCCAACGTTTCCGATCACGACTCCAAAGCATGCCATCATGAGGGACTTCACCATGGAGCCTCCAGCTAAGAAAGTAAGGACCGTCAGACCAAGGATCATCAACGAAAAGTACTCCGGAGGCCCAAACTTGAGTGCCATTGCTGCAAGAGGAGGGGCCATGAAGGCAAGTCCCACTACTCCTAAGCTCCCTGCAATGAAGGAAGCAAAGGCTGAGATCCCAAGGGCAGCGCCGGCTCTACCTCTCCGGGCCATCTGGTACCCGTCGATGCAGGTCACAACAGAGGCGGCCTCACCGGGAATGTTCACGAGGATCGACGTGGTGGATCCTCCGTACATGGCACCATAGTAAATCCCAGAAAGCATGATGATCGAACCGACTGGCGGCGCATGGAAGGTCGCGGGTAGAAGAAGAGAGATGGCAGCCACAGGCCCAAGCCCAGGGAGCACCCCCACAAGGGTCCCGATCAGAACACCGATGAAGCAGAAAAGGAGGTTGTCAAGTTGGAGGGCAACTCCTAAACCGAAGAAGAGATGATGAAGAATATCCATAGCAATTCAGATGATACGGCCAAGGACCCCCTTCGGAAGTTGAGCCTTAAGCCAAAGCTCGAAAACGATATAACAGCCAGCCGTCACAAGGAATGACATAAAGAGAATGGTCCTGAGACGGTACGTGCCTTTTACCCTGAAGAGGAAAAATAAGAGGACGAAGGTGCTAATCAGAAATCCGGCCGTTTTGAGCACGACGGTGTAGACCATGAGGAGGAAGATCACATAGAGGACTTTCCCTGTCTCGAGACCGGCCCACAGCTCTCGAAACCCACCTCGACTTCCACGATCCCTGAATGAGGAGAAAAAGAGGGCAACGGACAGAAAGGCGAGGATCGTACCGGCAAAGAAGGTGATAAAACCTGGACCTGGCTGATGAAAACTGCCAAACCCATACTTCAATGAACCGAGCACAACCCCGATTCCTATAACGAACCAGAAGAGACTCGAAGACTGGTCCGGGTTTGTCATTCGTTGCCGCCAATCCCTTCGTGAGTGAAGTCCTCTAATTTTTCTTGTAGATGCCAAGCCCCAGTTCTTTGAAGAGCTTTCCGTTCAACTCATAATCTCTCTTGATGATCTGGACGAGCTCCTCGGTTTCCTTAATGTCGTGAGGGTAGCTGAGCCGATTCAGAACCTGTTTCACCTCGTCCGTCTCTGAGGCTTCACGGAAGGCCTTGCCAAGCGTGGTCACCACTTCCTTAGGCGTATTGGCCGGGGCATAAATCACAATTAAGGCTTGCACTGAGAAGTCATAACCCTTCTCCTTAAGGGTTGGAACATTTGCATAGAAAGGCATTCGTTTATCGTTCCAGCAAACAAGAAGCCTCATATTTCCCGCATCGATCTGCTCCTTCCATTCCGGAGTCTGAGAGACTGCCTCCACGTGCCCACCCATTGCAGCCGCTACGGCTTGTGGGCTCGTTGCGAACGGTACGTGGGTCCATTTAATATTCTCCTTCATCGCCAAGTATTCCATCACCAGATGCTGTCCGGTCCCCACGCCTGAGGTACTGTATCGGATCTTCCCCGGGTTCACCTTGGCATAGGACATGAACTCTTCAAATGTCTTCCAAGGGGAGTCGCTCTTTACGGCAAGACCATAAAGATAGTACGAATAGCTCATGATTGGAATGAAATCCCTCAGCGGATCCTGCGCATTGTAAGGAACCGGTTGAAGGTGAGGGATTCGGCCTAAAGTCGCCGAGCTTGTGTTGGCAATCGTGTATCCATCTGGCTTTTCGGCTTTGAGCCTTCCAAGGACCAAAGTCCCTCCACCTCCTGTGACATTTGAGGCTACGATCGGCTGTTTTAAAGCCTTAGAAGCAATATTTGCAATTGCTCTTTGACTGATATCCGTCCCGGACCCTGCTCCCCAACCGATCCACAGATTGATCGGTTTCGAAGGAAAGATGTCCGCCCATGCGTTCCCTCCAGCAAGGATGATAAAAAGAATGACCAATGCGACTCCAAAATATTTCTCCTTCATACAAACCTCCTTTCTATTTTTAAGCCTTCGCCGATATCAACTTAGAGTTACAAAAAAAGATTATTTTGTCAACCCTTCGACTCCCCGGCCTGAAGGCCTGGGCTTGCCCTCCGCCTGAGACTTCGGCGAGCTCAGTCGAGCCGCTCGGGCCGAAGGCTCAGGGTTGACCCTGCACTTCGACAGACTCAGTGTCCCGAGCTTGTCGAAGGAAGCGGCGCTTCTTTACCCCGCCTTAAAAGGCGGGGACTTCGGCGTGATCTCAGTCGAACGCTTGGCGCCGCCGAACGGGTCAAGAAATCGCAACGGTTGGTACTGTCCTAAATTGAATATTATCTAAATGGATTTGTGGTGGTTAGGTGCAAATTTTGCATTTAACATCCACAGATGATCCTATAAATGGTGGTGCTGTTTTAATTGGATTGCGTATAGGTCACAAACCGTCCTTAGATGAACAGGGAATTGCTGAACGGATTTTTTCAAATTTGGATAGTACTAATGATTTCAAAACATAACAAAAATTGGACATAAATGGTAAATTATTTACTTTTTTGTTGTTTGAATATTCTCAGACGGGAAATAATATTAATTATTAAATTCAGAATGTTAGATAACAAGATATTTTATGGTATGAATATTGCTTATTTTCAATAAAAAATAAATTATTTGGAAGATGCATTTTTTTCTTGACATAATCAATATTATCTTGATAATTTAAATTATAAGTGTTATATTAATAACGAAAACTTCCCTGCCATCCCACGTTGGTTGGCAGTTTTATAAACCCCGAGGGGAACGGATTCCGTTCCCCTCTTTCATTTTATCTTTATGGGTTAGTCGCAATCTACCGACAACAACTTTTGACCAGTGCTTCATCAATATAATGGAAGCTATCGCACACTTTCAATAGATTATCTGATTTACGCCCCTGGAAAGCCCAATTCTCTACTTGTTTTCCCATTCCTTGAATACTCTCTATAACCTCAACAAAATCTCCATCTCCACTTACTAATATTGCTGTATCGTAAGAATTCTTATATGCTAAACCAAGCATATCAATAGCCAAGAAAACATCGGTTCCCTTTTCTTTTAAATTTGGAGCAATACCCACTAACCTACCATATCGAACCTTCATATAATTCGACCTTTCCAGTTGATCTAAAAAGCTCATCTGGATAGGATACATTTTGGAGGTTTTCTCTGTAGGCCTAACTGTATAATAATAAGTCCTTACCAATTTGCGACCAGCCACAAAAGCCTCCACTAATTTATCTATTGCCACATTGTAGAAATAGATTTTCAGTTCTTGGATTCCGTAAAAGAAATTCCCTCCATCTATAAAAACCATAACTCGATCCATCTTCTCACCTCATCACTTTTTGGATTCATTGACAATGGCAGCTTGTACTGCCGCTTGAGGGGAATTAACAGGTTCTTGATGAGGCACCGCAAAGAATCTCCATTTCTTTGAACCTTCCAACCCATAAGACCATGCATAACAACGAGTGGCTTTAGGATGCCCTTCTAAATCAAAAACCTGTACGACCCCTTCCAAAACTGTTTCTCCTTCAAATACTTCTTTAACCGGCACAGATTCAATCCAAGTGGCCTCACAACCATGCAGATCAAGGATAGCCTTTGTAAGGCTTCAATGGAAGCCTCAGAAGCAAGGTTAGCTTTCTTTCGTTTCATTTTCGGCCTTGCTTTCTGGCACAAAGCTATTTTTGTAGACTTTAAGAATATTGATCATTTGATCCCATTGTGTCTCAGTTAAGGGATATGGCATTCTTATAGTACCCAATTCCGTTGGAGATAGAGGAATTGGAATTTCAATCACGAGTTTAGATGAATCAATTCCATGACCTAAATCTCTCGACATGATCATTCTATCCTCCTTGTTGGGTAGGATTCTATTTTTTCCTCTCTTTTCAAGTTCTTTGTTGTCTTGAGATAAGCCTGCAAATTCAATACTTTTTCTAAAAGAACTAATAAAATCATTCACACTTTCAGGATTGAATCCGTGTTCCTTAATTAGTTCTATTCTTAATGTATTATCAGAAGGTATAATACCATTATACTTACTAAATATTTTTTCATAAATAATTGGTTTTAAAGCAGATTTTTTAACTATTTCAATGTAACGCTCATCTGATTCATCATGAAGCGCTAAATCAATAGCCTCTTCAGTTAATTTTATAGCATTTTGTTTCTCAGAAATCAACTCAAATTTTTTCAAAGCAGCAATTATTCTTGCAGCATATCCTCCCTGCGATTTATAACCCAAGTGTTCATAGGCAGCCGCCAAAGGAATGTAGTTATTTTTATCCTTATCCCATAATATTTTCGCTTTTTGGATAGCTTCATCTAAACTGATCATGGGATACCCGGGACTCCTTTTCCCTGGCTTACGAGGTTTCCGTTCTTTTTTCTCCTTTGGTTTTTCCATTTTAAAATCCTCCCTTGTTATTCCTATACCACAGTTGTTCCTTAAAAGTCAAGAACAAAATTCATCATTTGGAATTACCACTAATTTCAAAAATAATTTATTATAATTCAAAACAATCCTTGACACGGGATTAAAAATAGATTATGCTGGAAGTGTTAAATAAAAAGCCCCATTCAGATAGGGCTGAATGGGGCTTGAAATGGGGCGCGGATTAGGGCCAACATTGGGATTTACACCCACATGTTCGGGGTGCAACTCCCCGGCGCTCCACCATTTATATACCAAATTTTTTGGAGGATTGCAATAAATATTTTAAAAAGCGAAAAACAGGAGATGGTGATTGGGGGATTGGTTGAAGGTTCTTCGATCCGTTCTATTGAACGAGTGACAGGGGTTCACCGAGATACCATTATGCACCTCATGGTTAGCGTTGGTAGTACCTATGAAAAAATCATGGATACGACCATGCGAAACCCACCCTGTAAGAATATAGAGCTTGATGAAATATGGTGCTTTGTGGGAAAGAAACAACGCCATGTTGGGCTAAATGATGATCCGAATGCAGTTGGGGATTTTTACACCTTTGTGGCGCTTGATTCGGAAACAAAACTAATTCCTGTTTATAAGGTCGGGAAAAGGGATCTTCCTACAGCTCAAGCTTTTATTTCTGATTTGGGTTCTCGCCTTAGCAATCGGGTTCAATTGAGTTCTGATAAATTGAAGGCTTATGTTGAAGCGGTTGAAATGGTCTTGGGTGCAGATGTTGATTATGGACAGATAGTAAAATCCTATGAAGCCGAACCCATCGGGCCAGGTAGATACAATTCTCCAAAGGTCATTTCCGTCCTAAAAGAGTATATAACTGGAAATCCGGATTGGAATAAGATTTGTACTTCATTTGTGGAACGACAGAACTTAACTGTCAGGATGCAGATGCGCCGATTTACCCGATTAACCAATGCCTTTAGCAAAAAGCTTGAAAATCCTAAAGCGGCTGTGCCATTGCATTCTTGCCATTATAATTTTGTGAGGATTCACGGGAGTTTAAGGATGACCCCTGCAATGGCGGCGGGAGTGACAAAGAATTTATGGACTATTCGGGATTTAATTGAGGCGGCAAATTAGGACAATACCCAACGGTTAACGGATACGGACAATATTCTAAGATGATTTGATTTTTCTGAGGAGGATGTTTATAATGTTTAAAGACGACATCATAACCTGAATGAGAAGGAGGTGATTGTGGCATGAAAAGCGCAGTTTCTGGAATCCTATCGTTGTTCCTGATTGGAATGCTGGTCACTGCCTTGGTTGGATGTGGGGCTGATATTAAGGCAGAGAATGAGAAACTGAAAACAGAGAACACCAACCTCAAATCGGACAACGATAAATTGAAACTTGAAATACAAAAATTGAAGGAAGAGATCCAAAAGGCCGCAGAGAAGGAGGCAGCTCTTACCTCCATGACGGCTGAGAATGAGGCCTTGAAAAAACAGGTGGAAGACCTGAAAGCCCAACTTGCAAAAAAGAAGAAATAGCTATTCGATGACTCGATGATTTAGTAAAAAAGGGAAGATCCAAACTAAAGGGTTTTCCCTTTTATTTTTAACCTCTATGAAAAAAAAGAGCCCTGTGTCAAAAAAAAGATCTAAAAAGAGAGGAAAAAGGGGATGGACTCTTTATATCATCTATGCCTTCATTCTCTCTATCTTTCTCCCTTTAATCTCCGGAATTCTCCTCTTCGTCTATTATTCCAGAAATCTCCCTGATTTTAAACCGTTGAAAGAAGGAAACCTGAGTGCTTACTCCATCGTCTACTCGGAGGAGGATGAAGTAGTCGGAAAATTTTTGATGGACAATCGAATTCCCATTCGCTACGAACGCATTCCCAAACCTCTCGTTCAGGCCTTCATCGCAGCAGAAGACGCAGATTTTTTCCATCACAGAGGAATTGACTATAAGGGGATTGCCCGTGCGATGTTTAAGAATCTAATGGCGGGCAGGATCGTCCAAGGAGGGAGTACGATCACACAGCAGGTAACCAAAACATTCTTCCTGACCCCCAAGAGAAGCCTCCTTCGAAAGTTAAAGGAAGTCGCCTATGCCTTTGGATTAGAGCGGAACTTGAAAAAGGAGGAAATTCTCAATCTTTATCTCAATCATATCTATTTAGGCAATGGAGCCTATGGGGTGGAGGCAGCCAGCGAAAGTTATTTCAATAAGCGGGTAGAGCAACTCAATCTGGCAGAAATAGCGATGATGGCCGGCCTGGTAAAGGCTCCCAGTCGCTACTCGCCTGTGAACAACCTGAAGAGAGCAAAAGACCGGCAAGCCTACGTCCTGAACCGGATGGAGGAGTTGGGTTTCATCTCTCAGGATCAGAGGGAGAGCGCCTTTCGGAGCCCGCTGAAGATTCAGTCAAGAGAGAGCGCCTACTTCAGTAAGGCACCCTACTTCACGGAGTTCATTCGACAACAGGTGGAAAGAAAATACGGAAAGGAGACGCTCTATCAGGAGGGACTGAGAATCTACACCACCCTTGATCTCTCCCTCCAAAAGATCGCTCAAAAGTCTGTCGATGTGGGACTAAGGGATTTGGATAAGAGGCAAGGGTTCCGAGGCCCGATCCAGACGCTTTCCCTAAAGGAGGTGAAGGTACTTACAAGTAAGAAAAAAGGACCGCTCACCCCGCTTCCACAGGGTGAGGTTTTCGAGGGCGTCATTCTGTCAAAAGACGAGCCAAAAAAATTTTATACGGTCTGGGTGGGGGATCGAAAAGGGATCCTGCCATTTTCTGAAATGGCGTGGGCCATAAATGTGAAACCGACACCTCACTTCAAACCAGAAAAAACGAAAAGTCCTGGAGACCTCCTCAAAATTGGAGATGTGATCTATGTGAGGGTGAAGGAATCGCCAAGAAAGGATCAACCCCTCCCTCTCGCCCTCGATCAGGAGCCTCTTGCTCAGGGTGCCTTGATCTGCATTGATCCAAAAACTGGATACGTCAAGACGATGGTGGGAGGTCGGGACTTTAGCGAGAGCCAGTTTAACCGAGCTGTCCACTCTCGAAGACAACCTGGGTCAGCCTTCAAACCTGTGATCTATGCTGCAGCCCTTGAGAAAGGCTATCATCCTTCTACGATTTTGATGGATTCTCCCGTAGAATACTCGGATCATGATGGGGGCCAATACTGGGCCCCAATGAACTACGACAAGAATTTCTTGGGACCTATCACCTTTCGGAATGCCTTGGCCCATTCGAGGAATGTTGTGACAGTAAAAATTCTTGAAGATATTGGTGTGGGTTATGCCCTCAAATTCATCAAGAAATTGGGGATCGAGTCACCCATCAAGAGGGACCTCTCCATTGCCCTGGGTACCTCTGGGGTCTCCATGTTGGAATTGACTGCGGGCTTCAGCGTCTTTGCAAATGGAGGCGAGAAAATCAAGCCCGTCTTTATCAAGAAGATTGTCACCATGAAAGGTGAAGTGCTCGAGGAAAACATCCCCTACGTTGAATTGGAGGAAATGGAGGATGATGAGGAGACACCTGAACTTCCCTCTCCCGTTCAAAAAGAACGTGTGATCTCTCCACAAAGCGCTTATCTCATGACCCACCTTCTCCAGGGAGTTGTCCAGCACGGGACAGGTCAGAGGGCAAAGGTCCTGGGTAGACCAATTGCCGGAAAAACCGGAACTTCGAGTGACTATGCCGATGCATGGTTTATCGGATACACCCCCTCTGTGCTCTCTTCAGTCTGGGTAGGTTTTGACGATAAGGCTTCTCTCGGAAAGAACGAGACGGGGGCTCGGGCGGCCCTTCCCATCTGGATCTCTTTCATGGAGCAGGCTTTGAGGAATACAACCGTGGAGAAATTTAGGGTCCCATCAGGTGTCACTCTGGTAAAAGTGAATATCGAGACAGGACTGCCTGTCAACGAAGACTCCCCGGAGACCATTGTGGAGGCCTTTATTGATGGGACGATTCCTGAGGTAAAAAAAGAAGAGGAGGAGAAAGGATCTTCCTCTAACACGCCAGCCGGAGAAACATCGTCCGGAGAATCACGTGCACCATCTGGCTATTAAGGAAATCCCCCTTCTCCCCCCTTTACTAAAAGGGGGTTGGGGGGATTAGGAGGAAGTCATGGAAGACCAAGACCTAAGGGATATATTAACCGGTTGCAAAACAGTGGCCGTGGTTGGGATTTCACCCAAAGAAGACCGACCCAGCTATATTGTGGCCTCTTATCTAAAGTCGAAGGGCTATCGCATCATACCCGTCCGGCCTGATGGCGATATGATTTTGGGCGAGAAGGTCTATCAAAGCCTCATGGAGATTCCCAAAGAGATCGAGGTCGATGTGGTCGATATTTTCCGAAGATCAGAGGATGTTCCGCCTATTGTGGATGAAGCGATCCACCGGGGGGTGAGAGCCGTCTGGATGCAGGAAGGGGTGATTCATCAAGAGGCGGGTGCCAAAGCTGAAAAGGCTGGTCTGAAGGTCGTGATGGATTGTTGCATGAAGAAAGAACACCAGAGGCTTCTAAATCAATGACAAATTTCAAAGTTCAAATATCAAAGGATTGAGGTGATTACGAGGAACCCAGAATTGTCCTACGTCCGTTATACCTTTCTGTATCATACTGAGTCTGTACGTTCACTAAGTTCAATCGACCGATGGCCTCCTGTAATGGGATAGCGGTGATCTTTCCATTCCGATAGCTTACCATCTTTCCAAAATCTTCTTTCACAATCAAATCGACCGCTGCAATGCCAAAATATCGACCCATCCGCCGGTCATATGCGCACGGGGCACCTCCCCGCTGTAAGTGACTAAGGGTAATACTTCGTGTTTCGATCTTCGTAGCCTGAGAGATTTGTCTTGCCAAGAATTCTCCCACCCCTCCCAATGTCTTATGGCCGAAACTATCAACGACGTCTTCTTTTGAAATCTCAGAATATCCACGCGGCTTCGCTCCTTCAGCAACGACAATGATATCGTAGCGCGCTCCTTTCCTTCTTCCTTCCAGTACTAATTCATTGATACGCTCCAATTCAAAATCATATTCGGGAATGAGAATAATATAGGCTCCGCTCGATTCTCCTCCTTCCAGAGCTAACCATCCTGCATGTCTCCCCATGGTCTCCACGACGAATATTCTCCTGTGGGACCCAGCAGTGGTTCTCAGACGGTCGATCTCCTCAGTGATCACATTCACCGCAGTCTCAAATCCCAGGGTATAATCTGTTCCGGAAAGGTCTTTATCGATCGTCTTCGGAATACCTACGGTCTTCACCCCCTCCAGATAAAGCTTGTGGGCTACACCAAGGGTATCCTCGCCTCCGATGGCGACTAAGTAATCTAATCGAAGCCGTTCAATATTCTTAAGCACAACTTTGGAACGATCATTTTCGGGATCATAGGGATTGGTACGAGAAGTTCCAAGGTTTGTCCCTCCGTATCGGTCCCATGTCCTCACCATCTCCTCAGTTAAGGTAACAATTCTTGAGAGAGGAGTTTCCCCATCCCCCTCCGGTTGAACAAGACCTTTCCACCCGTCTCGAATTCCAACCACTCCATACTGGATCTTTCTCGTTCTCTGAAGTCGATCATCCAGCGCTGTTTTCACCACCCACTTGATTGCTGGATTTAATCCAGCGCAGTCTCCACCACCTGTAAGAACACCAATTCTCTTTCTCTCCATTTTGCCTCCGCATTATCGTTTAAGGATGAAGGACTTCGTTCAAGGTTCAGGGGTAGGATCTTTCGGCCTCAACCTTTGACCTCTGACCTTAAGCCTTTTACAATAGGTGATCCGATCATTCCCTGGGCTATAGTAATCGCGAACCCTCGCAACCTTCTTGAATCCCTTTTGCAAATAGAACTTTCGAGTTCTCTCGTACTGCGGAATTGAAGAAGTGTCCGCAAGAATCATCCGTCCGCCCTTCCCCTTCAAAATCTTCTCTAAGAAATCCAAGAGCTTTGAAGCGATCCCTTTTCCCTCGAAATTTCTGTCAACCACAATCCAGTAAAGATCGAACGTTCCTTGGCTCATCGGTGTCGGGCCATAACAGACATAACCGACGGGTTCATCCTGATCGTCTACCATGCAGTGAATTTCATAATCCCGCTGGGTTTCGTCCCTCAACACAACATCGATCAACTCCATGGCAACATCGATCTCTGCTGGAATGAACGCACCGCTCACGATCAGCATGGCATGGAGCTTTGTCCTATCCTTCGAAGCTAATGGCCGAATTCTCACGATTCACCTATCTACTGAAAAAGCTTATCCAAGGAAAACAAGAACGTCACAACCAGGGCATAGGTGTTGATGACCTTGAAATTCAATCCAAAAGAGATCCCCTGGCTTTGGTCCATCAAGATCCTAAAGGTCTTCCAAACCAAACAGAATCCAGCAACGAATAAGCTTCCACGGATGAGATAGGATTCCACAATACCAAAAAGAGGTACGATCCCACACGTCACTGCCGCTGCAAAGACCCAAACGAATGTCATTCGTCTGAGCTGCCCTGAAGTAAACATCTGAGCCAGGGATGGAAATCCTGCCTTTTCGTAATCCTTCCCAAAATCCAAAAGGAGAAGCCAGAAATGGGGCACCTGCCACATAAAAAAGAAGAAGGAAAGAGCGACAATTTTTGGATCCCATAAGTCGCCTCCTCCGGACACCCAGCCTAAGAGAGGGGGAATTCCGCCAACCATGGCTCCCGGTATCACCGCAAAAGCAGTTCTTCTCTTGAGAGGCGTATAAAAAAAATTATACCAAACGACGGCAAACATCCCCAAACCCAAGGCGATCGGATCTGTCCCGCAACGAAGGATGGTGAAGCCCAATAAGAGAAGACCTAAGGAGATTCCCAGTGCGGTCGATGGATGCAATCGACCGGAGGGGATGGGACGACCTTGCGTTCGTTGCATCAATCGATCATTACCTCTCTCCTGATATTGATTAAGGGCACAGGAACCGCACGCCAGAAGGAAAACACCCAAGACGGGGAAGATCATTTCTTTCGACAAGTTTTGATGAGCAAGGACAAAACCTGCAGAGGTTGAGAGAGTGGCAAACAAAGAGATTTTAACCTTCGTTAGTTCTAAGAGAATCTTCATCCATCTCATCACTTGTCTCTCACCCTCCAAAACCAACCTATCAAATGGAGTCTATTTCAACTCCTTCAGAAACTGAATGATCTCCTCAATATCTTTATCAGTCAACTTTTGAGCGGGCATGATCGGAGGAAAACCCTTTACCACATCCGCATTGGGCTGCAAAATCGACTTTCGAAGATAGGTTTCACCCGCGACCACACTCCGCTCCTTTCCATCCGTCAATACGACGACCTTTTTTCCAAATAGGCCTTTCACACTCGGACCGACCAAAGGCGTCCCATCAATGCTATGACAGGCCTTGCATCCTTTCTCCCGAAAGATTTGAGAGCCACGGGGCCCAAGCTTCGCAACCTCGAACTCCTCTCTCTTACCCGCGTACCACTTCTTAAACTCTTCCTCTGAGAGAACCTCCACCTTTGTGAGCATATAGGCGTGTCTTAAACCGCAATATTCCGCGCATAGGACATCATAGGTTCCCACTTCGTTGGGCTTAAACCACAGATGGGTTTCCATTCCAGGAACAGCATCCTGTTTGATCCTGAAAGCAGGCATGTAAAAGCTGTGGATCACGTCTTGAGATGTAAGGAGTAAATTGATGGGTCTCCCTACCGGGACTTTCAGCTCTGTGCTTTTTGCCCCGTTCTCATACTCAAAAAGCCAAGCCCATTGCTGTCCAACCACCTTAATTTTTATGGCATCTTCAGGAACCTTCCTGAGTGACTGAAAACCGGTAAGACCATAATAGAACATCGTCATCACCAAAAAGGTAGGGACAACCATCCAAATGATCTCAAGCCAGGTGCTGCCTCGAATGTTGACAGGCTGAGGATGTTTCTTCCAGTGATAACGGATGACAAAATAGACCATCAAGAAAGTGATGAGGACCAGGAGCGAGACAGAGATCACCGCAATATAAAGAAAGACATTCTCCACGATCCTTCCAGATAAACCTGCTCCTCCTGAAATCATCTTCATCCCACCTTATCGAAAAGCCACGTCAAGAAAAGTCAAACCGATCAATACAACAAGAAGGGCTAATATCCCGGGAATCATCCACTTAAACAGCCATAGTCCCCTCTCATATCTGAGATGCATGAAATAGCCGAGCACCAGTCCAGATTTGAGCCCGGCAATAATGAGAGCCACCGAGACGCTAAGACGTCCCAAATTCATTCCTGAAACGGAAACAGTGATGCCCGTAAGAATCAACAATCCCATCCAAACCAAAACATACCTTCGATGTTTCATGACACGAGATTTTTCCTCTCCCGTACTCATTCAGGCGGTCTCGATCATGTAATTAAATAAAAAAGCGGAAAGATGAATATCCAGATAATGTCTACAAGGTGCCAATACAACCCGGAGTTCTCCAAAAGAACAAAATCTCCTCTGTGGATCTTCTCTTTCACCACAAAAACCCATCCGATAGAGAGCAAAAGCATCCCCACTAAGACATGAAGCCCATGCAGTCCTGTCATGGCATAATAGAGGCCGTAGAAAAGCACCTCACCTTTGTTCCGGCCTAAGAGCCGTGAAGAATTGGGATAGATATCATGCTGCACTTTGGCAGCCCACTCGAAGTATTTGTTCGCCAAAAATAGAAACCCTAAGAAAACAGTGACCATGAGGAAGAGAAGACAGAATTTCCGATTTCCCTTTTGGATGAGAGAAATGGAAAGAGCCATGGTGAGACTGCTTGTAAGGAGAATGATGGTATTGAATGTACCCAAGATTCGGTTCAGTTCCCCTGCAGCGAGATGGAAATCGACAGGATGCTTAAAACGATAAATAGAATAGAGAATAAACAATCCTCCAAACAGCAGAATTTCCGAGAGGAGAAAAAGCCACATCCCTAATTTTGAACCCGTATAATCCTTATGCGTCTGCATAGCGATTCAAGTAAAATCCCAAGCACGAAATCCAAAATCTCGAAACTCTAAATCCTAAATAAACTCAAAACCCTAAATAAAAAACTCAAAAATATTTGTTTTAGAGTTTGAGTTCTGGATTTTGCGTTTGTTTAGAGTTTAGGGTTTCGGGTTTATCATTATTTTGACTTCTCGACACAATTGAACCGAAGATCTTCGTAAGTTCTGTTGCTTCCTTAATCAAGCTCTCTTTTTCCGTAATTTCCTCTTCTTTTGGTTCGGTCAATTCAAGCCAGTACCTGCTTTCTTTTGCTTCTTTCCTTAATATCTTTATTCTCATTACAAAATCTTTTCTGCTTAGTGCTTCTTCGGCCTCAACATAGTTGGCGCCTACTGAACCAAACGCTTTGACAAGCTGTCTTGAGTCTTCCATATTGCTTAAAGTCCTTGGTAAATTCTTTACGTAGTTTCTTACCATCTTGGCAAATCTAAGCGTCGTGTCTCCTAAGTCGTACGGTTTTGAGTTTTGTACTTTGGGCATTTGAGTTTATTTAGAGTTTAGGGTTTTGAGTTTATGGTTTAACTTCTTTGTTTCAGATTCATCAACCAGTTTCCTGCCCTATTCAAAAGTCAACCCTTCGACTCCCCGGCCTGAAGGCCTGGGCTTGCTCAGGGTTGACCCTGAGCGGCGCTTCTTTACCCCGCCTTAAAAGGCGGGG
>Ga0129298_10000222_pt1 | contig 21046 bp, 15 predicted proteins | sample I19B2metaG_FD_94707 | JGI IMG/M metagenome (GOLD analysis project Ga0129298, IMG submission 94707) | Lake sediment bacterial and archeal communities from Gulf of Boni, Indonesia to study Microbial Dark Matter (Phase II) - ​I19B2 metaG | ecosystem: Environmental > Aquatic > Freshwater > Lake >... | reverse complement strand
GGCGATCTCCTCGATGATGCCGATCTTGCCGGCGATATCCTTCATGGCGCTCACGGTCTCCACCACCGCCTTCCCCCCCTGGCGGGCGTCGTCGGCGGATTTTACGGCTATCTTCTCCGTCTGGTGGGCGTTGTCGGCGTTCTGCCTGATGTTGGAGGTCATCTGCTCCATGGAGGAGGAAGCCTCTTCGGCAGCCGCGGCCTGCTCCGAGGCACCCTGGCTCATCTCCTCCGAGCCGGAGGAGAGCTGCTGGGAGCCGCTCGCCACGTTGTCCGCAGCCGACTTCACGTCCGCCACCACCTCCTTGAGCCTGGTCACCATGTTCCCCATGGCGCTGAGGAGCTGGCCGGTCTCGTCCTTGCTGCTCGACTCTATATTCACCGTCAGGTCGCCAGCTGCCAGGCGGTTGGATGCCTCCACCGCCTCCTTCAGCGGCCTGGAGATGATGCGGGAGATCAAAACCCCCAGGGCAATTGCCAGCAGCACGCCGATCACGACCAGGGTAACCATGATGCTCTTGGCCGACCTCGCTGCCTTGTTGTTGTCATCAAAGGCGATCTTCCCCTGCTTCACCTTGGCCTCCTGCAGCTTGTCCAGCGCCTCCTGCTCGGCGAAAGCCGCCTTCTTCCCATCCACTTTCATGATGGCGAATGCCTCCTGGTCCTTGTCAGCCTCTATCAGTGGAGTTAACCGGTCGATGACCTGGCCGTAAACTTCGCGGGTCGCCTTGAAGTCGGCAAAGAGCTTGCGCCCCTCTTCCGTCAGGATGGACTTCTCGAAGGATACGCCTTTTTCCCCGATCTCCCCCCGCAGCTTCTTGATAGTTTCAAAGCGCTCCGCCTTCTCCCGAGGGTCGTCGCTGAGCACCGCCTGGTACAGGTTAATGCGCACCCGCTGGAATGCGGTGGCAATATCCCCCAGTTCGCTGATCGGCACGGTCACCTTCTCGTACATCTTGACGCTGTTGTCATCCATCGTGCCGAGCTCGATGAACCCCACCACCCCCATGACCGCGGCTATCAGGGCGACGGAGATGAAGCCGCCGAGCAGTTTCGTGCTGATTTTAAGATTGTGGAACCATTTCATGATTATTCCTCCCTCTCTCAGTCAGGCCGCTTCAGGGGCGGCCCTCTTCCAGTCACGCCGCCTGCATGGCCGCGGCATCGACACCCCGCAGCCCGGCGATATCCACCGACGAAAAGACCCTGTCCAGGTCCAGGATCATGATGAACTCATCGTCCCGCTTCCCCATCCCCCGGATGAAATCGGTGTTCAGCTTCGTGCCGATCCTCGGCGGCGGCTCGATCTGCCCCTGCTCCAGGTCCAGCACCTCCTGCACCGAGTCGGCCATGGCCCCGAGGATAACCCTCTCCCCGTCAACCTCCACCTCGGTGATGATCACGCAGGTGTTGACCGTCTTCTCCGCGGCAGACATGCCGAACTTGAGGCGCATGTCCACCACCGGCACCACGTTCCCCCGCAGGTTGATCACCCCCCGCATGAAGTCGGGGGTGCGCGGCACCCTGGTCACAGTGGTGAAGTCCAAAACCTCCCGCACCTTGCCGATGTCCAGGGCGAACACCTCGTCCGCCAACCTGAAGGTCAGATACTGACTCGTCCCGGAAAATTCCCCCTCAGCCATATTCCCCTCCCCGTAGCTCATATTGAACGCCACGGCCGGACGATCCGCGGAGGCAGTGTGTCGCCAGCGGCCTCGAAACTGACGCCCGGTCCGTTTGTAATATATGATCGGCACTGATTAGATTTTATGAATCAGAGATATGCGTCGAAATGACGCCGAATGCCCGATGACCGGGCATAGGGGGATGGAGTATGGCAAGTAAGGGCGAGGGGCTACCCCAGACAGGAGAGCCCCTCGCGCACGGCATATTTGGTCAGCTCGGCGACGCTGTAGAGATCGAGCTTCTTCATGATGTTCAAACGCTGAGTCTCCACGGTCTTGATGCTCACCCCGAAGTCATAGGCGATCTCCTTGGTGCTCCTGCCGTCGGCAATGGCCTGGAGCACCTCCCGCTCCCGGGCGGAGAGCCTCCTGTTGCCGGTGGATCTCTCCTCCGTTGCGCTCTGCATGTAGTCCCGCACCACCAGTTCGGTGATCTGCGGACTCAGATAGGGGTTACCCTGGCTGATCGCTCGGATCGCGCCGGAGAGCTCCTCGGCGGCGCACTCCTTCACCAGGTACCCCTTTGCCCCGGCCTTAAGGGCCTCCACCACGTAGGCCCGGTCTGTGACCATGGAGAGGGTGAGGACCTTCACCAGTGGAGAGGCCGCGCTTATCCTCCGCGTAGCCTCGATGCCGTTCATCCCCCCCATGGAGATGTCCATGACCACCACGTCCGGGACGAGCTCAGCTGCCAGGGCCACCCCGGTGGCGCCATCGCCTGCCTCTGCCACCACCTCCAGGTCGCTCTCCCGGGCGAGGATGAGATTCAGCCCCTCCAGCACGATCCTGTGATCGTCCACCAGAAGCACCCTGATTGACATGTTCTTCTCCTTTCTTTTCAGCCGCTGGCAACCGGGAGGGAGATGGTTGCCCTTGTCCCCTTGCCCGGGGAGGAATCGATCCACAGCATCCCCCCCAAATGCTCGATCCGCCGACGGATATTGATCAGACCAAAGCCACCCTCGGAGGGGAGTTTCCGGCTCGCCACCTCCGGGTCAAACCCCTCACCCCTGTCCTCCACCCTGGTGATGATCATCTCCACGTCCCGCTCCAGGGAGACAAAGGCCAAATCGGCAGCGGCATGCTTGGCGACGTTTATCAGCAGCTCCCTGGCGGCAAGGTAGAGCGCCGCGCACATGTCTGAATCTAGCGGTTTCTCCTCTCCGTCGTCACTTAGCACAACCTTCAAGCCGTAATCGGCCAGCATCTGGCTAGCGAGCCACTCAAGGGAGCCCTTCAGGCCGATGTCGCCGAGGAGCGGCGGACTGAGCCGGCAGGTGAGTGTGCGGATATCCTGCAGGGATCTGCCGAGCAGCTCGCTTATGCCGTGAAGGCTTTCCCGGATCTCTTCCCCGGCAAGCCCCATGGAGAGCACGGAGATCTTCATCCTGGCGAGAACAAGGCTCTGCCCCACCTGATCGTGGAGCTCCCCGGCGATCCGCCGCCGCTCCCGCTCCTCGGCCAGGGTGACCTCCATGGCTGCCGCATCCAGCTGCGCCTGCTTGGCGCGCAGGAGCTCCTCCAGCTCGATCCTCTCGGTGATGTCGACACCGATAACCCCTACATACTCCATCTCATGGCAGGTATTTTTCAAAAGGAAGCGCTCGTTGAGCATGTAGCGGGTCACGCCGTCAACGGATATGGGATCAACGGAACGGACCCCGCTCTGCTCAAGGAGAGCTTTCCTGTCGTGATCAAGCAGATTCTCGGCAATTTCGCTCGGCCAGATATCCAGGCTGCTCTTCAGAAACCACTCCTCGTCCCGGTAGAGGCCGGTGCACTCCTTCCAGGTTTCATTGACAAACAGATACCTGCCGCTGGCATCCTTGATAACCGCTATCCCGGGGAGATGGGCCATGAAGAGGTTGAACCGCTCGCTCAGTTCGCCAAAGCTTGAGAGAAGCCTCCCGGACATGACGTTGAAGGCATCCGCCAGCTCCCGGAACTCCCTGCCGTGGAACTCTGGCATGGGGCTCTCCAGGTGATGCCTGTCGCCGGCGATCCGCAGCGCCTTGTCCCGAACGGCGGCTATCGGTTTGAGATAGAAGCGGCGCAGGAACCAGGCAAAGGAGACAAGAAGGAGGGCGAAGACCATTATCAATGCACCGGACAGCCGTCTGCTCAACTCGGCCGCATCTGCGTAGGCGGCGCCGAGCGGCACCCTGATGGAGACCGCCGACACCACCTCACCAACCCGCCGGTGGAAGCTCCTCTCACTGCCGTAAATGGCTGTCAGCCCACTGGGTGCCCTGTCCGGGGCGCCGTGGCAGACAAGGCAGGACCCCTCCATTACCTCACCCTTGCGCAGCAGGGTGAAGTACGGCACCCCGCCGATCTCCCTGACCATGGAGATGCTGGCCGGACCGCCGCCGTTCACCCCCCGGATGAACCCCCTCTCCACCTCGTCGGCCTCGTTTTCCGGGCTGCGGGCATTTACGGCGAACTCCTTGTAGTAATAATCACCATGGCTGGCGCCCCTCGCCCCTTTATATATCTCTCGCACCGCATAGGTGGAGGACATCCAGACCGGATCGAAGTGGCCGGGTGGCTTATCCCCGGTAGCGGCAAAAAGCCGTGGCTCCAGCCGTTCAGTGAAGTATTTGTGGATCGAGAGATTCTGTTCGAGAATGATTCCGGCGATATGTTCCGCATGCTCCAGCATCTCGCTCCGCTCATGGCGCACCACGATGAGTGTTGTGATGGCCACCACCAGGCAGAAGGATATGACTAAGAAGATGGCGGCAAGATGCCCCAGCTTGAAGCCTCCACCCGACCCAACCCGGCTGGCAGAGCCCGGCGCCTCACCCCCCGGGGGGGATATGCATGCTGCCCCTCTCCTCACTGCTCCGTGGTACGGCGCAGGACGCGCAGCCCTTCGAGAAGGATCTGGCCGGATTCGCCACGGCCGCCGGCACCGTCCGGCACGGCCAGCATCCCCCTGATCCGGTCAGCGGCGACCAGGGCCAAGCCGGTCAGTCTCCAGTTAAGAGTGACCTTCCCACCGAGGACGAGATGAAAAAGGGACTCCATCTCCCCGGCAAGGGGGGCGATCCCCCTAGTCCCCAGCTTCCCCCCGGACCTGCTAAGGCAGCCGGCGGTTCTGATGACCCTCCCCACTGCCGCCATGTCTTCGGGCGCGCTTCCAAGTTCGAGTAGCGCCGCCTCCATATCCGCCAGGAGGAGGCAGGCCCTTTCCCTGAGCGAGCGCCGTATGCCGCGCCTCATAGAGTCACCCTGTAGGCTCCTCAAGATGTCGCTCCGGGGGAGCTCCCCCCGAACGGCAATCTCCCCCCCCTTGCCCCGCCTTTCCCCACGAAAAACGGGGCGGAGAGGAGTCGCCAGAAGCGGCACTTGCGGCTGCCGTCGAAGAGACAGCCTCGCTGACGGGGGAGTTGCAGAGGTGCATGGCGGACATCAACCATCCCCCAGGGGCCGACCCGCAGTATGAACCGCTTGTTGAGCATCTCCGCGGTGCGGTGGGTGCTGCAGATGAGCATGACCAGGGAGTGATCGATCCTGGTCAGCCCATGGCACTCCAACTCCAGGCAATCGCAGCCATGCAGGGCTTGGTAGAGCTCCTGCTGCAGTTCACCATCGTTGCAGAAGCATACCTCCCCGCTGATCCTGACGGTCCTGTTCCTGCCGTCTCCACTTTCACCTTCAACAACCGTGCAGCTCGTCATGCTGAGACCTCCTGAAACATTGACACGTGGTCAGATTTTTGACACTGACAAAGCCGGCTTCTTTGCCGGACCACATATGCTTTCAACAAGTTGCAAGGGTTTTTCAATCGCAGGGGGCAACCCCTAACACTATATCAATCAAAAGTCGTGCCACATGGTTGGGGGGGTGAGGGGATTGGTGGACGTGGGAGCAGAGCGGATCGGCGGGCAGCTGGAACCCCTGTCGGACGCGGCAGGCATAACACCACGGCCGAGGATGAAGCCCTCTATTTCGGCAACGGGGAGGGGCCTGCTGAAGTAGTACCCCTGAACCTCATCGCAGCCGAGACCGGCGAGAAACTCCAGCTGCTCCCGCGTCTCCACCCCTTCTGCCACCACCTTGAGCCTGAGGCCGTGGGCCATGGCAATTATGGCGGTGACGATGGCGGCGTCGTTTTCGTCGAAGGCCACCCCCCTGACGAACGACTTGTCGATCTTGAGATAATCGACATCGAACCGTTTCAGATAGCTGAGGGATGAGTAGCCTGTACCGAAATCGTCCACTGAGATGGATATCCCCATCTCCTTCAGCTCCCTGATGGTGCGGGTCGCCTCGTCGGCATCCTGGATGAGGATGCTTTCGGTGAGCTCTATCTCCAGCAAGCCTGGACCGATTCCGCTCCCCTCCATGATCCCGCGTACGGTTTCAGCCAGACTGTACTGCCTGAACTGGCGTGCCGAGATGTTGACCGCGACAGGTATTGGGCTCCTCAATACCTCCTGCCAGATTCGATTCTGGGCGGCCGCCGTACGCAAAACCCACTCGCCGACCGGCAGGATTAGGCCGGTCTCTTCCAGGAGAGGGATGAATTCAGCTGGGGACACCTCGGCTGACCCTGCCGGATGCCAGCGGAGCAGTGCCTCTATCCCGGTGATTACCCCGCCATCGATGGAAAGCCGCGGCTGGTACTGAAGAGAGAATTCACCCCGCTCCAGCGCCCTGCGGAGCCTGGATTCCATTACCAGCCTTTCGCGCACCTTGATGTTCATATTCTCGGTGAAGAAGCGGAAACAGTTTCTCCCCTGCTCCTTGGCATGGTACATGGCCGCATCGGCGTTCTTTATGAGCATCTCCACACTGTCGCCGTCAGCGGGGAAGATGGCTATGCCGGCGCTTACGGTGACGAACACCTCCTCTCCATCCACGAAAAACGGCTCAGCAAACTGGCCAATCAGCTTCTCGGTGAACAGGGTGAGGTTACTTTCATTGCCGATGTCGTTGAGCAGGATGACGAATTCATCCCCGCCGATGCGAGCCGCGGTATCGTAACGTCTGATGCACCGGCAGATGCGCGCCGAAGCATCCTTGAGGATCAGGTCGCCTGCGGTGTGGCCAAAGGTGTCGTTGACATTCTTGAACCTGTCAAGATCCAGGAGGATGACGGCCAGAAACTGTTTGTGGCGGTCAACGAAGGCCATGGAGCTCTTCATCCTGTCGTGGAATAGGTAGCGGTTGGGGAGGCCGGTGAGAAAATCGTAGTTCGCCTGCTTGATCAGCTGCTCCTCGAAACGCTTCCTCTCCGTGATGTCCCTGATAAGGCCATCGTAGACAATCACCCCATTACCCAGATCCCCCCAGAGGGATGGGGCGTTTCTTACCCAGCGGATGGAGCCATCCTTGTGGAGTATGCGGTGCTCAAAAGGTTGGACCGCCTCCCCCCTCAGTATCCGCGAGCTCTTTTCCAGCACCGCCTCCCGGTCTTCCGGGTGGATCATCTCGAACCAGAGAGACGGGATGGCGGCATACTCCTCTGGGAGGTAACCGGTCACCACGGCGCAGTTATATCCATGCACCGTCCTCACCGGCACTCCGTCAGCTATCTCCACGGTATAGACATAATCTGCCATCGCCTCTATCAGGCGTTTATAGCGGCCGACGCACTGCTCTACCCAGTCACGGCGGCATTGCCGGCATTTTCCACTGACAGAGCCGCTCCCGGCAGCCGCCGGGCAGATCAGCCCGGACTCGATATCCTGCAGAATGTCAACCTTGCCTTGCTCCTCCATATCTCCTCCGTGGGAGAGCACCTCACGCGGCCGCGGGGAGAGCGCCTTCCGTGCCAATCTCGCCGCAAATCGTCTTGAAGTAGCGGCACTCCCCCTCTCTTACCATCAGGCATGAACCTTGACGCGAATAGACCAGGTATTCGCTCTGGGTAATTGCGCCCCGGGGAAGGGACCCTATGACGGACAGCTTTTTTTTCTGCAGGATGGCCATGCTGTGGGTTACGCAGAGAAGCATGAAGAGGGAGACGTCAGCCTTTCGTACCAGCTCGGCATTGATCACCAGATGGCTGCAGACATGGAGAACGTTGTTTAACACCCGCTGCATTTCGTCCAGGTGAGCGAAGGTTACCTCCCCGCCGAGGTGAAGTGTCAACCGTCGCGAGGAGCCGCTGCCGCTCTCCTCTATGCCATAACTGAACATCTCGGCCTCCGTGTCAGGCTAAATGCTGTCAGTGTGAAACTGTTCAGGCCGCAAGCATGACCGGCTCCCGCGTCATCCCGGAGCGCGGCACAATCTTCACGGCAGGGGGTGGATCCGCGCTGCACACCCTGTTCTTGCCGCCATGCTTGGCCCGGTAGAGGGCCAGGTCCGCGCGACGCAGCAGTTCGCGCGGATCGCAGCCGCTGCCGCAGCGGCTCTGGGCTATGCCGATGCTGGCCGTAACCCTGATGCTGCCGCCACCGAACATCCTGAATCTCTTTTCCGACAGTCTCTGAAGAGTCTTCTCCATGAAATCAAGGGTGCCATTCACCGAGTTGGTGGTGAGGAGGAGGGCGAACTCCTCCCCGCCGTACCTGGCCACCAGGTCGGCCCGGCGGCAGCTCCGGCGCAGGAAGTCGCCGAAACCGGCGAGGACCGTATCACCGGCCTGATGCCCGTAGGTGTCGTTTATCCTCTTGAAGTCGTCGATATCGATCAGGGCGATCGCCATTGGCACCGGCTCCCGCCTAGCCCCCTCGATGTCGAGCATCTCCTCGAATATGCGCCGGTTGAACAGGCCGGTAAGGGGGTCACGCATGGAGAGGTCCCGCTGCCTGGCCAGGGAGATGCTGTTTTCCATTGCCTGGCTGAAACTCTCACCCATGTAGGAGATGAAATGGGAAGACAACTGGCGGCACCCCTCCTCCCCCCAGAAGAAGGTGATGCTCCCACCCCCGTCGGGGAGATTGTGGCAGAGGACACGGTTGAACCCCCCGCCGGGCTTGTGCCTCTCCAGCCCTAGACTCTCGTATCCCTGCACATCCGCCAGGCTGACGCCGTTGAACCCCTTCAGCAGGAAGAGGATCTCCTCGCGGCAGGAGTCGGTGCGGATGGAGGCAAAGACCCGCGGCCTCCCCTGACCCGTAGGGGGGTCGAATACCAAGAGGTTGTAGTGCAGGAAATCAAAGAGCCACCTGGCAGCCGTGAGGTAGAGTCCGTCCGGCTCCAGGCCACTGTTCAGGGCGCGGACGTATCCGGTGAGAAAATTGGCCTCGGCCAGCTGATCCATCAGCTTGCAGACAAGCAGGCTGCTGTCGTCGTTTTCTCCCCACCGCAGCAGCTCATGGCGAACTTCATTGCCATCAGTGACGATCTGTATATCGCGGGATATGGGGGTCTCTCCCCTTACGTCTATATGGCGCAGCTTCTCTCTCATGGGAATCACCACTCCCTTCCTCCCCTGAAGGGAAAGGGGTCTGGCGGCCCGGCGCATCTCACGGACCGCAGCTGATCCGTACGTCTGATATTTTCACGATTTCCTTCTGCTATGCCGCGGCATGACCGGTCTGCGCGAAGCCCTCCTCCAGCTCCGCGCAGTGCAGCAGTTGGGGGATGTCCAGGATCAGGGCTACCGACCCGTCTCCAAGGATGGTGGCACCGGAAACACCCACCACCTCCTTGTACATCCGGCCGAGAGACTTGATCACCGTCTGGTGCTCGCCGATGACGTTGTCCACTACGAAACCGACCCTGAGACTATCCACCCGAGTGATGACAATCTGCTCGATCTCCGGCGACGCCCCATGGACGCCGAATCGCTCCCGCAGCGGCACGTAGGGGATGAGACGGCCACGGACATTGGCCAGGTTCCTGCCGTGGGACCTGGATATGTCCTCCCTGGTCAGCTCTACGCATTCGTCCACCAGGGAGAGGGGGAGAACGAACCTGTCGTTGCCGATCTCAACCAGAAGGCTCTCGATGATCGCCAGGGTCAGGGGGATCCTGACGGTAATCGTGGTCCCCCTCCCACTTTCGCTGGAGAGGTCGATGCTCCCCCGCAGCGCCTCGATGGCCTTCTTCACCACATCCATACCCACGCCGCGGCCGGAGACGCTGGTGATTTTGCTTGCCGTGGAGAAGCCGGGGGCGAATATCTGCTCGAAGATCTCCCTGTCGGAGAACTCGCCGCTGGCCGGGAGGAGCCCCTTCTCCACCGCCTTTGCCCTGATCGCCTCCCTGTCCAGGCCGGCGCCGTCGTCACGGATGGTTATGAGGACGCTGTCGCCGGAATGCACGGCGGCCAGATGAATGCTCCCCTTCCTCTGTTTGCCGGCTGCCCCCCTGGCCTCTGGGGACTCTATGCCGTGGTCTATGCTGTTGCGGATCAGGTGTACCAGGGGATCGTTGAGCCTCTCGATGACCGTCTTGTCCAGTTCGGTCTCTTCGCCGGAGGTGATCATCTCAATCTCCTTCCCCAGCTCGGCGGAGAGGTCCCGCACCAGGCGGCGGAACTTGCTGAAGGTGGTGCCGATGGGGAGCATGCGGATACTCAGGGCATTGTCGCGCAGCTCGCAGGTCAGCCTCTCCACCTCCTCGGCCACTGCGACCAGCTCGCTGTCCCTGTTTTTTGCCGCCGTCTGGCTGAGCCTTGCCTGCACAGTGACCAGTTCACCCACGAGGTTCACCAGCAGGTCGAGTCTCTCGGCGGGGACGCGGATGCTGGAAGAGGACTCCTGCACCTGCCGCTCCCTGGCAATCTCCTTCACATGCTGCTGCTCCACAAGGGCGGCGCTGACCCTGTCCGGGGTGACCAGCCCGGAGTCGACGAGTATCTCGCCTATCCGCTTCCTGCCGGCCAGGACCCTCTCCAGATCATCCATGACCAGATCCCCGCGCTCCACCAGGATCTCGCCGAGCCGCTTGTAATCCCCGTCCACGTCAAGCCTGCCGCTATCGTCAATAGTCTCTATGCTGAGCGAGCACTCGTCCTCGACGAAGATGAACACGTCCCTGACAGTATCGATACCGCAGGCGCTGGTGAGGATTACATCCCAATGTACGTAGCAGGATTCGGCGTTCATGCGGATGAGGAAGGGGATCTTCCTGGTCTGCGCCACGATGCAGCAGGGGCCCAGATCGCGCAGCTCTGCCAGCAGGGAGACCGGATTGGTGCCGTTCATGAGGAGCTCCTCCCGGGGTGAAAAGCGGATCCGGTAGGTCACCCTGTCCACCTTCGGCTCTACTGCCTGCGGAGCACGCACCTCCCCTGCCTGGCAGGCCGGTTTGAGGCGCGTTTCCCTGAGTGACGGGCCGAACTCATTCTGCAGCGCTGCAACATCGTTAGATGATGCGAAAACCATCCTGAAACCTATGGAGTCGCTACCCGCTTCATAGGCAAGTGGGACCTTCGCCAGGATCTCGCCGTGCTTCTTGATCCTGGCGGAGATGGCTGCCAGCTCCGTCTCCGAGCTGGCGAGGGTGCAGGTGACGTTGAGTACGAAGATGCCGTCGCTTTTCAGGATGTGGGTCGTCAGCCTGGAGATCTCGTGGGTAGTCATCACCTCGCGCAGATCGTCAAGCGTATCAGACTGTCCCTCTCCCCCGGGGTCAACGCCAACACCTCTCTCCCCCCCCCTTACCATCCTCTGCAGCGCAGCGGTAATATCCCTGCTCGTCGTGTCATCGAATGCATCTCCCCCGTCGGCGGCGAGCAGCATCAGGCGTATCTGGTCCTTGGCGGAGAGCATCAGATTGACCAGCTCCTTGCTGACGGCAAACGTGCCGTTGCGCACCATGTCGAAGACGGTCTCTATCTCGTGGGTGAAGGCGGCTATGTCGTCGAAACCGAACATGGCCCCCGACCCCTTGAGGGTATGCATGGCACGGAAAACGCTGCCGATGACATCCATGTCTTCCGGCGCCTCTTCCAGCTCCAGGAGGGAGACCTCCAACTGGGCAAGGAGCTCGCCGGCCTCTTCCTTGAATGCTTCCCGGTAATTGTCTTTCATCCCAGCACCTTCCTTACCACCGCCAGAAGCTGTTCCGGCTTGAACGGTTTGACGATCCACCCCGTGGCCCCCGCCGCCTTCCCCTCCTGCTTCTTGCTCTCCTGGGATTCGGTGGTAAGCATGATTATGGGGATGAATTTGCAGGAGGGGATTGCCCGGGCCTCCTTGATCAGCCCTATGCCGTCCAGGTTGGGCATGTTCAGGTCGGTGATCAGCATATCAACAGCCCTGGCCTGCAGCTTCTCCACCGCATCCCTACCGTCAACAGCCTCAAGCACTTCATAGCCCGACTCTTTGAGGGTAAAACCAACCATCTGCCTGATGCTGGCCGAATCATCGGCCGTCATGATTACCTTGGCCATCATTCGCCACCTCCGTTCCAGAGACACTCGACCCCATCCATGCACCCCAGATGGTGGGAAAATCCTGATTTTTCCGCAAAGTCAGCCAGGATCCCGCTTTTGTCCGACTCAATGCCGAAACATTTCTGCGAGCCGATAGCAGTGCGGTGGGCAGCGCAGAGAAGCTGCATAGCTGTTATGTCGATTTCGGTGACATTGTCCACGTCGACACGGACATGATTGGCAAGCGCCAATGCCTCCAGGAGTTCGGCCTTGAGCTCCTGGGCGGAGGATATGGTCATCCTGCCGAGGATGGTCACGATCCTGACATCTCCGTTATCCGCCATGTTCGATTGCCTTATCTGCAGGTCGGCCATATTTCCCCCCGTCTCACAAATCCCATGGTATTCGTTTCGGCATGGTGAGTAATATCTTGAACATGCCTGGAACAAACATCAGAAAAGCTCCACATTGTCACCGAACTCCTCACCATCCCCCCCCTTGTCAGGCGGATCGTTCCCGCTGCCGGAAGTTGCTGATGCCATGTCGTCGCCGAACAGTGAGGCATGAACGCTCCGCTCGCTCTCCATGGTGTAGCGCTCCGCCAGTTCGCTGAGGCTCTCCACGCTGGCGGGCATGCAGCCATCGGGGAGAATCCCACGTGCCTCGGCAGCGATCTTGCCGAGAATCCCGATGCTGCTGCCGAGAACTTCCGATATGATTTTATGGGAAGATATCCCGGCTACTACCCCCTCTATGTCCGCTGAGAGTAGTGCCACCTCAGTCTCCAGGTGGGAGAGGGATGACATGAGGCTCTCGTTGATCCTGCAGATGGATGAGAGGAGAGTCCCCAGCCCCCCCCCCATCTCCTCCACGTCGCTCTCCATCCTGCTGAGCTCCCCGCACACCTGCCGGCTTTGACCTGCAGCCGACTCGTTGATTGTGAGGAGGATGGTGGAAACCGGCGTGGTGCGCAGGGTCGTCTCCAGGGAGAGCCTCTGGATCGATTCGGCAATGACCCCCAGGGCAGCCCCCCCCTTGCCGATCCTTGCGGATTTTATCTGCGCGTTGATGGAGATCAGCTCGATCTCCTCGCAAATCTCCTCGATGTCGGTGACGAAACTGGCAATGTTCTCCACGGTGCCGGCGACCGTGGCCATGGCATCCGCCAGGTCGCGGTTGGATGCCTCCGTCTTGGCCAGTGCCTGCCTGACATCGCCCAGGCCCCTCTCCATGTCTTCGAAGAACGTAACCCCAGAGCGATCGGCAATGCCGGCAACCCTCCTGGTTTCTTCGGCAAGACGCATCTCCTTGCGCGCCACCTCCCCCAGGTTGCCGGCAACGCTCCCCACTGCGGAGAGGAGTTCATCCCTGGCGTGAACCAGGTGGGCCTCAAGGAGTTCGCAGAGATTGACCGTCTCCATGATCAGTTCACGGGGGAGTTCCTCCTGCGAAAATTCGGCCAGCCTCCCGTTCAACCCCTGCAAAGCCTCGGTGACATGCTCGACCTTCTGTCGGACAATGTCGTGGAACTGCATGGAGACCACGATCTCGCCGATGTTCCTCGCCACCTCCTCTGAAAAGGTGGAGAGCTCCACCGCGGCACGGGAGCATTGGGAGTTGATCTCCACCAGGGAGGCGAGGCTCTGCCTGGTATTCTCCAGGATTGTCCGCACCTGGATGCTCTGCTCCGCTTCGGCCCTCCCCACCAGGGTGACGGCCTGGCGTATGACACTGCTCAGATCCTTCTTCTGGGAGCAGATGGAGCGTGAATTCTGCTGGACCCGCTCAGCCAGGAGGACGACTTCGTCGGCGATCGTTTCGAAGCCTGCTCCCCCCCCCTCCACCCTGGCGTTTTCGATCTTGGTCGACGCCCCGAACATGCGCAGAACCTTGTTCATCTTCCTGAATCCGGCCAGGGGCTCCTCGGCATCGGCGAGTAGAAGATCGATCCCCCTCAGGGTCTGGATGCTCTCCCCGGTCTGCTGCTCGGTAAGGGAGATATAGCTGCTCATGTGGTTGAATATCTCCTCCAGGTTCCTGATGGCCCCGGTCATTCTCTCACCCGCCACCTGGTCCACCACGTTCGAGGACATGCGCACCACCTCGCTGCCGCAGCGGTGAAAGTCATGGAGCCGTGAGCCGACCGAGAGGAATTCGCTCTCCACCGTCTCGATGGCCAAGTGAAGGTCGCCGATCAGCTGCTCAAGTGATCCGCTCCATTGGCAGCTGGGTGTTTCAGCCTGCTCCGAGGCAGGCTCTGCCACTGTAGGCTCGACCGCTGTCCACTGGGCCGGCCCACTACCTGACCCGAACTTTTTCCATAAATGAACTAAGGCTAGCACGCTCTCTCCCCCGGCATGAAAAGCTGCATTTATAACCGTTCGTGCCGCAGCATACCCGTTTTTGCAGCATGCAAGAGCTAATGCAACGGTGCGGATTACTCTTTCATGCAATTGATTAATCGTCACAATGAGAAGAAACTTAAGCACTATTTTTCGGCAATCACCTCGTCTTGAGGTGCTGCGAACAGAGAGGGAGTATTCAGGGGATAAAAAAAGCCGGGTCTTTCGACCCGGCCCACACTTCGGCATAGCAAAATAGCTTGCGACAAATCGCCTCCTCCTGCTGTTCAACTCCGTTGGCCATCCAAAATGGCGTAGACCCCTACGGTCGGAGGATCTATCTCGTAGTAGCGCTGCACCGACTCGATCATCTGCCTGTCCAAGGATATTCCCTTGGAGATAAGCAACATGCCGGTACCGCTGTAGATGTCACGGGTCAGGCGCATTCCCGGCACCAGCCTGCCGGGTGGATATTCGTCCTCGACCTCCGGATCGTAACGTTCACCCCCCTGGAGGTAAACTGCCTTGGCATGACCTATGGCCGACTCTTCAATGGATGGATCGAGAGCGATCCCCAGCTTAAGCTTTATTCTCCGCAACGCCCCTTCCAACGCATCCTCTCCCCTCCTCTGCCCCATCTCTTGATCTATACTGTCTGCAAAGGATATTATCCTCGCCCCGAAGGGTATGTCATCACGAGATAATCTGTCAGGATAGCCGTTGCCATTGAAGTATTCATGGTGATGGCGGATAAGCAGGCCGGCTGACCTCAACTCTGCAACAGCATCAACGGCCGTCTGTCCGCGAACCGCATGCTGCTGGTAAAGGAGCCGTTCCGCCGGCGACATTTCCTGGGGCCGCATGGCCAAAAGTGAGTCGGGCATGCCAATAACCCCTATGTCGTGCAGCAAAGCGGCAATGCGGATGGCCTCCTGCTCCATCGCGGAAAGTTGCAGGTCCCTGGCAATGCCGAACGAGATGGCCGCAACGTTACGGGCATGGTTCAGCATGCGCGGGCTGGCCATCTCCACCAACCTGGAGAAGGACTGGATTGTCCCGTTAAACGCCTCGCTCATCCTGGCATTTTGATCCGCCAGCTCCTCGCTGCGCCTGCGGATGATGGTAGTCTGCTCCATCACCCTTGTCTTGAGATTTTCGTTCCATGCGGCCAGCTCCTCGTTCTGCCGCTGCACTATAGCTGTCAGGCGCCTGTTCTCCATGTGCACCAGATAATAGTCTACTCCGTCCCGGACAGCCTGGGTCAGCATGGCATCATCCCATGGCTTGGGGATATACCTCGCCGCCCCCCCCAGGTTGATGGCATCGACCGCTGCGGCCACATCGGCATAACCGGTGAGGATCATCCTGATGGCATCCGGCGCTATCTCCTTTGCCCTGGCGAGAAACTCGGCCCCCCCCATGGAAGGCATTCGCTGGTCGGAAACGATAACCGCAACATTTTCCAGCCTGGAAAGCTCTTCGAGAGCCGTCCCCCCGGAAGTTGCCGTATAGAGAGAAAACTCCTCGTCGATGAACAGGCGCTCCAAGGCGCGGAGGATGTTTTCCTCGTCATCCACGAGCATAACCGTTGTGTCGACGCGCCCCAAACTGTCACCCATGGCATGGCTCCTTTCCAGCGGCACCTGCACAGGAGATTAAAACCAGGACCATCCTCTCCCCAAGGTCCTCCATGGGCATTACATTAAGGTAAAGCACGGCACCACCCAAACTCAACGTGGAACAGGCATCCCGCCAATTAAGATAAACATCCTGGTACAGTAGAACTATATCTTTGGGCAAAACGATTGATAATTGGCTGGCATTAAGTATTTCTGACAAGGGGATGCCGAGCAGGGTCTCGGCAGCCCTGTTGCACCGGATGACGGCCCCATCACTGTCAATGACCAGCAAGCCCAGGGGGATGAGATTCAGAATTTTCTGTGACTGCCTTATCGCACGATCCTGGATAAGCAGTTCGCTCCCCCTCTCTATCATCATTTTCTCAAGCTGTTCATTGACATCCTGCAGATAGCTGTTCGACTTGGACAACTCTTCCGTCAAATGCCGATTGCGACTCTGCAGGATATGGAACTCCAGTGCCCTGTTGACCGTCTCCCTTAGCTCATCGTCTTTCCATGGCTTGGGAAGAAATTTGTAAATTTGGCCGTCATTTATGGCTGCCACCACCGATGGGGTATCGGCATATCCGGAAAGTACAATTCGAATAGTATCGGGACGAGAATCCCGCACCCTCCTCAGAAACTCTACCCCGTTCATACCCGGCATGCGGTAGTCGGAGATCACCAGTTGGACTGACGGATTCTCGGCTAGCATCGCGAGGCCGGCCTCGCCCGAGGAGGCGGTGATGACCTCGTAATCATCGTCGAGGAAAACTCGCTCGATGGCGCGCAGCACGTTTGCCTCATCATCCACGCAGAGAATCTGCAGCTGTCCGCTCACCGCACCACCCCTAAAATCCTGATCGACCAAATGTTGAGAAAATGAGTCATGGGGCCTGCCCCTCTGCCATTACTCCATTATTGCCCTCTTCGGCAGGAAAACCGGCAACTGGCAAGTGTACCGTGAAAGTTGAACCCTGGCCGACAACGCTGTGGAGCTCGATACTGCCGCCATGCTTCCTGATGATGTCATAGCTGATGGAAAGCCCAAGCCCGGTCCCCTTGCCAATCTCCTTGGTGGTAAAAAACGGCTCTAAGATTCGGTTCTTCAGGCCATCCGGTATCCCGCATCCCGTATCACCAATGGCCACGCAGACATCGCCTCCTTCCTGCCATGTGCTGATGCGTATTACCCCCTGGGCTTCAATGGACTGGGCACCGTTGACCAGGAGGTTGAGAAACACCTGATTCAGTTGCTGCGGATAACACTTTACTGGTGGGATCTCTCCGTAATCCTTTTCCACTGTGCATTTGTACTTCAACTCATTCCAGGCGATGGAAACCGGGCTCTCAAGGCATTCGATGAGATTGGTCTCTTTCATCTCCTGTTCATCCACCCTGGAGAAGCTCTTCAGGTTCTGCACTATCATCCTGACTCGTTCCGCACCGTCCGAAGACTCCTGTAGCAGGTTAGGGATGTCATCGAGGAGATAGTCTATCTTGAGTCTTTTCCTGGCGGAGAGAATTTCATCCATGGCCCCAGGCAAGATGGATTCCGACTGAAAATCTACAAATGCCCTCAATCTCTCGAGATATTTACCGAGCGTCCCCAGATTGCTGGAGATGAACCCCATGGGGTTGTTTATCTCATGGGCTACGCCGGCCGCTAGTTGGCCGATTGATGCCATCTTCTCATGGTGCAGCATCTGCACATGGGTAGCTTTCAGCTCTGCATATGCATTTTCCAGTTCAGAGGTAACCTGCTTGATCTCGGTCAGGTCATGCATTGCTATTACCTTGCGACTCCCTTCGGCAAAGGAATAGATCTTGATGCCAAACCAGCGGCCAGACTTTTCGTGAAAAAGCTCCGGCACATGGTTCAGGTCACTGCCATTATCCCCTCTGAACCTGGCAAACAGCTCGTGCCACTCCGCACCGATGACAGATCTGTATTCCTTGCCAAGAATATCTACGAAACCGCGGTTGCAACGCCTGACACGATTGTCCCGATCGATGATCACGAGAATATCGTCGATGCAGTCCATGGTTTTTTCCCACTCCTGCTTGGCTACCTCGACCTGTTGGAATAGCGCCTTCAACTCTTCATGCTTGACCAGCAATTCGGCCTGCTGCTTGCGCAACCTGGTCTCCAGCTCCTTCCGCTCCGTCATATCGTGAATCGATTCGACTACTGCCACGAGTGAACCATGTTCGTCCAGAATCGGCGTAGCATCGCAATAGACGTACATGTCCCTCCCATTCAAACTTCTGAAACAATCCTCGACGCGGGCCGTTACACTGTCAGGTTCGTAACTGACCTTGGCATAACGGCTCGCAACAGTTTCCACTTCACCGTCCGCCAGCATGTCCGCCAAAGTAGGGCACCGCTCCGAATAGAACGGCTGCCAATGTTTGCTGGTTCCGACCATCTCCCTGCTCTCTATCCCGGTTAGGGCGGCCATGGCCCTGTTCCAGATGAGGACTTCGTGGTTCGTACCGATGACAAAAAGAGGTGTGGAGGTGTTTTCCAGCAGTGATCTTGCCAGCTCCTGCTGACGGTCCATCTCCGCAACTATCCGATTGAATCCCTTTGCCAGCAGTCCGACCTCATCAGTGGAGGATGTATGGGAAAATCTCTCATCCCCGTGGAGCTGAGGAAAAGAGTTAACATGCTCGACCAGCGCTGAAAGCGATTTCAATATACGCCTTACAATAAACCAGGCAATTGACAGAACGATGAGAACTAATGCTGCTACGGCATGGGTTCCACTCCTTAACCGTTCCGGGGTCGCATTTGCCTCAAACAGATTGAAATGGTCGGCTACGGTACAAATGACCAGAAAAGTGAAGATGGTCACCAGACAGGAGGTGATGATGAATAATATTCCGCGTATGCTGGATAGATTCATCATCAGGCCTCGCATGGCAAAGAGTATGCGCAACGGCAACATAGAACGGGGTACGTCCTATGAGAGGGGTAGGTACACCCGGTGTCGTTTGGATGCAATTGAGATGCATGACAAGCTGCTATTGTGTCATTCGGCAGTTTGCCGCAAAACTTTAGCATATAACGGATTCACCCTCCCCATAGGGGAGGGTGAAGATTATCGCAGTACCTGTTGATGGATCTGCCGAATGGCAAGATGTGGAGAGTTTTCAGACAAGAGAAGCGGAAAGAAGTTTAAGAAGTGATTCAGGGCTGCTTGTCAGTGGCATGAAACAGCAGAATCTGCAGTATCGTTAGGTAGCTGGCATTGATGGCCTATTTCGCGAGGCGCACTGCTTCGGCCGCCACCTCGGCGATGTCCCTGACCCTTACCCTATCCCCTGCACCCAGGTCCTTCAGCCCGTCCTCCAGCATGGTCATGCAGTAGGGGCAGCTGACGCAGATGGTATCGGGCTTCTGCTCCATGGCATCCTTCACCCGCTCCAGGTTGATGCGGCTGCCGGTATGCTCCTCCAGCCACATCCGCCCACCTCCGGCGCCGCAGCAGAATGCACTTTCCCTGTTAGCGGAGAACTCCGCCGGCTCAGATCCGGTAGCAGCCGTGAGCAGCGCCCTGGGGGGGAGATAGGTATCATTGTGCCTCCCCAGGTAGCAGGAGTCGTGGAAGATTACCTTGCCGAGATCTTTCTGCTGCGGCAGTGTCAACCTGCCGCTTTTCGCGAGGGAGTCAAGAAGCTGGGAGTGGTGGATGACTTCGATCTCCAGGCCATACTGGCGGTAGTCGTTCTTCAGGGTGGAGAAGCAGTGTGGACAGTGGGTGACTATTTTGCTGACCTTCTTCTCCTTGAGGAGTTCGACGTTCTCTTTGGCCATCCTGTCGAAGAGATATTCGTTGCCGAGCCTTCTCACCGAGTCGCCGCAGCACTTCTCTTCCTTGCCGAGGATCCCCCAGGATACGCCTGCCCTGTCAAGCAGTGTGGCCATTGCCACGGTAACCTGCTTGGCGCGGGAATCGAAGGCTCCGGCGCAGCCGACGAAGAAGAGGTACTCTGTCTCTCCCGGCCTGTAGGTGCGGTCGCCGAGAAGGGTGCTCCACTTGCTCCGTTCTCCGGGGGCGATCCCCCAGGGGTTGCTCCGCTGCTCCATGTTCTCGAAGAGATTCAGGAGCTCTTCCGGGAACCGGGCCTTTTCCTGCACCAGGTGACGGCGAAGCTTGACTATCTTCGGCATCTGCTCGATGAGCACCGGGCAGACCGAGGTGCAGGCGCCGCAGGTAGTGCAGGACCAGATGGCTTCCTCGCCGACGGTCCCCTCCACGGGTTCACCTATTAGCGGCACAGACCCCTTCCCACCCAGCTCCACGGCCGGCCCGTTCTCGAGGAGATTCACCTTGATGTCGTGCACAATGCGCCGCGGGTTGAGGGGCTTGCCGGTGTTGTGGGCCGGGCAGAGGTCCTGGCAGCGGCCGCACTCGGTGCAGGTGAGTGAGTCGAGGAGATCCTTCCGGGTAAACTGCTCGACGCTGCCTACGCCATACCTCTCCCCCCTGGCGAATGTCTCCCGCGGCTGGGTATTCGGCTTCTCCAGGGAGCGGAGGAAAATGTTGGGGATGGCGGTGAGGATGTGCATGTGCTTGCTGCGGGGTAAAAAGTTCATGAACAGGACGAGCACCAGGGCGTGAACCCACCAGGCTCCCCGTTCAACCATCTCAAGGGTGGATTGGGGCTGCCCTTGGAACAGAGCGGAGATCGCCCCGGAAACAGGCCGCAAGGCAGTACCGGTTCCAGCGGCGATTGCGGCGGCATTCATGACGAAGAAGGCAGTCATCAGGGTGGCAATCATCCCCAGGATGAGCAGAGCCTCGCCGCTGGCAGGGGCGGTATAGTCATTCCCCAGGTAGGATGGTGGGGATAAAAGGCGTCGCCAGAGGGCGACCAGGACGCAGATGAGGGCTGCCAGGGATACAGTGTCGAAGAGGAGGGTAACTATCCGGTAGGGAGCAGACGGCAACAAGGCCGCCAGGTTGGCGCCGGGGATGATCCCCTCGGCGATGAACTCTCCGTTGGCGATGAGGAGGATGATGAAGGACCAGAAGATGATGAAGTGGTTGACGCCGAAGGGGCGCTCAAGGACCCGCTTCTGGCCGAAGGCGTAGAGGAGCATGTCCCAGAT
>Ga0129298_10000221_pt1 | contig 21098 bp, 18 predicted proteins | sample I19B2metaG_FD_94707 | JGI IMG/M metagenome (GOLD analysis project Ga0129298, IMG submission 94707) | Lake sediment bacterial and archeal communities from Gulf of Boni, Indonesia to study Microbial Dark Matter (Phase II) - ​I19B2 metaG | ecosystem: Environmental > Aquatic > Freshwater > Lake >... | reverse complement strand
GGATCCCATGACGGCTCCCAAGCCTCCTCGGCCATGAGCAAACTTCAGCTCATGCATTATGTTCGAGAATCGGACCAAGTTCTCTCCTGCAGGACCTATTAGAGAAACACGCACAAGTCGGTCGCCCAAGTCCCTACGAATCTGTTCCTGGACGTCTTTTGTTGGTTTACCCCACAGCGAGCTCGCGTCTAGAAATTCCACCTTACCATCTGTTACGAAAAGGTAGATTGGGGTCGTCGATGCTCCTTTGACGATCAGGCAGTCGAATCCTGCTGCCTTCAGCTCAGCCCCAAAGTATCCTCCTGCCTCTGCTTCACCATATCCTCCGGTCAGGGGAGACTTAGAAACGATGCTGTATCTCGCCATTCCTGCAATTGGTGTTCCTGTGAGCACACTTGTCGCGAAAATAAGCTCATTCTCGAGTCCAAGCGGGTCAATTCGGGGAGGGAGATCACGGAAAAGGTAATAGACGCCTAATCCTCGGCCGCCCAGATATCTCTTGTATGTCGATTCTTCCGGTTCTTCGACCTTGACTGAATGGTTAGAGAGATCAATCCGCGCTATCTTGCGGTTGTAGCCATAGTCCATGTTCTCTCGCTGAATAGGTCGAATGCTTCGGATGTATATATGTGGAACGCAAGTGCCGTGTGAAGAACTGGGGATTCCGCGTCGGTAGTGATGAATGAAGCAGTTTTGACGAATTCATTGATGGGCAGATTTGAACGGTTTTGAACCGAAGTCATTCCTATCAGATTCTTGAGACTCCGACCAGACTAGTGATCTTCGGAGCCACATCTGGTTGAACGAACCCATGGAAGCGATGATCGCGCATCGAAACGAAAGGCCGTGCACTAATGGACGGCCAATATCGGATATCAGTGCCTAAGCTCCGAATCCCCAACATGGTAATGAATTTGAATAGTCACATTGCTTTCGCACTTCTTGTCCGCATGTAGATTTGACTGAACGCCCAATACATAACAATACCCGTGGCAAGCGCCGCGAGCCTCTGACTCAATGTCAAGTCGGTCAACAGGTAGAAGACGAGTATGTACAATGCAACAGTCACAAGTAGTAATCTGAGCTTCTCCTGTGACAAGTGAACCGCATCATACGGCATCAGAGAGGCATTTGAAGCTGATGGACAAAGCTCCAGCAAATGCCAAAACAGAGTCCACGTTATCGTGATGTTGGACAAGTTTTATAATACAAATTCGCGAGGGATAGACCGTGATACTGTTGTCTGAAATCGTGAAGAAGAAAGCTATGAAATGGATCGACGAGAATCAAACCGACATAATCTCCGTTAGCGACAAGATCTGGGAATTCGCAGAGCTTGGATATCAAGAGGCCAAATCATCCAAGTTGATTGGAGAGAATCTAGCTAGGGCCGGGTTCAAAGTCGAGATGGGCGTTGCCGGCATACCGACGGCTCTCGTAGGAACCTACGGGTCTGGAGTACCAGTCATAGGGATTATGGGCGAGTATGACGCTCTGCTTGGCTGCTCCCAGAAGGTATCCACAAAGAAGGAACCAGTGATTGAGGGGGCTCCTGGTCATGCATGCGGCCACAACATTCATGGAACATCAGGAATGGCTGGCGCGATCGCAGCGAAATCCGCTATGGAGTCTGAAGGAATCAAAGGTACGTTGAAATTCTTCGGAACACCCGCGGAAGAGGGCGGCAGCGGCAAGGTCTTCATGGTCAGAGAGGGAATCTTCAATGGCGTGGACGCTGTACTCAGCCATCATACCGGAACGATGAACACGGCCGGCCTATCAAGCAGTCTGTCAAACAACCATGTGAGATTCCACTTCTATGGGGTCTCCTCTCACGCAGCGGGCGCTCCCGATCAGGGACGAAGTGCCTTGGATGCAGTTGAGCTCATGAGCATTGGCGTGAACTTCCTAAGAGAACACATCATCCAAGACGCCAGGATTCACTACTCGATTACAGGCGATCTCTTTCCACCCAATGTCGTTCCATCATACTCCCGCATATGGTTCTCTGTACGTGCACCAGAGAGAGACCAACTTGATCTGATATACAATCGGGTTCTTGACATCGCGAAAGGTGCAGCGTTGATGACTGGTACAACGCACAAAGTACAGTTCCTTAAGGGTGTACACAACAAGATCCCAAATCGCGTGCTAAGTGAAATCGTTGTGAAGAACATGCGGGAGATCGGAACCCCGGCCTATTCAGAGCAAGAAATGGAGTTTGCAAAGGAGATAGCTAAAACCATACCTCCAGAGGAGAAGACGGCTTCGCTGCGGCAGACGAGGAGACCAGGGTGGGAGAAGCTGACGAATACCATCTTGGATCGAACCATAGCGGATGCATGGAACGACGGAGACCCGGGACGAGGATCCACAGACGTAGCTGACGTCAGCTGGAACACTCCCACGATGGAATTCAACACAGCGACTTATGTCCTAGGCACTCCCGGACACTCATGGCAAAACACTGCCCAAGGCGGGATGGGTATAGGACACAAGTCTTTGATCTTTGCATCCAAGACAATAGCCACATCGGTGCTGGACTTGTTGGCTAGAGATGAGCTACGTCAGAAGGCGAAGGATGAGCTTGCGCAGAGATTGGCGGGGAGAACATACAAGTCACCTGTACCGCCTGAAGTAAAGGCTCCCCTCGACTTCCTAGAAGGCCGGGACGTTAGGCTTCCAAGAACTGGCAAATAACTACCCATTCGCAGCGACAGACCTTTCAGCTACTACGCGTCGTGTGAAATCGACACAACGCTTGAGTGATTGAACCATCCACTCATCGGCCCTTTCTGCTCTGCAGCTTCACAGTTGGCACCATATGAGTTAACGGATGACTGAAGTAGACTGTTCTCCGATGATCGTGAGCCATACAGCAAACCCAAAGCAAAACTGGCGCGCGTCAGCGATGAGTGCGCCTAATCGTGCGCTTGATGATGCAACGTGAGATCCGGTGTCAGTGGTGATATTGGAACACATATCGTTGTGAACCAAAGGCTCTCGTGGCATCTGTACGAAAACAATAAAGGAACGGGTCTAATTGCATGCGTGACATCATGATAAGGGATTAACGCTTGCCTGCAATTGAATCGGTATGGAAAGAGGATCTTGAGTCTGTGAGAAAGCTCAAGATACCACGCGAATTGATGCAATACATTCTCGCAACGGATGTCGGCAGCACAACAACAAAGGCCAGATTCTTCGCGAAGAAGAATGAGGAATGGAGGTTCATCGCAACCGGAGAGGCCCCCACGACCGTGGAATCACCTTACGAGGATGTCACCATGGGAGTCAGAAACGCTGTACGAGAAATCGAGGAGTTGACTGACCACCAAATCATGAGTAAAGATGGATCAAGAATAGCCGTTCCCTTCGACGGACAAAGAGGAGTTGATTTGTACTGCACAACAAGCAGTGCAGGAGGTGGGTTACAGATGATGGTATTCGGAGTAATGGAAACAATGACCGCCGCGAGCGCGAGAAGAGCGGCTCTGGGGGCTGGAGCGATCGTTATGGACGTAGTGGCGACCAGCGATCGTAGGCCAGACTACGTGAAGATCAGTCGAATCAAGAATCTGCGTCCAGACATGGTTCTGATCGCCGGAGGGACGGATGGAGGCACCACAAAGCAAATCCTAGAAGCTGTTGAGTTGGTGAAAGTCGCCCAGCCACGCCCCAGATTCGGAACGGGATACAAGGTCCCTGTCCTATATGCGGGAAACAAGGATGCCGCCCCACAAGCTGCAGAGATTTTAGACAAGTATTTTGCCTTCTCGTCAGTCAGCAACCTTCGACCGGTCCTTGAGATGGAAGATCTGGACCCGGCAAGGAGGCAGATACATGAGATGTTCATGGAGCATGTGATGAGCCACGCCCCAGGGTACACGAGGCTCATGAACTGGGCTGACATCGACATAATGCCTACCCCGGCAGGAGAGGGACTGGCTATGCAACTAATCGCGAACATGCACAAGTCGAATCTGATAGGCGTAGGATTGGGCGGAGCAACAACGAACGTGTATTCGATTGTCGACGGAAAGTATGTCAGAAGTGTGAGCGCGAATCTGGGTATGAGCTACAGTCTGTGCAACGTGCTAAGGGAGGCCGGAGTGGAGAACATAATCCGATGGCTTCCATTTGAAATTGACGAATCCCAAGTCCAGAATATGCTAGGCAACAAGATGGTTCGTCCAACCGTGATCCCTCAGAAACTGGAGACTCTGATGCTGGAGCATGCGGTTGCTCGCGAGGCTCTAAGGCTCGGTCTGACGCATCATAAGACGATTGCAACGCGTCTGAAAGGAATTCACATTCAGCGAACTATCGGGGATCTTTTTGAACAGGAGCTTGAGGATACCTACATTCGAATGAGAGACATCCAGATCATTGCTGGAACGGGGGGGCTTCTTTCCCATGCTCCAAGAAGACAACAGACTATGATGATTCTAATCGATGCTTTCCAGCCTGAAGGTGTCACAAGGTTCTTTCAGGACAGTGTGTTCATGATGCCTCATCTCGGTGTGCTTTCAAGCGTGTATCCAGACGCAGCATGGAGCATATTCGAGAAAGACTGTCTTGTGAAAATGGGAACAGTCATTGCACCATCTGGGATCGCAAATGATGGAGATGAAATTGCTCAAATGGAGATGATTACACAAAATGGTACCAGCATCCACAAGACTGTGAGATTCGGCTCGATAGACGTCATTGCGCTGTCTGCAGATACAATAGCTCAGGTCGAGATCTCGCCAGCAAGACACTTTGACGTCGGTAACGGTAGTGGTGGCCGAGTCAAGACCGAAGTGATGGGTGGTGTCGTAGGTGTGGTTGTGGATGGTAGAGGCAGACCGCTGGCTCTGTCTCCTGAGGCCAACATAAGAAGAAAGAAGCTGGGAGAATGGTTCAGAGTTCTGGATCTCTACCCATATGAAAAGGGGTGACCCTCTGATGGTGAATAAGAATGATAAGGTGCGCACGCAACCGGTCCATGACAAAACGACTGAGAATGCACATGCGTACACCCCGGGTCTCAAAGTGAAGGATTATGCTCTGATTGAGAAAAGCAAAAGACTCCCAATCTCAGGGGAAGTGATGGTCGAAGAGGGGCAAATCGTGGATTTCGACACAATCGTCGCGCGGACACGCACACCAGGAACTCCTCATTTGGTCAATGTTGCTGCTTCATTGAACATTGAGCCTCCAGATATACCTGAGTTCATGACAAAGAAGGAGGGAGACAACGTAAGTAAAGGCGAGATCATTGCTGAGATGAGATTGCTGTTCGGCCTCGTAAGAAACACCGCGAAGTCTCCAGTTGATGGATACATAGACAAGATATCCTCCGAGACAGGAAGAGTCACCGTCAGAGAGCCAGCCCAACCCGTCGAACTCAAGGCGAACATGCGAGGATCGGTAGTCAAGATCATGCCGAACGAGGGAGCGGTCATAAGAGCCAACGGGTCATACATCCAAGGCATACTCGGTATCGGCGGAGAGGCGAATGGAGAACTTGTTGTCGCAGTAGAGCGACCAGATATGATCCTCGACAGAGAAGAGATAACCCCCGAGCACAAAGGCAAGGTGCTTCTAGGGGGCGCAATCGTAACCGGCGATGCCCTTAAGATGTCCGTGGAACGAGGCGTTTCCGGAATCATATCTGGAGGAATAGATTTCTGCGAACTTTGTCAATTCATGGGAGAAACACTTGGCGTGGCCATTACCGGAGAGGAGAAACTAGGGCTCACGCTGATAATAACTGAAGGATTTGGAAAGATGCGAATGTCCCCGAAAACCTTCAACATCCTCAGGAGTCTTGAAGGCAGAAAGGTTGCCATAGACGGGACCACGCAAATAAGAGCCGGAGTGATTCGTCCTGAGATCATATGCCCAAGAGAGGAGGCGACTCAAGCGAGTCCGAGCATGCTTCTAGAAACAGGTATGAGGCCTGGTACAAAAGTAAGAATCATACAACAGCCCTACTTCGGACAGTTCGGCACAGTCATCAACCTTCCGACTGCGCTGAGAAAGATTGAGACAGAATCCCTCGTTAGGGTTGTCGAGATTGAGTCGGAAAGAGGAGAAAGTGTAGTTCTCCCACGTGCCAATGTTGAAATCATAGAAGAATGAGCAAGAGATTAATCATAAACGGCCTCTTATCTGCGGATCAACGAGCGCATCCTTCCTCGACTTTTTCATTCATTCTCCTCTGAAGCTTACCTTGGTGGCTCTAACCTTGTCGAGAGGTGATTTGCTGCTAGAGTGATAGTTGTACGAACACAAATCCCCATATGGTTCAAGCTTGTGTTTTCATACTGAACATCCATAGGCTCGATGCTGCCATAATAGCGAACCAAGGCCCTGAAGTTTGCCGCAGTCTACGCTGTTTAGATCAAACAAAAAGAAGGGAGAGTTCCTGATTGGAACCCACAGAACTATCTTAGGCCCAGCCACTGTATGAGCAGGAATCCGACACGCTCGACTAGAAATGAGTACCTTCCTGCCACGGTCTCGGCGAACAGGGCGCCCATTCCTATCATCAGTCCAAGGCGACCTATCCTTGACATCAAAGCTCCGCCCTTCACCCGTTGTGTTGGTATTGTGAAGATGAAGAAGACCAAGCCTGTCACTGTGAGGATCAAGACCAGAAGATTGTTGAGGTATGTTAGCGGATCTTTCGAACCGAACAACGGCAGCATTGTCCCAAGTATTTGCGAAACAAGATCGGCTTGGACCGTTCCTCGGACAGCAATGCCTGTACCTATGCCAACAATCATAGCCAGTGGGTAGCGGCTTAGCCACTGAAGTTTCGGTTGATACCGCGCATATAGCATCAGGCCAAGGACCATTGGTATGATATAGTATGCTTTGCCTGTTTGGATGTTTCTGATGCCGATTCTTTGAATGTTGTCCCAAGCCAGTACTGCGGCATATCCCGCTCCCAAGCCGACAAGGGTGAATTCACAGAACTTGTAGAACCTGTTGTACTTGAATCCCAGGCTGTATATTCCGATTGTCATAAGAGCTGCGGCCCATATTGCTGGATCAAGTGATACCACTCTAGATTCCTCCTGTTGCACTAGTTCGTCTTCCCTTTCTTTGTGTATAGAAGATCACATTCCCTATTATGATGAGACACATCAGGTATAGAAGTTGCATCGTCAATGCGTCTGTCACTGTAGCACCTTCACCAGGTTTTGCTATCAACACTTCATATTCTGCCGCACCTCTGCTTCCGGCCAAGATTGCTGCTATCTGTCCTGCCTGCTGGTAAGGCGCACCTGAGGGAACCATGATGCTGATTGGAGCTAGAAGGTATGTCTTCCTGTACCTTTCGTACCACTGGCGTACCCACATCCAAGACATCTCCCCAGAGGTGACAACGATCAGTAGTTGCGCATCTTCCGCTGTCCGAATCTTCTGCATTATTGGAAGGTTTTGGAGCGGAGTGCCGAAATAGTCAGACTTAACCAGAGACCAGGTGTCCTTAGTAATCGCAGCCGCGGCGGTTTCTGCTCCGCTGAGATAGCCTAAGTATACCCAGTCAACGCCATACTTGAGGCTTGGTGGAGGGGTTGCTTGGCCTATTGCCTTCATGTACATCTGGGGACCATCCACTGCGAGCGAGAAGAAAAGCACCTTTACGCCCTTTGTCCAGAGGTGTTTCATTATCACAGCAAGTTGAGGGCCGTTCTCAGCCCATGAACCAGGACTGAAGTTGATGTCGACAAAGACTATGTCATCCTTTTTCAGGCTATCGATAATGCTCGCGAACTTCCGCGTCGTGGGGCCGATCGATATTGGTAGCCCCAGCGGACTCAATATCGGTAGAGCCGTGATCAGGAACAGAACAGCGTAGATCACGGCTACAGAGTTGCTCCTTATCCACTTAGACATCTCAGGCAGCCTCCCCAGATCCTCCGCCAAGGAATCCTGTCTCCTTAGCTATGATGATTCTCAGTGCCAAGGTTATCAATCCCAGAGCCGCGCCGATGACTATTACTCGCCCCGTTGCTGCAGTTGGAACGTCCATTACCCAACCACTCAGGTATCGAAGCCCCTCCCAAAGCGCGGCTATCGTTGGAGTAGCGCCCATCAATATGATGAAGCCTGCAATGAGCAGAACTGCCGCGTCAAGATTTCTTGCACGAAATGCACGGAATGCTGCAGAAGTAATAAATAAACCGAGTATTGAGTATGTGGCTGAAGAAAGAGAGCCGTACACGTTATCGTATATCCACTTGAACATGGGATTGTTCTGTCCGAATCCTATTCCGAGAACCATGAATAGAACCATCGTTGCCATGAGCCATGCGCTCATCGGCCAGTCCTCTGATCTTTTCGCGATTCTCATTCCGTGATGTCGCAGTATTGTGATGACCCCCAGTCCCACAGCGAACGCCGAGATCAGGACTGCCCAGCTCTGCATTTCCAGCCCAACGTTCTTAAGAACAGGACTTGCGAAGAAGTACTCACATACCATCAAAACAAGAAACACAACTGTGATTGCCAGAGGTATAGTCCGTCTATAGACGATTGACATTTCCTATCCCTCTACATCTTTAGAAGATCGCTGAGCACACCGCTACCCAAGCTTGTGACGATGGTTCCGAGCACCATTAGTGCAATCGTGATTATCTTCAGCCAATCTTGTCCGGCAATGCTCCCTATCTGTGCAGGATCTTTTGAAAGATAGGCACCTGCGGCATAACATTCTTCCCCAATAAGGGCATAGTCACATGCCGCCACGAAGAATGGAATCTGAGATTTCCTATGTGTTCCGAGAATGGTGATCGCTCCTACTCTAGCTCCTGATTCTGCAACGATAAGCGATTCGCCATGATACGGTCCTACTCCGATATGTGCCCCAGGCTTTTCCCTCTCAAGGGTTCCCATGATTCCAGTTGCCCAAGGCCACTGTTGATTTCCAAGAAAGACCACAGAGTCTTCCTTGTACTCTTCGAGCTTTCCTCCTCTTTGATATGCTGACTTCACAGTCTCATGAACATAGGGCAGCAACTCAGGATACGCTGGTGCGACCGTTATCTTCGTACCCAGCCTGGCACACATCTCTGCGACATGAGCCATTATGCTCATCCCGGCAAGAATGGCCCCTGCGTGTTCACCCCGCACTCCGGCATCAGTATATCCCATATGAACAAGCACTGCCTTGCCCAGCTCAGTCGCTCGTCCAACGGCTTCATCTATTGCATCAAGTGCAGCGACTCTGCGTATCTCTGGAACCTTCCCTTTCTCAGCTCTTCTTAGCATGAAGTAAACCACAACCAAGACCAGCATCAGGAAGAAGAAGGCGAAAGCCCGGCCTTTCGAGAACAGTTCAAGCATTTTCTTTCACCATCCTTGTTGTATGCATTATGCAATGCTGTAGGTACGATATTTATGATTTGTTAGGCCACCTCGCGCAGCCTTCACTTGACATGGCGCACTTTTGCTCCTGACAACGCGCTGGCGCGCGCGATTGATTCAGGGCGGTGCAAAGGAGAACATAATTCCAAACCAGTGCGCGATAACTTTAAACAGACGCTTTACGCCGGAGGAGGATGTCGGTGAGGTTAGAGTAGAATTCAGGAAGATCGTTGAGTGTGCGTTGAAGGACCAGCCAGATGCGCGCTGAGAGATACATGAAATGAATATCAAAGATGCCTACGCGGTCCCTGTTAACCACGCGATTGTCTCGGTTGTGAAAAAAAACGCTGAAGAGATTTTCGGCGCGGGGATTCCGGTGTATGGATCAACTGGAGGAACCGACATGTCTCATGTCAAGGGAGCCGGGGTTCCAATGTGTGCCTTAGGCCCCGGAAGGCCTGGGAACAATGTCCATTCGCCGGATGAGCATCTGCCGATATCTGATCTTGTTGCGCTGACCAAAGTCTATGCCCTTGCAGCGCTTGAGCTTCTGACATGATCTCATCGACACCTTACACGATCCACTGTCAAGGCAACAGCGGATGAAGCCCGTTGTGCAAGAAGAAAGGCATAGGCCAGAACAGAATCAACTGGCCTGAGCAGCTCCCACGACTCCTGCCTGAAGGAAGAAGACCTTCACGTGACTTAGGCCAGCAGACTCTAGGTGCCGTGCTAAGGGACGTTGAACTTGGTCTCTCCTTTCTCCACTACGGTTCTCCCGTCTAGCTCGATCGTCGGCTTCCATATGATTAGGTCGTAGTGGATTGCGGCTTTCACCGTGCCTCCGAGGGTCACGCTTGTGCCGATGCCTATGTGAGCTGAGCCTAGAACCGCTTCATCCTCAAGCATTATTCCTATCATGTTTGATCTAGGATTGAATCCCACTCCCAGTTCTGCAATGTTGTATACGTTAGGATCTTTCTTGGATTCAAGATCTATTCTGAGCCTCTCAGCCTGCTCTCCTCCCTCAATCGTGGTGATTAGGCCCTTCCTAACGGTCACTTGGACAGGCTCTCTGAGCAATCCGATCCCTATGTAAGGGATGCTTGCATCCACTGCTATTCTGCCATCGGTGGTGCCCTCTATTGGTGACACGTTTGCCTCTATTGTTGGAACTGGAGAGAATGTGCCAGGCCTGTCAACAATGCACGTCAAAGCATTCCCTTTTCTTCCCTCTATCCGCATCGTCAAACTTGTGCCGGCCGGCGTCGTAAGTCGCAAGGTACTAGCGTCGGTGAAGAGTTGGGCCATTTTCTCGCAGATAGGCTTCTGAGCCCTAAAGTCGGCTTCGATTCCTCCTCCCACCATCATACCCTCTGTGAATGCAGTCATAACTATGAGTCGTGCACCTGCTTCAAGGGCTGCCTTCGCAGATCTCGTGTGCGTGATTGACTTGGTCACAGGTGTAAGTATCAGGTCTGCATGCTTCATCGCCTCACTGATTATCGTCGGAGGCTCTTGGCCGTCCATCTCTCTAGGCCTCATTACAACAAGAACCGGTTCAGTGTCTCTTTCATACGCGGCGGCAGCAAGAACCTCCCCAATTCCGGTCATTTTCGTGTCTGTGATGATCAACACCTTTTCTCCTGCCTTAACAAAGGCGCAGTTGTCGAGAAGTGCTTTCGCTCCTCTCATCATTCTCATCCATTCCATCTCAATCACTGTCACATGAACATACTACAGTTACACAGAAAACTGTTTCAAAGAGTCTTCAAACAGAAGGCGTGGGAGAACGCAAGCTCCCCGTCAATCATAAGTTCCCCAACCTCCAGACAAAGCAAAGGCCTGCCCTCTCTCTGGAAACACGTGAATTTCATCCACTCATCCCCACATCGATTCTTGAATTTGCGCGTGTGATCAATGTGTCGCATGCTTCTTCTTCAGGAAGTGTTCTAGCTTGTCGTACACTTTTTCCAAGATTTCTATTTTGGGCATTATGAGCGTTCTGAAGTGTGACTCGCCAAGTCTGCCGTACGCAGACCCCGGGTCGAAGATCAGTCCCTCCTGATTCAAGAGATCTAGCAAGAAATCGATGCAGTTCTTCCAAGTCTCTCCTATTCCTTTGACTCTAGGAAAGGCGTAAAGCGCGCCCTTTGGCTCGAAGCAATCGATAGACGCGATATCACGGAAACGCTTCATTGTATAGTCCTTTCTCAACTGCAGCTCCCGTATCATATCACGTGTCCCTTCTAGTCCTTCTTCGACGGCACTTGCATACACTTTCGCTGCCGCCGATAAGATTGGAGTAGGCATACATGTGGAACCTTGACCGTACATTGCCCCCACCTTCCGGATCGTTTTCACAACATCTTTCAAGCTGTCTTTCGGATCGTGAATACAAATGTATCCCACTCTCCATCCGGTCCTCATGAACATCTTCGACATGCCTGACAACATGATAACAGGCACCTCTCCAGAGATGATTGCAGTGGAAGGAGCTTGGATTCCATCGAATGTTATTAGCCCGTATATCTCATCAGAAATTATGGGCAGATCGTGCTGACCTGCGATATTCACGATCTGCTTAAGAAGCCGCTGTTCGTAGACCGCTCCTGTCGGGTTGTTCGGACTGTTTATGAAGATCGCCTTAGTCCTCGAAGTTATTCTCTTTCTCATCTCGTCTAGGTCAGGGGTCCACCCTTCGTTCTCCAGAGTCCTGCAAGGTACTGCTTTTGCACCGAGGTACGGCCAATATATCGTCGGTCCGACTAGGTGATGGGATGGATCCCACGTGACTACTTCGTCACCCTGATCGAGAATCGCATAGTGAAGTACACTAAGAACGCCTGCCACTCCCGGCCCCAAGACAACATTTTCTGGTAGATAATCTACCCCTCGATAGCGTTTCTCGAACTTGACAATTGAGGCTTTCAGTTCTTTCTCCCAAGGCGTGGACTGGGGATACATGTGCAACCCCTCCTCGGCGGCATCGATGAGATGTTTTGACAGCGATTGATACGTGAATCCCCATACCACTGGGTCTCCAGCGGTCAGGCTGATGACTTCCTTCCCTGTTGCCTTTCGCTCGCGAGCTGTGTTCGCGAGGGTGTCTCTGGCCCGGGCGCCTACGTCGGACCACCTGTTGCATGGTTTGATTGTCATCGCGATTCACTCGTCTGTGCAAGGTTCTTCATGGTATTAAGAGCTTTCTCGGCCGGTCCTGTTAGCATGGGTCTTATGGCCGCTGGCTTGGGGGACTCGAGTAATGCGTGAGTTTCAGGTTGTTATGATCATTCCCCATGTCATATTGACTCGGCTGGGGAAAAGGCGGGCCACCCGAAAGCCTTATGTTTCATGGAATTCAGCTTGCTCAGAATCAGTGTACACAATGAGATACGTCCTCATGATACGGGCAGCCAGAAACCTTCTTCGAATATGCGATAAGCGATCGCACGCTGGATGCGATTGTCATCATGATTCCGGTCTCACAAGAATACACAACATGCTGCAAGCGGAATCATGGAGACGAAGCAAGTGAAGATAGACGAGAAGTGTATCTCTTGCATGAGTTGCGTTCCGTACTGCCCCGTCCGCGCTATTGTCGTTGAAGTGAGCCAAGTCCGAATTGACCAGGACCTTTGCGTTGAATGCGGAGTCTGCTACAGGGCGAGGGTTTGCCGGGTTGATGCCATCTATCAACCCGAACTGGTTTGGCCAAGAAGTCTGAGATCCCAGTTCAGTAATCCCGTAGCGTACAAGCACCCCACAGCCATTGGAGGAAGAGGAACTGACGAGATGAAGACAAATGATGTGACGGACAGATTCAAGCATGGGGAAGTGGGGTTCTGCATAGAGCTCGGGAGACCTGGCGTTGGAGCAACGTTTGGTGATCTTGAGAGAATGACGATGCAGCTGGTTGGTGCAGGTGTTGAGTTCGAACCTGAGAACCCAACAACGCTACTCATCGACACGAAGACAGGCAGACTCAAAGACGAGACGATAAGAAGAGAGAGAGTACTTTCATGCGTAGCTGAGTGCAAGACAGATGAGAAGAGAGTGACCGAAGTACTGAAGGCCTTGAAAGTTGCGTCAGAAGCTGTCAACACTGTTTTCAGCGTCGGAATCATCAACCGATGCAAAGATGGAGAGATACCGGTGCGGTCTCTTCTAGCCAGATCAGGATTCCAGACCTACCCCAACGGCAAAACGAACCTTGGCCTCGGCAAGGTGGAAAACTAGGCCATTGACTCACAGTCTACACAGGTTAGGAACCCAAGAATCGCTGAAGAACGACTATGTCGTCTTCGCGCTCACGGCCGCAGGAATCTACGGTAAAGATCTAGGCCACACCGCTGGCTCAGCGGCAAAGAAGAAGAGGTTCTTCGACATAATTGCGATCCATAATCCGGTCAACATGAGCGTATCACCCACGCAGGACAGACGAAGACTGGCCTTGGCAGCAGGTTATTCCTTGACGCAGCTCAGGGATGGCATATACGACAAGTCAGAGATCTACAGCGTCTTCAACGATCTCGATGCTGCGAAGAAGATTGTAAGGGTACTCAAAAAGGAAGACTTGGGACTATCCGTCGTAGTGAGTGGACTACTCGATGAGGTCTTCAAATGCTGCACAGAAACATCGCTCACTCCTCATACAGTGAATATGTCTGTTGGGATCATGGGCAAGATGGAACTGCTCCCCGGAAGAGAAGTATTAGAACTAACCACGATGTGTGGACACAGCCTGGTGTCATCCAAACTGGCAGAACACCTCATTGACAAGGCGAAAAGGAAGGAAATGACTCCGGAAAAGGCAGCTCAGACACTTTCGAAACAATGTGTATGCGGAATCTTCAACACTGAAAGAGCTGCCAAACTCATAGAACTTGCCGCGGCGGCGCCAGCCCAATGAGATGAAATCAGCTAAAAGCGTCACTACGCAAGAAGAAGCACAAGATCATATGCTCGCCTAAAGGAAACGAAATATAGGCATACCTGACTGGATATATCTGCTGCCGCAGGCGAGTGTCAGTGGTAGTTCCCTCTTGGTATTGGTGAGAATAGAGGATCTTGTTAAACGGTTTGGCACCCTATCAGCAGTTGACCATGTTTCACTGGACATACGTGATGGAGAGTTCTTTACACTTCTTGGCCCAAGCGGATGTGGCAAGACTACGCTTCTAAGATGCATAGCAGGTTTCTGGAAGCAGGACAACGGACATATCTGGTTTGATGATGAGCTGATCGATAACATTCCAGCGCACAAACGAGAAACTGGTATGGTTTTTCAGAACTATGCAGTTTTTCCCCATCTAAATGTGTATGATAACATTGCATATGGCCTCAAGGCTCGCAGACTCAACAGCACGGAGATAAAGGAAAGGGTCAGGCGAGCGTTAGAGCTTGTCAGGTTGTCTGGACTCGATAGAAGAATCCCCAGCCAGCTCAGCGGTGGGCAACAGCAAAGAGTCGCTCTAGCTAGGTCGCTAGTCATAGAGCCCAGAGTCCTCCTAATGGATGAACCACTGTCAAACCTTGACGCAAAACTCAGAGTCGAAATGAGGAACGACATTAGAAAACTGCAGAACGAACTCAAGATCACAACGATCTATGTGACACATGATCAAGAAGAAGCGTTGACCATTTCCGATAGATTGGCCGTGATGAACATGGGAAAGGTTGAGCAAATAGACAACCCAATAGGAATCTACCAGAACCCAAGAAGCAAATATGTCGCAGGCTTCATTGGTCAGACAAACTTCGTCGAGGGAGAGATCAGGTCATTCGACAAGGCCAGCTCGACGGCCATTGTTGATGTAGGCGGTTTTGAAATCGACGCCCCATTGCCGGAGCCAGTAACGGACAAACACGTCATCTTGGCTGTGAGGCCGGAGAAACTGAAGATCGTTGAAGATTTCAGTCAGCCTCCTGCTAGAAACGAGCTCTTGGGGAAAGTTGAAAGCGTAAGTTTTCTCGGGTCCGTTGCCGAGTACCAGATCAAACCAGAAGGGAGAGAATCGACTATTCTCGTTCGAGTTCACGAGCCCAAACCAGATCAACTGAAGAGACAAGGCGATAGGGTGAAGATTCATGTGGAGAACGAGGCAGTGATGATCTATCCTGAGGACTCTAGAGTGAGCTAGCTTGAAGATCGTCAGGCCGAGCATCTGGTCATTTGTCTATCTTGCCGCATTCGCGATCCTGATTCTGTTCATGATCTACCCTCTTTCATCAGTGATTAGGGCAAGCTTTCTGACAGCAGATGGAAAGAGCCTGTCGCTAGATGCGTACTCCAGACTGATTCTGAGTGAACAGCATCGCGACATCATCCTGAACAGCATATTCCTTGGCCTAGCTACTGCGATCGGGGCCTTAGCTATCGGCGTCCCTATGGCATATGTGGTTGCGAGATGTGATATTCCTGGCAAGCCCTACATCAAGGCGTTGGGCTCGCTGCCAATAGTATTCCCGTCATTTGCGATCGGTTGGGCTTGGATCCTGCTGCTTGGCCGTAATGGTATGATAACCACATGGCTCAACAACCTCGGAATGAGTATCCCACCCATCTACGGATGGCACGGCATTGCATTCATATTCATATTCACATTGTACCCTGTCATATTCCTGATGGTAAGCGGTGCATTGAACTCCATCGATGCATCGCTGGAAGAAGCTGCAAGAAACCTAGGCTCAAGCGAGTTCAGAGTCTTCTACACCGTGACACTACCACTGATCACGCCTGCCATCGTCGGGAGCGCCCTGCTTGTGTTTGTTCTTGCGATCGAGAACTTCGGGGTTCCTCTGATATTGGGAGAGAGATTCTCTGTTCTGTCGGTTGAAGCTTACCTGCAGTTCATGAGTGAACTGGGGACAAACCCGGCGATGGCAGGCGCAATGAGCATGGCACTGGTCTTGTTAGCCACGATAACGCTTCTGGTTCAGAGATACTATGTGGCAAGAAAAGAATACGGCATGTCACTTGTGAGGCTCCCTGAGACAAGGATACTGACACAGACCTCAAGGTTTCTTGCTGTTGCTTACTCCTCACTGGTGATCTTCGTCTCATTGGTTCCACTCTTTGTCATAGGCGCAGCTTCGTTTGCGAGGGCACGTGGACCTGTGTTGCATCCGGAGTTCAGCCTCGGGAACTATGCAAAGGCTCTGGGAAACCTGCGCCCCGTTCTGAACTCGTATTTCCTTTCCACCGCGGCAACTATGGTCTGTGTTCTCATATCCGTGTTCGTGGCATATGTACTGGTGAGAAGACGATCATTCCTCAACCCTATCCTAGATTCGCTTTTCATGTTCCCATACGCGATCGCGGGGGTGATTCTTGGAATAGGGCTAATTGTGGCTTTCAATCGGCCTCCGCTTCTTCTCACTGGGACATGGATGATTCTAGTGATCTCGTACTTTGTTCGAAAGAGCCCGGCAACGCTCAGATCCGCGTCCTCCATCCTCTATCAGATAGGCCCAAGCGTCGAAGAGGCCTCGATCAACTTGGGCGTCTCTCCGCTGCGCACCTTCTTCAAGATCACATTGCGCCTGATGGCGCCGGCACTGATACCGGGGACCATACTCACTTGGGTGACAATCATGGGCGAGCTGAGTTCAACGATCGTGCTGTACTATGGGCCCTGGTCCACGATGACGATTCAGATACTGCAGGAGATACTTAGCGCAGACTTTGGGCCAGCCTGTGCGCTCTCAGTCATCTTGGTATTGTCAGTTCTCATACCCGTCCTGATCGTAAACAAGTTCTCTGCACCCAGAGTTGAGCAAACCACGGTCAGCCAGTAACATCACAGAAAAGCCAAACTCTGCTCTGTAGCACGCCAGAGAGATCTTCATCTGGCCAGAAAAGGAAGCAAGGCTCATAGTGAGCGATCAAACTGAAAAAGAAAAAGGGAGTCTAGCCTAGCTATGTCTTCTTTCGCTTTAGCCTAAGGAACAACAGTACTCCCAAGACCAAGAGGACTACTACCGCCATGCCCACAGTTGTGCCGTACATCTCCATCCAGGTCTTCGCTGCGCCTGCGCCTTTCGCAGATTCCTCCGCCAACTGCTTTGCCTTCGCGAAGTCCAATGCTTTGAAGGCCTCTTTTGCTTGACTGAGCTTGGCCTTCACTTCATCGATACCCATGGTCTTTCCTGCCTGCTCAGCTGCCTTGATGGCGTCTTCCGCCGTGGTGATAGCCTTCGCAGCGTCTGACCGAGCCTTCTGCTCCTGTGGGATCGTGGTGATGAGCTCATCCCATTTGGTCAAGATCCTTTCCCTATCTGCCGTTGCTGCGGCAGAGTCGAAATCAATTAGTTTCAGATTCTGCACATTCGGAAGACCAGAAACCAGAGCTGCAACATCGATGTCAGTTCTTGCCGGTCTTCTGTAGAACTCTTTCAATTCAATGGTTCTAACTTCTTTCGAAAGCATGTAGTCGAGGAAGAGCTTTGCAGCCTTTGGATGTTTGGCGCCCTCAATTATCCCTATTCCTTCCGCGTCCGCGACGGTTCCCTCTTGTGGATAGATTATGCCTATTTTGCCTCCGCCAGCTATCCAAGTGTATGCTTGGTACTCCAATGTCATACCGAACGGAAATTCGCCCATTCCAACCTTCTGGTAGGCCCCGCTGGACTCTTTCTGTACTACGGCGTTCAGCATCAGTGCCTTGACAACCTTCCAGCCCTCAGGAGAATCAACATTGCCCTTACCAAAGATCCGAAGAATTACCTGCAGCTGCGTGTATGCCGACCCAGTTACTCTAGGAGATACATATGCGACCTTGTCCTGGTACTTTGGATCACATAGATCTGCCCAGCCTTTCGGCGCCTCGCCCTCTTTGACAAGTCCCTTGTTGTACATTATGATCTGCAAGTGCACGTTTATCGGATGTATCCGATTCTCAGGGTCTCTGAACGCGGCCGGAGCTGCTTGGGTCTCAGCCGAGGAGTATTGCATGAAATACTTCTTGAAAGCATTCATGGTGATTGTGCTCGTGCTCCAGAAAATGTCACCGAGAGGATTGGCTGCCTCTGCTGAAATCCTCTGCAACATAGCAGCGCCCCCGCCCCGCACCACGCTTACAGTTATGCCGTACTTCTTCTCGAAAGGCCCTTTGACACGGTCAGACAATTCAGTTGGATTTGCTGAGTAAAGCACCAGTTCACCTTCATGGTCTTGTGCCTTCACTGCAACGGTGAAAGCTCCGACAGGCAAAAGCAACATAGCTAGTAGGATCGATACGATAATTCTCCCCATTTTCGATCAACTGGTATTGATTCTGAGCGCCTATTTAAGCCTGAGCGAATGATGATGCGCCTCAGACGCTAGAAGCTTCCATTAGGGGCTCAAGTAGAATCGCGGGCGAGCTGAGTAACTCGAAACGATATACCAACCTCGCTAGAATGAGTTCTCACAATCCTGAGACTGACTGAGGTTTTCCCACAGGTCAGAAGACTCAAATAAAGGCACGGCACATTCTGCGCCGATCTTCAATGTCAGGAACAATTCGACTCAGAATCGAAACTAACATAGAGAGACCGTCCACCAGCCTGATCGAGGGATTCAAGAGAGTATCGACCCCTGATGTAAGCGACGCAATGAACCGATTCGGAGCCATGAATCCGAAGATTAAACCCCTAGCAACACCGATGAAAGTGGTGGGGCCGGCCCTTACAGTCAGGACAAGACCGATTGACAATCTCATGGTTCACTACGCGACTCACATTGCTCAGCCAGGAGACGTACTAGTGGTCGACGCGGGTGGGATCGAGGATCACTCCATCTGGGGAGGACAAATGACACATACAGCAAGAAAGAAAGGATTGGCAGGAGTGGTCATTGACGGGGCTGTCAGGGATTCAGCGGAAATAAGGCGCATGGCATACCCTGTCTTTGCTAGAGCCATTTCCCCTATGGATGGGCACAAGGACGGGCCGGGAGAGGTCAATGTCATCATTCAATGTGGAGGAGTACAAGTGAAGCCAGGCGACATTATCCTTGGTGACGATGATGGAGTCGTTGTCATTCCTGGGGAACAAGCGAAAGAAGTCCTAGAGAAGGCTCTAGGTTTTGCAGCCAAGACCGAGAGAAGAATCAAAGAAATTGAATCAGGAGTCAAACTGGTTCCGACGGAGTACCTCAAGAAACTTGAGGAGGGGGGAGTAGTTCCCCGAGACTCCAAGACTGGATAACACACCCCTCTTCTGATAATCAGATGCTAAACAAGAAACACATCTTCTCATGGAGAAACTGAACCCAGCCATTCAAGCAGGCAGGCGATCCCACTCCCATGGTCATGTCTCCGATCCCTGCCTCATCTTAGCATAGATTAGTATCCCTCCTTCCAACAGTATTCGGGATTGACGCGGGCTCAACGAATGAGCAACCTCAAACCTCATGCTCTGTGTAAGATTGCTCAGTTGTGCGGGTATTCCCCCGGACAGAAACGAGCGCGCATTTGAAAACAAGAGTCGGTCTCCTTGATTGATTCGCGCAAAATCGCTTGCGTCTGAGGACATGAGGGGCGCGATCCCGTAGCTTAGGAGATTGGAGTAGTGGATTCTAGAGAATGACTTGGCTATCACCGCCTTCACCCCAAGGACCATCAACCCAGATGCAGCACGTTCACGAGAAGAACCCTGTCCGTAGTTCTCTCCAGCCACAATGAATCCTCCACCCTTTGACCTCGCTCTCAAGACGAAACCTGGATCTGAATTCTCAAACATGTGCTCAGATGTTGCCGGGATGTTGCTTCTCAGGGAGAGAATCTTCGGTCTCTTTCATTCAAAGTAAAATCAGACAGAGACATATCCTATCCCTCGGTTCACTCTGGATTTTGAATATAAGAATTCGCAACCTCACTAATGAACAGCGCGCGGAGGCTTCTCAGTCATCCGCTGGATGCTCGAATCGTGCGGAACCTTCAAGCCCTTCACATGATCCAAATCGAGCGGAAACTCACCTGTCTCACAAAAGCCTCATTGATCCGTCTCCAATCACGCTCAGGCATAGTTCAGATCGAGGTCGAGGCGAACCATGAAGCTAATCTCGACATATTGGGCAAAATCACCTGCAGCCCAGAGCAGAAATATGCAGCTATTCGACACAACAGGAAAGAGCAAAGAATCAGATGGCATCTTCATATGGGCGCGCTTGCCGACTCAAGATTTGACATCTAGATTGATCTGAAAGGAGCGCAAGAGAAACGAAACTGGTTGACTGCGTGCGGAGTGCCATAGCAGACGTGACGTATCTCAACTCTTGCCGTGGCCGCTCCATGGGTTGACTTGCCAAGGCCTATGAAGTATCAAGGCACTGATCATTACTTGGGAATGGCCAAGCCTTTTGCGCCTGGCGCTGATTGCTTAGCCTCCGGATAGTACTTCTTTACCATCTGAACGACAAGTTCTGATTGCCAAGCCATCCTTATCCCCTCCTTTTCTCCAGTCATCTCTCCATGTGCAGCGACCGCTGAGTTACCGCACTTCAAGTGGACTGGAGCAGCTATTCTGGCTATTTCAGGAGCCTCGTAGGTGCGTATGAATCCGCCAGAACCAGGCGGGTTGTCGGTGTGAAGATCGAGCGGTATCTTGAGAACAGCCCGTAATGCTGCCATCATCGGAAGCTGTAGGTCTCTGACAGGGTTGAATGTGTCTGCACCTAGGTCCTCCATGACTTTGGCTGCAGCTGGATTTCCATGCCCGCAGTGGGCTGAAAGTTTAAGGTGTATGTC
>Ga0129298_10000220_pt1 | contig 21228 bp, 13 predicted proteins | sample I19B2metaG_FD_94707 | JGI IMG/M metagenome (GOLD analysis project Ga0129298, IMG submission 94707) | Lake sediment bacterial and archeal communities from Gulf of Boni, Indonesia to study Microbial Dark Matter (Phase II) - ​I19B2 metaG | ecosystem: Environmental > Aquatic > Freshwater > Lake >... | reverse complement strand
TAGCAAAGAGGTAGTCGCAAAGAGTGATTTGATTGAAGAGATCGAGTTGCGCGATATCCCTCTGCTGCTGGAATCGATTTAGTAAGAAGAAAATCTGGGTCTGAAAGGCATATTTCTTGCGATCCTGATAGAAATGGGGAAGAAAAGGGTTCTCCTCCGGTTTTTCCAAGATACATCGGGCATTGAACTCCTTTGCGAGAAGCTTGGCCAGACTTGTTTTGCCAACGCCGATCGGACCTTCGATGACAATATACCGGAACATCTCTCCTTTAACTCCCAGAATGGATATTCATCTCACAAAAAATGAGATTGGTCGATTTCATATTTGTGCCAAGCATTAACACATCGCCTCATAAATTTCTATAAAAATCTTCTATTTGTCAACTTTTTTCTCCATTGACCTATTCGGCGGCAAGCTCCCACCCTTTTGGGTAGGGTATAAAACGCTCCTCAGGGTCAACCCTGAGCCCTCGGCCTGAGACTTCGGCGAGCTCAGTCGAGTCGCTCGGGCCGAAGGCAAGCCCCATTATTTATAATGGGAGTCGAAGGGTTGACTTTTAGTCAAATATTGAGATAAAAGTCCAGTAGAATGTCCATATCTAAATGGGGAGGGGGTAGCATGCTGAAAAATAGGCAGGTGGGGTTGATCGGGACTGGGAATATGGGAGAAGCACTTGTGAAGGGGCTTTTACACGGCCACGTCTGTAAGCCGGAACAGATCTTTTGTTCTGATACGCGTCCCGAAAGACTGAAGGTCATTCGAGAGACTTACGGGGTGAAAGGAACTTCTCATAATGCGGAAGTGGTCAAACATTCCGATATCATCATCTTGGCTGTGAAGCCCCAGATCATGAAGCAGGTGATTTCGGAGGTTGCTAAACATCTCAATCTTTCGAAGTTGATCATCTCGATTGCTGCTGGAGTCCCTTTGGATGCCATTGAATCGTGTGCAAGGAAGCAACTGAAACTGATCCGGGTCATGCCCAATATCTGTGTTTCAGTTCGAGAGGGCGCCTCAGCCATTGCTGGAGGGAAGCATATCGATAAAGAGGATCTGATGATTGCGAAAATCATCTTCGATTCCGTTGGAAAGTCGCTGTTCATCGAAGAAGACCTTCTCGATGCCGTGACAGGGCTGAGCGGAAGCGGACCGGCCTATATCTTTCTCATCGTCGATGCTTTGGCGGATGCGGGGGTCAAAGTCGGACTCTCTCGGGATGATGCTTTGATTCTGGCCTCTCAAGCTGTACTCGGTGCAGCGAAGATGTTGATCGAGACAGGTGAACATCCGGGAAAACTCAAAGACCTTGTGACCTCTCCTGGAGGGACGGCCATTGCAGGGCTTCATACCTTAGAAGAGGGTGGATTGAGAACAACACTGATCAATGCGGTCGAGGTGGCGACCCAAAGGTCAAGGGCCTTGGGTGAGATGATGAAAAACAACCTGGTCAACGGTTAGGTTTTTAATTTTCAGAGGATTGACCTCTATTAACCCCCTTCCTTTTCAGAGATCCCGATTTTATGAAAATTTCTTTCTTGACAATTTTTTTTGTTTTTGTAATGGTTTAACCATTCTAACATTCATGCATCTTATTTATGTTCAAGCAGGCCAAACAGAATAGAACATTTGAAGATGTTATTTTCCAGATTCAAGAATCAATCCTGCAGGGAAGGCTCAAAGCGGGTGACAAACTTCCAAGCGAAAGAAACCTTAGAGAGATATTTAAAATCAGCCGCGGAACTCTGCGGGAAGCACTCCGTGCTCTGGAACAAAAGAAACTAATCACGATCAAGACGGGGGTCGGTGGGGGAGCGTTTGTATGCGATATCGACACCCGACAGATGAGTGAAAGTCTTGACATTTTGCTGCAGTATCAAAAGGTTAGCTTAAGGGAACTTGCGGAGTTTCGGGAAAACGTGGAGGGACTGGTGGCTGCCAGAGCCGCTCAAAAAGCAAAGAAAGAGGATTTAGAACAATTGGAAATGTTATTGTACTCGATCGAAAAAATTCTTAATTCTGGTGATCTCCGATGGGACGAATATATCGCTGCGGACAACAAGTTTCATCTCATTTTGGCCCGGGCTGCCGGAAATAGGATTTTTGAGTCTGTTTTGTACACTATTTATGAAAATATTAACCGGTACCTCGAGCGATTTCTTCCCAAAAGGCGAGAAATCATAGAAAGAAATTATCAGGATTTATGCAAAATTGCAAAGGCTATCAAAAAAAGAGACCCCAATACGGCCAGCGATCTTGTCCAGAAACATGTCAAATATTTCAACCGATTGATGGAAGATGGTGAAAAATTTCAACGTCTTAGCTTTCACAGGCGAGAAAGGTTGCCTCAGAGACAGGTAAGAACGCTGAATAGGGGGAACTTTAAATGGGTGAGAAAGATAGAGTGACAAAGCTTCGAGACTACATGGCAGCAAACCATATTGATGTTGCCTTATTGATGAAGCCGGCCAATCAACATTATATCACACGCTTTAAAGCACTGATCTATTCCCGACCTATTTTGAACTTAATCACGATGGATAAAGTAGTTATTATCGTTCCTGAATTGGAAGAGAACCATGCTCGGGAGAACGCTAACGTAGATGAAATTCATACGTATTATGAACACCCAGAAAAGGCTTCGACTTACAATGCACCATGGGGCTTAATGGAATATTCATTGAAAAAAGTTAAGAAAGCAGAATTAACCATCGGAATTGAAGCAGGATTTGTTCCAGTAGCGGTGGCAAACCTATTGAAAGGTTTGGGGGCTCAGGTGGTTGACCTGGATCCCAAGATTATCGAAATGCGGATGATCAAGGATCAAGGAGAAATTGATCTAATTATTAAAGCTGGTGAGCTGGTTAGCCTTGCTGTCAAGGAAACGCTTGCTAATTTACGAAAAGGAATAACCGAGATTGAGGTCGAAGCCATTGGCAATCAGGCTGTTTTTAAAGAGACTGCAAGGAGATATCCATCAGCTGAGATAGAATTGATGGGAATGACCCCTTCAGGGGTGGCCAGAACTATATTACCTCATGTTTTTTCAAACCTCCGTGCTTTTGAGGAAAAGGACATTATCATTCATAGCCGACAACTTAGTCTTAATGATTACCGAGCTGAATGTGAACGTACTTGTTTTGTTGGAGAACCCAGCCATAAACAGAAAGACGTTTTTAATGTTATGTTTGAAGCCCAACAAGGTGCTATAGAAACAATTCGAGAGGGAGTGGCTTGTAAACAGGTGGATGAGATCGCAAGAAATATCATTCAGAAGGCCGGACTGGGTGAATATTTTATACACAGAACAGGCCATGGCATTGGGTTGGAGCCTCATGAGGCTCCGTACTTGCGCTATGATGAGGAGTTACTTCTTAAAGATGGAATGGTTGTTTCCGTTGAACCTGGAGTGTATATACCCGGATTAGGGGGCTTTCGGCATTCAGATACCGTAATCGTTAAGCCAGAAGGAAGTGAAATAGTTACATCTAGTCCGGCGAAGTTAGAGGAGGTCATTTTTTAGGAAAGGGAAGATGGGAAGGATCTGCCTTCAGCATTTTCACAGGGGAGGCAAGGGAAGTAATGAGGAAAGGTAAGTACTTTGAAAGGGGGTATGAAAAATGTTGAGGAAAATATCTTTTAGTTTCATGCTCACCTTAGTTTTACTATTGATGGTCATTGTAGGTACTTTATGGAGACAATATTGAAAAAAGGGCCCATAAGGAACGCTTTTGAAGAACTGGGAAAAATCTTTGGAAATCGTGTCACCCAATCCCCTTTGCATCGGATGGCCTATAGTCGAGATTGGAGCCCTCGCCAAAACCGTGCCACCGACTTCCCTGATATCGTTGTTATTCCTAAGACGACAGAGGAGATGGTTCAAATTGTACAAATTGCTTACAAGTATGAGATCCCTATGGTTCCTTTTGGGGGAGGGACTGGAATGGGAGGAGGGGCGGCGGCCTGGAAGGGCGGAATCTTGGTTGAAACAAAGGGAATGAATCAAGTATTTGAGATCGATGAAAAAAACCTTACCGTCACCGTTCAGGCCGGAATCACCATTTGGGAATTAAATGAGGTTCTTGCCAAGCGAGGGCTTTGGCTTCCTCACCAACCTGAGTCAAAAAGAAGCTGCACCATTGGTGCGAGTATCGGATGTGATAATGACTCTACGTTTGGTCTTCGCTATGGAAAGATCAGGGACTGCCTGACGAACGCTGTGATTGTGACCGGCCGAGCTGAAGCGGTTCGGGTGGGCCAGAGGAAATCTTCCTTCTCATCGACAGGGTACAAACTCCTGGACCTCTTGATCGGATCCGAAGGCACACTTGGAGTTATTACTGAGGCGACCCTTCGAATTCTTCCCATTCCCAGGAGTCGCCAGGTGCGGGGATATTTCTTCAGATCTCTGAATGAGTCGGCGAAAGGACTGGAAAGGCTTCTATCGGCTGGCCTTGGCATAGAGTCAGCCCATATCAACTGTCGCCACCGACTCCATTTTTATACCCATACCTATCGGGAAAAATTTGGTCGGGAACCCAATGTCCCCGACTGGGCAGAAGTCATTTTATTCCTCTCTTTTGCTGGAGATAAGCAAGTGGTTGATTTCAATATTGACAGAGCGACGCAAATTCTCATGGAAGAGTTCCGTGCTCACCTTGTCCAAGAGGAGGAGATGGTTGAGGGTTGGTGGGATTCAAAACACCGTCTTGAATTTATTCCCTTCAAGCAAAAGTGGCCGGATAGCCAGCGCCAAAAGAAATTCGGAGCTGCAGATGTGGGTTTACCCATTGGTCGATTGGATGAGGGATATCAACACTATGTCGAGATTGCCAGGAAATGGGATCAGGAGATTCTGGGTATGACCGTTTATAATGAATCACCCAATAAGGCAACCGCCTCCATCAGTTTTGCCGTTTTTGTGGATGATTCAAACACGGATTCGGTCAATCGATTCTATCAATATGTAAGAGAGATGAGTGAAATGGCCGTCCATTTAGAAGGGACGATGAGCAGCTACATCGGCGACGGGGATCGGTTGGGAGGATTCAACCAACTTGAGCATGGACTTTCGTTTGAATATATGCGCCGCATCAAGGAGGTCTTCGATCCTAAAAATATTATGAACCCGGATAAGAAATTTGAATCCCGTTGGATTAGAAAGGAAGTGCATGAGTAGGATTCAGAAATTGTCAGTTTACAATGAAGATATTTATACCTGTAATAGAACACGCTGTGGTTTCTGCCGGGAGGAATGCCCTGTTTACAAAGTCAATCGTTATGAGACTTTCAGCTGTAGAGGGAAAATGCTGGTGGCTCGGGGTTTGATGGAGGGACTCTTAGAACCCTCAAGAGAGATGGCAGAAATGTTAGATAGGTGCCTTCTCTGTGGATACTGCCAGGCGCGCTGTGCTTTGAAAAATATGGATATCATCACGTCCATGCGGGAATTAATGGAGAAAAAAGGCCTCTCTGCCAAAACCCATACGGAGAATGTTCTTAAAATCATAAAAGAGGGACAGCTCTTTGAGGCTCAGGTCCTTGCCAAACGGACAGGCAAAATGCCTGTTTATGCTGGTTGTCTCTATCGATCCCGGCCAAAGGAGTTCTCAACGATCTTATGGGTTTTGGAAAAGCTTGGTCTTGACATTCGTTTAAGAGAGGAAAGCTGCTGTGGCTATATAGTCGAGGCGACGGGTTTCACAAAAGAATTTGAAGAAGCCAAAACGCGCTGCAGGGAATATCTCGAGAGAAATAAGGATAGGACAACGCTGACCCTTTGCCCAACCTGTACCATGACATTAAAAGAGAAATACGATATCCCGGTTCAACACGCAGTCTTAACTGTTCATGAAAAGTTGAAAGATCCTAACACGGCGAAAAAACTCAAACCTCTAAACTTGCGGGCCACCTACCATGACCCCTGCCACCTCGGGAGAATGCTCGGTATTTTCGAAGAGCCGAGGGAGATCCTCAAACAGTTAAAAATCGAGATTGTTGAGATGGAACATAACCGTTATTTCTCTACCTGCTGTGGAGGAGGGGGAGGGTTGAGGGCTGTCGATGATCGGCTTTCGATTGAAATATCGAAAAACCGGATACAGGATGCGGTCCATGCGGGAGTGGATAGGATAGTCACAGTTTGCCCGACGTGTGAATCCACTCTCCTTCGAGGGGCCGGAAGGCTGGTGAATCAAATCGATAAATTTATTGATGTGCAAAGTCTTTGGGACTTACTCAATTTATCATTGACGGGTTGACATCTTGGATATTATGAATAGGAAAATACCTGAGTAGGAGGGTTGATGATGAAGGGATATGCTGGGAAGTTGCTTAGGGTGGATCTTTCTGAAGGAAAGATCTCAAAAGAAGAGATTTCAGAATCGATGAAGAAAGATTTTTTAGGGGGGCGGGGGTTTGCCATCAAGCTTATATGGGATGAGGTAAAGAAGATCGATCCTCTATCGGAACAGAATAAGATCGTCTTTGCTACGGGCCCTTTAAGTGGACAGCTACTTCCCAGCTCGGGGAAGATGGTCATTGCCTCAAAGAGCCCTCTCACAGGAGGCTATGGAGATGGTAATATCGGGACCATGGCATCGGTTCATCTGAAGAAAGCGGGTTATGATATGGTGGTGGTTGAGGGAAGAGCGGAGAGACCCTCCTACCTCTTAATCGAGGATGGGAATGTGAAGATCCTGGAGGCTTCCGACCTCTGGGGGAAAAATACATTTGAGGCTCAAGACATCCTTGAGAAAATACATGGAAGAAATTCAGGAATTCTTCTCATCGGCCCTGCCGGAGAAAACCTGATCCGTATTTCAACCGTCATGTCCCAGAAGGGGAGGGCAGGCGGACGCCCCGGAATGGGTGCTGTGATGGGATCTAAAAATCTAAAGGCAGTGGTGATCAAGGGAACGGGTTCGATCCCGAACTTCGATGATGAAAAGCTGAAGCAGTTCGGGAAGAAGGGATATGAAGAGATCAAAGGAAAGGAGAATTATGAATTCTGGATGAGGCAGGGGACCATGCAGGCCTTTGAATGGTGTAATGAAAATGGTTGCCTTCCGACTTACAATTTTAAGGAAGGGGTTTTTGAGTTTTCTAAAGAGATGGATGGCTATGTCTTAGAAAAACTTCATATTGATCGTAAGGGATGTCCCATGTGCAGCATGCAGTGTGGCCATATCATCAAGGATGCCAGTGCGAAACGAGCAGAGCTGGATTATGAAAATGTTGGGATGCTGGGGCCCAATATCGGCTTGAGAAGCCTTCCTCAGGTGGCATTGCTAAACCGAATGGCTGATGAGTGGGGATTAGATACGATTTCCCTTGGAAGTTGCATTGGCTTTCTCATGGAAGCTTCGGAAAGAGGAGTCATCCCTGAAAAGATAGGATGGGGAGATTTTGAAGCTGCACAAAAACTTGTCAGAGAAATTGGGGGAGGAGAGGGACTTGGAAAATTGGTGTATAATGGAGTTCGGGGTGCTTCTGAGATCATCGGGAAAGGGTCGAATAGATGGGCAATGCAAGTAAAGGGGTTAGAGATTTCAGCGTATAATTGCCATGGTTGTCCAGGGATGGCCCTCTCCTTCGGGACCTCTCCTATTGGTGCGAGTCACAAGGATGCCTGGATCATTGCCTGGGAGATATCGACCGATCGATTTTCTTATAGCAAAGAGAAGGTTCAAAAACTTATTGAGTTTCAACGAATCCGTGGAGGTTTTTTTGAATCTGCAACCGTTTGTCGGCTTCCCTGGGTAGAGGTGAGTTTCGGTCTTGACTGGTACCCGAAATATCTGGAGGCCATTACAGGGAATCATATGAGTTGGGAAGATCTTTATCAAATCGGGGATCGCATCTATAATTTAATCCGGGCCTACTGGAAGAGAGAAGTTCCTCGGTTCGGTCGAGCATGGGATGATCCACCCGATCGCTGGTTTGAAGAACCCCCTTCCCAGGGAAAGATGAAGGGGGTAAAGATCGACAGAAAAAAGTATGAACAGATGCTCTCATGGTATTATGAGCTTCGGGGTTGGGACGAGGACGGCATTCCCCTGAAAGAAACGCTTGATCAATTAGGTTTAGAAGAGGTTTCAAGGGAGTTGATTATGTGAGATGGCTGAGCTTAGATTCTTAGGGTTCCTGGCAGATGTGGCAGGCGTTCGGGTGAAACATTTGGTTTTAGAGAAACCCACCCCCCTCAGGGAGATCTTGCCACCTTCTTTTCCCGACAAGAATATCATCATTCTCATTGACCAGAAAATGGGTAATTTGGATACCCTTATTGAAGAGGAGAACTTGGTCCTCCTAATGCCTATATTATCGGGAGGCTGAAGTTACCTTAGAAATATTACCTCATTCGATTGATGCCTATATCGTAAGGGTTTTCATAATCGACAATTTCATAAAACCGGCCAGGGAGGATGCACTATAGTGCAAGCATTCGATATCATTATTGTCGGTGGGGGAATCATAGGTTCCAGTATCGCCTATAACCTCGCAAACGATGGGTTCGATGGAACGGTGGCCGTTTTTGAAAAAGATCCGACCTATGAATTTTCTTCCACCACGCTGAGCGTTGGCGGCATCAGGCTCCAATTCAGTACCGAGGTGAACGTTCGCATCTGTCAATACAGCCTCGACTTTTATGAGAAATTTGATGAGCGGATGGCAGTAGATGGGGAAAAGGCCCATGCAGAGTTTCGGCAACGAGGTTATCTCTTCCTGGCCAATGAAAAGAATTGGCCCATTATGGAAAGACATCATCAATTTCAAAAAAGCATGGGAGCCCATGTGGAGCTTCTCTCGGTTGAAGAGGCTTTGAAAATCGTTCCCCATCTAAACCCTAAGGGTCTGATCGGTGCCTCATTTGGTTCCCGAGATGGCTACCTCGATCCTTACGGAACGCTTCAAGGATATATCAAGAAGGCCCGCAGCCTTGGGGTAAAGGTTGTGCACGATGAGGTGACCGGGATCGTGAAGAACGGCCATCGAGTCACCGGGGTCACCACGCGGAGAGGAGATCGATATACTGGAACGGTTGTGGTGAATGCGGCTGGTCCATGGGCTGCAGAAGTCGGACGGATGGCCGGGACCGATCTGCCAGTGGAGCCCGTTCGGAGAATGGTCTTTGTCTTTCAACCCTCAGAAATTTTTGACTACGAGCTTCCTCTCGTGATCGATGTGACAGGCCTCTACTTCCGTCACGAGACGGGAAAGGTCATCATGACAGGAAAATCGATTCTGGATGAACCTCCTGGGTTCAATTTCAAGGTAGATCATTCTTTCTTTCAACATACCATGTGGCCCATTCTGGCTGATCGAGTCCCTGTTTTCGATAGACTCAAATTGATCAGAGGATGGGCCGGTCTTTATGAAGTCAACCGACTCGACAGCAATGCGCTTCTCGGGCTACATCCTGAGATCGAGGGGTTTTATATGGCCATTGGTTTCAGCGGTCACGGATTTCAACAAGCTCCTGCTGTGGGAAAGGTCATGTCTGAACTGATTCGCTTGGGCCGATACGAAACGATTGATGTGAGCCCCCTCAATTTTGAGAGGGTCATCAGCGGAAAACTCGTCATCGAAGAAGAGGTGGTCTAATCTTTTTTCGTCCTTCAGGGTAAACCTTGAGATCCTCTCTTTAGCCAGGGGGAAAAAATGCCGATCCTACTTTCCCGAAAAGATTTGAGAAGGGTTCTCACGATGGCGGATGTGATCGAAGCAGTGGAGAAGGGATTCCGGGAATATAAAACCGGGCACTGTGCAGTCCCCGTGAGGATGCCTGTAAAAATTGAAAAGGCAGAGGGCATTTTTCTCTTCATGCCCTCCTATCTGGAAAGAGAAGGTTCCTTCGGGACAAAGATCGTATCGGTCTTCCCGAGAAACCTAAGGTTAGGGCTATCGACGCTCCAGTCCGTCTACCTCCTTAACGATCCAACCACAGGAGAGTTTCTAGCCCTGATGGACGGAGTTCTTCTGACGGGCATGCGGACAGGGGCCACCTCCGCAGTGGCAACAAAGTACCTTTCCCGAAAAAATGCCGAAACCCTTGGGATCATAGGCACAGGTGCTCAGGCAATGTTCCAAGCCGAGGCCATCTGCAACGTCCGCCCTATTCGGAGAATTTTGGTGTATGATAAGGAGCCTGAGAGAGCCAAAAATTTCTCAAGGAATGCGTTCGAGACCCTCCAGATCCCGGTCAAGATGATGCCCACTCCTCAGCAGGTGGTCATTGGCTCTGATATCTTGGTCACGGTGACGACCTCCTCAATCCCCGTGTTCGATGGTCGTGATCTCAGAGACGGAACACACATCAACGCAGTTGGAGCGTACACTCCGGAGATGAGGGAGATAGATGAGGTGACGGTCAAGAAGTCCAAAATCGTTGTGGACACTTACGAGGGTTGTATGGCTGAAGCAGGAGATCTTCTGATTCCGATGAGAGATGGGAAGCTCTCAAAAGACGAGATTTACGGGGATCTCGGGGAAATTGTTCTCGGCAGGAAAGCCGCTCGAACCAGGGATGATGAAATCACTCTGTTTGAATCGGTTGGATTTGCTCTTGAAGATCTGGTGACAGCCCGTCTGGCATACCAAAAGGCAAAAGAAAAAGGGATGGGAATAGAGTTCAGGCTCGATGAAACTTTCGTATAAAACCTGGAAATTCCTCTTAGAGGAAAAAGGGTGGTGAGAATCATGGAACAAAGCCTCACTGTTGAAGCATTGAAACAGAAGGTGACCGAACTGGAGAGAAGATTAAAAGGGTATGAAGAGAAAGGGGCCCAGAAGGACATCCAAGAAGTAACCAAGCGTCTGGAGAAGATTGCTGAGATGGGTGACGATGGTATCATCGTCTTCGACGAGAATTACCAGATTGAATTTGCGAACACCGTTGCCTCGGAGCTAACTGGTTGTTCGAAAGAGAGGTTAGTGGGCATGGATTTTAGGCGGCTCTTGGGTGAGAGGGATATTGGCTATCTTAACCAGATGCACTCGGAAGTGGGAGCGGATGAGAGCAAACGGGTCTGCACAGAGATGGAGGTATTAACACAGAAAGGTCTTAAACTGGACGCAGAAGTCTGCATCACTATTTCGAAGACAGAAAAAGGTGGGGTCAGAACTTATGCTTATTTAAGAGATGTTACTCAACGAAAGAGGATGGAAAGGGAGGTACGGGAGGCCACGAAACGGTTTGAGAAGATCGCAGAGATGGGCGATGATGGGATCATCGTGTTTGATGAAGATTCTCGGATTGAATTTGCGAATCAGATGGCAGCCGAGATTCTGGGGTTTGCGAAAGAACATATCCTCGGTAAGGAATTCTTTTCCTTAATTGGCAAGAGGGATGAAGAGTTTTTAGAAGAGATGGTCATGCGAGGAGAGGGCCTTGGGCAAAAGGTCTGCACGGAGATGTCCCTCCAGACTCCCCAAGGTCAGGCCAAAGCGGCTGAGGTCTGCATCGCCCCAGCGCGATCGGATGACGGCCGAATCAAGACTTATGCCTATATCCGAGATATTACAGAGAGGAAGAAGTTTGAGAGGGATTTAAAAGAGTCGGAGGAGAAATATCGAAACCTCTTCGAAAGGGTTCGTCATGGGCTTTTCATCAGCACGAAAGAAGGACATTTTCTCGACTGCAATCAGGCCCTGCTGGAGATGGCTGGATATAGGGATAAAGACGCGTTCTTAAGGATGGACATTGCGAAAGAGCTCTACGTGAATCCGGAGGACCGAAAGACTTTTCAGAGGATGATCGAGCAGCAGGGATTCGTTAAGGATCTCGAGGTTGAGTTTAAGAAGAAGGACGGAGAGAGGATCACGGTCCTCCTCACCGCCCATACGAAGAAGGACGAACGGGGAAACGTCATTGGGTACGAAGGGCTCAACATCGATATCTCCGAACGAAAGAGGATGGAGAGGGATTTGAAAGAGGCGAATGAATTCTTAATGAACCTGATCGAGGATTCGGTGGATGGGATCATTGTGACCAATATGAAGGGTGATATCCTTATCTTTAATAGAGGGGCGGAGAAGATTTTGGGTTATAGGGCAGAGGAAGTGGTGGGAAAGATGAATATCCGGAGCATCTATCCTCCAGGGGTCGCTAAAGAGGTGATGGAAAAGCTAAGAAATCCTGATTTTGGAGGGGTGGGGAAATTGACCTCTTTTCCCATCCTCCATCGAAGGAAAGACGGAGAATTGATCGAAGGGGATCTTTCGGCATCAATCATCTATGACGAAGAGGGGAGGGAAATCGCCAGCATTGGGATCTTCAAAGACCTGAGGGAAAGGTTGAGAATGGAGAGGGAGCTTCAGAAGACTCAGCAGGCCCTTCTGCAATCCGAAAAATTGGCAGCCATGGGTAGGCTTACCTCTCAGATCGCTCATGAACTGAATAATCCCATCTATGGCATCATGAACACCCTCGAACTTCTCAAGACCGAAATCCCTCCGGAGAGCAAACGGAGAAAGATTTTGGAGTTGTCCCTCTCTGAGACTCAGAGGTTGGCAGAGATGCTACGAAACATGCTCAGTTTCTCCAAGCCTGAAGAGGAGAAGCGAAGGCCCGTCAAAATCAATGAGTTAATCGAAGGGATTTTGTTGGTGATGGATAAGCAGATGAGGGAGGCGAATATCAAGGTGGAGACAGATTTCCACGAAGAAATTCCAGAGGTCATGGCTTCCACCAATCAGATGAGACAGGTGCTGCTCAACATGTTTAAGAATGCGAAGGAAGCCATGCCAAAGGGAGGGACCCTCACGGTCCGAACGGGGAGGGAAGATAAGCATGTCCTGATCCATATCGAGGATACAGGAGTGGGAATTCCAGAAGAGATCAGGGATAAAATCTTCGAGGCCTTTTTTACGACGAAACAGAGGGTCAAAGGCGTTGGCTTAGGACTTTCGGTCTGTTACGGAATTATCAGAGATCATGGTGGGGAGATCAGGGTAGAAAGTGAAGAGGGAAAAGGCACAACCTTCACGCTCCGCTTGCCCATTACTTAGAAAATAAAAAGTATTTGGTTAAGGTTAAGGTAAAGATGCCAGTTTCGTCTTTGGGTAAAGGCAATGGTTTTAAATCATTAACCATAACCCATTGACCTTACACCAAACTGGCTTCATAACCTTTACACCAACACCGTTTTCAAAGTTTGTGGGTGACGACCCTCTCATGAGTGATGACGTGGAGGATAGAATGCCAGAGCTGTTAAGAATCACCATAAGCGATCTTTTGGATCAGGCGGCCTCCAAATTTCCCGACCGCGAAGCCTTGATCGATGTCCCACAGGCTAAAAGATATTCCTATGGAGAATTTCTGAAAGTGGTGAATCAGTTGGCCAAGGGGTTCTTAGAATTTGGTGTGGAAAAGGGCGATCACATAGCCCTCTGGGCACCCAATCGTTCTGAATGGATCATCACGGAATTTGCAATCGCAAAGATTGGAGGAGTCCTCGTCAGTGCGGATACAAACTGCACAGTTGAACAACTTGAGTACCTCCTCAGACAATCCGACTCCAGATTCCTCATTATGACAGAGGGGTTGAAGGCATCGGAATACGTCGAAATGATTCAACAGCTCTGTCCGGAGATCAGCAGATTGGTTGCGGGTCGATTAAACTGCTCCGGTCTTCCAGAGCTCAAGAATCTCATCCTCATCTCGGACCGGCCTCACACAGGAATGTTTCGCTGGAGTGATATCCTGGAAATGGGAAGGGATGTGCCCGATCATGCGTTGGCTGAGCGACAGCGCTCTTGTCACGAGGATGATGTCGTAACCCTCCTCTATACCTCCGGTACAACAGGTGCTCCCAAAGGTGTGATGTCGATGCACTTGGGCATTATCAACACTTCTGTGGCGAGTGCTGAGAATCAGAGATTGAACGAAACGGATAGGCTTTGCCTCTCTGTGCCTTTGTCCCACATGTTTGGTTGCGTTTGCATCGTCTTAGCTGGAGCGGCCAAGGGAGCAGCCCTTGTGATTCCTTCTGAGACTTTCGATCCGCATCAAATCCTTGAGGCGATTGAGAAGGAGCGATGCACGGCGATTTATGGATCTCCCAGTGCTTTCATCGCCCTGATGGAAAATCCGAACTATCAGGCCTTCAATATTAAATTCCTCCGAACCGGAATCATGGGAGGGGCTCAATGTCCCATGGAGGTCATGAAGAAGGTTGTAGAGGAAATGGGAGCAAGGGAGATCGTCTTTGGTTATGGCCAGACCGAATCGACCTCGTGGATTACGCAGACTCGTCCAGATGATCCATTGGAATTAAGAGCTTCTACGGTGGGCAAGCCTCTTCCTCATGTAGAGGTGAAGATCGTCGATCCCCATACGGGAGAAGAAGTTCCGGTAGGGATGGTTGGAGAACTCTGTTCAAGAGGATTGAATATGAAGGGTTACTATAAGATGGCTGCAGCTACTGAGAGGGCCCTTGACAGAGACGGGTGGCTTCATACCGGAGATTTAGCCACGATTGACCAGAACGAATATATAAGGATTGCCGGAAGGCTAAAAGAGGTAATCATCAAAGGGGGGAAGACGATCTATCCCATTGAGATTGAGGAGGTCCTTTTCACCCTCCGAGGAATTTCGAATGCACAGGTTTTTGGCATCCCAGATCCATTCTTCGGAGAAGAGGTTGCGGCATGGGTTAAATGTGAGGAAGGGAGCTCTTTAACCCAAGAGGAGGTTCTCCAATATTGTAGGGAGAAACTTCCTGCCTCTCACGTGCCACGGTATATCAAATTCGTCAAAAATTTTCCAATGACTCCGTTGGGCAAAATTCAGAAGTTCAAGATGAGGGAACTTACTGTAAAGGAATATAATTTGGAATAACCCCACTGTTTAATTTACATTCAGATCAATAAGTTATAGAAAAAATCCCATGCCAAAAAATTTTCCTTGACAAACTATAAATTTTATAATAATGATAAATTTGGCAAAAAAGGAAGATTACATATATTCTAAAAAAGGAGAAAATTATGGAAATTCTAACCGTATCTCAAGCAGGTAAGTATTGCAAGGTTTCAGCCAAAACGATCATTAATTGGATCGATGCAGGTCATCTTAAGGCTTATAAAACCGTGGGAGGGCATCGCAGGATTAAGAAGGAAGACCTGGATCAGTTCCTGAAAGAGAAAGGAATGCCTCTGCCTGAAGAGGCAAAGGTAGGGGAGAGGAAGAAGATTCTTGTCGTGGATGATGACAAGATCATTGTGGAGACGATTGTCCAGGCCCTTGAAGAAGACGAGTACGGCTATGAGATGATCTCTGCAGCCGATGGCTTTGAAGCAGGCCTTCAGGTAAGCCATTTCAAACCGGATCTTTTGATCCTGGACATCATGATGCCTGACATTAACGGTTACGAGGTCTGTCAGAAGATCAAGTCCAGCCCGGAGACGAAAGACGTCAAGATCATCGTCCTCTCTGCCTATCTCGATGATGAAGCCTTCAAACAGATGAAAGAGTATGGTGCAGATGCATGCTTTTCGAAACCTCTGCCTTTAGAACAGTTGAAGTATGAGGTGGCCAAGCTTTTAGGACTGAAGAGGTGATGAGTTTGAAATAGAAGATACGCAATTTTACAATTGGAGGTAGGTGACAATGAGTTTAGAAGAGAGTTTAAAGAAGAAAAGATTCATCGTGACCTCAGAAGTTCAGCCGCCCATTGGCACAGGTGTCCAGGATCTCATCCGAAACGTGGAGCGAATCCGCGGAAGAATCGACGCCCTGACCGTTCCTGAACTGAAGATCGAGGGACTCGTGACCGATACCATGGGGACTTGTCGTGCCTTGCGGGACCAGAAATTTGAACCGATCCTGCAAACCACGTGTCGTGAGAAGAGTCGAATTGATATCCAGGAACATCTCCTCCGAGCCACTGAGTCGGGAATTGAAAACATTCTCACTTTCACTGAAGATTACCGGATTACCGGAGATAGCCTCCAGGAGATCATGTTTTTTCACGTCGATTCAGGAAAGCTCTTCTCGGTGATCGAAAGCCTCAAAGAGGGACACGACGTTTCGGGCAAGGGAATCTTTCTGAAGCCCAGGTTCTGTGTTGGCTCAGGGATTGACTCCAGTTGGGGAAAGAAGGTCCCTGATCTTGAGCTAAAAGAGATGGAGGAGTTGGTGGGCTTGGGGACTCAATATTTTCTTACCACACCGGTCTTCGATCTCGATTCTTTCAATCAATTTATGGCAAAGGTAGGTCCGATCCGAATCCCTGTGATTGCAGAAGTGATTCTGGTGAGATCGGCAGAGATGGGTCTCTTTCTCAACAAGCATGTCAAACCAAATCTGGTACCGAACCATATCATTGAGAAGCTGGCCAAGGCTCCAGATAAGGAGAAAGCGAGCATTGAGATTATCAGTGATCTTGTGAAGGGACTTAAAGATCTGTGTCAAGGCGTCCACTTCATTCCCATCGGAGCCGAGGATCGGATTTCCAAATACCTCGATGCCTTAAAACTTTGATGTAGAGAATAAAAGTCTGTTGGTTGAAGGTTAGGGTAAAGTCGTAGACTCGACTCTACGAGAGGCCAGTTTCGTTAAGGGGTCATGTCATTGGTGTTTGATGTCTTTAACCTTAACCCTTTAACCCTAACCCAAACAGGTTTCCTAACCCTAACCCAAAGACTTTTTTCCTGGTTTGTGGGTGATTAAGCTATCGTGAAAATATATTTCATTGGGAGGAGAAGATTATCACTCTATGAGTGCTCAGGAGAATAAAAAAATAGGTGCTGCGTTAGTCGTGGGGGGAGGTATTGCCGGGGTTCAAGCCGCTCTCGATTTAGCCAATTCAGGAATTAAAGTCTATCTCCTTGAGCGGTCCCCGGCGATTGGTGGGAAGATGGCCCAATTGGATAAAACCTTTCCCACCAATGACTGCGCCATGTGCATTGTTTCTCCCAAATTGGTGGAGGCAGGCCGGCATCTCAATATCGAAATCGTCACGAACAGTGAATTGGTCTCCTTAGAAGGAGAGGCTGGGCAGTTCAGGGCGAAGATACGAAGGCATCCCCGCTATGTGGATCTGAAGAAATGCACGGGTTGTAATGATTGCACTGAGGTCTGCCCGATCCTCCTCCCAAATGAATTCAACGAGGGATTGGATCAGAGAAAGGCGATTTACCGGCTCTATCCTCAGGCCGTTCCTAATACCTTCCTTGTCACCAAGCACGGCACCAGTCCTTGCAAGCATACCTGTCCAGCAGAGACGAGCGCTCAAGGCTATGTCGCCCTGATCCAGGCAGGTCGATATAAAGAAGCCCTCGATGTGGTCAAAGAATACAATCCTTTTCCTGCCTCTGTTGGGCGTGTTTGTAACCATCCTTGTGAAGAGAAATGCAATCGAGGAAAGCTCGACAGCCCGGTTTCCATCTGTGCTTTGAAGCGTTTTCTCGCTGATTGGGTATACGAACACCGCGAGGAGTTGGAGAAAGAAGTTCGGAGTTCGGAGTTTGGAGTTTGGAGTCATGAAGATATAGAGCGGCCCAAAGCCAGAATAGCTATTGTAGGTGCAGGGCCTGCAGGACTTAGCTGTGCCCATCAACTATCTCGAATGGGCTATCAGGTCACCATCTTTGAAGCCCTTCCTGTGGCGGGCGGGATGATGAGGGTCGGTATTCCCTCCTATCGTCTACCAAGGGATGTTCTTCAGAGGGAGATCGATGAGATTATCCATCATTCGAATGTGGAATTGAAACTGAATACACCCGTTCGAAACATTAATAGCCTCTTTGATGCGGGTTACTCTGCCGTCTTTTTAGCAATGGGTGCCCATGAGGCACAGAAATTGGGGATTGCAGGTGAGGATGCCTCAGGGGTTCACCATGGTGTTCCTTTTCTTCAGGGCGTGAGCCTTGCAGAAAGGCACGGCATCATGGAGGGACTTGAAGACCGATTCATCATCGCCTTTGGAATTCCCATCGCACCCAGAGTGGGAGAGAAAACGATTGTGATCGGTGGTGGAAATGTGGCCATCGACGCCGCAAGGACAGCCTTGAGATTGGGTGCCAAAGAGGTAAGCATCCTCTATCGTCGATCCAGAGATGAGATGCCCGCCAATGCTTGGGAGATTGAAGCTGCAGAAAAAGAAGGGATTGAGATTCAGATTCTCACCGCACCTGTTGGAGTGGTGGCCGAGGAGGGTCATGTAAAAGGCGTCAAATGCGTGAAGATGGAGCTTGGGGAGCTTGATGCTTCTGGGAGAAGAAGGCCGATTCCCATCAAAGACTCGGAATTTATCATTTCTGCGGATACCATGATTGCTGCAGTGGCTCAGGCTCCTGAAATCTCCTTCCTGGATGAGACCCATGGTCTTGAAGTCACACCCAAAGGAACTTTTGCTGTGGATCCACATACCTTAGCCACAAACCGACCCGGTGTGTTCGCAGGAGGAGATGTGGCGAGAGGTCCTTGGATTTTGATACAAGCGATTGCAGATGGCAGACGGGGGGCCCTTTCGATCGACCGTTATTTGAGAGGGGTTCCTCTTCTTACCCCAAGGGAGCAGATCCCTCTTCCAGTGGTTGACCTTGCCAAAGAAGAGATTGACCAGATGATGGAAGAGGGAAAAGTAGATTTAGCTCCCAGGACAAAGATTCCCGAACTTCCGGAGCAAGAGAGGATCAGAGACTTTAGAGAGGTGGAGCTGGTCCTTACGGAGGAACAAGCGAAGCAGGAGGCAGCGCGCTGCCTTGCCTGTGGCATCTGTTCAGAATGCCATCTCTGCGTCCGGGTTTGTAAGCGAGAGGCCATTGATCATCAACAAGCCGATGGGGTGGAGGAAGTAGAGGTGGGATCAGTGATCCTCTCACCTGGCTATGCTCTCTATAGGCCTGAACTCTCACCTGAGCTTGGCTATGGCCGTTATGCCAACGTCGTGACGAGCATGGAGTTTGAAAGAATGCTCAGTGCCTCTGGTCCTTGGGGAGGTCATGTGACAAGGCGATCATCAGATCATCGAGAGCCAGGCAAAATCGCATTTCTCCAGTGTGTGGGATCGAGGGAGAAAGAGCGCGACTACTGCAGTTCGGTGTGCTGCATGTATGCCACCAAAGAGGCGATGCTCGCGATGGAGCACATTCCAGGTGTGGAAATTAAGATCTTCCAGATGGATATGAGAGCCTTTGGGAAAGGGTTCGACGCCTATTTCGAAAGGGGAAAGGAGAAAGGAATCCGGTACATCCCCTGCCGCATTTCTGGCTTGGAAGAAGATCCCGAGACAAAGGATGTCCTCATTCGATATGAAGATTCAAATGATGGTCATTCCATCAAGGAGGAGCGAGTCGATCTGGCGATCCTGAGCATTGGCATGTCTCCTCTTCCAAATATTGACGAGCTGGCGAAGGCTTCTGGTGTCGAGCTCGATGCTCATCAATTCTGCTTCACCCGGGACTTCCATCCGGTCGAAACGAGTCGGCCTGGCGTTTTTGCTTGCGGTGCCTTTACAGAACCGAAAGATATTCCGGATAGCGTGATTCAGGCGAGTGGGGCAGCGGCCAAAGCCCTTTCCATTATTGGAGAAGCCAGGGGGACGCTCGTTCGAAAGAAGGAGTATCCACCGGAGAAAGAAATTTCTCCAGAGGAGGAGCCGCGCATCGGAGCCTTCATCTGTAGCTGCGGAACGAATATCGCTGGAACTGTGGATGTGAAAGAGGTGGTCGAATACGCAAAGACGCTTCCAGGGGTCGTTCATTCGGAAAATACGATCTATACCTGTTCTGCAGACTCCTTGAAATTGATTCAGGAGAGAGCCCAGGAGCTCAACCTCAACCGTGTTGTGGTTGCCTCCTGTACGCCGAGGACTCATGAGCCGCTCTTCCGGGATACGATTCGTGAAGTGGGTCTCAATCCCTACCTCTTTGAGATGGCCAATATCAGGGATCAGTGCTCATGGGTTCATATAAACCAGAAGAGAGAGGCCACAGAGAAAGCGAAGCATCTCGTTCGGATGGCCATTGCCTGCTCTAAGAATTTAGAACCCCTCCACCAGGTGCCACGGAGTCTTGTGCATAACTGTCTCGTTGTAGGAGGTGGACTGGCTGGGATGGTGGGAGCATTGAGCATGGCAGACCAGGGCTATACGGTTTACCTAATAGAAAGAGAGAAGGAGTTAGGCGGAAGGCTGAGGCAGATCTATTTCAGTGGAGACGGAGGTGACCCACAGGCCTATTTGAGGGACCTGATTCAGGGGGTTGAAAGTCATCCTAAGATCGAGGTTTTGAAAGGCTATCAGATCGCTGAACATGAAGGGGCAGTCGGAAATTTTAAGACGAAGGTTACCAATGGTTCTTCTCAGAGAGTCTTAGACCATGGGGCTACGATCATTGCCACGGGTGGAAGAGAGTATCGAGGCAAGGCCTATCTCTTAGGTGAAGATTCGAGAGTGATGACACAAGAAGAGTTGGAGAAAAAGATCTTCTCGTCCGATCCAGCCCTCTCAAAAGCAAAATCGGTTGTGATGATCCAGTGTGTGGGGCCATGGGATGAGGATCCATCCAAATCCTTCTACTGCAGCCGAATCTGCTGTAGCGTTGCCATTAAGAATGCGATCAAAATAAAGGAACTCCATCCTGAAGTTTCGGTCACCATCCTCTATAAAGATATACGAACCTATGGGTTCAGAGAAGCCTTCTACACAAAGGCCAGAGAGAAGGGTGTCCTGTTCGTTCGATTCGATGAGAAGAGAAAACCTTCTGTCTCTCTTTCCGATGGCCGACTGTCAGTTCAGTTGGAAGATCCCATGCTTCATCTTCCTCTGACCTTTCATCCCGATCTTTTGGTCCTTTCTGAAGCTGTGGTTCCAAATGAGGGAAGCAAGGAAATAGCTAATCTCTTCAAATTCCCTCTCACGTTGGAAGGGTTTTTCTTGGAGGCCCATGTCAAATTGAGGCCTGTTGATTTTGCGACCGATGGCCTCTATCTCTGTGGCATGGCCCACTATCCGAAGTCGGTCAATGAGACGATTGCACAGGCAGAGGCTGCTTCAGCTCGGGCGGCAACGATCCTTTCTCAAGAAGTGCTCGAGGTGGGTGGCGTTGTAGCGGTGGTGGAGGGTGAGCGGTGTGCGGCCTGTTTGACGTGTGTGAGGGTATGTCCTTATAGTGTGCCGGTGATCAATGCAAAGGGCGAGGCAGAGATTGATCTGGCCAAGTGTAAGGGTTGTGGCAGTTGTGTGGCAGAGTGTCCGGCGAGGGCGATTGAGCTGATGCATTTT
>Ga0129298_10000219_pt1 | contig 21232 bp, 20 predicted proteins | sample I19B2metaG_FD_94707 | JGI IMG/M metagenome (GOLD analysis project Ga0129298, IMG submission 94707) | Lake sediment bacterial and archeal communities from Gulf of Boni, Indonesia to study Microbial Dark Matter (Phase II) - ​I19B2 metaG | ecosystem: Environmental > Aquatic > Freshwater > Lake >... | reverse complement strand
TATGGCACTTATCTCAGAAAGACTGAAGCTTCCCTCCAGGGATTACATACAGCTTAAATACAGGAGGGCAGCAGGAAAGGCGAGGGCATTCCTGGCATTTGTACAGAGGGCGTTGTGCGGGTTAAGTTACAGGGAAATATGCAGCAATATAGGCAATATGTCGATGGCAGGGATCTCAAGGCTTTGCAGCGAGGGGTTCAGGCTGTACATGGAGGAACAACAGTACAGAGCGCTATTCCAGGAGGTTGTGGTACTCTGTAGAGCGTAAGAATGAATATCTGTGCTACAGAATCATCTGCAAGAGTATAGAATTGAGGATTTGTTAAGAAACGTCCCCCGATTTTCACGGGAAGCCTTTTTCTATTTTTGTTGAGAATGGTAATTAATTGTTGAAAAATTGTTGAATTGATAGTTTCATAGTAATATAATTCTCGTAATAGATATATCATCGGATACACAGGATTACATATAATTTGATTTTTTTATTTTATGCCCTTTGATTAAAGGGTTGTTGAAGATTTCGGGGGAAATTCAATGTTAATAAAGACAAGACTGATTGTGCTGTTAGGTTTTGTAGCATTCCTGTTTGCAGGTTTTGCCCATGCCGGAACTCAAAAAGTTAGTTTTCAGGCTCTGTCAAACTACCCTCCCTATAAATATATGGAAAACGGATACTTAAGGGGATTTGATATCGAGTTGTCAAATCTGCTCTTCAATAACGAAGAATACTCACTTGAATTTAATTTTTCACAGAATTGGGAATACATATATGAAAGGCTGAAGGACGGAGAAATCGACACCTGCGGTCTGATTGAAGTTTCAAGTGTCAGGAAGAACGATATTTTATTCTCAAAACCTCTGATGAAGGTACATTATTCTCTTTTTACACTTAAAAATTCCGACAGGATTACGGTTGATGACCTGAAAAAACTTAAAGTAGGTGTTTTAAAGGGCTCGTATTCGGAAGATATCCTGAGTGACAAGCAGAGAGTTAAAAACTATTATCCTTTGCAATCCATGGAACAGGAAATATCGGAACTGATTCAGGGAAAAATTGATGTGATATTTGATAACCAGGAAGTAATTAATTATCTGATTATCAAAAGAGGTCTCAAGTCGGAAATCATTCCACAGACCACCGGCATGTTTCCTACGGATTTTGCGTATGGCGTGAGCAAGGACAGGCCTGAACTTGTGAATTATATTAATAAAAGAATTGACCAGCTTAAAAAGTCGGGAGCGTATGAAGAACTCTATGAGAAATATTTCTTTTCCCGTTCCCAGTACTACATAGATATGCACAGAAGAAATATTACAATTGTCATATTGATTTCAGGACTTTGCGCATTCCTTATCATGGTATTTTTATATGCAAATATCGCTTATTTGAGAAAAAGAGTTGCAAAAGCTACCAGGGACCTGAAAGAGCAATACGAATGGGTCCATACAACTCTGTCGAGTATTGGCGATGCAGTGCTTGCGACGGACAGGGACGGCAATGTCAATTTCATGAATCTTATTGCCAGGGAGATAACAGGTGCTTCAAACGATGGATACAATGGGAGGTACATATGGGATGTTATAACCATTGTCGATGAAGCAAAACGTACACCTGTAGAAATCCCAATCAGTAATGTCATAAGTGCCGGGACAAGAATAAAGATGCTGCAGGGCTGTCTTTTGATCTCAGATGACGGCAGGGAACTTCATGTTTCGGTATCGGTATCCCCGATAAGGGATGATAAGGGAGATATAACAGGCGCGGTAATGGTACTGCGCGATATAACGACGCGTATAATTGCCGAAAACCTTTTAAGACATGAGAAAGAGTTTTCAGACAATATAATCAACAATTCGAACACAATTATCATGCTTTGGAAGCCAGATGGCACGGTTATAAGGTTTAACAGATTCGGGGAGAGCGTGACCGGTTTCAGTTCTGAAGAAATTATTGGCAGGAAGTGGTTTGATGTAATTATTCCGGCTGAAGACCGCCCAAATATAATACCTGTGATTGAAAGAGCACAAGAGGGTGAGGTCTATCAGAAGGTTGAAAGAAAGAATTTGTGTAAAGACGGGAGCATTATCGACGTATTATGGACCAACAGTATTTTGCATGATGATGACGGTAAGCCAAATGTGATTGTTGGAATGGGGATAGATGTGACAGAGCGAAAAAGGGCGGAAAGAAAACTTCTCTCAAGCTACAGGGAGCTTGAGGCAGTGCATGAAGAACTGGCCGCCACCGAAGAAGAACTGAAGCAGCAGTTTGAAGCGCTCAAAATAAAGGAGGATGCCCTGAAGGTCAGCGAGGAAAGATACAGGCTTGCTGTAGAAGGTGTGGACAACGGTATATGGGATTGGGACATTGAAAATGATATCGTATATCTTTCCGATAATTCGAAGCAGATAATGGAGGTTGAAAGAAACGAAAATTTCATAAGTTATTCCTATTTGTACAAGCTTATTTGCAATGAGGATATCCATAAATTCAAAAGTGCATTAATTGATTATTTCTCAGGTAGAGCGAATTACTTTCTTTCTGAATTCAGGGTGTATTCAGATTCCCTGAGAGAGTATAAATGGCTCCAAGCCCGTGGAAAGGCAGTATGGAACAGCGATGGGAAACCCGTGCGGATAGCCGGCTCGCTTACGGATATAACCGAGCGTAAAAAATCTGAAGAGAGAATACACTTCATGGCATATTACGATAGCCTTACCTGCCTGCCAAACAGGACGCATTTCCTGGACAGGCTGAACCTGGAACTTGCAAGAAGCCGAAGGAGAAAGCAGATAGGTGCGCTCCTGTTCCTTGACCTTGATAATTTCAAGTCGATAAATGATACGCTCGGGCATTCCTTTGGAGATACTCTCCTTGAAAATATCGGAATATTATTGCGGAAATGCTTGCGGGAAGTTGACTTGGTAGCACGTCTCGGAGGAGATGAGTTTATCATACTGCTGCCTGAAATAGATAGCTTTGATGCTGTCATAAGCGTAGCGGAAAGGATTCTTGAAGCATTCCAAAAGCCATGGATGCTTGGAGAAAAAGAATTCTATATAACAACAAGTATGGGAATAACCTTTTATCCCATAGACGGAGAGGATGATCAAACCCTTCTCAAGAACGCTGATACTGCCATGTACAGAGCGAAAGAAGTAGGGAAAAATACTTACCAGCTGTATACGTCTGCAATGAATGTTAAAGTGGTAGAAAAGGTTAATTTGCAGAACAGCTTGCGGCATGCACTGGAACATGATGAACTTATGGTTTATTATCAGCCACAGATAGGCATTGCCACAGGGGAGATCACCGGTGTAGAGGCTTTGGTCAGATGGAACCACCCTATAAGAGGGGTTGTTTTGCCTGATGATTTTATTCCGTTTGCTGAAGAGTCCGATGCAATCATTCAGATAGGTGAAATTGTGCTTGAAAAAGCCATGACTCACAACAGGATACTGCAGGGAAAGGGTTTCAAACCTCTAAGAGTGGCCGTGAATCTCTCTGTCCGTCAATTCCAGCAAAAAAACCTGGTTGAAATGATTACCAGAATATTAAACCGGACCGGAATGGACCCAGCTTACCTCGAACTGGAGATCACTGAGAGTGTAGCAATGCAGAATATTGATTTTACCATAGAAACCATAAACAGACTAAGGGAGATGGGCATCAGAATATCCCTGGATGATTTCGGGACGGGATACTCATCTTTGAATTATCTGAAATTGCTGCCCATTAACACCCTCAAGATTGATAAATCTTTTGTACATGATATGACGGAAAATTCAGACGAAGAGGCCATAGCAAAAGCGGTGATTTCCCTGGCACACAGCCTTAAGGTTGAAGTGACCGCAGAAGGCGTGGAAACTGAGGCTCAGCTGCAGCTCCTGAAGGAATATGACTGTGATAATGTCCAGGGTTATTTATTCAGTGAGCCGCTTCCATTTGACGAACTTGAGAAATTGTTGAAGAAATCAACGGTTTTCTTGTAATTAGTGCATTTGCCTTCTGTATTGGATATAGGAATATATAAAGGAGAAAAGGGTAACGCCAATGGCAGCGCCGATAGTTATGACGAAGCCTGTATAACCATTGAAGGCGATGGATGCCGTTATCAGGACCCCGGCTGTTACAAAAGCGTAAGCTCCTGCGCGATGTGTCTTCTGCCACACGAGTTCACTGGCAAGAGTCCATGGGGTTCTTAATTTCATTTTCGCCACTCCTTTGCCTGAAGTTGAAAAACCACTCCATAATCTCCTGAAACACAGTTGTATTAAGTGAATAAATAATATTTTGCCCTCTTTTTTCCCCCAGGATCAGGTTTGCATTTTTTAGTGCATTCAAATGGTGACTTATTGAGGGCTTGCTGATGTTGAACTTCTCAGATATTTCCCCTGCAGTCATATCACCGTCTCTCAGCATTTTCAGTATTTGCCTCCTGGTAGGGTCGGACAATGCTTGAAATACTTCGTTCAAGGTTACACCTTCTTAATGGATATTCAGATATTTAGATAGTTGTCTAAATATCTAAATACATTATAGCATTTGTTGAATCTACATGCAAGCAGGAAATATCTGCTTATGAAAACAATGTTTTTGCAAAGCAATAGTGTTTGCAATAACTCATTTTGAAATGTATAATACAGATATTGAACAAGCTGGTTTATATGTTGGTTGCCGGCTGATAGTGCTTTTTAACATAACAGATTTCTAGTCTTTAAAAATGTTAAAAAGCACATCCGATAAAGCTCGCCGAAAGCATAATTTATTTTTAGAAATAAATTATGTGAAATGGCACTAGGAGGAGTGATGTTTGTGAGGGCTGTTATAACCGTTATCGGAAAGGACAGGGTTGGAATTATTGCAGCAGTCAGCAATATACTGGCTGAAAAAAATGTCAATATACTGGATATATCCCAAACAACAATGCAGGATATGTTTACAATGATAATGCTTGCAGATATATCAAAAATGAATACGGATATGGCATCATTGTCAGAAAGCCTCGAAAAGAAAGGTATGGAACAGGGGCTTTCAATAAAAATTCAGCATGAGGATATTTTCAACTCGATGCATAGATTATAACCACCTGTGTTTTCGTTAAGAAGGGCGGAACATTTATATGATCACACCTTATGAAGTAATAGAGACAATAAAAATGATACAGCAGGAGAACCTGGATATAAGAACGATAACCATGGGAATTTCCCTGAGGGATTGCTGTCACTCCGACGGAAATATAGCACGTGGCAAGATATATGATAAGATAATGCGGTTTGCGTCCGGACTTGTAAAAACCGGTGAGGATATTGAAAGGGAATATGGTATTCCCATCATCAACAAGAGGATATCCATAACACCAATATCACTGGTAGCTGAAAGCAGTGATGAGGAATCCTATATCAGATTTGCCGAGACCCTGGACAGAGCGGCGGAGGATGTAGGAGTCAACTTTATAGGAGGTTTTTCCGCTCTTGTCCACAAAGGCTATACAATCGGCGATGCAAAGCTTATCAGGTCAATACCTGAAGCACTGAGCACAACAAAAAAGGTATGCGCTTCGGTGAATGTGGCTACTACCAAAGCCGGAATCAATATGGATGCCGTAAGGGAAATGGGCATAATCATCAAAAAGGCAGCTGCTCTGTCAGAAAAGGATGATGGCCTGGCCTGTGCCAAGCTGGTGGTGTTTGCAAACGTACCGGAGGACAACCCTTTTATGGCAGGGGCATTCCATGGTGTAGGAGAACCTGAATGCGTCATAAACGTTGGAGTAAGCGGACCCGGTGTAGTGAAATGCGCCCTTGAGAAGGTAAAGGGTGCCGACTTCGGAACGGTGTCAGAGACTATCAAGAAAACTGCATTCAAGATTACAAGGATGGGACAGCTTGTTGCCCAGGAGGCCTCCAGAAGACTGAAGGTGCCCTTCGGGATAGTTGATCTGTCGCTTGCCCCCACACCTGCAATAGGGGACAGTGTTGCCCACATACTTGAAGAAATGGGACTCGAAAAATGCGGTGCCCATGGGACAACTGCAGCATTGGCACTTCTTAATGATGCGGTAAAAAAGGGAGGCATAATGGCGTCTTCGTATGTAGGAGGCCTGAGCGGGGCATTCATACCTGTCAGCGAGGATGCAGGAATGATAGATGCCGTTTCAAAGGGTGCGCTGTCGATAGAAAAACTTGAAGCAATGACATGTGTATGTTCTGTGGGACTGGATATGATAGTAATCCCGGGAACCGCCAGTGCGGAGACGATTTCGGCCATTATAGCCGATGAGGCTGCCATAGGCGTTGTAAACAACAAGACGACTGCTGTAAGACTTATACCGGCACCGGGTAAAAAGATAGGCGATGTGGTTGAATTCGGGGGCCTTCTGGGTTCAGGGCCGGTTATGAAGGTCAGTGAATTTGACAGCAGTAGTTTCATAAAAAGAGGTGGAAGGATACCTGCCCCGATTCACAGTCTTAGAAACTGACACAGGCATACCGGGTCAATATTATGTATAAAGGAATATTGAAAAAAAGCATGCTTTGTTGAACAAGGCATGCTTTTACTTCTATTTCGCAATATCATACAGCGTAAGCCCGTTATTCCGTTCTTCAGCCCAGCGTATCGACCATTCATTTTCAAAAAGGAGTACATAACGGTCTTCCTTGTCCTGTGCTATCATGGTGGAGCTTGTAAGATTCAGCCTGCGGGGGTCCAGTTCCTTGTTTTCAAGCCAGCGGGCATGTTTGAATGGCAGATGCTGTATTCTCAAATCAACTCCATATTCATTCTTCAGCCTGTATTCCAGAACCTCGAACTGAAGTGCTCCGACAGCGCCAATAACAAGTGCTTCAATGCCAATATCCACCTGCTTGAACACCTGGATTGCACCTTCTTCCGAAAGCTGATTTATGCCCTTCAGGAATTGCTTGCGCTTCATGGAGTCTGCAGCTGTGACTCTGGCAAAGTGCTCCGCCGGAAAGATGGGGATTCCTTCGAACCTCACCTGGGTGCTGCCTTCAAACAGTGTATCGCCTATATTGAAAATCCCGGGGTCAAAAACTCCTATAATATCACCCGGATAAGCCTCTTCAATAATCGTACGTTCCTGGGCCATAAATTGCTGCGGCTGTGAAAGCCTGACCATCTTGCCCTGCTGCACATGGAAAACTTCCATGCCTCTTGTAAAACGCCCTGAACAGATTCTCATGAAGGCAATCCTATCCCTGTGGGTCGGGTTCATGTTTGCCTGTATTTTGAAGACAAAGCTGGAAAATTTCTCACCTTCCGGGTCTACTTCTCCTGCGGTGGTCATCCTTATTCCCGGGCAGGGAGCAAGGCTTAAAAATTCCTCAAGAAAGGGTTGTACACCGAAGTTTGTCATGGCACTTCCGAAAAATATGGGTGTCAGCTCGCCTTTCATCACCTTTTTTTTGTCAAACTCATCTCCGGCCATGTCAAGCAGTTCTATTTCATCGCAGAGCCTTTTGTGGTAATGCCCGCCCAGGATTTCCGCAAACAGACTGTCATCAACCTTGCCTACGGTAGAAGATACGGCTGTCTGACCATGGTCGCCGCCGTTGAACAGTTCTATCTGTGCAAGCTTTCTGTTATATACTCCCTTGAAATCTCCTTCGATACCGATAGGCCAGTTCATGGGATAGGAACGGATCCCCAGCACACGTTCGATCTCTTCCATCAGTTCAAAGGGATCCTTGCTGGCTCTGTCCATTTTGTTGACAAAGGTAAATATGGGGATGCCTCTCATTTTGCATACGTGGAAAAGTTTTATAGTCTGCTCCTCCACTCCCTTTGCACCGTCGATAAGCATGACGGCACTGTCGGCTGCGACAAGCGTCCTGTAGGTATCTTCGCTGAAGTCCTGGTGGCCCGGGGTATCCAGTATATTGATACAAAAGCCGTTGTAGTCAAATTGCATGACACTTGAGGTTACCGAGATTCCTCTTTGCTTTTCAATTTCCATCCAGTCGGAAACAGCATGTTTGCTGGCCTTTCGTGCTTTAACAGAACCTGCAAGCCTTATTGCCCCTCCATAGAGCAACAGTTTTTCCGTAAGGGTGGTTTTACCTGCATCCGGGTGTGATATAATTGCAAATGTTTTTCTCCTGTTTACTTCCCTGCTAATTATTTCTTTTATTTCAGCCATTACATTTCCTCTTTCAAATATATGTTCCATATTGAACGAATGCTATCATTCTGTGTCTTTAAGCAGTATATATTATAGCCATGCGGTATGTCAATCGGTATTGAAAAGACGTGTATTACCATTAAGGAGGACGGAAGGAAAAACTATTATTTGCTGTAAGGACAAAGAAATCGATGTCTGCCGCTTGATGGTACATTTAAATTTCCTTTTTCAAAAGGAAATTGTAGTGATAAAATAGAATTATATAGATACAGTATCCGCCACAAAGCCGGTTTTCAGATTTTAGGGTTTACAATGCCGGAAGAGGAAGGACAGATTTATCTTCATCCTGATATAAGGGGTCGGTTTATGATGGGAAACGACATTGATATGGTAAAGGTAGTGTTTTCTGACGGGAACGAGAGATTGGTCCCAAAGGGCATTTCGTTAAAAGAGCTGGGGGAATCTGTTGCAAAGGAATACAAATACACCATTGTAGCTGCAAAAGTGAATAATGATATAAAGGAACTGAACCTGCAATTGTTTTCCGACTGTAAGGTGGAATTCATTGACCTGTCTGATGAAGATGGGATGAGGATATACAGGCGAAGCCTGCATTTTATACTGATTAAAGCGGTGCATGAGCTGTTCCCGGACAGGAAGGTCATCATAGGGCATTCCATAAGCAAGGGTGTCTACTGCGAGATAAGAGGAGAAACAGATTTAAGAGAAGAAGAAGTAAAAGCAATCGAGGACAGGATGAGGAAGCTGGTAGAAGCCAAAGTGCCCTTTATAAAGAGGGTAATGACACTTGAGGATGCCAGGGACATATTCATGAAAAGAGGGAGAATGGACCGTTATCACGCAATTGAATACAGAAGCAAGCCCTATGTTACAATCTATGACTGCGGAGGCCTTGAAGATTATTTTTACGGCTATATGGTACCTCACACAGGATATGCCAGGCTGTTTTCATTGAAATACTACTACCCGGGACTGATAATGCTGTATCCTGACAAATCGGATCCTGAAGTTATACCTGAGTTTGCAGAGCAGAGGAAATTGTTCAATGTTTTTGTCGAATACAAGCGATGGGGTCATATACTCGGAGTTGACAATGTCGGAGCTCTTAACGACATTATAAAGGCCGGCAATATATGTGACTTCATGAGGGTATCCGAAGCCCTTCAGGAGAAAAAAATCGCACAGATTGCAGATATGATATCCAACAGCCAGAATAAGAAGAGGATTGTACTGATATCCGGTCCGTCCTCATCAGGTAAGACGACTTTTGCAAACAGGCTTGCAATACAGCTTCGAGTGAATGGCTTAAGGCCTGTGACAATATCTCTTGATGATTATTTTGTCAGCAGGGAGCAGACTCCGAAGGACGAAAAGGGCGATTATGATTTCGAAGCACTGGAGGCAATTGATATACAGCTTTTCAACCACCACCTTGCGGAATTGATTTGCGGAAATCAAGTGGAAATACCGGTATTCAACTTTCCGAACGGCTGCAGGGAGGATGTCGGTAGAAAACTGTGTATAGATGATGACCAGCTGCTTGTCATAGAAGGCATACATGGCCTCAATGAGAAACTCACAGCTACAATCGCCAGGGACAGCAAATTCAAGATTTACGTCAGCGCATTAACCTCAATGAATATAGATGACCACAACAGAATACCTTCAACCGATACGAGGATAATAAGGAGGATGGTACGGGACTTCCAGTTCAGGGGAAGCAGTGCTGTAAATACCATAAAGCGCTGGCCGTCTGTCCGCAGAGGAGAGGAAAAGAATATTTTCCCGTTCCAGGAGGAAGCCGATATAATGTTTAACTCCTCTCTCATATTTGAGCTGGGTGTGTTAAAAACATTTGCAGAGCCTTTGCTGGCGGAAGTGGATGCCTCCCATCCCGGGTATTCCGAAGCCAAAAGGCTGTTGGAATTTTTAAGCTATCTGCTTCCGATAGATTCCAGGGAAATTCCTTTTAACTCCATTATCAGGGAATTTATCGGAGGAAGCTGTTTTTATTAGGTCTGCGACTTGTGAAGGTGAAATTTGTTTGGCATTAAGCATTTAACCATGACCATGTGAATAAATATAAGAGGTACGGGTCATGCATGTACACATAGTGGAGGGTGGAGGTTGCTCTATGAAAAAGACAAGTATGCTTATTATTCTGTCAGCTATCCTGCTTTGCATCTATACAGTGTCTTTTGCCGAGGGAAGTGTAATTACCGAGGCTTCCGATGTTAAGGTTGTTTTTGACGGAAAGGCTGCCATGTATGGAAATGTTCCGATAATTGCAAATGACAGGATACTGCTGCCACTAAGAGATATACTGGGAAGTCTGGGAGTTTCAAATGAAGATATTGATAAAACCTGGAATGGGAATGATCAAAGTATTACTGTAAAACATCAGATAACCAAAAACGGAAAAGCAGTGCCTGTAAAGATCAATCTGAAAGTGGACAGAAATGCCGCATTTGTCGATGATTCTCCCGTGTTATTGGATACAGCTCCGGTTATGTACAATGACAGGGTTTACATACCGGCGAGATTTATTTCGCAAAGCCTCGGCAAAAAGGTGGTGTGGGAAGCTTCCACAAGTACCGTTATAATAAGGGATGAATCGGAATTCAACAGGGTAAGGGAAATCCTGCAGAAGTCCCGGACAGCTGCAAATGCAGCCGCAACCATGAGCATGGATACTGAAATCAGCGCGGATATAAGCCAGTTTGGCAGAACTTTCGCCCTTTTATTGGATGGCAGGGGTGAAATGAATAAAACAGTAAAGCTTTTTCATATGGAGATAAAACCGGTTTCTGCACCAAACGATATGAGTTCGGAAATGTATCTTGCAAACGGTGTGAAATATTCAAAAGACCCATTTTCAGGAAAATGGGAGAAGAAAGCCCTTACAAACGATATGTATGATAATGAATTTGAGAACAAGGACATTTCGATGATAGTGAATTCAGACGACATATTTTGCGCGGGATTATCAGTTGCAGACAGTACAAATCCTGATGAAATTTTTCTCAAGGGCGATATATACCCGAATGGACTCATGAACCGGCTCAGTATAAATATCAGGCCTATCGAACGGTATGAACTGGGGAAGGGATATGCAGAACTGATATTGGACAAAAAAACATACCTTCCTAAAAAAATGTATTTTACAGCAAAAGGGAATTTCGTTTCAGGAAGGGAGAAGCCTGAACTTTCACTTAAGGTCAATGTGCTATATGGGGCATATAATGGAAAACAGGATATAGTTGTACCTGATGATGCAGTGAATAGCGCAGCTGAGACTGAAAAATAAAAGGACTGATTGTTAATTATATAACAATATGTTATAATTATTTTGGAATTTTTTAAGGGGTGCTGACATGAAAGTAAGGGATATCATCGGGCTGCTTGATGCAGAGCTTTTAGCCGGCAGTGAAAATCTTGATATGGAGGTTTGTTCCGCATTCGGATCTGATTTGATGAGCGATGTAATGGCCTACGTGAAGGATAATGTCCTGCTGCTTACAGGTCTTGTAAGTCCTCAGGTTGTGCGTACTGCCGAAATGATGGATATCAAGGTGATCGCATTTGTAAGAGGTAAAAACCCCGGTCGGAATATTTTGGAGCTTGCAGATGAAAAGGGCATTACGGTCATCTCTACGAAAAATACAATGTACATATCCTGCGGAAAGCTATATAATGCAGGACTTACCGGCAGAGGTGTGTGGGAATGAATGAAAACAGCGTAAAACTGCATTATGATATACCGGCTTACGACCTCACAACTGCAGGAGAGGCTTCCAGCAGTGTGAAGAGGAAGCTGACACAGCTTGGAGTAAATCCTGTCTCAATAAAGAAAGCCGCGGTTGCCATGTATGAAGCAGAAATCAATGCGGTAATACATGCCGGCGGTGGAAGCGCAGAAGTGGAAATCGGAAGAAACGGAATAACTATTGAGATACTGGATAATGGGCCGGGAATAACAGATATAGACCTGGCGATGCAGGAAGGTTATTCAACTGCGACGGATATTGTCAGAGAAATGGGCTTTGGAGCAGGTATGGGACTGCCAAATATGAAAAGGTATGCAGATGAGTTGGATATCAGGTCGGAACCGGGCATAGGCACTGCTGTTAAAATAGTTGTGAATTTTTGAGCCAGGTTTTATTTGATTCAGGTGGTGATTTGATGGGGACATATTTTCATTCTGTGACTCTGGATGAGGAAAAATGCAGAGGTTGTACAAATTGCATAAAAAGATGCCCGACGGAGGCCATAAGGGTAAGAAAAAGCAAGGCGAGGATCATAGACGAAAGGTGCATAGACTGTGGAGAATGCATAAGAATATGCCCGCATCATGCAAAGAAGGCAATAACCGACCCATTAGAGTCTGTAAACAGGTTCAGGTACAGAGCTGCCATCCCTGCACCTACTCTTTATTCACAATTCAAGGAGGTTTCTTCAAGGAATAAAATTCTCACAGCCTTGAAGGCCCTCGGATTTGATGACGTTTACGAGGTTGCCAGGGCTGCAGAGGTTGTTACCGCTGCAACAAGGGAACTCGTTGGAAAGCCCGGCTGGAAAAAGCCGCTTATTTCCTCTGCGTGCCCTGCGGTTGTCAGGCTTATACAGGTGAGATTTCCAGGGCTTATTGATAATATTGTCAAACTTGAATCACCCATGGAGGTCGCGGCCAGGATTGTCAAAAGCGAAGCTGCAAAATCAAAGGGGCTGAAACCTGAAGATATGGGAGTGTTTTTCATTACACCTTGCGCTGCAAAGGCTACCAGTGTGAAGGCACCTTATGAAAAAGAAAAATCTTTTGTTGATGGAGCCATTTCTATCAAGGATATTTATCTGAAAATGCTGTCGAGTCTTCAGGGCGTCGCAGCTGAAGAAAACCTGGAACAGGCAGGTTATGAAGGTATACGATGGGCGAATTCGGGAGGGGAAGGCCTTGCTCTGGGAAATGACAGATTCCTGGCAGTTGATGGAATTCATAATGTGATAACGATATTCGAAGAAATTGAGAATGACAGGCTGGAGGACGTGGAATTTATTGAAGCTCTTGCCTGTACAGGAGGCTGCCTGGGGGGCCCGCTGACCGTCGAAAACCTCTATGTTGCAAAGACAAGGCTTAAAAAATTCATTGATGAGGCAAAAGAAAAGGCAGTAACCGAGGGTATACGGAAAACTCCCTGCAATGATCTTGCCTGGACAGGAAATGTCGAATATAAACCTGTAATGAAACTTGACAGTGATATGGAGAAAGCCATGAAAAAGCTGGAGGCTCTTGAACTTATCAACAGGGAGCTGCCCGGACTTGATTGCGGGGCATGCGGTGCTCCAAGCTGCAGAGCTTTAGCGGAGGATATAGTGAGAGAAATTGCAAACGAAGCCGACTGTATATTCAAGCTGCGTGAAAAGGTGAGGGATCTGGCAACACAGATGATGGAACTCGAAGCAAAAATGCCTCCGGTCATGGATAAAAGTACTGAAAATGTCAAATAGGCCATGATAAAGCCGGTATGAGGGGATGATACAAAATGGACGTAAGAGAGTTTGCCGCTAAAACAGGTTTGCGTATATTGACTGGCGAAGCCGGACTGGGGAAGGAAGTCTCAGGGGTATACACCGGAGATCTTTTGAGCTGGGTGATGTCACATGCGGATAAGGGCGATGCCTGGATAACGGTTCATACCCACCTCAACATTATTGCAGTTGCGCAGCTGACAGAGATTTCCTGCATAATTATCCCTGAAGGGATATGCGTTGAGGAAGCCACTTTAAAAAAAGCGGTTCACGAAGCCGTGCCCATATTGGGAAGCCCAATGAGTTCCTACCATATTTGCTGTAAGGCATATGAGGTGTTCGGGAATAACGGAGGATAAGGCTTTGTAAACGTAAAACCGGTTCCGGAGGTTTAAATGAGGTTTGCTACGGACTTGCACATTCACACTGCACTGTCTCCCTGCTCGGACAAGGATATGACACCGAACAATATAGTGAATATGGCATGCCTGAAAGGTCTTGACATTATTGCCATTACAGACCACAATTCTGCAGAGAATGTACAGGCTGTCATCAAAAGCGCTTCCGGCAAAAAGCTGGTTGTAGTTCCAGGCATGGAGGTGGAGACGAAGGAAGAGGTCCACTTGGTGTGCCTTTTTCCATCCTTTGATTCTGCACTGAGGATGCAGGATATAATCCATGCTGCATTACCGGACCGCAGGAACAGGGAAGACATATTTGGAAGACAACTGATAATGGACGAGCATGACGGAATACTCTCCGAGTCGGTAAGATTTTTGCTGACAGCAGCAAATATCAGCATTAAAGATGTCGTCAATGCAGTTTTGGAAATGGGGGGAGCTGTCATACCCGCGCATGCTGACAGGACCTCCTGCAGTATAATTTCCAATCTGGGCATCATGCCTGAATATCCTGATATTAAATATCTCGAACTGTCAAAAGGATGCAGTACGAAAGAATTCCTGCAAAAATATCCTTATCTTTACGGATATGAATTTATAAAATCTTCAGATGCTCACAGACTTGGTGATATTCTTGAGAGAGAAGACTTTATAGATTTGCCTGAACTCAGTATTTCCTGTCTGTTGAATGCCTTGAGGAAATAAATGCAATGAAAATTAAAGGAATATTTTATATTTGAAATAGCCTCCTTATTTATTGTATAATTGAATCGCAAGGAACCCAATTGAATAGAAAGCCTTACGGTTTATAGACAGAGAATACAACAGCGGCGTATGGGCCGCTGCAGGAGGAACTTCGTAATTCGATATAGGCTTGGAGCACACCTGTAAAGAAAAAAGAATGTCAAATTGTCACGGAAGCAGTTTGCGTGATCCTTTCAGCTATAATGCGTAAGAGCATTTCATAAATTATATGAAGAGGCTTTCATTCTATGTGGGTTCCACATACATAATATTGGAGTGTTTGCAAATGACAAAATATCTGGCAATTTTTCTGGCAGTATCAATTTCTGTATCAGTTTTATTCTCGGGATGTTCGAACAGTCAAAAGCTGGCTAAGGCTGATGATGGAGCAAGGGCTCAGGTCACAGCTTCTTCGACGCCTTCCGCCACACCCACAGCCAAGGCAACCGAAACGCCAAAACCTACAGTGGATTTAGCCAAAGTAAAACCAAATGAAGACGGCAAAATAATGGTGGTCATGTTCCACAATTTTGTGCAGTCGTTTACGCCCAAGCCGGGGGACAATGGAGAATATACCACTACCTTCGATGATTTCAGAAAACTTTTGCCCATGCTGTATGACAAGGGCTACAGGCTGATAAATGTCAATGACTATTTGAACAATAACATCAATGTTGCTGCAGGGTGCATTCCAATGATGTTCACATTTGATGACGGCACAGCAGGGCAATTCAATCTGGTGGAGGAAAATGGAAAGTTGGTGGCAAACAAACAGTCGGCAGTAGGAATATTGGAGGAATTCAATAGGACCCATCCCGATTTCGGACTTAAGGCCACCTTCTATGTGAATCTTGGGCTTAATACCTTTGAAGGGAAGGGAACTGTTGCTGACAGGTTGAAATACCTGGTTGATGAAGGGTTTGAAATAGGGAACCATACCATGACCCACATACATCTGAATGAGCAGAAATCTGCGGATAACATAATCAAGGAAGTGGGAGGCAACCAGAAGAAAATGCTGGAACTGATACCCGGATATCAGATGAAGACTTTGGCACTTCCCTTCGGGCAGGCAACAAAGGACCTGCAGGGGTATGTGGTAAAAGGCGAATATAGCGGAGTCAAGTATGAGAATTTTGCATTGATGGAAGTGGGCGCGGGTCCCACAATGTCACCGGTAAGCAAAAAATCCAATCCATTATCCATGAGCCGTGTAAGGGCAACGGGTATGAAACCGGTAGACTGCGATCTCGGCTGGTGGCTCCCGAGACTCAGCAGGGATGACCAGTATATCAGCGATGGTGATCCAAATACCGTGACAGTTCCAAAATCAAAAGAAGCTGATGTTGACAAAGACAGACTGAAGGGCAAACAATTGGTTATTTATTAGAAAGCAGGAAAGTAGAGAATAGAGAATACTTTTCCAACGCTTAAATTAGAACATAGAATATAAAGCCCCGTGGAACAAAAACTCCAAGGGACTTTTTTCTGTTTAAACCATGGGGACGCTTCTCAAATATTTACAGATATTATCCATTTGTCTCTGCGAAAAGTGGTTCATTAAAGGGATTCCAGCCAAAATACATGTTAATTATTTGAGAAGCGTCCCCGAAGCTTTTTTTTTGCTGCATATATGTGGATATTCATATATAAATATGCTATAATTAGGATAAATTGTATTTCATATGGAAATAATTCTATAACCATATATTATAAAAGTTGCAGAAGGATTTGCGACTTTTTGCAGTTTATCCTGTAAAGAAGGGGTGCTTTATATGACTAACGAAGCTTCTGGGAAAATATTGACTGATTTTGATGTGAAACGAAAAGCTGCAAAACTTGTTGTATCACACCTTAAAAAAAAGCTGCCAAATGAATTTATTGGTTCTGACCGTGTGAATGATTGGATTTCGGAGATGGAACAGCTCCTGGGAAAGAAAGATTTCAACATGCTGGAATACATTCATATGCGCAGGGCTCTGAATGAGGTAATAGAAGAAATACCGGATGAAGAAATCCGGTTTAAGTTGAGGGATTCCTGGTACAGCCTGGGTAAGGCCCTGGACAAGAAGGTGAAACTAAAATAAGGCTGGTGGAAATATTATGCAACTCCCTGGAAATATTGTAACATTATAAAAAGACCATACACGGGGGGAGCAATAGCATGTTTGGGAGACAAAGAATCAAAGAATTGAACAGGAACCTTGTGGAAGAGATAGAAAATGATCTGATTTCCACCTTTATTAGGAAGGGGATTAATGTAAATAAAATTAATTTTGACCTTGAATCTGGGACTTTGAATATGGAGCTGGGGTTCAGGGACAAATCCTCTGAAGGAGCATGCATCAATAAAAGCAAAAAGCATAGTACATTTTTATAACGTACTATGCTTTTTCATCTGATTGTGAACGATGGAGACGCCGCTTTCCAGGATTATCAGGCCTTCACAATGAAGTCAGAAACTTCCTGCCGCTTGATATGGAAGCCAATACGCTTTCTCTTGCCGGCCCTCCGGGCAGATTTCTTCCTGAAACACATTTCTCAAGGCTTATTTCAGTATAAACATCTTCCTGTATGGCCTGGGAAAAGCTCTTGAACTCCTCCATGGCAAGCCGGTCGATGGATTTTTCCTTCTGGATACAGTACAATACCATTTTTCCTATGATTTCATGTGCGCTTCTGAAGGGTATTCCTTTTTTAACCAGGTAGTCTGCTATATCGGTCGCATTTGTGAAACCACCCTGGGCTGCTTTATACATGTTCTGACTGCGGATTTTCATCGAAGACACCATCTTTGTAAACACCGGCAGACACATTTTTACTGTGTCAACACAATCGAAAATTGCCTCCTTGTCCTCCTGCATATCCTTATTATAAGCAAGCGGAAGGGATTTCATAACGGCAAGCAGTGTCACGAGGCCGCCGTATACCCTGCCTGTCTTGCCTCTGACAAGCTCTGCGACATCGGGATTTTTCTTCTGGGGCATTATGCTGCTTCCCGTGCTGTATGCATCATCCATCTCAACAAAACCGAATTCATGTGAGGACCAGAGAATCAACTCTTCACTGAAACGGCTAAGATGCATCATGACTATGGACAGACAGGATGCCAGCTCAATGGCAAAATCCCTGTCACTTACACCGTCAAGGCTGTTTTCCGTGATTGAAGCAAAGCCAAGTTCTCTGGCTACTGCATTTCTATCAAGGGTGTAGGTTGTGCCTGCGAGAGCACCGGAACCGAGAGGCATGACATCTGTGCGCTCATAACAGTCACAAAGCCTTTGAATATCCCTTTTGAACATCTGGAAATAAGCCATTATATGATGCGCAAGGGTAATCGGCTGCGCCCTCTGAAGATGTGTATACCCCGGCATTATGGTATCCAGGTTGCTTTCCGCAAGATATAATAATTTGTTTTCAAGTTCGGTGAGCATATCTTTTATAACTATAATCTCATCTTTAAGATACATCCTTATATCCAATGCAACCTGGTCATTTCTGCTGCGTCCGGTGTGAAGCTTTTTACCTGCAACCCCGATCCTTGATATCAGTATTTTTTCCACATTCATGTGAATGTCTTCAGCATCGGTTTCAAACTCTATAAGGCCTTTTTCTATATCAGCAAGAATCTCCTTCAAGGTCTTTTGTATCAGCAGAGCATCATCACCCGGTATTATATTGCATTTTCCCAGCATTCCGGCATGGGCTATGCTGCCGAGGATATCCTGCCTGTACATGCGGCTGTCAAACCTGATTGAGGAGTTAAAATCGTCAACGGCCTTATCTGTATTCTTTTCAAATCTGCCGCCCCAAAGCTTCATTTTTACACCTTCCTCATAAAAAGATTAAGATCCGGACTATGGCAGAAAGCAAAGCCTACCTTGAGTCTCAATCTTAATCTTAATTTCGATATTATCCTGGTCTTATGCTATTTTGATTTGTTGTTCTTTTCCTTCATAAGCGCTCCAACCTTTATCGGCAGTCCGAAAAGGTTTATAAAGCCTTCAGCGTCCTTCTGATTGTAGACGGCATCTCTTCCGAAGGTTGAGAGCTCTTCGCTGTACAGGGAATAATCCGATTTTGCTCCTGCAGGCATGCAGTTGCCTTTATACATCTTCATCCTTACAGTTCCGGTCACTGTCTGCTGGGTTACATCAACAAATGCCGACAGTGCTTCTCTTAATGGGGTATACCACTGGCCAAAGTATACAAGCTCAGCAAATCTCTGAGCCACAATATCCTTATAGTGCAGTGTATCCCTGTCAAGGCAGAGAAGCTCGAGCTCCCTGTGGGCTGCATACAGGATTGTTCCGCCCGGTGTTTCATATACACCCCTGGACTTCATCCCTACAAGCCTGTTCTCAACCATGTCCACAATTCCTATGCCGTTTTCAGCGCCCAGCTTGTTGAGTACCTCTATCATTTTAACCGGTGAGTATTCTATCCCATCAACCTTCTTTGGAATACCTTTTTCAAAATAAATTTCCACATATGTTGGCTTGTCTGGCGCCTTTTCGGGTGAAACCATAAGCTTGAGGAGCTTCTCATACTGTGGTTCGTTCCAGGGACTTTCCAGATCGGAGCCTTCATGGCTTAAGTGCCACAGGTTCCTGTCCATACTGTAGTTGTCCTTTTTTGTAACCGGAATAGGGATATTCCTTGCCTGTGCATAATCTATTGCATCTTCCCTGGACTTGATATCCCAGATTCTCCATGGTGCAATGATTTTTAAATGAGGAGCAAGTGCTTTGACTGTGAGCTCAAATCTTACCTGGTCGTTTCCTTTTCCGGTAGCACCATGCGATATTGCGGTGGCTCCTTCCTTCAAGGCTATTTCAACCATTCTCTTTGCTATTATCGGCCTTGCAAAGGAAGTGCCCAGAAGGTATTTACCTTCATATATTGCTCCTGCCTTAAGGGTAGGATAAATGAATTCGGTTACGAATTCTTCCTTCAGATCCTCGATATATATTTTGCTTGCTCCGGTCTTTATAGCCTTTTCGTTCAAGGGATCAAGCTCTTCGCCCTGTCCGACATCCGCAGCCATTGCAATAACATCATAATCGTAATTTTCCTTCAACCAAGGAATAATTATCGATGTATCCAATCCTCCCGAATAAGCGAGAATGACCTTTTCTTTCTGACTCATATGTTTTTCCTCCCATACCTTGTAAACTTGATTTGTTATAATTATACAACAAAATGTATAATTATGCAACTGATAAATAATCCTTGACTAAAGCATCACCACAAATCCTTTGTGTAATTCAAAATATATTATATGGTAAAATTTCTGTCTAGTCCATACAGGTTGATGCAATCGGAAAATTTATGTCATTTATATATGGAAAAATAGCATGAATTGGAGCATAATAAAATTGGACAGGCATCATGCATGCCAATTTATCGTATTTATTTTTTTATTATTTGGCGTTGATTATAAATCATTTACATGGGGGAACTTGTACAATATGGTTATCATGGGGATTGACCCTGGATTTGCAATTACTGGTTATGGTATAGTAAAATATGAGGGGAACAAATTTTCGGTGATTGACTATGGGGCCGTAACTACCGCAGCGTCAATGGAACTGCCAAAAAGGCTTCTTGCACTTAGCTGCAGACTTGAGGAGCTGATTGAAAAGCATAAACCCGATGCGGTTTCTATTGAAGAACTGTTTTTCAACAAAAACATTAAGACAGCTTTGACAGTGGGCCATGGAAGAGGAGTAGCCATACTTGTGGCTGCAAAATCCGGGGTTGACGTGTTCGAGTACACTCCACTTCAGGTAAAACAATCGGTAGTTGGCTACGGAAGAGCTGAAAAAAGCCAGATGCAGCAGATGGTAAAAGCAATTTTGAATCTTTCTTCAATACCCAAACCGGATGATGTTGCCGATGCATTGGCCGTAGCAATATGCCACGGACACTCGTATAAAATGATGAGCTACAGATAGGGGATCAAGTATTTCTTATAATACAAAAGGGGTGGTATGACTGTTCGCATACATAAAGGGAAGGCTTGTGTACAAGCACGGCGATTACATAGTTGTAGAGGCTAATGGCGTAGGATACAGGATTAACACCGCATTGTCCACCATTGAAATGATAAGCCCTGTGGACACAGACGTGAAGGTTTTTACACACCTGTATGTAAGGGAAGACATTATGAGCCTTTACGGGTTTTTAACGCAGGAAGAGCTTGGCATGTTCGAACTGTTGATTTCAGTATCGGGTGTTGGGCCAAAGGCTGCAATTTCTGTTATTTCATCTGTTTCTCCATCGAAATTCGGGCTTGCGGTTATCACTGATGATGCCAAGACTCTTACAAAGGCACAGGGTATAGGAAATAAAATGGCACTGAGGATAATATTGGAGCTCAAGGATAAGATAAAG
>Ga0129298_10000218_pt1 | contig 21239 bp, 17 predicted proteins | sample I19B2metaG_FD_94707 | JGI IMG/M metagenome (GOLD analysis project Ga0129298, IMG submission 94707) | Lake sediment bacterial and archeal communities from Gulf of Boni, Indonesia to study Microbial Dark Matter (Phase II) - ​I19B2 metaG | ecosystem: Environmental > Aquatic > Freshwater > Lake >... | reverse complement strand
TCTCCCCTGTCTTTGGAATATGAGAAATACTGGACACCTGACATTGTTCTGAGGTACATCATGATATCTCCGTTTGACAGTTCAACCACACCCGGCTCCTGTGTCACAACCGATCCGGGATTGTCCGCTTCCTGACTTGCCTTCCAGGTCCTTCCGTTATCATCCGAATAATAATTCCATATTCTTCCAATGCTTGCAAATACACTGTCACCAGGAGTCTTATGAAGAGAGACCGGCATCATCAGTCTTCCATCCTTAAGTTGTACAACGCGGCTGTTATTCAGTACAAAATATCCATCCCTGTCAGTTATGCATTTCAGAGGTTCTCTCCATGTTAATGCCTCATCTTTTGATATTCTTAACATGGGTATACAGTCGCTGTCAGAGTTTTTCCTGAGATAGAACAATGCAATTTCTCCGGTCTGAAGCCTGAGCATTGACACTGACATCACATTCATGAGTCCTTCCTGCTCAACTATTGTCACATCTTCCTGAGTCCATGTTTTACCTGCATCTGATGAGTATCGGCCTGCAAGAAAGGCACTTGCATGATCATCAGCGGAATTTCCTGTATAATGACTGTATATAAATAGTATCCTTCCGTCTCTGAGTGTTATGAAATCACCCTCACTGTTTCGCGGATTGTTAACCCCGGGCAATAGTTTCAGAACATATTTTTTTTGAAGAAATTCACTCTCACCCTTTTTCATGCATCCTCCGATGAATGCAATAAAAATTAATATAAGCAGATGTATCAGAATTTTCATAAGAAAAGTATTTATCGTAAAATTATCATTTTGCGGCTTTAATGCAATGATTTCACCTGATCTTCACTTTGGTCCTTGTGCCGTTTGGTTTATACCCACCGCTGGCTCCATAACTGTCAACCTGAGCATTGAGTCAATGCAGGATGGAATAGTATAAGTTTCCCCTCCTTTTGAAGCTAATCTTTAGTCACATATTATATATATATTTTCTCACTATAAGAAGGAGATCCCTCTCCCGCTGAAGCGTTTCGGGATGACAGTTTCTTTTTTGGTAAAATGTGAGGGAAAGAAGGCGAGCCGCATAAGTATTCAGGATAAATATAGAATGTTATCTTTGCGGCTCGCCGCTTCTTTCCCTCTGTTTCTAAGCTAATTACGTGTCATCCCGAAGCGAAGCGAGGGATCTCCTTCTTCATTCTTAATTTAGCTTATTTGCAGATGTGAAGAAAGATTAGCTCACATCGGGAGAGGGGGACCAAGGGGGTGAGGCAGTAGTCCATGAATAATACAGGTTAACTGACCTTTGCGTACTTTTTGATAAATCTTTGCGTCCTTTGCGGTTAATGGATTTATACAGTATATTTATTTTTAATTTACACCTAAATATTATATAGATGAAGAGAAGAAATTTCTTAAGCCTTCTTGGACTTGCCTGTTTTGGAACTGCTTTTTCCGAAAACTTTATCAGATATGCATCAGCTAACACTAAAATTAAACCGGTTGAAGGCTCCTGGTTTGAATTTCAGCATCATGCCGTTGTTGAAGGAAAGTACTGGGATCATGTCCTGAAAACATTCACTGCCGATCAATGGGACCGGAAGGTGAAAGAAATTGCAGATGCTGGCCTTAAATACCTTGTCCTGCTTCATGTTGCCATTGACGGAAAAACATTTTACCCTTCAAAACTTCTGCCCAAACATCAGCTCGGATGTGATGATCCTCTTGAGACTGTCTTGTCGGCAGCAGACAAATATGGTATCAGATTCTTCATCAGCAACGATTTCTTCGGAGAATGGACAAATGTGGAGCTTATGATGAAGGATAAGACAATTAATTCTCTCAGACTCAAAGCAATGAATGAAGTAGCGGAGAAGTATTCCCATCATAAGAGTTTTTATGGCTGGTATTTTCCGAATGAAACATCCATCAATGGCTCTTTCCGCGATTTTTTCATTGAGTATGTAAATTCCTGTTCATCAGAAGCAAAAAAGCTTACTCCTGAAGCAAAGACTCTGATCGCACCTTATGGTACACGTCTGGTTAACGCTGATGATAAGTTCGTTAAACAGCTCACACAGCTTGATGTCAGTTTCATCGCGTACCAGGATGAAGTGGGAGTTAATAAAACAAGGGTTGATGAAAGTGCAGGATTCTTTGAGAAGCTTAATAAAGCCCATTCAAAAGCAGGACGATCGGAATTATGGGCGGATGTCGAATTTTTTAATTTTGAAGGTGAAACCTATAAAAGTGCATTGATCCCGGCTCCATGGGAAAGAGTGATCAAACAGCTTGAGGCCGTATCTCCTTTTGTGGAAAAGATTTTTATTTATCAGTACATCGGTATCGTTAACAAACCCGGCACCGATATTTTTGCCGGACATCCTGATTCTGCTATTTTGTATGAAAAAATATTTGGTAAAAAATGAGAATTAAATACTTTCTGCCGATACTGGCACTGATATCCTGTATAAGTAACAGGGAGACTATAACAGATACCGTTTTCTGTACACATAATGATTGATATCGGTAAACGATACAGGCTGAAACAGGCTGTCTATATGGCAAAGGCACTTGAACAGCTGGATATTTACTGGCTTATGGCTGCTGATAATAACATAATGCTGGTTCCTCATGCTTTTAAAACCGGGATCCTTGTGGCTGCAAGTATACACTTTATAGCGACTCTTCAACACAATCCGTACCTGGAATTTTCAGTGACCGGATCGGCAATCAGAAAGGAACTCCTGGTTGATCCTTTTGTGCAAAAGAACGGTTTTGTAGAGGTTCCTGCCTTACCGGGACTTGGAATTGAGCTGAATCCTGAGGTTGTCCATAAATTCGGAGTTGCCATATGATAATTGAATGAAGTATATTTCTTTTAAAAGGATATCGTCATGAGCAGATTAATTATTACTGTCGTTTCTTTTTTATTGCTGATATACAGTAGTTTAAGGGCCCAGAATGAACTTGATGTTGTAAAGAACAGCTGGCTGCAGTACAGTGATGTACAGAATTCTCTCTATCATCACCTTGCAAATCAGGCCATAGATCTGCTTGCAAAAAGATCCGGCGAAGTAGGAAAAATAACTACTCTGGAGGATTGGCAGAAACGTCAGGCACATATAAAGACTGTACTGTCGGAGATAGTCGGACCATTTCCGGAAAAAACTCCTCTGAATGCAAAAACTGTAAGGATAATTGAGAAGGAAAAATTCCGGGTTGAACATATCATATTTGAATCGCAGCCCGGATTTTATGTCACCTCTTCCCTGTATATCCCCAAAGGTCTGTCCAAAAAGGTAAAGTCTCCTGCAATTATATATTGCAGCGGCCACTCGGAGGATGGGTATCGCAGTCCTGTTTACCAGTACACTATCATTAACCTGGTAATGAAGGGATTTATTGTATTTGCATTTGATCCGGTCGGACAGGGTGAAAGACTTGAATACTATGACAGGGAGAAGGGAAAGTCATCTGCAGGAGGACCTACAAGGGAGCATTCTTATCCCGGTAATCAGGCATTTATTACCGGAAGCTCACAGGCTCGATATATGATCTGGGACGGGATTAGGGCTATTGATTATCTTGTATCAAGGAAAGAGGTGGATGTTTCCAGAATAGGAATTACCGGCCGGTCGGGCGGGGGAACACAATCTTCGTACATTGCAGCATTTGATGAAAGAATTTATGCTTCCGCACCGGAATGTTACATTACAACTTTTACCAGACTCCTGCAGACAATGGGTAACCAGGATGCGGAACAGAATTTTCCCCGTTTCGTCGAAAAGGGACTTGATTTACCTGATCTGCTTTCTGTAAGGGCACCTAAGCCATCTCTAATGATAACCACAACACGTGATATATTCAGTATTCAGGGGGCACGTGAAGCTGAGGCGGAGATAAAGCGAATTTATGAAGCATACGGAAAGATTGAGTTTTTCGGAAGGGCAGAGGATGATACAGGTCATGCATCTACTCAGAAAAACAGGGAGGCAATGTATTCTTTCTTTCAAAAACACCTGAATAATCCTGGAGACACGGGTGATCATATTGTTAATTTATTAACAAAGGAGGAAATGAGGGTTACTGCTGATGGCCAGGTTTCAGTTTCTCTCGGGGGTGAGACAGTATATTCTCTTAACAGGAAAGTAACTTTGGATGTAATTGCCAAAAGGGAATCTCTTTTGAAGGAAGATCTTTCTGCAAGAGAAACAGTACTTAATTCAGCCCGAAAGTTATCAGGTTATATGGAACCTGATAAAACAGATATGCCGGTATTCTCCGGCAGATTCAGTCGAGAAGGGATTTCTATTGAAAAATATTTTCTGAAGGGTGAAGGAAATTATGTTATTCCATACCTGTTAATTGTGCCATCGAGATTTAACGGGAAGGCAGTTATTTATCTCGATCCGGAGGGTAAATCTGCTGAACTGAAAGCCGGAGGAAGAATTGAATGGCTTGCCAGACAGGGATTTATGGTTCTTGCCCCTGATCTGATCGGATTGGGAGAAACAGGTCCCGGTATTTTTCAGGGAGATGCCTATATCGATGGAGAATCGCATAATTTATGGTATGCTTCAATTGTGATAGGGAGAAGCATTGTGGGAATAAGGGCTGCGGATGTTTCAAAATTAGCCGGTCTGCTTAAACAGGACTCTTCTGTAAAGGAAATAACAGGCATTGCTGAAAAAGAACTTTCTCCGGTACTCCTGCATGCCGCTGCATTTGATAAAAGCATTTCCTCAGTTGCTCTTATTGAGCCTTATTCATCATACAGATCACTTGTCCTTAATCGTTTTTATAAAGCATCCTTTATTGCAGGTGTTGTACCGTCTTCACTTAAGGAATACGATCTTCCCCTGCTTGCAGGATCACTAGCACCCAGGCGGCTGGTAATTGCCGGACCATCAGACAGCAATGGCAAAACCGAAAATATCGAAATGATAAATGAAGATATGGTTATTATCAAGCAGCTCTATTTGAATAATAATGCAGAGAAAGCTCTTTCTATAATACCAGCAAGTGGAGACTGGGAATTTGAATCTTTAATTAAAGACTGGTACTGATGTACAGAGTGCAAAATCTTAAAAAGACTTTGTTAATCTTTCTTCTGATTTTAAGTGGATACAATCTGAAAAGTCAGAATTTATCAACTGAAATTGAGTTTATCGATTATTATTTTGAAAATGGTTCTCCGCTGAAATGGAAAATAGTAAACGACACTCTGGTTATTTCCCTGTTGCCTGATTACCAGAGAGAAACATTGAACAGACAAACTGATCACTGGTATTTTAAAATCATGGGAAAAAGGGACACAAGAATAAAGCTTACCATAGAAAAAATGCTTCCTGATGTTTATAACGGAAGACCAGCCACAGACTGGTGGAACTATAAAACAGGGATTCCTTGTTATGTTTCATATGACAACAAAATCTGGCAACCACTTAAGACAACCACTTTACCGGGAAAAGAAATATTCCTTGAATTTACAATGGAGTCAGAAGAAGTTTACCTTGCCCGCCTCCCTGTTTATACAACTTCTCATCTGAATTCGCTTATTAACCGGATCAAAGATACTAAGGACATTTCTGTTTTTCAGATAGGTAAAACTCCTGAAAAAAGACCATTGGAGATAATATGGCTGGGAAATCCCGGGGCAAAAAATCAGATAGTGCTAAGAGCACGGGCACATCCCTGGGAGCCGGGAGGAAACTGGGTATTGGAAGGATTAATTGATGAATTCATCAGAGAAAATGGAAAGGGGAAATTTAAGAATTTCTGTTTCTCAATATTGCCAATGGCTAATATGGATGGCGTTGTAAGAGGAATGACAAGGTTTAATGTTTCAGGAATGGACCTTAACCGAACCTGGGATAAAGCGCCCGATTCATTATTGTGCCCGGAAAATTTTGCCTTCGAGAACTACATCAAGGATCTGATAAAAAAGGGTAAACCTCCTGTACTGGTTGTCGATTTTCATAATGATGACAAAGGTGATATCCATCTGACAAAACGTGATAAAAAAGATGTTCAGTTTATTCAGAATATGCAAAGATTTGAAAAGCTGATGCGAGAGCATACATCTTTCTCGGAATCATTCAGATATGCCTGGAGCGACGACGGGCAACCTGATGTATGGACAATCAATAATGGATTGTATTCGCGCTGCAAACTGGAGTCATTCGTTTATGAGTTGAATGCCAATTGGATAACAGGTCTTGGCAAAATCCCTTCTGCCACTGACTGGAAAGTCATCGGTAAGGGTCTTTTGTATGTCTTTTATGAGTATTATTCTCTGCAGAAGTAAACTTCAGATCAGATCCTTTTTGGATTTAAACACCCTGCTGAAAACACCGTCAGCTTTGCTGCTGAAAAAAATATCGGGATTCAGACTCGAATTTAAAATGAAAGTGCCGTCCTGAAGTCTGTAGCATTTAACATTGATATTCAGTAGATTGTTGCCTTCAATCAATACCTGGTAATCAGGATTTACATCAGGTTTAAATGTGTCATTAAAATCCTGTCCGTCTGCATTACTGAGTGAGGACAGATAGGATGCTACATTTGCAGAATCAGCTGGATTATTGTCAAGAAACCATTTTGAATCCCTGAGAGACAATACATAACCGCTGTCAGCAGGATAAATAAATCTGATGTTCGTGACATCATTTTCAGAGAATTCCGACAATGTATTATCCCTCCAGTCGTTAAATGACCTGTTGAATGAGAGGGAAAGGAAACCATCAATACCGTATACTTCATTTTCACCATTTACTCTTACATATGATGTGCCCTGTATATTGTTCCTTCCATACATGCCGGGCTGATTTTCCACCTGCTTGAAGGTAAATCGTCCGACTATCAGATCTGCCATATCTTTCCCTTTACCGTCCTGAATCCTGATCCTTGTTCCTGTACTGTCAGTAACCTCAAAGTCAATCCATTTTTCTTTGTTTTTCGATACAAGGTTCTGTGGTTTGATAGAAAGGATTTCGTTCATTATGTTTTCAACTTCCATTTTTCTGGAAGTTGAAACGATATTTTCCTGTTTGACTTTCCAGATTCCATTATCCCTGAATATTTCAAAAGACATACCCAAAGATGTTTTAGGATAAAGGATAATTTTTTCGACTTTTGTGCTGTCAAATTCGAAAATTCTGTCTTTGATGGTAGCTCTTTCCTTCGGAATTTTTACGAGGACTGTAAAAACCAATATTACTGCCAGACCGGAAAGGATATAAAGTAAACGTTTGTTATCGAATCTGTTACTCATAACTTACCTCCATTCTTTTTACTCGTTTGCTGTGATTCATCTGAATCCTTACAAGTCCATAGACTACGATCAGGATTATTGGCAGAATGAAATTTAGCCACTTCAGAAATGTTTTAGTGGAATCCTCCATCTCTTTTATCGGCCTTGATGTTACACCTTTTGTCCTTAATTCGATAAGTCCTGTGTCGTCCGACAACCAGTCGATTGAATTAACCAAAAGGTTTACATTATCAGGAGGAAGCTGCATTCCTCTCTGGTTACCTCCGACAGGAAAATCGCCATCTGAGAAGATTACGATCTTTGATAAAATGTTACTGTTGAAGTTGCCTTCGAGAATTGCCCCTACAACCAGTCCTGACATTGGAAAGTCTGTCAGCTGCCACTGTTTCTGTATATCAAAATAGATCGGAGCTCTCAGACTTCCTGATTTTTCAGAAGAGTAGGCTATAGGTGTGAATTTCATTGAAGTGTCACCGGCAAATGTTATTGGACTTGCAAATTGCAGACTTACCGCTTCAAGTCCTTTTGTTATCGGATTGTCAGCAAATTTGTTTATTACAGGCAGATATGGAAACTGAATCTGGGACTGCATTGTGAAGTTGCCCTGCTGCTGCTGTAATGTTACTGATCCACAATTGGCATCGACAATAAAGTTTTCGGATAGGGTTAATCCCTTATTCAGAAGCCATCCTTCCAGACCAACACTTACAGCTGACCCGGTAGCATTGGAGAAATTTCCTTCAACCCTGTTCAATGCCAAAAGAACCTTTCCTCCGACTGACAGAAACTGATCAATTTTTGCCATATGACTGGCAGGTATTGAATCTGTTGGCCTTACAATTGCCAGTGTCTTAACATTTCGTGGTAATACAGTGGTGTCAGTGAGAGTAATAGTCTGTACATCATACATTATATTAAGTTCCTGATATACCTGGGGAATTTCATTAAGTCCGGGCTCTCCATGACCCTGTATGAATGCGATAACAGGCTTGTCTTTTACCGACAGCTTTTTAATCGATGATGAAAGGGCATATTCCATCGCTGAACCCGGCTGGAGGAAGGGGATAATTTCTTTCTCATCACCCATAGATATAACTGCACCCAGATATGCTTTTTGCTGCTTTATCTGATCCTTTTCCCTTACATTAATCATGAGTGGCTGGATCCCGGCTTTTACAGCCTCCTGTTCACTCTCCTCATTTTCATTAGGATTGACAAATTTATACACCACCATACCCTCTGACCTGTTATTGTATTCTATAAGCATATCCTTCAGATTACCTGATATATTGCCGACATTAGTTGGCAGATCTTCAGAAAAATATGCTGTCACAGTAACCGGCATATCAAGGTTTTTGAGAATATCCTTTGTTGCCTTGCTAAGGGTATATTCCTTATCCTCCGTCAGATCAATCCTGAAATTATAGCTTTCCGATAATATATTGATAACGACTACAATAAGTACCACTATCAATATTGTTGTCGATATTTTTGCCGTCTTAATCATCTTTATTTAATTTATTTGTTAAGTTTTTACCGATTATCGAATACCGAATACCGAATACCGATTACCGATTACCGAATACTTTAAATTCTTATATCAGGAATAGGCGTTCCGTTTAGCCAGTGACACTTCTGTCAGAAATAACCCAAGGAAAATAATCGAGCCGAAGTAGACAATATCTTTGGAATCAACCACCCCTCTGGACAGACTTTCAAAATGGAAGGTTACACTTAGCGAGTTGATAATCTGGCCAAACATGCCTGTCATACCGCCGGCAATAATTTCAAAAATTATATGAAAGAAAAGACCTATGAATAATGAAGTTAAAAATGCCACAATTTGGTTGTTCGTGATACTGCTGGCAAACAGACCAATGCTGGTGTACGCTGCACTCATAAGCAGAAGAGCAAGATATCCGCATAATACTCCTCCTGCATCGAGGTTTCCGATTTTAGCAACCGTAATCAGATATGGAAATGTAAATGCCAGAGCAATGGCGATAAGGATTATTGTTGCCAGGTATTTACCAAGTATTACCTGCCTGTCAGTTACGGCTTTGGTCAGTAGTTGTTCAATAGTACCAGTCTTCTTCTCTTCAGCTATTAGTCTCATAGTCAGAGCCGGAATAAAGAAGAAGAGTGTCCAGTAGGCAATTGAGAAGAATGCCCTGAGATTTGCCTGACCTATCAGGAAAATGTCCGATCCGGATATCCATGTAAAGAAACCGCTGAATCCAAGAAAAAGGACAATCATAATATATGCTGTGAGTGAATCAAAGAATGAATTCAGCTCCCGTTTGGTTATAAGCCAGATTGTTTTCATTATCTGTATATTTTAATTCATTGTTAATTCTCTGAATATATCCTCAAGTTTTGTTTCGAATGGTGTCAGCTCCGTCAAAACCCAATGCTTGTCCACACAGAGCCTGAATATCTCCCTTTTTACATCTGAAGAGTCGCAGTGAATATCAAATCTGTTCAGATTACGATCGGCAAATTCAACCATTGAAACAGATTTTATCGATTGAAGCGCTTTATAAATCTGATCGGGCTGGCCGTCTTCAATCTTTACCCTGAGGATTTCAGAACCCTGGGCCTGCTTCCTGAGAGAATCTGCAGTACCATCGGCCACTATCCTTCCTTTATTTATAATAAATATCCTGTCGCATGTTGCTTCCACTTCAGGAAGTATATGCGTACTCAGTATTACAGTTTTTTCGCGTCCGAGCTCCCTTATCAGTTTCCTGATCTCCACAATCTGGTTCGGATCAAGACCTGATGTAGGCTCATCAAGAATAAGTACTTTGGGATTATGAATTATTGCCTGTGCAAGGCCTACCCTCTGCTGATAACCTTTCGACAATTCACCGATCTTCTTGTGCTTTTCCCTGTTCAGTCCTGTTGTTTTTATCATTTCAACCACCCGCCCGGGAATTCTGCTTTTTTCAATGCCTTGTATCTCAGCACAGAAGGAGAGATAATCTATTAGGGGCATATCGTGATAAAGAGGGTTGTTCTCAGAAAGATAGCCGATATTTCTTCTTATCTCCTGTGGATTTTCACTGACTGATTTTCCCCCAATGAATATCTTGCCCTCATCAGGAGCAATATAATTGGTGATCATCTTCATGGTAGTGGTTTTGCCGGCTCCGTTAGGTCCCAGAAAACCAAGAATCTCACCGGTGGCAACTTTCATCGAAATGTTATCGACAGCTTTTTGTGCCCCGTATTTCTTGGTAAGGTTTTCAATTACAATGTCCATAAAGCATATTTTTTGTTCTTTAAAAGAAAAACGGATCGAAATTAAATTTTGAGTTTCAAATCTGAAAATAGTTCAGAGTTAAAATTATGTTAAAAATTTTAGAGAAAGTAATTACATTTATTCCTTATCTGAAACAGATTGGCCTTATGAAGAAAGCAGTAATAGTAGGTTTTGGCTTCATGGGAATGACCCATGCTCTTAGTATTCTGAAGATAAAGGAGTTGAAGTTGTCAGCTATTGTTGAGCGTGACCTGACGCTTATTGATAAAAACCTTCAGTCAAGTATAGGCAACATCTCAGTCGGAAACATAGATGCAGGAGAGTTGTCTGAAGCAATGAGGTATTCTGATTTTGAGGAATGTCTGAGGAAGGAAGATTTTGATGTTGCTGTTATATGCACTCATGTTAATACTCATTATGAACTGACAAAGAAAGCTCTGGAGAATAATAAACATGTTTTTCTTGAAAAACCCTTCTGCATAGATCCGGTAAAAGCAAAAGAAATAATCGGTCTGTCTGTTAAAAAAGGTAAACTTCTTATGATCGGACATGTTGTAAGGTTTATGTCTCCATATCAGAAGCTTAAACAATGGATTGATAATAAAGAGTTTGGAGATTTGAAATTTTTATCCCTCACACGGTTTTGCGGACTTCCCGGTTGGGGACAATGGAAAGATAAGGATGTTAAGGAGCTTTCCGGTGGGGCTCTTTTTGATCTTGTAATACATGATATTGATTACGCTGCATCTGTTGCAGGACACCCTTTACAAATTGAAGCCTGGTATCTTCCCGGCGAATACAGTAAGCATGATTATGTAAGTACAAAATGGAGCTATGGTGATAAAAATCTGCAAATAAAGATTGAAGGTGGTTTTACTTTCCATAAGAATTTCCCTTTTCAGGCCGGTTATATGGCACATTTCGAAAAGGCCAGTGTTGTGTATTCCACCATTAACGGTGATATAATCAGGATTGCTGATGACTCCACAGTCAGTGAGATTCCTGCAGGGGATGCAGGTGCCGGGTATTTCAATGAGATGCAATATTTTGCTGATTGTCTGGTAAGAGGCTCTGAGCCCACCCTTTGTACTCCGGTATCATCAATGGAGGCAATTGAATTGTGTTACAAACATCTATAAAATACATTATTATGAATAACAGACTCGCAATTAACGGAGGACCTAAGACAATCAGTAAAAACTTTGACTGGCCGGTTTTCAGTGAATCGGAGGTTTATGCTGTCTCTGAGGTAGTGAAAAGTGGCAAATGGGGAAATCCGGACTGTAGTGATCTTGTAAAGGAATTTGAAAATGAATTTGCAGCATACTGTGGTACAAAATATGCACTTACCTGTGTTAATGGGTCAGTTGCATTGAGGCTTGCACTAATTGCTTCAGGAGTCAGACCGGGAGACGAGGTTATAATTCCACCCTATACTTTCATAGCAACCACATCAATCGTTCTTGAGGCAAATTGTGTACCGGTATTTGTCGACATTGATCCTGGTACTTATAACATTGATCCGGTTAAGATCGAGGCAGCCATAACCAGAAGAACAAAGGCCATTATTCCTGTTCATTTTGCAGGACAGGCATGTGATATGGACAGGATCATGGAAATTGCAGAAAAGCATAATCTGAAGGTTATTGAAGATGCATGCCATGGACATTGGGCAGAATACAAGGGGAAGAAACTGGGTAGTATCGGCGATGCTGGTTGTTTCAGCTTTCAGTCATCCAAAAACCTTACCTGCGGTGAAGGTGGCATGGTAATAACAAATGATGAAGTGCTTTATGACATGATGAATTCTCTGAGAAATGTCGGAAGAGTTAAAGGGGGACAATGGTATGAACATCATTACCTTGGTTGTAATTACAGAATGACTCAGCTCCAGGTAGCACTTCTGTCCACACAGATGAAAAACCTTCCGGAGCAGACCAGGAAGAGACATGAAAACGGGACTTACCTGAATTCTCTGCTTTCAGATATCAAAGGTATCAAGCCGCTGGTCCGGGGAGTGGGGGAGACCTTGCACAGTTATCATATCTACATATTCAGGTATAATAAAGCTGAATTCAATAACCTTCCTAAAGCTGAGTTCGCAAAAATGCTTGCAGCTGAAGGTGTACCTTCTTTCATGGGCTACCCGCAACCACTTTATAAACAGCCTTTATTCCAGAAAAAGAATTTCATGTGCTATGCAATACCTGATTATGTTGATTATACAAAAGTATCCTGCCCCGTAACGGAAAAAGCATGCTATGAAGAAGCAGTCTGGATACTGCAGCATGGAATGCTCGGACCCAAAGAGGATATGGATAAGTTTGCTGAAGCTATACTGAAAATTCAGAAAGCAGTTACAACTTAACACCCCTAAATCCCCCAGGGGGGACTTGCTGGAATCCAGTAAATAGTAAAGCCTCCCTTGGGAGGTTCTAATCTTTCATCACATCTGCAAATAAGCTAAATGCTGAATGAAGAAGGAGATCCCTCGCTTCGCATCGGGATGACACGTAATTATCTTAGAAACGGAGGGAAAGAAGCGGCGAGCCGCATCAGTATTCAGGATAAATATAGAATGTTATCTTTGCGGCTCGCCGCTTCTTTCCCTCACATTTTACCATAATAGAACCTGTCATCCCTCTCCCGCTTCAGCGGGAGAGGGATCTCCTTCTTATAGTGAGAAAATATATAAATAATATGTGACTAAAGATTAGTTGGTTGGGGGTCTTACAACGAACGTATCTTGTGCCCCTTCAAAGCATAGAACAAAATGTAAAAATAGATTGGAAGAACAATCCAATAGGCTAATTTCGCTGAATAAATATCTGCCAGACGTCCATACAACAATGGTATAACAGCAGCACCTGATATTGCCATAACCATCATCGATGATCCGATTTTTGTAAACCGTCCGAGTTCAGTAATTGCCAGTGGCCAGATTGAGGGCCACATAAGTGAATTAGCAAGTCCAAGCAATGCAATGAACATTACGGATACGAACCCACCTGTCATAATTGCAGCCAGTGCAAAGACCAACCCCAGAATTGATGAAATAACCAGTGCTGTATTCTGAGTTATATATCTTGGTATTGAAACAATGCCAATTACATATCCGACCAGCATTGCAAAAATTGTAAATGATGAAAAGAACTTTGCTGTTGAAATAGGAATATCGAGGTAAACTCCGTAACTGATGATTGTGTTTCCGGCAATAACCTCAACCCCTGTGTACAGGAATATTGCAGCCACACCCAAAAGCAGATGTGGAAACTGAAAAATGCTGGTTTTGTTTATTGCCCCTTCATCTGCTGACGAATTTTCCTCTTCCGCATTGATGTCGGGAAGATTCGATAAATATAGAAAAACAGCTAGCAGAACAAGCGATACAGTTATCAGCAGATATGGAAGGATTACCCTTTCAGCCAGCATATTAAGTTCAATGTTTTTTTGTTCAGAAGACATAGTTGCCACCCTTTCTACAAGTTCATCTGCCCCCTGCAGTGCAATAAAACCAAGTATAGCCGGAGCCAGAACACCTGCCACACCATTGCAGATTCCCATTATACTTATTCTTTTTGCTGCACTCTCAATAGGACCTATAATTGTTACATACGGATTTGAGGCTGTCTGAAGAAGTGCCATACCTGCACCTTGTATGAACAATCCGGTAAGGAATAATCCATAAGTTCTTGTAAGTGCAGCTGGTATAAATATCAATGAACCAACTGCCATGGCTACAAGGCCTGCTGTCATCCCTTTTTTATAACCCGTGTATTCGAGTAGCCATCCTGACGGTACCGACATGAATAAATAAGCTATGTAAAAGGAGAATGCAACCAGATAAGACTGAAAATTATTCAACTCACAGGCTATCTTTAAATAAGGTACAAGAACAGCACTTATCCATGTAAGGAATCCGAATACAAAGAACAGAGCGCCGATAATTATGATCGGACTGGATATACTCTTATATAATTTCTTTAACAAATCATTCATTATTAGTGATATAAATCCGGTTTTATCTCGACTTCAGTTTAATATCACTAATAATTCTGTCATATACATCCATGGGGAAAACTGCCGGAGAACCATACCAGAAGAAGGAATCCAATCCTTCATAATTCTTTAGTTCTAGGTGTTTGGCTGTTGGCAGATAGCTCGATACATCATTTGTATATCCGGCCACAGATACCATTTTATCCGGCCAAATGTTCTTCACACCGAATCCATACTCTGTTGTTGTTTCCCTGGAGAATCCAACAAGCTTCCAGTTGCCGATATTGAATGTCTGAACATATACAGGCAGAGAAGTTGGTATTGAACCTTCCTGGTAATATTGAAGCATGAGATTGCTCCACTTAACATTTTTTTCAGCATAAACATCACCAGTCTTTCCTGCATTGGCATCCCTGTATGCAATTATCTCTTCTTTTGACCATGGCGTAACAGGAATATTGATGGTGTCAAGGAAGAATGTAATAGGTCCATTTATCTTTTCCATCGGGCGTTTAAGAACTGCAATTACTTCATTGGCAAGTTTTTCACCTGATATATTTTCCCCGTTATCCCTTGGATTAATATCACCTGCGGTACCCTGCAGGAAAAGAGAATTTGAAGTACCGGTTCTTCTTTCAACTAGCTGACGTGCCACACCCGGATAGTTGGCACTTATTGTATAGTGCAGTGTGCCTGCAGTGCTGAATACAGGATGACAGGCTGCCATAAAAAGATAGCTCTCTCTGTTTGAAGTGGGATAAACCACTTTCAGAACATCTACTGCACTATCATATAGTTCAGGATGCTCTTTCAGACTCCTGTTATATCCTATATCTGTCTTACCCCGGCCGAAGTATAACTCAGCCGGTTTAAGTGATGCAATAGCTTTTTCGGCAGAGCTTACGAGTCCGTTTCTTAAAATTTTGTTCAGGTAGATGCTGTCAGGCCTCTGGTTTGCCTCCTGCCATGTGAGCCAGTTTTGTGAGACAGGTGCAAAATGCGTGTGGGAGGAATTGATGAAGATTGCACTTACAGGGATGCCCGTGATCCTGGTAATTTCTTTTTTTACATGTCCGGTGAATTCATCGTCAAAACCACATACATCAATATTAACAATCAGTACAGCTTCTTTACCCCGTTTTATTGCCAGAGCCCTGGATGTCAGGTTTCCTTCGGATCTGTTTTCGGCAATGTAGATTTTATTGTTTTTATCAATTCCGTATAAACGGTCGTTAATGATAGTAATTCGTACGATATCTTCTTTTATTGTTTCTCCGTTTTTGTATGCCATCTTAAGCCATCGCGTATCTTTTCTGGATGGCTCGCACCAGTAAATTGTCCCATCTGTGGTAAGAAGATATAGCTTTCCTTTATTTTCAGTCATTGAAGCTATTCCATTGGATTCATCATCCACTCCCTTCAGGGACCATGATTTCCCTGATTGGTCTTTATAAATGATTTTACCGCCTTGTTCAGTCTTATATGGAATATCTTCAAATGCCCCGGTAGCCGGAAGTTCTGAAATCTCGCACCATTGAATTGTGAACCTGCCTTCCCTGGGAGCCCCGTAACCCCCCAGATGCAACGAAAGCAGGGTCTGATCAGGTTCTATTGATACCTGAGAAACACCCGCCTGGTATTCATACTGGGAAATAAGCCTCACAGGTATAAGCAGCAGGATGATCAGGTATAGCATTCTAGTTCTCATATTTCAGATATTCTGTAAATACTTTATTTAATCTTTATTCTGAAAGCCCATGCATAACTGCAGGATGTTGGTCTTGGTTTCTGTTTTGGATAGGTTATGGTCAGACCATTGGTTTCTGACCATTTCCATTTAAGTTCGCCCGGTACACCAAGCATAGTAACACTTGAACCTTCCAAAGGTTTAGCTGACTTTAACTTAAATTCCTCACCCTGCCATTCAAGGAAAATGGCATATAAATAATCACCTTTAGCAGTGTAATATGTCTCTCCTTCATGCTGTATTTTCCATGGCCTGGTTCCATAAATGGCTTCTCCGTTGGTTGTCAGCCACTCACCCAGCTGAAGTAGCGGATATTGTTCATATTCAGGAATTACCCCTGCAGCAGTTGGACCAACATTTATATCAAAATTCCCGTTCCTGCTTACTCCCATTATTACTTTGTCGATGAACTGTTTAGGTGACATAACATCCTCCAGGTCGGTATCCTGGTTATAACCGAAAGTTTTTGCAATACCCTGCCAGTAGGACCAGGCATGTGTAAGAGATCCTTCACTTCCTTTATCATAATCATATTCAACATTATACAAATCACCATGTTTCCCTCTTTCATCCTTGCCAAAGCGATCATTGACGAAAACTTCCTGTTTACGTTCTGCTGCCTGGTTATAATAATATGCCACAACTTCCTTCATCTTCCAGAATGATTCAGGATGATCCCATTCACCATCGAAGTAGATAAAATCGGGGTGGTACAGATCAATCAATTCCTTTATTTGCGGGATCATAAAATCGTCCACATAAGTATTGACTTTTTTAAGCCCTGCATATGGAATTTCCCTGCCGGTATAGAGGGGATTAAACCACTCATAAAGAGAATAGTAGAATCCCACCTTGAGACCTTCTTTTCTGCCTGCTTCAAAGAACTGTCCCAGGAGGTCTTTCTTCGGACCCATCTTCATTGCGTTACGGTCAGTATATTTCGATGGCCAGAGACAAAAACCATCATGGTGTTTAGATGTGATGAAATAGTATCTGGCACCCATCTTCTTTGCAAATTTTGCCCACTCATATGGATCAAATGATTCTGCCTTCCACATCGGAATTAAATCATCATATGTAAAGTTCTGACCATATGTTTCCCTGTGGTAATCGACAGTAGGATTTCCTTTTTCATGCATTCTGTATCCATACCATTCGGCGTAGGATATTCCTTTTTCTCGCGGTGCCCAGGCAGGAACAGAATATACGCCCCAATGCATGCTGAGTCCGATCTTGGCATCCTTATACCATTCGGGCATTTTATGAGTATCAAGTGATTCCCATGTAGGCTTATATGGACCCTGTGCAAAAAGTCCTGATGCAAAAACAGAAAGAATTAGTAATGAAGCTGATATCAGTGGTCTCATAGTACGGCTATTATAATTATTTTAATTGTGTGGTAAATGACCTTTAAAGATATGTTTTTTGTCCTTAAAAGAATACATAACGGCTATTTTAAGAACATATTTAAAATATGTTAAATCGATTCTATCTGAAGTCTATTCATTTGTTATTAATTTAATCTTGTTACTTTTGTCTGTTTTTTTATTACATCCGGAATATCTTAAAAATATAATCTGCCTGAAATGAAAGATATTGAGAAATACAAATCATCTGAAAAATTTGTACTGGTAACATTAAGAATGCTTATTGGCTGGCATATACTTTACGAAGGTTTTGCCAAATTACTGATACCAAACTGGACCTCTGCCAGTTTCTTAAAAGAATCTCAGTGGATACTGAAAGGGTTCTCTGAATGGATTATTTCAAGTCCGGGAGTTCTGAATGCAGTTGATTTTCTGAATACATGGGGATTGATCCTGATAGGTCTTGGACTGATTCTGGGTCTTTTTACCAGGATTGCCTCAATCTCAGGTGCAATTCTACTCTTTGTTTATTACCTGAATAATCCCCCTTTAATAGGTCTTGAATACTCAGTACCGGCAGAGGGAAGCTATCTGGTTGTCAGCAAAACGCTTATTGAGTCGATGGCTCTTGTTGTGCTGGCTGTTTTTCCTTCAGGCTATTTTGCCGGGCTGGATATTCTTGTGGAAAAATACCTTAACCGTAATAAATAACAGAATCGTTTCAAAAATATGGCAACAACAGATAATTCGCAAAGCAGGAAAGTTATGACACAGGAACCATTGAAGAGACGGACTTTGCTTAAAGCCCTGATAGGAATACCTGTTCTGGGGGTATTTGCATTTGAACTAATTAAGAAATATACTTACGATCAGGAAAAAAAATCAAGGTTAATCAAAGAACTTGGACTTGAAAATCTTCCGGTCCCTACCATATTAAAAAGCAATAAGGGTTCAAAAAGTGATCTTATAAGAGTCGGGATTATTGGTTATGGAAGCAGGGCAGCATCTCATGCCAATGGATTAGGATTCATTCATCCTGCCACTGTTGAGGCATCAGCCAAAAATGATGGATTAAAGGATTGGTTTGCACAGGAGGATCTGAATGTTGCTATTACAGGTATTTGCGATGTATTCGATCTTCACGCCGAAAAAGGACTTGCAACAGCCCGGAATACGGTACGCGCAGGGGGTGCAGAACCATCAACACTTCCGGTAAAAAGGTACCGGACCTACGAAGAGATGCTCAATGATAAAGAAATTGATGCAGTTATGATTGCAACACCCGATCATCATCATGCACCAATTTCAATTGCAGCTGCACAGGCCGGAAAACATATTTATTGCGAAAAGGCTCCTGTACATACAGAAGACCAGATAATGCCTCTTTATGAGACTATTAAAAACAGTAAAATTACTTACCAGCTGGGGCACCAGATTACTCAGAGTCCTATCTTTCAGCAGGCAAAAGATATCATTAAAAGAGATATTCTGGGTAAAATCACTCTGGTTGAAACAACTACAAACCGGAATAGTGCCGATGGTGCATGGATCCGTCATCTTGATTCAAACGGAAATCCTAAACCAGGAGATGAAAAAACAATAGACTGGGCTCAGTGGCTTGGTCATGCCCCGAAGGTGCCTTTCAGTATTGACAGGTTTTACAACTGGACAAAATTCTTCGATTATGATATAGGGCTTCTTGGTCAATTGTTTACTCATGAATATGATGCAGTAAATCAGCTTCTTAATATTGGTATTCCTAAATCAGTTGTTTCATCAGGTGGCATTTATTACTGGAAAGATAATCGCGATATGGCAGATACATTGCACTGTGTTTTTGAATATCCCGATCGTGACCTTACGCTTCTCTACAGTGCCATGCTTGCCAACAGCAGGAGCAGGGGCCGCTTCTTCATGGGACATGATGGTTCAATGGATCTTGGTGGTTCTATTAACATTTCTGTTGATGCAAGCTCTACAAAATACAAGAAACAGATTGAAGCCGGTATAATTGATCCATCAGGTCCGATGGTGTCATTTAATCCAAATTCCGGAAAAGTTGATGCAGTTTCCTCTGCAACTGAGAAGTACTATGCTGCAAGGGGGCTTACCACAACCAGCATAAATGGCATCCAGGTAGATATAACTTATCTGCATATAAAAGAGTGGATCGATTGTATCCGAAGCGGTAAGACTCCCAGTGCAAACATTGAAATGGCTTTCCAGGAAGCAGTAACCTGCATCATGGCCCATAAATCTTATGTTGAGAAACGAAGGGTAGAGTGGGATCCTGTTAACAGAAAGATTGTTTAGGAGAGATATTCTGGTAAGTTGTTATTTATTCTTAACCCTTCCCCCAACCCCTTCCCTTAAACATTAAGGGAAGGGGTGCAGCATTACGGACAAAACGGATTTGTGCCCTCCCCTTATTTGTTTAAGGGGATGGTTGGGGAGGGGTTAAGAAGACAGATATTAAAGAATATTCTTAACCATATTAATATTATTTTCAGTTATATTATGAAAAGGTTTTACACTTATTATGGTATCGCAATATTTCTATTGATATTCGCTTCTTGCAGTAATCCTGATTCAGGGTTTACTTTTAGCGAAACCGGTCAGGGATTAGCTCTTACAGAGAATGGGAAACCTGTTTTATTCTATCAGAAAGCTCCAAAAAAATCTGAAGGGGCCTCTGTTTATAATAATTATATCCACCCGCTTTATAACCTTAATGGCGATACTCTTACCGAAGAATTCCCTGCTGATCATTTATACCATCGTGGTGTATTCTGGACATGGCACCAGATTTACATTGATACTGTTAGCATAGGAGACGGTTGGATCAATGATGGTATATCCCAGGACGTTGTGAAATTATTAACAGAAAAAAAAGATAATGCAGCACTTATTAACCTTGAGGTGAACTGGTATTCTGATACTTTGCCTGCAGGGATGCCTTTTATGAAAGAACGGACATCAGTTACAGTATATCCATCAGAAACTCAATACAGGCTGATTGATTTCACTATTGAATTGAATGCGCTGGTAGAGAAGCTGGAACTGGGTGGTTCCGACGATCCCAAAGGATACGGGGGATTCTGTCTCCGCCTTGAGATTCCTGACGATATGTATTTCATCTCTGAAGGCAATAAAATCACTCCACAGGAATTGCAGGTCAATGCCGGAAAATGGATGGATTTTTCAGGTAGCTTCGGGAAGAGCGGAGAAATAAATGGTATTGCCATACTATGCAATCCGCAAAATCCATTATTCCCGTCCCCGTGGATTTTAAGACAGAAGGGAAGCATGCAGAATGCTGTATATCCGGGGCGGGAGAGGATCAGATTAACACCCGGGCAGCCTCTTTTACTTAAATACAGACTGGTGATACATAACGGTGATCATAGCAATGTTGATCTGCATAAACTACAGGAAGAATATCTGAAAGACTGAGATCTTTCATCCTAATTCGGGTCCGCTTATCAGGAACTGTTTTGATTTATCTCCGGGAAACTCATTCTTATTCAGATACATTCTTGTAAACTCCCTCTGTCTGACAAAACCAGCCTTTTCCAGAAGTTCAATCAATACTGTTTTATCT
>Ga0129298_10000216_pt1 | contig 21290 bp, 18 predicted proteins | sample I19B2metaG_FD_94707 | JGI IMG/M metagenome (GOLD analysis project Ga0129298, IMG submission 94707) | Lake sediment bacterial and archeal communities from Gulf of Boni, Indonesia to study Microbial Dark Matter (Phase II) - ​I19B2 metaG | ecosystem: Environmental > Aquatic > Freshwater > Lake >... | reverse complement strand
TAAAGGTCGGCAGAAAAGTTGAGATATTCTTCCAGAACAACAAAATGAAAACCATATTAATTTATCCTGAACATATGGTTGAGTAAAGGGAACGCTATGAAACGGTTAGCTTTTATTATAATTATTGTATTATCGTTCTTCACTTTCTCTTCAAATAATCTGGATGCTGCAATGACAGATTACTGTGTTGTACCTCCTTATGTTATTCAGGATGCGCCCCCGAATGTTATGATCGTCCTTGATACTTCAGGAAGTATGTTGAATTTTGCATATTTTGACGGGTTTCAGAGAGATGATTGTTCAACCATCCCAAGCCCGTGTAATGATTGTACAAGCTCCTCCAATCCTTGCACAGGATTTGACCAAGGTTATAAATACTATGGTTATTTTAACCCTGACTACTGGTATACATATTCGTCTAGCGTGTTTGTACCTGCTGCCCCTAAATCAGGCACAAGGCCAGCTAATTCTTGGGACGGAAACTTTTTGAACTGGCTAACTATGAGAAGAGTAGATGTTATAAGAAAGGTTATGGCAGGCGGAAAGAGTACAGGTTCAGGTGCAAATACGAGGCTTTTAGGGAAGATAGCCGATTATGCTGGAAGAGGTATATACAAGCAAATAGCAAATGCAAATGACTATACACCTTATAGTGGGAATAAGACATTTACTTTCAGTACAGGAGGCTCAGCTACATCCTCATTTAGCGTGTCAGGTATTAGTGGTACTTTTTCTGTAGATGTTGTAGTTTCACCTCCTGTTGAAGGTGTTCTCCAGAGGGTTGTTAGTACCCGTGCTAGATTAGGGCTTTCATTTTATCGTGCTAATAATCCAACCCCGCACGGCGGTTTTGTTCAGGTGAATGTTGCTAGCGGAAGTCTATCAAGCATAGTAAACCAGATAAATAATGACCCGAGCAGCATAATGGGCACAACAAATACACCTCTTGCAGAAACATTATGGACAGTAGCCGGTTATTTCGCCCAGCAAGCGACTATCGAAAGCGGGCCAGGCCCGATGTACGGCCCTAGTAATAACTATTCCATAAACAATAATGCTGATCCTTACAACTATGGAACAGGTGGCTCGCCCCGATGGACTTCATGTTCCAAGAGCTTTGTTCTTTATATCACTGATGGTGAGCCATGTGCTGATGGAAATCTTCCTGGTACCATAAGTAATTATGCCTCAGGGAAGTCTGACTACAACTGCACAGGCAGTAGTTGTCCCGCAGTTGGCTCTTTCCCTGCTTCAAGCTTGAACAACCCTGTCTGCACTGCAGGCGATAACGTAGCTGGATTTGAGGATGTAGCCTTATGGGCACACACAATAGACCTGAGAAACAACCCTACTCTCGGGGTTAATAATATGTCAGGCATCCAAAATTTAACCCTCTATCCTGTCTTTGCCTTTGGTAAGGGTTCTACACTCCTCAGATATGCTGCCATAAATGGGGGCTTTGAAGACCTCAACGGAAATAATAGACCAGATCTCCAATCAGAATGGGACCAAAATAGCGATAATGAGCCTGATACCTATTATGAAGCTACCGATGGTAATGAGCTTGAACAAGCAATCGAGAATGCTCTTTCTTCAATTCTCAGAAGAGCATCTTCTGGCACGGCAGCCTCTGTCCTTGCATCAGGTGAGGGAAGAGGAGCAAATCTCATCCAGGCTGTTTTTTACCCGAGACGCAGATTTGGTAATGACATAATCTTCTGGACTGGGGAAAATCAAAATCTTTGGTACTATGTAGACCCATTTTTTGTAAACAGCAATATCAGAGAAGATACTGTTGCAGAGAGTCCGGATAGAAAACTCAATCTTATAGATGACTATATAGCTCAGCTCTATTTTGATACTACAGCTCAATTGACAAGGGCAAGACGTTATCAGGATACGGATGGTGATGGCGATGCTGATATCGCAAAGCCAACGGTTTCCTTTGAAAACATTGGGAGTATCTGGGGAGCTGGGGAACTGTTATGGAGCAGGGATATCACCTCAGATCCGAGGTCGATCTATACAACAATAACAGGAATGAATCTGATTTCCTTGTCCACGGCAAACGCATCAGCATTGAGGACATACCTGGATGTAGCTAGCGATCTATTGGCAGAAGATGTAATCAGGTACACACATGGAGAAGGACTCACGACCCTGCGTGATGAAGATGGCAATATAGTTATCGCTGGAGTCAGTAGAGATGGAGTTTCTGGTGATGATTACAGACCAAGGTATGCAACAATTGGTTCTAATACCCATGTATGGAAGTTCGGTGATGTGATAAATTCAACACCGAGGATTGCCTCCTGGATACCGTTGAATACTTACGATAGTAAATATAATGACACACCATACAAAGACTTCATAGGAACCCTGGATTATAAAAACAGAGGAATGGTATTCACAGGAGGGAATGATGGTATGCTTCATGCTTTCAAGCTCGGAAAGTTAGAGATAATTAATGATTCGACTCCGGTAAAAGCACAGTTAACTGGTTCCAACCTCGGGAAAGAGATGTGGGCCTTTATCCCTAAAAATGCGCTGCCATATCTCAAATATATCATGGATCCAGACTACTGCCATGTCTATACTGTTGACCTCAGTCCCTTTATCTTCGATGCAAGCATTGGGGATCCAGGGTCAGGAGATGGGGATCCAGGGTCAGGAGACATTTCATCAAATGACAGAAATATGTTGGCATGGAGGACAATTCTTATCGGTGGCATGAGATACGGGGGAGCTTGCAGAAATAGCACTGGCTCCTGTAATTCAACAACGGGTGGATTGCTTGACTGTGTAAAAACACCGATTGATGGCGTTGGGTATTCTTCCTATTTCGCACTCGACATTACAGATTCTCTTGCCAACCCGGACGATCCAGCCGGCCATCCTCCGCATCTCCTCTGGGAGTTTTCAAATAATAATCTTGGCTTTGCAACAACAGGTCCAGCAGTCGTCAGAATTGGAGATCAAAACAAAAATGGCAAATGGTTTGTTGTCTTCGGCTCCGGTCCAACAGGACCAATAGACACAACTAACAATCAGTTTCTCGGTCGCTCTGACCAAAATCTGAGGCTCTTTGTACTCGATCTGAAGGATGGCTCGCTTCAGCGGACAATAGACACCAGCATTCCCTTTGCCTTTGCTGGCTCTATGCTTAGTGCTACAAACGATCCTGATGTAGATTACAAGGATGATGTCGTTTATATAGGATATGTGAAGAGGACAGGCTCAAGTCCAGATTATACATGGACCGATGGAGGAGTCGGAAGACTTATGACTAAGGAAGATGTAAACCCAAATAATTGGGTTTGGAGTCAGGTAATAGACGGGATTGGCCCTGTCACCTCATCTGTAGCACAATTACAAAATAAAAGGAAAGGTATTTTATGGCTTTTCTTCGGAACAGGAAGATATTTCTTTGAACAGGGTAGTACTACGGATGATGCAGATAATCAGAGGCGACTCTTTGGCATAAAAGAGCCCTGTTTCTCATCATCGGGTATTAACACAAGTTGTACCAGCACAGTAGGCTTTGGTACTTTGACGAATGTAACTTCCATTGGTAGTGTTCCCTCAGAAAGTACTGCTGATTCTGCAAGTTTTAAAGGCTGGTATATCAATCTCGAATCTTCCGGTAATTACACATACCTCGAAGGAGGTACCTCTGTAACCAGAGGCTATAGGGCTGAAAGAGTCATAACTGACCCGCTGGCGACAACAACTGGTCTTGCATTTTTTACAACGTATAAGCCATATAGTGATGAGTGTGGGCTGGGCGGTAAGAGCTTCATATGGGCAGTACAATACAACACAGGCGGTGCAGGTGGCGCTTTATTAAAAGGAGTGGCATTACTTCAGGTATCAACAGGCAGTATTGAACGGGTTAACCTTTCAAGTGCATTTACAGATGCCGGAGGGAGAAGAACTTCAGCAATGGAGGGTGTCCCGCCAACTGCCCAAGGTTTATCCCTACAGTTACAACCACTACCTGTAAAACGGACATTACATATAAAAGAGAGATAAAATATGGATATTGGATACAAGGTAAAGACAATGAAGAATCAAGGTATAACCTTAATAGAATTAATAATTGTGATATCAATAATTGGCATCTTAGCTGTTGCTCTCGGCTTTGAATTTAGAGGTTGGATGGGAAGCTATAGGGTCGAAAGTCAAACAAAAGAGATGTATGTTGATTTGATGAATGCAAGGGCAAGGGCAATGCAGAGAAATAGACCGCATTTTGTAGGGTTAGTCAATAATCAATATTCAATATTTGAGGATGTTAACGAAAACGGAAGTCCTGATGCTGCTGAAATATTACCCACATTCCCAAAAAGTATTAATTACAACATTCAATGGAATGGGGCTGGAAGCCAAATAACCTTTGACACGAGAGGATTAGCTACGACCGAGAGAACAATCTGCACTTCATCTACTGTTAATCCTGACTATGACTGTATTGAAATATCATTCACAAGGATAAATATGGGGCAGATAATCCCAAGAGGGGGAGCATGTAATGCTACAAATTGTATTGCTAAATAAAAATAATCTCGCTTTCCCCCTCTTTACTAAAGGAGGGTTAGGGGGAATTACAGATAAAAAAGGCCTTACCCTTATTGAGGTAATGATTGCTCTCGTGGTATTACTGATAGTCTCTCTTGCCCTGATGCAGACTGCATTAGTGTCAATCGATGCCAATATGAAGAATGTCCTTAGAGATGAGGCAGTGAACATCGCAGAGATGAGAATGAATGAGACGAGGAATATACCTTTTGATAATTTAGTGGCAGGTGCTTCAGGAGGAACGGTTTTGAGAAATTTTAGAAACATATCTAATTTTCAATATACTGTAACAAGAACGGTTACTGATCTTAATCCAGATAACAAGCAAGTGAACATAACTGTTATATGGGAATGGAAAGAAAATACGGTGGCGAATGGCAATCCCCTTATGCACAGCATAACAACACTAGTGAGGAGACCATGATTCACAAGAAAACAGCAGACGGTAGACAGCACGTGGTAGACAGCACGAAAGAGGAAAGAAAAGATTCCCTGCCTACTATTTACTGCATACTGTCTACTTGTAAAAAAGAGGCAGGTTTCACTTTAATAGAGCTACTGATTACAATGGTCATTTTTGTACTTGTTATAGCGGCAGCTTCCCAGATATTTACAGGACTGTTAACCCAATTCAAACAACAAAGCAAGATTGCAGAAACCAATATCGAAGGCATCGTAGGGCTCGAAATCTTGAGGCAAGATATAGAGCATGCAGGGTATGGGCTGCCGTGGATAATCCCTACCGGAGTAGCTTATTCTGAGGCATCAAGCTCACCAGCGAGCACATATAACGATGCCAGTAATCCTCCGAGAGCTATTTTAAGCGGAAACAATACAGCCTTTAATGGCTCAGATTATCTGGTGATAAAGTCTGTAAATGTTGCAAGGAATGCTACTGCCCAGAAATGGACTTTTCTATATCTTGGTAATACTAAAAAGGTCTGGATATCTGATTGCGAAAATGTAAATAAAGAGGCGGATTGTACCACTAAGAATACTGTCAAAATAATTGTTATCTCTCCGGGGAGCACAGATACAAACAGCAGATCCCTAGTAGTAAGAGCAAGCGATAACAAATTTTTTACACAATATAATGATACCTCAGATTTTGCACCTACAGATTCTACTGTAACCCATGTAGTATATGGTGTTGATCCTGATACAGATTTGAGGATGCCTTTTAACAGGGCTGATTATTATATATCAACTTCTAATGTGCCTCAGAGATGTGCTCCCAATACAGGAGTGCTCGAAAAAGCCACTATCAACCATAATGATGGCGGACGCAACGCAACACCACTTCTTGACTGTGTGGCTGATATGCAGGTGATTTATGGATTGGACAATGATGAGGATGGAGATTTTGTGGATGGAACCGGCACTCCACCTGACGGATATAGTGATGATATTTCCGGGTTAACTGCTCAGCAGATAAGAAACCGTATAAAAGAGGTGAGAGTCTATATTCTGGCCCATGAAGGACAAATTGACACTACCTATATTTATCCAAACAATAATATAGTAATTCCACCCCCTTCAGACCCTTCTGCCGGATTAGGAAGCACCTTTGACTTAACTATTATAACAAACTGGCAGAATTATAGGTGGAAGTTGTACACAATCGTTGCGAAACCAAATAATCTGAGGTAAACATGGCAAAGCTAAAAGCAAAGGGCAAAGAGCAAAGAGGAAGGAGAAAAGACCAGAATTTGTCATTGCGAGGCGGAGCTAAAGCAATCTCAAAGAACGAAAAAGGCGTCGCACTTGTCATGGTTCTTGTGCTTTCAGCAATTGCCCTCGCTATCATGGCGGGGTTGATATATATGTTAACTTCAGGAACTCAGATTTCAGGTGTGCAGAAGAGATACAAAACCGCATCTGAGGCTGGTATGGGTGGAATAGACATTGCCTATCAGATTATCGGTGACAGAATTTTTAATGCAGCCCAGCTCGAAAATAAATATAATTTTCTGTCTAATTTTGATGTTACCCTCAGTAATACATGTTTGAACGATAAATTACAAAAGGCAACAGCCGATTGGGATGCTGCCTGTAATAGCTCTTTGACAATTGATCCCAGCAATACAAACACCTTTGATATGAGCTTCGATCTCGGTCCCACATATACAGTGTATTCAAAAATAGTTGACACTGCTGGACTTGCGGGCACGGGCAATCCTCCGGGCAATTCGGGGCCCGATTTAGGGTTGATAAAGGGTGGGGTGGTGACCCCTAACGCAGGTGAATTTTATGGACAGAGCATACCGTACCTTTATACTATTGAAGTTGATGCAGAAAATGCAGCGAATCCATCTGAAAGGGCTAAGTTCTCAATACTCTATCAATATTGAATGCAATGATGTATTATGCAAGATCAGACAGCGCCCTTCGCTTCTGTCATCCCTTCACCTCCTGTCATTCTGAGGGAGCAGGGCGACCGAAGAATCTCGCTCAGGACAAGTCTGAGCACAGCGACACAAGAGGTATGGTTATCAATGAATAAGTTTTTCTGCTTTATAGCTCTCTTTCTATTTTTATCCTGCTCTTCAGAAAAACTTACTGATAGCACAAAAAAGTCTTCAGAAAAAGAAAGCAGAACTGCTTCCGAACAATCTCAGCCCTTTGTCTCTCAAAAGAGTGAGCCCTATTCATTGGAAATTACTCCTGTCAATGCTTCACGCAAATCAACATTAAAGGTAATTGCTCAAGGCTTTAAACTTTCTGATGCGAAGATAGAGTGGTTATTAAACGGTCAGTCAACCTTGAGCCCAATACCCTCTCAATTCAATGCAAGAGATACAAAGAAGGGTGACAATGTCCAGGTAAAGGCAATTATAGAGGGCAAAGAGATACTGTCTAATATTATAGAGATTAAAAACTCTCCGCCTGAGATTACTAAGGTTAAGATCCTCCCTGAGATATTTAAACCAGGTGATAACTTGAATGTTGATGTCTCTGGAAACGACATAGATGGAGACGAAGTATCTATCGCATATGAATGGACGAAAAACGGAGAGCCTGCCGGAAATGGCAAACGCATTAAGCTTCCTCTCAAGAGAGGCGACAAGATTTCTGTCAAGATAACTCCTTTTGATGGCGAACTTTATGGCCCTTCTGTTATTTTGCACAGAGAAATAAAGAATATGCCTCCAATGATTATTGAAGATAAGAAATTTCATTTCGATGGAAAGGCTTATACGTACCAAATAAAGGCTACCGACCCAGATGGCGATACCCTTACGTACACCCTTAAGCAGGCACCAGAAGGTATGGTTTTAGATAAAACAGGATTAATAACATGGAAAGTAAATGAAAAGGACAAGGGCAGACATCCTGTAACAGTTCAGGCAACTGATGGCCACGGTGGAGAAGCCTTATATAACTTTGATGTTACTATTGACTCTAAGAGCAAATAATTAGATAGTCCTTTCTTGAAAGCTCTAAGTCATATCTCTTTTGCTTTTCCAGCGCCTTTCTTCGTGCTTGACAAAGCATCCTGTATCTTTTTATAATTGCAACTGAAACTAAATCTCAATAAGAAAATGGTGAACTGTTCATGCTTGAGCACCGATTAACGCGTAGGCAGAGAGGGCATGAAGGTGGGAAAGGATATGAAAGGGTTGCCCTTATCGGTAACCCCAATGTTGGGAAAAGCGTCATATTCGGCCTCCTGACAGGAAAATACGCAATTGTATCCAATTATCCTGGCACAACCGTAGAGGTTTCCTTTGCCAATATAAGCCTTGGCGATAAAAAATACCTCATTGTTGATACCCCTGGTGTTAATAACCTTATCCCCATGAGTGAGGATGAGAAAGTTACAAGGGACATCCTCCTGAATGACAAGCCTTCTGTGGTTTTACAAGTTGGTGATTCAAAAAATCTCAAAAGAACCCTTCTCTTGACTGCCCAGCTTGGCGAGATGGATCTGCCTGTAATCCTTGATCTCAACATGGAGGATGAAGCCAGAGAAATGGGGATTAACATTGACATCGAGAAGCTCGGGTCATTAATAGGGGTCGAGGTAGTAAGCACCATTGCACCTGAACGTAAGGGTATGAGAGGCATGAAAGCAGCTATCAGCAAAAAGAGTAAGGTGCCAGAAATCATTGTTCAATATGATCCTATCATAGAAGAATATAGCGAGAAGGTTTCTTTTTATCTGCCGGAAGCAAATGTTTCAAAAAGGTCTATTGCGCTCATGATACTCTCAGGTGATGAAAGCCTGAGAGAATGGCTCAATAAAAATCTTAAGGCAGAAATCATCCATGAACTGGAAAAACTCAGGCATGAGTGTCAAGAAAGGTTGAAAAAGCCTATCAGTGTGATTATCAACGAGACCCGCTTGAAAAAGGCAGTCGAGATAGCAGATAGGGTCACGAAGAAGATTCCCCACGCAGGCGGTTCTCTTGCATCTACCTTCGGAAGGTTCAGCATGCATCCAGTATGGGGTATTCCTATTCTCCTTATTGTGCTTTTCGGTCTTTATGAGTTTGTTGGTGTCTTTGGCGCTGGGATCCTTGTGGGTCTGCTTGAAGATAAAATATTCGACGCATACCTCATTCCAATATTCATAAAGGTCGTAAAAATAGTTATTCCTTTTCCCTTAGCCCAGGAGATGTTCATTGGTGAATACGGACTTATCACAATGGCACTGAAATATGCCATAGGGATAATCCTCCCTCTAACCACAACTTTTTTTATAGCTTTCGCAATACTTGAAGATAGTGGTTATCTGCCAAGGCTTGCCATCATGTCTAACAAGGTATTCAATATGTTGGGATTAAGCGGAAAGGCTGTCCTTCCCATGGTTCTTGGCCTGGGATGTGGCACGATGGCAGTTATGACAACAAGGATACTTGAGTCAAGACGGGAGAGGATAATAGCAACCTTTCTCCTTGCCCTGGCAGTACCTTGTGCTGCACAGCTTGGGGTAATCATGGGGATGCTCGGAGCACTTTCTGCCAAAGCCATGTCAATATGGGTATTGAGTATTCTTGGGGTACTTCTTTTTTCTGGATATCTTGCCTCAAATATTGTGCCCGGTGAAAAACCGGGATTTTTTCTTGAGATCCCACCTTTAAGAAAGCCGACTCTTACAAATATAGCAGTCAAGACCTCAAGCAGGGTCATCTGGTATCTCAAGGAGGCTGTGCCACTTTTCATGCTCGGTACCTTTATCCTCTTTGTCCTTCACAAGCTGGCCATTCTTGACATTATCCAGAGTTTTGCCGCACCTGTTGTCGTAAACATACTTGGGCTTCCGGATAAAACAACAGAGGCATTCATGCTCGGATTTCTAAGAAGAGATTACGGTGCGGCAGGTCTTTTTGCCATGGCCGAAAAGGGTCTGCTCACACCCATTCAGTCTGTGGTAAGCCTTGTAACAATAACTCTTTTTATTCCCTGTTTAGCACATTTCTTTATGCTGATAAAGGAACGGGGAATTAAGATGGCTCTTACCATGGTGGTGATAATAATGCCGATGGCAATCTTTTTTGGAGGGTTGCTGAATTGGGTCCTCAGGCACTTTCATATAAGTATATAGACTTGCATACACGGAAATTTTATATGATAATTATTCGATTCATTTTATCTCCTTACGGAGGGTTTAAAGGGAAGACACGGGGTTATAAAACAAATTGTTTATTATGTGGGAGGGCACATGATGTCTGAAAAGAAAAAGCTTTGTAGATTTCTAAAAGCTTCTGGGACAGAAAAGAGCATGTTTGAAGACGAGGCACTTGAGGCGATATGGGAGCTGTCAGAAGATGGAGAAGTAAATTTCACTGATCTCATAAATGAACTAGGCAATGAGAAGGAACTTCTTGAGATGCAAAAGGATGGTTTAATAGTAATCAAGGAAAATAAAGTTCACTTTACAGAAAAAGGACGATACAGGGCAAGGGACATAACAAGACGACACCTCCTCGCTGAGAGGCTTTTTGCCGATGTCCTTGCTTTAAATGATTACGAAGAGGATGCATGTCTTTTTGAGCATGCGATAAGTCCTGAAGTAGAAGAGGCTATATGCACTTTCTTAGGACATCCACCTACATGCCCTCATGGAAGAGCAATACCGAGGGGGAACTGCTGCAGACTCTACACACGAGAAGTTAAACCCCTCGTACAACCTCTCACCGATATGGAAGTCGGTACGACTGCAAGGGTTGTATTCATAACCACCCCTGCCATGGAGAAGCTTACAGCTATAGGACTTATGCCTGGAGGGACTGTTAAACTCCAGCAGAAAAAACCTTCTTATGTCATAGGCATAGATGAGACAACAATTGCTATCGATGAAGAGATAGCAAAAGGAATCTATGTAAAGAGATAGGAAATGGGAGAAAAGATATTCAGAGAACATCTTAAGGGTAAAGGCCTTAAATTTACAAAAGAGAGAGCGTTGATACTCAAGGACATTTCTTCTCGACACGGCCATTTTGACCCTGAGGAACTTTATATCGGAATAAAGAAAAAAGGACTGAAAGTTTCAAAGGCATCCATTTATAGAACCCTTCCTCTGCTTCTCGAAAGTGGCCTCATTGAGCAGGTAGAAAGAACAGAAAAACATGCCCACTATGAAAAGACTTTCGGCAGAAACCATCATGATCATATGCTCTGTATTTCATGCGGCAGTGTTATAGAGTTTTATTCTGAGGCGTTAGAAGGTCTTCAGAATAAGATATGCAAAAAAAAAGGGTTCGAGGGCGTAACCCATACTCTTGAGATAAAGGGATACTGCAGTAAATGCAGGAAGACGAGGAAATGACTTCCGCCCTCTTAATAGCCTAATCCGCTAATAATTCATATTATTCTGAGCCGAAATTTAGTCTAGATTATTCATGAATCATCTCTGGATGCCGCCAGAAGGAGACTGTATTTGTCCCGAAAATGAATTATGGGATGGGGGGATTACTTAATTTTCCATTTATGCATTTTACATTTTTTTTAGATTTATGCTAAGGTTTATAAACTCAAGAAGCATGTAGCAGAGGGCTTAGCGCTATCAGCGCAGCTGCTTTGAGCTCTCTGCTCTTTACTTATAAATGGAGGCTTAAGTGAATAAAATAGTCCTTGCATACTCAGGAGGTCTTGATACCTCTGTTGCAATAAAATGGCTGAAAGAGCAATACAACACAGAAATAATTGCCTTCTGTGCAGATATTGGTCAGGGAGAAAATACAGATGCTATAAGAGAAAAGGCATTGAAAATAGGTGCAGCAAAAGTTTATGTAGAGGACTTAAAAGAAGAGTTCGTAAAAGACTATATATTCCCCATGCTCAGGGCAAATGCAGTTTATGAGGGCTCATATCTGCTCGGGACATCAATTGCGAGACCTCTTATTGCTAAAAGACAGATTGAGATAGCTGAGAAGGAAGGCGCTGAGGCAGTTGCCCATGGTGCGACAGGAAAGGGTAATGACCAGGTGAGATTTGAACTAACCTATTATGCATTTAACCCTACCATAAAGGTTATAGCACCATGGAGAGAATGGTCATTCAATTCAAGGCAATCCCTGATTGAATATTCCGAAAGGCATGGTATCCCTGTTACAGCAACAAAAGAAAAACCTTATAGTACCGATAGGAACCTCTTTCACATCAGCTACGAAGGAGGGATTCTGGAAGACCCCTGGCAGGAACCCCCACCCGACATGTATACCATGATCGTGCCGCCTGAGAAGGCACCTGATAAGCCTCTCACTGTTGAAATCTCGTATGAGAAGGGTGACCCTGTTGCAATCAATAATGAACTTCTGTCTCCAGCAACCCTGCTTGCGAGATTGAATCACCTTGCCGGTGCACAGGGAGTTGGAAGGGTCGATATGGTAGAAAACAGGTATGTCGGAATTAAATCAAGGGGCGTTTATGAAACACCTGGAGGCACAGTTCTCCATATTGCCCACAGGGCATTAGAGTCAATAACCCTTGACAGGGAGATACTGCACCTCAGAGACTCACTGATACCGCGCTATTCTGAGCTTATATATTATGGATACTGGTTTTCTCCTGAGAGGAAAGCATTGCAGACCTTCATGGATGATATACAGAAAGATGTTACTGGTACAGTCAGGATCAAGATATATAAGGGAAATTGTTATGTCGTCGGAAGAAAATCTCCAAATTCTCTTTATCACGCCGGGCTTGCAACATTTGAAGCAGATAATGTATATAATCAGAAAGATGCAGAAGGTTTTATAAAACTCAACGCCCTGCGGCTGAGGTTAAAACACCTATTGAAATAAACGACGCAATGCATGGAGAGACGGGGAAACAGGGAGGAAGAAATATCTCCGTGTCTCCGTATCACGTCTCCGAATTGAAGATTATGATATCAGATCTCAGGTACTGGATTGCATTATCCGTGGTGCCGGATATAGGCCCTGTTTTCGCAAGGAAACTGCTTTCCCTGTTTAAGACACCTGAAAGAATCTTTGATGCAAAAATGGATGATCTCCTTTCATTAGAAGGAATAGGAATAAACAGGGCTAAAAATATAAAAGGATTTTCTCTCTGGGAAATTGTGGATAAACAAATCAGAGTTTTGGAAAAAAAGAAGATTAATGTTGTAAGTCTTCATGACCTTTCTTATCCAGAAATGCTCAGGGAGGTAGAGGATGCCCCTATTGTCCTTTACATGAAGGGAGACGTACAGCCACAAGACAGATATGCGATCGCCATTGTTGGTTCACGCAAGCCAACACCTTATGGGATATCGGTTGCAGAAAATATTTCAGGGGAACTTGCATCTATGGGCTTTACCATTGTGAGCGGAATGGCAAGGGGTATTGATTCAATATCCCATAAGGGGTCGTTAAGAGCAGGTGGGAGAACCATAGCAGTACTTGGATCTGGACTTGATGTTCCCTATCCTTCAGAGAACAAAGGTTTGATGGATAAAATTGCAGGATCTGGTTGTGTAATAAGCGAATTTCCCCCAGGGACTTCTCCTGACAGAGAAAATTTTCCACGGAGAAACAGAATAATTAGTGGACTTTCTCTTGGTGTGCTCGTAATAGAGGCCACCTCTGACAGTGGCTCCCTGATCACAACAGGGTACGCCCTTGAACAGGGTAGAGAGGTCTTCGCGGTTCCTGGTAATATAACCGCGTCCAATTCAGAAGGCACAAACGAACTCATTAAAAAAGGGGCGATCCTTACGAGGAGAGCAGAAGATATTGTTGAGGAACTCGCGCCTGTCTTAAAAGGATTTATACGATCGAAGGAGAAGGCAAATTTAGAAGTAACAGATGAAGAAAAAAACCTCTGTAACTTACTCTCCGGAGAGCCAAAGCATATAGATAGTATTTCTCGGGAGAGTGGATTACCAACATCAAAGGTACTCGAAATACTTCTCAGTTTAGAACTAAAAGGTGCTATAAGGCAAACAATGGGAAATAGGTTTTATCTCGTATGAAATCAACAGAATCGAATTACAACAGCCTTGTCATTGTTGAGTCACCTGCAAAGGCAAAGACCCTTTATAAGATACTCGGAAAGGGATTTGCCGTTAAGGCATCTATCGGTCATATAAAAGACCTTCCTGAGAAAGAGATTGGGGTTGATGAAAAGAATAACTTTAAACCCAAGTATGTGGTAATCCCGGGTAAAGAAAAAATCATTAAAGAACTCAAGAAGGCATCAAAAGATGCAGATAAGATTTTTCTTGCTCCTGACCCTGATAGGGAAGGAGAAGCAATCGCATGGCATATTGCATTTGAAATCTCAGACCCTAAATCCTTAAACGGAAAGATTTACAGGATTATTTTCAATGAAATAACAGAGCGGGCTGTACGAGAAGCAATAAAAAACCCTGGCAGGATAGATATGAACAAGGTCGATGCCCAGCAGGCCAGAAGAGTACTTGACAGGCTTGTCGGTTATAAACTCAGCCCACTTCTTTGGAAGAAGGTCAGGAGAGGGCTCAGTGCAGGGAGGGTACAGTCTGTTGCGGTAAAGCTGATTGTAGACAGAGAGCGAGAGATTAAGGCATTCAAATCTGAAGAATACTGGAGCATAAATGCCGAATTTGAGGGTTCTAAACTTCCTCAGTTCTGGGCAAGGCTTCACAAGATACATCAGCAGCCAGAAACAGGAAGCAAATTTCTCATCCCGAACGAGGACGCTGCAAATACATTAATTGAAAACCTGAAGAATAAAGAATTTGTATTAAGCAAGATAGAGCATAAACGAAGGAAGAGGATGCCTTACCCACCCTTCATTACAAGCACTCTGCAGCAAGAAGCAGTAAGGAAACTAAGATTTACCGCAAAAAAGACCATGACAATAGCTCAACAACTTTACGAGGGTATCGAACTTGCTGAAGAAGGCGCAGTAGGACTCATCACCTATATGAGAACAGATTCCTTTAGGCTAGCCTCTGAGGCACAAGAATGGGCCAGGGATTTTATTGGGAGGGTTTATGGAAAAGATTATATACCTGAGAAACCTCCTGTTTATAAGAGCAAGGCAACTGCACAGGAAGCACATGAGGCCATAAGGCCGACATATACTGAGAAAAGGCCAGAGGAGGTAAAACAATTTCTTTCAAAAGACCAGTATGCCCTTTATGTGCTGATATGGAAACGGTTCATATCAAGCCAGATGGCACCAGCACAGCTTGATCAGACGACCTTTATAATAAATACAAATCCCCCTTTACCCCCCTTTTCTAAAGGGGGGAATGGGGGGATTAATGACTTACCATCCAGTGAGTTCAGGGCATCGGGAACAGTAATCCGTTTCGATGGCTTCATGGCCTTGTATACGGAAGGGAAAGATGAAGTAGAAGAGGAAGAGGGTCTGACATTGCCAGCCTTAAAAGAAGGGGAAAGATTAAAACTCCTCAATTTGCAACCGAGACAGCATTTCACACAGCCACCACCTTATTATACAGAGGCGACACTCATCAAGGCCCTTGAGGAAAAGGGCATTGGCAGGCCAAGCACGTATGCAGCAATCCTTTCCACAATCCAGGAGAGGAAATACGTCCATAAGACAAATGGTAAGTTCTCTCCTACGGATCTTGGTATGGTAGTCAATGATTTTCTTGTTGAAAGGTTCCCTGAGCTTATAGATGTTGATTTTACTGCAAAGATGGAAGACGAGCTTGACCGCATTGAAGAGGGAAAGATGAAGTGGGTGAAAGTGGTAAAAGATTTTTATGGCTCCTTCAGCCATGACCTTGCAGAAGTTGAAAAAACGAAGGGGAGGATAAAACCAGAAGATATACCTACTGATGAAACATGTGAAAAATGTGGCCTTCCCATGGTCATACGGTGGGGAAAACACGGAAGATTCATAGCATGTTCTGGATTCCCTAAATGTAAAAATGCAAAACCTCTTCACACTGAGAGCGCAGAGCACCAGGAACAGGGCACAGAAAAAATTGCTCAGGAAACGAAAGAAGTATGTGAGAAGTGTGGTTCACCTATGGTCATAAAGACCGGACGATATGGTAAATTCCTTGCCTGTTCAAAATATCCTGAATGCAAAAATACAAGGCCACTGTCAACGGGCTTGAAATGCCCGCAGGATGGGGGGGATATCGTAGAAAGGCGTTCAAAAAGAGGGAAACCTTTCTGGAGTTGCAGGAACTATCCAGCATGCCGATTCGCTTTATGGTATAAACCTATACCTGTAAAGTGTCCTCATTGCGATGCGGAGTTTCTCCTCGAGAAAAGGGATAGAACAGGAAAAGTAACACATTTCTGCCATGACAAGAAATGCGGATACAAAGAAGAGATAAAAGAGACAGACCTCGGTCTTAACTCTTAATCCTGATGAGGCCATTTATTATAGGGATTGGTGGTGCACGCAGCAAGGTTGGAAAGACCACCATTGCCTGCCAAATCCTCAAGAAACTGCGCAGATGGGGCGCCATAAAATATACCAAGACTTCATTCTACAGTTCTATAGTTGACAGCCCTGAAATATTGAGACAGAAAAACAAGGACACCAACAGGCTCCTTGATGCTGGCGCACAGGACGTACTCTGGGTTCAATCACCACCTGAAGACCTCAAAGAAGTTCTTCAAATAGCCATTGATAGGCTTTCACATCTAAAGGGAATCATCCTCGAAGGAAACAGTGCGGTTGAGGCTTTAAAACCTGATATCGTAGTATTTGTTTCTGGAAATGAAGGACTCAAGAGAGGTGCAGAAAAAATCCTCAGCATGGCTGACGCCGTTATCTTCGACAATAATCCCCCGAAAGAAACTCCCAAAACTGTTAAAAGATTCCGTCTCAATAATGAGGAAGAATATGTAAACTTCATAATAGGACTTGTAAGTGAAGGCGAAAACAGGAAAACAGCTCAATAGCCTGTTATGAAAGGTTTAAAAATATGGTAACCGTTCCATCCTTTTTAGAGAAATATTTAACGAAAGAAGAAATAACAAAACTTCAAAAGAAGGATGCTCTTCATACAGACCAATTTAAGGAACTCACTCTCATAAGACTCGCACAGGACTGCAAAAATTACCCAAGGGGCACTATTTTTCATGAGGGTGGTCTCATACCAGGCTACCCAAGAATAATGAGGGTTTTACATCTTGAAAATGGAATAAAACGCTACTTCAAAGAAAGATTCTACATTGAGGAGAAGGTTGACGGGTACAATGTCAGGATAGTAACAATAAATGGGAATCCCCTTGCTTTTACCAGGGGAGGTTTCATCTGTCCTTTCACAACAAACAGAATTCCGGATCTGATTGATCTCAACTTTTTTCATAAGTACCCAGGATACGTAATTAACGGCGAGATTGTAGGTCCTGGCAGTCCCTACAACACAGAGATTATTCCTTATATCAATGAAGATGTACTCTTCTTCTCCTTCGATATCTTCGATATGAGGAGCAGAATAATTTCTATAGAGGAGCGTTACTCAATCCTCGAGCAATTCAAAATCCCACAGGTAAGAAGATGGGGACATTTCAGTGTGTCTGATGTGGATACAGTAAGAAAGGTTGTTCTTGAACTGGATAGAGATGGAAGAGAAGGCATCGTCATAAAACCGGTCTCCAATGGAAAGCAGATCAAATTTGTCACCCTTTCATCGTGCCTCAGGGATTTACAGGCCACATCTGATCTTATAACAGAGCTTCCCGCAGGGTTTTACATACAGAGGATCCTCAGGGCGATCTTCTTTTGCCATGAATTCGGTGTTGCACTAGATGATCGCTACCTCCTGGAATCTGCAAAGGCACTGTACCTGTCGCCACAGAGGGTCTTGAAAGAGGTAGCAGACGGTGGGAATGTAAGAGAATCTTTCGAGATTAACGCGAGAAGTAAAAACACGATATATGAATTAATAGAACATCTTAAACGATCCGGGGTTAGTACAAAAATCCTTTCAATAGAAAAGATAGGTGATTACTACAAAACGAAATTTCAAAGGATTTATACCGAAGGAACAAGGGAAATCCGCCATAAACTGATGGGGCATGGATTTTTTGACTAACTTTTATTGTTCATAAAATCAGGGAGAATATAGTTTTTGAGCGGATTGTCGAAGCGACCCTCGGAGGTCGATACGACCGAGAATGAGCGAAAAATACTATATCCTCCCTTCTGGATATATTTATGAATTAAATGTCTAAAAAAAGTGAGTATCTCCTATTTGACTTTGCCTGTGAGGAGACCCGATCTTTTTATTGCCCCAAGGAGATAATTCTTAAATTTCTCCGGGAATAACCATTTTATTCCTAACTTCTCTGCCCATTTTATTAAGCCTTGATCAGCGGTAACCAGCAGGGCGTCCAACTCCATTGCAAGCAGGAGAAGGTCAACATCTTCTTTACTGTCTATTATGCCTTCTCTCAATGCCTCTCTATATTTCCGCCTCAGGTCTTGAATAATTTCATCTGAACTTTTTGTTTCAACACTTCTGACAGCCTTCTCAGCTATCCTCAGCCCCTTATTTATCCTCTCCCTTATGTCCTCTATTAATTCGTATAACAGGAATGCTGGACATTTTAATTCGTGTTTTTTGGGAGGCTTTTGATGGAGTATCAGGAGTAAGTCCTCAGGTATCTTATCCTTTTCAACAAAATGCAGGAGCTCCTCAAAAATTGATGGGGGCATATAAAACTCGAGTATATAGATCTGAGCAGCCAAGAAAAGGAATGCCTCAAGAGCCTCTGTCGGTGTACTGCCAAAGCTCTTTCTTACATCGGGATTTACAAAAAGGCTGGTATCTAATACAACCCTTTGTGGATAGAAAGTCCCTTCAAACTTACTCGAAGGGACTTCTTCAGTATTCGTTTCCTTTTTACTTTTTTTTGCGGCCATCGAAAGCATCCAGCATCTTAAAGTCTCTTCTCCCTATAAATTATCAATAAAAGGAACTTAAAAAGTAAAGCATGAAGAGAACCTTGCTAGCAAGAATGCTTGATTGGATATGAACTATCTGTTATAATGAACAAATGTTTTTACGATTATTTTTAGTCATATTTTTCATACTCATTCCTTCTCTGGCCTTTGCATGGGGGCCTTTAACTCACACCTATCTTGGTAGCGAGATTTATTATTTGGGTTCTCTCTTGCCTGTGTGGGTATTCAACCTTTTAAAGAAGTACAGAGGTGACTACCTTTATGGAAATCTTATGGCTGATATTATTCTGGCAAAGAACCTTTTGCCTTTAGAAAAGAATTCCCATAGCTGGGAGGTCGCATTCAGTCTTTTAGAAACTTCAAAAAAATCTTCAGAAAAGGCTTTCTCCCTTGGCTATATAAGTCATCTGGCAGCTGATACCGTCGCTCACGGCATATATACCCGCAGAAAAAATATTGAGCATACCTTTATTGAACTGCGGGCAGACAGCCTTATTGACAGGAAATACTGGGTTCAAGCAAGAGGTATTGACAGAGTTATTCAATACAGAAATGATAGGTTCCTTGAAAGATCTCTTGATCGTGTATTTTTCTCTTTCAAAACCAATAAAAGGATATTCAAAGGGATGCTCTTCCTCTCGGGCCTTAATAAGGAAAAATTTGGTGATTTCATCGATAGGAATCTTTTAATCCCTTTCAAAAAAGAGGACATTAAGAAGCTCCACGAAGAATCACTTCACAGTATTATTGATGTCCTCCGTAATGGTGATCGCTCTGCTGTTCTTAGGAAAAACCCTATTGTAAGATAAGACTCAGTGAATAAGATTGTTTGCATATTTCTTATTGCCTTCTTTATTTCCGGGTGTGCAGGAGCTACGAAGCCTACATACCGGGAACTGCCTAAAGAGAAACCCCTCGCAGTAAAGATAAATGGCGTAACTCTTCGGCTCATATCTTTTGGCTACACAAAGGGTTGGTCTGAGCTTGAAGTATCAATAGCAAATGAGACGGATGAGGAAATATATTTTGATGCAACCCAGGTTTTCCTTACGAATGAGAAGGGATATGATCTTATTCCTCTCAAGGCATATGAGGTTAACGAACGGGTTCATAGAAAAACCGGTAAGTGGATAACACCATTGACGGTCGGTGCAATTGCTTCCGGCATTGCGGCAATAATAGCGCCTTCCTCACAGGATAGGACAGCCTTTGCCAGGGCTGCCCTCGCCCTTGCAGGTGCAGCAGGCACTGCTGAACTTGCAAAGAGACAGACTGCTGGGGCTGACATTCAAAGAAAGGAAGACCTTCTCCTGAAAAGCTATAAAATACCACCCCATTTACAGCTTGGAGGAGTTTTATATTATCGAGCCACAGAGGATATAAAAGGAGTAAAGGCATTTATTACGGTCAAAGGGACTGAGGAATTTTTCCATATCGAGTTGTAAGAAAACTATTCCCTAATGCCGGAGCTTTACCCCGTAGAGGAATGCCCCATGGCTTGTCATGAGGATGCTAAACCCCGTTGATGATATCTACGGGGCAAAGTAAGGAATCTCCTGATTTTGTAATGGGGTTCAATGCCCCGACCCGTTGCAATTGCTACGGGTCCCATGTACAATTCCAACGGAGTTTATTTCTTGTAAATCTTCTTCATTATCTCAGGGAACTTGCTTTTGAAATCCGGGTATGCCCTGCCAAGAAAAAGTTTTAGACCCTTGAGCTCGAGCTTTATATCCTCTATTTCTTTCAGGGAAGAGCTCAACTCTTCTAACTTCTTTGTCAATGTTACGAGTTCCTTATCGAGGAGATTAGTCCTTTCTTTTAACATTCTTTCTTCCTTCAATTTTCTTCTCCTTTTTAAACCTTACATTTTGTAAAGACATAGCTTTTCTCGAATTCTCTTTAAGCCCTCTTATTATCTGTACTCCTGCTGATGTTCCTATTCTTGTAGCACCAGCCTTGAGCATATCGAGAACTCGCCCGGGCGTCCTTATACCACCTGCAGCCTTGATGCCTGCAGTATCTCCAACAATACTCTTTATAAGTCTTATGTCCCTCAATCGTGCACCATGAGGTCCAAAGCCAGTAGAAGTCTTTATGAACTCTGAACCTGCATCCAGAGCTATTTTCACAGCTTTCCTCTTTTCATTGTCATCAAGGTAGCAGGTTTCGATTATCGTTTTATGGATGTGCCCTTTTGTTGCCATTATCACATTAGAGATATCTTTTTTGACAGTCATCCAGTCTCTTGATTTCAGGGCACCTATGTTAATCACAATGTCAAGCTCATCAGCACCGATGAGGGTAGCATGCATAGCTTCATAGACTTTTACCTCTGTAAGGGTCATCCCGAAGGGAAACCCTATCACTGTTGT
>Ga0129298_10000214_pt1 | contig 21367 bp, 20 predicted proteins | sample I19B2metaG_FD_94707 | JGI IMG/M metagenome (GOLD analysis project Ga0129298, IMG submission 94707) | Lake sediment bacterial and archeal communities from Gulf of Boni, Indonesia to study Microbial Dark Matter (Phase II) - ​I19B2 metaG | ecosystem: Environmental > Aquatic > Freshwater > Lake >... | reverse complement strand
GCAATCTAACGCCGAGGGCTCAGTGGCATCGGAGCACCTAGTATATCAAAAAGAGAAAAGAACGAAAAAAGGAAAATGAATTTTCAATCTGCTGATAACGAGTATGCCCGTTGTCTAGTATCTTCTATATGACCGGTTCGATCCATACGATCTTCTGCCAAAGTCTGATCTTGGGGGTCTTCTCTTAGCAAAGCACTCCCTACAGTATACTGGCCTTGTGCCGTCAGGTTTGAAGGGAACTTCGCATTCCTGGCCGCAATCGGCGCAAACTGCTTTGTGCATTTCACGTCCTTCCATAATGTTTTTCACCCCTATTCTTTTGTCTGCAAGAACAAAGTTTAGTTCTGAAAGCTTTGCTTCCTGCGTGATTTCAGAGCTAGTTGCTCTCTCTATTAAACTTATCTATCTGACCTTTTTCCCATTATTGTTGTGTCAAAACGATTTCGATCGTTGATATGTTTCTGTTCCTGCTTTGGCCTTCTCTCGGCGGCATCTCTTCCGTTCCTATGCTGATTTTGCTCACACTCAGCTTCTTCATGAACCTATGCCTTGTCATTTCGGCTGCGTCAACGGCAGTGTTTATAGCTTGCCCCCTCGCTTTCAGAATAACTTCCTTGATGTTTGGCACAGCGAAACTCATAATGATCCCCAAGACATAGTTCATCGGCGGTTTTCCCCCTACGTATATAACTTTAGGCTCACCAGACATAGCTTTAGCTTCCTCATCGGTCACGTTGATAGTAGGCAGCCTCGCTTTTAAGGATTTAATGATTTTCTCAAGAAAGGTTTCTATTGTTTACCATATCTGATCGGTCACATTTTTCCGTGCAAAAAGCACATATTGGATAACTTAGAAAAAGAAAGAGGATCAGGCACTATCTGATGTGTAGCCTTTGCTTTTGTTATTTTACAATCTCTGCGGTGGCAAATCTTTGTGCGACTCTGGTTACTCTGAACTTGACGTGATCGCCTACCTTGGCGCCAGGGATGAATATGATGAAGCCTTCAATCTTGGCTATACCGTCTCCTCTACGGCTGAGTTCCGAGATATCAGCTTCATATTCTCCTCCTTCTTTGACTGGCGTTGGTTTCGAAAAACCACCACTTCTGTATCCTCTGCTGCCGTAACTTCTGCTTCTGTAGCTCATTCTCTTCACCTCGCTAATTCTTACTCAGTCGAATTGCAGGAACCGAAAAAGACAAAACACTTCGCAGCGTCTGACTTTTCCCTCGTCCAATCCTGACCGGTGATGGCATGATAAATCATATGCGCATATATTAATGTAGTGTGTTTCAGCGCAAACTTGTCTCATAGGAAACAAGATAGAGGACATGCGTATTCTTGTTTGGCTCTCGCGAAGCAAAAATGTGACCAGCCCCTTTTTTGCTCCAGCCCTACTAGATTCTGATGAGAAAAACCATGTTCCCGGCATAAATCTTTCTTTCTTTCCTAGGATGGTTTCTGTGTTGTAAGGTGGATTTTGTGTAGTCAGCTACTTTCACTACTTTGCTTAGATGTTTCTGGGGGCATCTGACCGCTATAACCTTCTTGTCTTCGCTGATCCATACTATCTTGGCCTTATGGCCCTCAGGGCATTTATAGATGTCTCCAACCATCAACTGCATTCTTCCTACTCTCAAAATAGCTTTCTGTTGTGATTTGTCAGACATGGATGATGTTTCATTCTGATTTCTGGACTATATCTTGCGGTTTCTTCTGATAGGAATGCGCCATTTTGGTGTTGTCTGCGGTTGGACCCAGAACGCTTATTTTTCCCTGTCTTCCAACTCTTAACTGGCGTTCACCTCTAAACCAAGCGACATGCGCATTCTCGATCTGAACAACATCATTAACAGAAACCATCTTCATTTGGGACCCCAGTAGACTTAGGTTAATAGTCCCCGTTTCGTCGGCAATCAGGGCGTTTGCCCAATTGGCGTAGGAGTCAGACACCTTTGCGATTTGCATTGGTTGTGATACTTCAAGAACCTGTGCCTTTATGTCAAGGTGTTTCATTCCAGCCTTTAGATTCTTAATCTTGGAGCTGTGTGATTTGCGCTCTTGTTTTAGCTCCCTCATAATCGACAGATTACAAACAAATTCTTTAAGCGGATTTATTTTTTCGTTATGGATGTGTTCTGACATGCGAAATTGCCCGACAACCTCCCCACCTCTTGTTACAAGAAAGATTGCGTAGTCCTGCCCTCTTAAGCGACATTCAACTGATAGTTTTCCACACTTAGATTTTCGATTTTGATGTGCCTTGAGTAAACTATCAAGAAACTTGTCTGAATCAACCCCGTATTTTACTGTGACTTTTGCAAGATACTCCAGAAGCTGAGTATCTGCTTGTGAACGACGCCCTTTGTTAGGCCGCCCTCGCATGCTGTCGAATTTATGCCGCATTCTACCTCTATCTCCTTATCGCTGTTTCAGGTGATTTCTAACGCTTTGGTTTGCGCCTTATCCTGGTGCCTATTCTCCATTCCTATGCTTTTTTTGCTCGCATTTGGTTCTTTTCTCGCTTTCAAGCCTAAAGTGATTCTTTTCCTCTTCAGGTTCGCTGCAGCCCATCTCCTCTTCTTCCACCTTTTGAGAGCTCTCTTCCTCTTCCTTCTTTCCTTCGTCGCCTTCTTCAACTCTCTCTTCTTCCTTTTCCTCTTTTTTCGGGATGCTCAAGAGTAATATGCTCAAAGCATCACGGATGGCTGCTCGCATCCTCCTTTTCTTGGATATAGATCTAATGTCAATCTTTTCAGCCTTCCTTTAGTCAATCAGCCTTCTGTGCTCCGTCCTCAGCTCGTGAGGTAACCCTTACTTCTCAACCACTCTGTTTGGTTCCTTTTGTATCTCCAGCAAATGTCGCCTCTTGTGTCCGATTGAAAGTCCCATGGAGAAACTAGAACGACATCGCCCAAGCGGATCCAGACTCTTCTCTTCAGTTTCCCTCGAATTCGGCAGACACGTTCACGGCCGTCTTGGCACTTCACCAAGATTCGGTCAAAGCCAAGCAGTTTAACAGCTGTTCCTAATACATCGTTGGCAGCTGGCAATTGGATGTTGCTTATGTCGTCTTCGCTGATAACCTTTCGTTTACCCATTTTTCTCCCCCCGGTCTTGACTATCTCAAACTTTTGCTCTCTGTTTGCTGTCTACGTAGGTTTTCTTTCCATTTTCCTTCTTCAATATACAATGGAGTCTCACAGATGATTGACATTTTCTGCAGTTGGTCACCAAACCTGCTCCCAGTCTGCATATTCGCTTTCACCCTTTGGCATACTTCTGAAAAGATTCGGTTATTCAGTAGGACGAGCCTACAGTATAAGAGAAAACTTTTCAATAACAGTAGGCGCTTCCGCCCTTATAAAGGCGTAGGTGAGCCTTCTTGGTAATTGCTTGTCATTGACGAGGCTTTCCCGGTAAAGAGAGAAAATACACCGCACAGAACATAGATATCTTCGGCTTCAAGTTCAAGCACGCAATCTGACAAAGAAGGCTGAGGAGCATCGGAGGACCCCGAATCCCCTAAGCCCGGTACTACTGAAGAGAAAGATATTGGACGACAAATGTGTTCGCCATCGCCTTTCGGCGTTCCAGACTTCCCGGACAGGCCCTTGACGGCTCGGAAAGTTAAAAGACTTAAATTTCCTAAGTCTGATATTTGCTCTCAAGGTGCGTCACGTCTATGAAGAGAGGCTACGGCTTTGCTAACAGAGACATAGTCTCAATCAAGGACTTCACACGCGAAGAGATCAACCACATTCTAGAGACAGCGGAGGCAGTTGAACCCCTAGCCGAGAAAGGCTCAGACATGCTTCGCGGAAGGATCATGGCTACGCTTTTCTTTGAGCCTAGCACCAGAACTCGGCTTAGTTTCCAGACAGCCATGTACAAGATGGGCGGGAACGTTGTCGGATTCGACGAGCCTGAAATCTCTTCAGTAGTGAAGGGCGAAACCCTAGCTGACACAGTAAGGGTCGTCGAGAAGTACTCAGACGTAATCGTCATGCGCCACCCGCTCGAAGGGTCAGCCAGGTTCGCCGCGGAATACGCTAAGGTTCCAGTGATAAACGGGGGTTCCGGCGCCGAAGAACACCCAACCCAAGCGATGCTGGATCTATACACAATCATCAAAGCGAGAGGTAAGATAGACGGTCTGAATGTGGCTTTGATGGGCGACCTCCGCTATGGAAGAACTGTCCATTCGCTTGCCTACGCCCTTTCGCTCTACAATGTGAAGCTCAACTTGGTTTCGCCGAGCCTTCTGAAGATGCGGCGAGAGGTTCTGGAAGACATAGGGACACGAGTAGAGGTTGCCGAGTACGCAGAGATCGAAGAAATACTGCCAGAGATAGACGTCCTCTACGTGACGCGAATCCAGAAAGAAAGGTTCCCAGACTTGGCTGAATACGAAAAGGTCAGAGGCACCTACGCGGTCGACCTCGGCGTGCTCAGAGGCGCAAAGGACGACCTCATCGTTCTCCATCCGCTTCCGAGGGTCGAGGAGATAGCTGTCGAAGTGGACTCAACACCCTTCGCAAAATACTTTGAGCAAGTCAGGAACGGCGTCATAGTCCGGATGGCTCTACTAGGACTGGTTCTTGGGGCAATCACTGAAGAATGAACCTCATCTCAGCCTGATGTTTTCCGTGAATCCTGATCGTCCCAATACTGCCGGGTTCTCAGGAACTGGATCTTCGCCTTCAAAAGCTCCATGTAAAAGTCATTCACGTCCACATGCATCTTTCCCAGTATCCTGAAGGCAGTCTCAGGCCCAACGCCTATGACTTCCAGGGCTTCTATTGCCTGCTTGCCGTAGCTCAAGACCAGATCAGCTGCCCTCCTGCTGCCGCTTAACTCTTTAAGCTCTTCTTCGCTCAGTTGGGCTCCACTCAAGCGCTTTCGGAAGACGTCCTTAAGGTTCGCGAGGTCTTGCTGCCTCTTTAGGTTTGTAAGAAGCCCAGACCCACACTTGCCGCAGACCGGTCTTTCTGGAAGATCGCGAATCTTAGCTTCAATAGCCCAGTCTCCGCATGAGAGGCAGAGGAGGCGAACCCTACGCGCATCGACAGACATCTTCATCCTCTCTAAGTTACTGAGCAAGACCTGCCTCGGAGCCATCAGCTCAGGAACCTCAGAATACTTAGCTAAGATGTGATACGCGATGGGCGAGGGAGCCTCCCTGGAGAAGAGGGTTTCAAGCCGGATGCCGCCGGACCTCAAAGACGCCATTATCCTCTTCACGGATTCTAGGTCAATCTTCTCGGTCATAATCTCCCTAATCGTCTCATCATGGACAGGTGTGTCCCTAAACCGGGCGGGCAGCTGAGCCATCCTCTCAGGTCCCATCAGCCTTCCCCTCGGGAGGACGCCGAACCTTTCAGCAACGAACTTCATCCTTTCAGCGAAGGGGAAACGGGCTTCAACGTAAACTTGGAAAGCCTTCTCGACATCCTTGTCGCTCAAGCCAAGGAGGAGGGAAGGTAGTCTTTCGAGGTCCCTCTGTTCGACGTTTCTCGGTGCCTCGATCAGAATGCGATATCCGTCGTTCCACCAGCCTGCTATGAGCTCGTGGTCTGAAAGGATCGCGTCGAAGATGCACCCCAGCGTCCTGTTAACGATCTCCCCAAAGCAGGCGTGGATGATGAAGTATTTGCTGAAGCCCTCGATGAGAACAAGGTCATGTGTTGGGACGGGTAGCTTTTGCTTGATATGGTTGTGGATTTCGCCAACCACTTCGCGCAGGACTTGGGGCTTAACCGAAAGCCTTTCAGCGAACATCTCTGCCACTTTCTCCGGTTCGGCTAGGCGCTTCAGTTCATGGGCTATCTCGTCTCTGAGTCTTCCGGCCTCTTCAGCTAGTTCGATAGGCACGGGGATCATCTCGCCGTCCCATCCGGGTATCGCTCCTAACGGGTCCTCTGAGGGCACCACATAGACCTTTCCCGTCTCGTCCTCAATCTGGACGATCCGCCAGACCTTCCCCTTGCAGATGAAATTGAGGCCTAACCTAGCTCTCAACGCCATAAACTCTTCGCCCAGGGTTCCTATCCTCCGGTCTGAGATTACGTCGATTATGGGGTATCGCCTCTCATCCGGGATCATGGAGAGGTTCTCATAGTAGTAACGTCTAGTCTTCGCGGTCCTTCCCAAAACGTCTCCTTCCAACCATAGCTCCCTAAGCGCGCCAAGATACCTAACAACCTCGAGAAATTTAACCTTTGACAGGTCGCGGTAGGGATACGCCCGGCAGACAATCCTGAACATCTCGTCAACCGTGACCCGTCTCTTGTCCATGAGGATTCCGGCAACCTGGTGGGCTAAGACATCCAATGCGTTCTCGTGTATGCGAAGAGGCTCCAAAAGGTTCTTGGAAGCCCGTCTGATCGCTGCGACCGCCTCCACTATGTCGTCAGGAAACGCTGTGATAATCACGCCCTTAGAGACCAGGTCAAGTCTGTGCCCGCTTCGCCCCACCCTCTGAATGAAACTAGAGACTCGCCTAGGTGAGAGATACTGAACCGCCAAGTCAACATGGCCTATGTCGATGCCAAGCTCCAGGGTGCTCGTGCAGACAAGTGCCTTGAGGGTTCTCTCTTTGAATTGATCCTCGATTGTTGCCCTCTCTTCTCTTGATAGGGATCCATGGTGAACCGCCACTTCAGACGACAGCGAGCCTAGTCTGTGACCAAGCATTTCAGCATTTGTTCTGGCATTGACAAAAACCAATGTTGACACGTGGCTGTTTATCAAGTCCAAGATTCGCCTTATTCTTGCCGCGGCTTCCGGAGCGGTCCTCAATTCTTCAGCCAAGTCGTAGTCTTTTTCTCCGGGGACAGGATGCTCGACTGAATACTGGTAGCCCTTTGGTATCTTGACTTCGACAGTTCTCACGGGTCGTCCGGTCCCAGCAACAAAGGCAGCGACCTCCTTCGGATTGCCCACGGTTGCGGACAAACCTATCCTCTGGAAGTCTCTTCCGGTTACTTCTCGCAGCCTCTCGAGGGCTATGGTGAGCTGGACACCGCGTTTGTCTTCAGCCAGCTCGTGAACCTCGTCGATGATCACGAAACGAACCCCGCTGAGATGGCTCCGCATCAACTGCCCCGGCAAGATCGCCTGAAGAGTTTCGGGAGTTGTCACAAGCATGTTCGGCGGCTTCAGAGCCTGTCTTCTGCGGATCTTGATCGAAGTGTCTCCATGTCGAACCTCGACTGAGAATCCCAGAAGTTCAGCCCATGTCGAGAGTCTTCTAACCATGTCTCGGTTCAAGGCTCTGAGGGGCGTGACGTAAAGAATTGTGATGCCCTTCTTCTCAGGGGTCTCAAGGAAGTTCGAGAAGACTGGCAGTAGGGCGGCTTCAGTCTTTCCGCTTGCCGTCGGCGCGACTAGGAGAACGTTCTCCCCCTTAAGGATAGGCGGAACTGCCTTCACCTGCGGCTCAGTCGGCTTAGAAAAGCCCATGTTAGCTAACACGGAACGGACCTGTTCTGAAAGAAGGGAAAAGACCTCTGTTTCCAAAGGAATCCATCCAGGTACTACCTGATCACGCCCTTTTGCATAACCTTTTCCTTCTTCCGGGACACCTTCCGGCGTCGCGTTTTCAACATGCCTCACAAGCTCTTTGAAGGCCACTTTGAAGCCGTAGGCAAATCTCCTTTCGCCTGTCTCGAGGCTTCTCCTGATGTCTTCTATGCTCACGAAGAAACCTTTGTCTATCTCCTTCTCGTTGAACTTGACTGGACCGTTGTGGCGGCAGATGTAAAGAGTCGAGATCTCCCGTTCATCCTCCGAGAAGCTCTTGACCTTGCCTAGCATCTGCAAAGGCGCATCTAGGCCGAGTTCCTCCTTCAGTTCCCTCCTAGCTGCTTCGTCGTAGTCTTCGCCATAGTCAACATGTCCCGTTGCTGAACCCGTGTAAAAGCCCGCGTAAAGATCCTTAGACATGGAACGTTTCTGGAGGAAAAGCTCGTTCTTCTCGTTTAGAACGAAGATGTAGACTGAACGGTGTATAAGCCCGTTGCCTGAATGGCATTCCTCCCTCGTTGCTTTGCCAACGACATTGTCGTCTTCGTCCACGACGTAGAAGTATTCGCCCATCACCGTTAGGTCTCCAAGAGCAAGGTATAGGAGTCGCCGAACCTGTGTATCAGATTTTTGCTCCTCCGCCGGCGTCTTCAAGAGCTTGGCAGAGCGCTTCAACATTTTCTAGGGGGGTCGGAGGATATATGTCCACGGTGACCATAAAACCGCCTTCCGGCGAGTTCAGTGCCGAGACAACCCCTTTGACATGCCTCCTGACTTGGCGAGGTGTTCCAAAGGGCACTATCCTCTGTCTGTCTATGTCCAGATCAATGCATACCTTACCCTTCAGCCTAGTGCGGATATTGTCAATGCCGTTCACCAGGTCTTGAATATTGAGTATGTCAACGCCGGCTCGTAACAGATCCTCCGCAACCTCCATTACGTGGCCGTCGCTGTGAAGGCGGACATGAACACCTTTCTCCCTTGCTGGCAGGAACATCTCGGAATAGGCGGGGGCTAGGTACTTCCTGAATGTTTCAGGCCGTATTGGCAGTCTATGCTGTGTTCCAAGGTCGTCTCCGAAGCTCAGCAAATCCACGCCAAGACTGAGCCATCTCCGCACCAAGCTCACATTATAGCTAAGCACTATGGCAATCAATCTCCTAAGCTCCGGCGGTTCCGAGGCAAAATCCCTCATCAGATTGCTGAAGCCGCGAAGACAGTATAGACGTTGGAACATGAACCCGTGAGGACAATGCCCTACGGCGAGTCTGCCTTCCCTCTTGGCGTTCTCAACATCTTGCCTAGCCTTGTCGAAGCTGTTCAGCGAAGGTGGGGCGCCTTCTTCCGGCATGTTGTTCAGCAACAGTGGATCCGGAGGCTTGTAAGAGTCCAACGCTTTCCAGTCTTCCAACGGATGTTTCGCCGTCTGTCCTTGAAGCCCATCGGTTAAGAAGTGCCATTCGCATCCCCATTCATCTGTGATAGCGTTGCCTCTGCGCCGAATGCCGAAGTCGTCGAAATCTCTGCTTCCCTTTCTGTATTCCCCAGAGACCGCTGGATGGTTCAACACGAGATCTTCCATCCTTTCGCGATACTTATGCCAAAGAGGAGGCGATACCGAGACTGAACAAGGAATCCACTCAGGCTCTCTCATCTCGGCGGCTCTTAGAAAGTTCTCCCGTGAATCCATTGCAGACGCCACGCCTTTGCCTAAGAGTCGACCAAACCTATGATTTAAGCGTTGGTTCTAGGCTGCGGCGCCCAACCCGCCGAATAGGCTTAGAGCAATGAGCAGCGAGATTGTCGTTAGGCTGTCGGCGAGGGAGCTCTCAATCGGGATCACGAAGTTGTCCGGGTCCAAACCTCTTTGGTGTGTCAAGATGGCTACGGCGTAAGAGACGACTATGATAAAGAATCCTGCTATCAAGTTAGCGTTGATAAGCAGGGCAGCAAATCCCAAGAGATTCGTTAACGAGAAGAGCCCTTGCACTACCAGCGAGATTGCGGAGTAGACCAGAAACATTATGAGGGAAGCTGCCCATGCGCCGGAAATCTCAGTTGCATGTTCTTTGATAGATAGGAAAGATGGCTTAAGCAAGCCCAAAGCGAGTTTCGTGGTGGCGGTTGAGCCGACAACGGCGCCGACGTCACCCATAGTGTCAATCATGGCTGGGTACACTGTGTAAATCTCCTTTCTTCCGCCTATGGCCCCGGCAATCTTGCTCAAGGCGAAGCCAGTCACATTCACAATGAAGGCAACAAAGACCAGTGTAATCACGAACTCCCTGAGTGTCTCGGCAAACTGTGGTTTCCGCAGATTCTTAGGTAGAAGGTATGCAGCAGCAAACAGCAGTACCAAACACGCAGAGATAGTCACGTATTGGCCGAAAGAACCAAACAGGAGAAAAAGGTTCACGAAAGAAATGTAGATCGCCGTGATGGCAAGGTCAGATACAGTCGACTCTATTGGATATAGAACAATATCAGGGTCCAAGCCATGCGTGAAAGAAGCAAAAGAAATGGCCATTGTCAATGGGGAGATGCAGACCAATGCCAGAGTCATAGTCGCCATTGTCACGGTTAGCATGTTAAGAACCTCAGCGGCTGTTATGCTCTGGAAAATGGATCCGAATAACGCTGCGACCAAGCTCATGGCGATGCTTGTTTCTAAGGTCATCACAACTATTGCCTTAAGCAGCAAGTAGAAATCTTCAGTGTTGCCGAAGAAGTGGGGTTTCACCATTCCCAGATGCAACCCTGTGCTTAAACGTCCGGAGAAGAGGCCTCCTATGACTCCCCTTGCGCTCACAACTGACGGGTACACTGCAACCACCCAAGGCGCAAGACTGAACATGCCTATGTGGTAGGCCAGCGTTGCGCCCGCTACTACCCCGAAAATGTTGAAGGCGTATGCGAAGATTGATTGCCTCAAGGTCTCAAGGAATCTAAGCTTCATGTTTGCAGCCATGGTCTTGAATCCTCCCCGGATAAAAGAGAAAGGAGAATTGAGGAACGGTGGGTACTGCAACCGAAAGGAAGACCCGCAATCCGTAACGACCTTGGGCAGAATCGCGCAGAGGTCTCAGCGAGTCTTCTCGTCCATGGGGCGAGCTTTGATTCCTTTCCAGCAAATTCGGCGTCGATGATGCCGGTAGCCATCGCTGTCACCTACTTCTATCCTCGCTCGCCGCCATCTCGAAGTGTGGCTTCCTGGATGGATGAGCCTCGACACTTCTTCTTCTCCTTTCCAGCTTTCTAAATTCTTCTCGCTCTTAAGCCTTTCCTCAACTATGAATTCCAGAGGCACACAGTGAATTGTTGCCTGAAAAAGGACTTGAAACGGCTAAACGGCGGCTTTTGGCGTTTCTTCGCCTGCAGACGCCTTCTTCTGACTGTTTCTCTTTTTCGACACTTCTGCTCATCTTGTTGGCATCTGCGGGAGCGTCGTTAAGGCATGTTACAGAGGCATAAGCTGTCTAGATGTGGATGGCTCTCTTTGAGACCGCTTTGGCGGCTTCCATGACCGCTTCGCTGATCGTGGGGTGCGGGTGGATCAGTGTCCCGAGCTCCTCATGGGTGCACTCTAGCTTCATGGCCAACGCAGCTTCACCTATCAGATCAGTGGCGTTCGAACCGACTAAGTGAACTCCAAGAATCTCGCCTGTTTCTTTGTCGCAGACGATTTTTGCGAAGCCGTCAGTTTCGCCCAAAGCCAAAGCCCTCCCACTTGCCGTGTGCGGGAATTTCCCCACGGCAACCTCGTATCCTTGTTCCTCTGCCTCGTCTTCAGACAACCCGATGCTTGCCGCTTCAGGCTGGCAGTACAGGCACGTTGGCACGGTCTTGTCGTCGTAGGTGGATTCCAACCCAGCGATGTTCTCCGCTGCCACGACGCCCTGCGCAATGGCTATGTGGGCAAACATCTTCCCCCCGGTTACATCTCCTACGGCATATATGCTTGGAACGCTGGTTCTCATGTGCTTGTTCACTGATATGAACCCGTCCTTTGTCTGAATGCCGATTCTCTCGAGTCCTAAGCCTTCGGTCAAAGGCTTCCTCCCGTTTGTCACCAAAGCCTTCTCTGTCTCTATCTCCAGCTGGGAGCCTCCTTTGATGGCGACTATGCCCACTTTCCTGTCGGGCTTAACGTTGACCGATCTCACCACAGTGTCCAAGAAGACTTCGATACCCTTTTTCCTCAGGATCCTTAGGTAGGTTGTGCCTACGTCCTTATCAAGCCTAGGTAATAAGTTAGGCGCAGCTTCCAGAACCTTCACATCCGACCCAAGAGCGTTAAAGATCACGGCGAATTCGATCCCGACGATGTCCCCGCCTATCACGGCTAAGCTCTTCGGGCTCTCCCTAAGCCTCAGCGCCCCTTTCGTGGTCAATACCCTTTCCTCATCAATCTCTGCGTAGGAGGTCTTACGCTCCTCTGAACCCGTCGCAATGACAATGTTCCGGGCTTCCAAGGTCTCTTCACTGCCGTCAGCCCTCAGCACATGAACTTGGTTCTTGGAAAGGATCGTGCCCTTGCCTTTGATGAGGCTGATATTGTTCTTCTTGACCAAGAACCGTACTCCTTCGGTGAGACGGTTTACGACCGCATCCTTTCTCGCCGTGACCTTCTCAAAGTCTATGGTCACTTTTTCAATGTGTACCCCGAACTCTTCGGACCACTTGACCTTGCTTAGAAGGTCGGCTGTCACCAGTAGAGCCTTCGTGGGTATGCATCCCCAGTTCAGGCACGTGCCGCCCAGCCTATCCTTCTCGATCAAGGCTACCTTCTTGCCAAGCTGAGCCAACCGGATTGCTGAGACGTAACCGCCTATGCCCGCCCCGATCACCGCAACATCGTACCGCGAAGGTTCAACCATTTCCGCAACCGCCTATGATCGTTTCGCAGACTCGTGAGCCTGCATCTACTGGTTTTCAGATATCTCATATTCGAGGATCTGCTTCAACCGTTGCATGAACCTCGCCGCTGGTGCGCCGTTCACGACTCGATGGTCAAAGGCCAAAGTCAGGCACACCGATGGTCTCGCTTCAATCTTGCCTTGGACAACGACGGGCTTTTCGACGACGGCGCCAACCCCTAAGATGGCAGTCTCAGGAGGGTTAATTATCGGAACAAAAGTTTCCACGCCGTACATGCCCAAGTTTGTCACAGTGAAGGTTCCGCCCGTCAGATCCTCATGTGAAGCCTTGCTCGCCCAAGCGCGCTCAATGAGGCTTCCAACTTCCTGCGAGATCTCTGCCAAGGACTTTCTGTCTGCCTGACGAACAACTGGAACCAGCAGCCCAGACTTCCCGTCAACTTTCACCTCGACCGCAACCCCAATGTTTACGTCTTCGAAGACTTTGAGTTTCTCGTCCTCCAAGTTTGAGTTGAGGACGGCGTTCTGCTTCAACGCCGAGGCCGCAGCCTTTACGAGTATGTCCGTATAGGAGACACCCTCCCTCCCTTTGGACCCCAGCTCCGCACTCATTTTCTCACGCAGCCAAGTCATTCGAGAGGCGTCAACCTCAACCGTGATGGAGCAGTGAGCAGCGGTCTTGATGCTTCGGCTCATGCGTTCAGCTATGGTCTTCTGCATACCTTTGAGCTGTATGATCTCTTTGACGACCCTAGTGTCTTTGGGGAGCTCAATCAGCCGGAGAACATCTTCCCTCGTGATTCTTCCTCTGGGGCCAGTCCCTTGAATCTGGGTTAAGTCTATTCCGTACTGCTTCGCAAGGCTTCTCGCCAAAGGTGACGCCCGCGCTTTCCCCGGTTCTCCCTCAGGCTCTGGCAATTGAGCAGGCGGGATGGCTTCTTCCTTCTGAGGGATTGTCTCTGCTTTGCTGATTGCCTCGGTCTCAGGAATGGATTCGCCGGCTTTCCCGATGTAGGCTAAGGGTTCGCCGACCAGAACCTCAGTCTCCTCTGGTGCACATATTCTGAGCAAGACTCCTGAAGCAGGCGACTCAACTTCGGTGGTTACCTTGTCTGCCTCAATCTTGACAAGGGGCTCGTCCTTCTCAACTAGTTCCCCTTCCTTCCTCAACCACTTCACGACTGTGCCTTTCTCCATGGTGAGGCTGTACCTCGGCATAACAACGTCAGTTACCATTTCCACCCATCCTCAGAATCAGACTTGACAGAGCGTTCAGCTTCCTAAGAGTTCTTCAACGCCTTTTACAATTGCTTTGTCGTCAGGTATTACAAAGTTCTCAAGAACTGGGCTGAAGGGTATCGGTGTATCAGGCTCAGCGAGACGTTTGATTGGCGACTCCAGATAGTCGAAGGCTTCTTCTACCACTATGGCGGCTATCTCGGCGCCCACCCCGCAGGTTTTGCAGTCCTCTTCCGCTATGAGGAGTCGACCGGTCTTCTTAACTGACTTGATGATTGTCTCCTTGTCCAACGGAACCAGCGTTCTCGGATCGATCACCTCGGCATCGATGCCTCTTTCAGAAAGCTGATCCGCAGCCTTGAGCGCTTGATGCGTCATCCAGAACGTGGCGAAGACTGTTACATCCTTGCCTTCTCTCTTGACGTCCGCCTTGCCGAATGGTATCAGGTAATCCTCATCAGGAATCAGAGACTTGGTCGTGTAACATATCTTGTGCTCAAAAAACATAACGGGGTCATCGCCTCTTATCGCGGTCTTGAGGAGCCCCTTCGCGTCGTAGGCCGTGGAGGGAACAGCAACTTTCAAGCCGGGCGTATGCATGAACCACGCTTCAAGGCTTTGGGAATGATGCGCAGCGATCGACCTGCCGGCGCCGAACGGCGACCTTATGACCAACGGCACCTTAAGCTGTCCACCGAACATGTAGCGAATCTTGGCGGCTTGGTTGGCTATCTGGTCCATGGCAAGCGCGAGCAGGTCTCCGAACATGATCTCTGCGACGGGTCTCATCCCAGTCAAAGCCGCGCCCACAGCAGCCCCAACTATGCAAGCCTCTGAGATTGCGGTGTCTCTGACTCTTTCCGTTCCGAACTCCTTGGCCAGCCCCTTCGTGACTTTGAAGGCGCCTTCCCAGTAGGGTCCAATGTCCTCTCCCATCAGGAAGACCCGTTCGTCCCTCCTCATCTCCTCCCTCAAAGCTTCGTTCAATGCTTCGACGTAAGTCACTTCTCTCACGTTCATCACCTCGACATAACGAAAACATCTTCCAAGGCATCTTCAGGTTCCGGGTCCGGACTCTCCAAAGCGAACTTCGCGGATTCATCTACGGCTTCTGTTGCCTCATGGTCGATCTGTTCAGATTCCCTCTCGGTCAAGATATTCTCTTCTGTGAGCTTGCGCCTAAACCTCAGAATTGGGTCTCTTCTCACCCATTCCTCGACCTCTCCCTGCGGTCTGTACTTTCCGGGATCGAACCTGGAATGCCCCTTATAGCGGTAGGTCTTGCATTCAATGAGAGTAGGTCCTTCGCCATTCCTTGCTCTTTCCGCGGCCTCCCTTGCGGCTTTGTAGACGGCAATCACGTCATTCCCGTCGACAACTATGCCGGGCATGCCGTACGCCAATGCCCGGTCTGCGATGTTCTCGATTGCAGTAACATGGGATATGCGAGTGCCCATGGCATACAAGTTGTTCTCACAGGCAAACGCGACCGGGAGCTTCCAAGCGGCAGCCATGTTCAAGGCTTCGTGGAAGGCTCCGTTATTGGAGGCTCCATCGCCGAAGAAGCAAGCTACCATTTGGCTCGATCTCCGCAGCCTACACGATAAGGCTGCTCCAACCGCTATGGGTATGGCTGAGCCGACGATGGCTGTGGCGCCTAGAATCCCAACAGACGCGTCAGCGACGTGCATTGAGCCGCCTTTGCCTTTGCAGTATCCTGTTTTCTTGCCGAGAATCTCAGCCATCATCTTGTTCAGGTCGGCGCCTTTTGCTATGCAGTGTCCGTGGCCTCTATGGGTACTCGTAACGTAGTCGTTGACTCGGAGGTTTGCGCAAACACCTACGGCGGTTGCCTCTTCTCCAATATAGAGGTGCAGCGTCCCGGGGATCAGGTTGCGTCCAAAAAGGTCCCAAACCTTCTCTTCGAACTTCCTTATCTCTATCATTTTCCGGTACATGTGAACCAAGGTGTCCTTCTGAATTTCTGCAATGTCAGCGATATCAACACTCAATAGGCTAACCTCCAACCGTCTGCCTTGTCAACTAAAGGAATATGAAGGACCTTAAAAATCTGCTCCAGCCAGATGGCATGAAAGCTGAAGAAATGGGAAACCTCAACAGAAAGAAACCCTGAAGCGAAACGCTCTCAGTCTTCTCCTTTGGCTATGACGGGACAAGCAACACTTTCAGAGCTTTCCGTTCTTCCATCATCTCGAAGCCTTTCCGCCAATCTTCAAGCGGCAGTTTGGCAGTTATGAGCGGAGACACTTTTATCGCGCCTGAACTGAGTAGGTCCAACGTTCTCCGCCAGCTCGTCCAGACCGTCCCCCACGATCCTTTCACGTCGAGCTCGCCTTCAACGATCCTGTCGAGGTTGATATCAGTAGGTTTGCCTGTAAGCCCGATAAGGCCGACTTTCCCACAGCGTCTTACTATGTCGAAGGCTTGCCTGCGGGCTGAAGACGCTCCGCTGGCTTCAAAGACAACATCTGCGCCCCAGCCGTCCGTTAAGCTTTTGATCGCCTCAACAGAGTCTTCCTTCTCGACATTGATCACTGCATCTGCCCCGAGTTTCCTAGCGACTGCAAGACGCTCCTCATCTGCGCTTACACCCGTTACGACCACGTTCGCCGCCCCGGCCACCTTTGCCGCTTGAAGCGCAAGGAGACCTGTGGGACCTGGACCTAGAACAGCAACGACATCTCCCGGTTCGATTCCCACCCTCTCGAAGACAGCTCGGACAACGCAAGCGGCGAGCTCAGCCACGGCGGCTTCCTCCATGGAAAGGGGTGTAGGTATCTTGTGCAGTATCTGACTTGGCACGGCTACGTATTTTGTGAAGGCGCCGTTAGCCCTGTGGGCGCCGAGAATCCGCTTCTCCTCGCCGACGCATCGGTTTGCCCGGTTGGTTCTGCACATGAGGCATTTGCCGCAAGGTATCGTCGCCGGCGAGGTTACCCGATCTCCAACTTCGAAACCGACAACCCCGGAGCCCTTCTGAACCACTATGCCTGAATATTCATGCCCCAGAGTAACTGGCGGAGTGTAGAACGCGGAGTCATGGTAAATGTGAACGTCGGTTCCGCAGATTCCAGTGAACCTCACCTCAACCAGGGCCTCATCAGACTCTATCTGGGGCACGTCGACTTCCTTAAGCTCAACGTTTCCCGGTCCTCGCCTTGTCTTCACAACAGCTTTCATGCCGATGCTGCTCCCGTTGTTGCGCTGGATGGATATAATAAATCCCCTCAGATGTTAAATAGTTTTTAGGGAGATCCCTATTCATCTACGAAGATAGCCTAGGTCTGAACTGGCATTCACGACGTGTCGGAATTGTAGAATGCAGCCTTAAGGGAAAAATATGGAAAGATGGAGACTCCTAGAGGTCGAGACCCCGAATCGAGCCGACCTGAACCTAGCGATTGAAGAAGCGATCTTCCTTGAAAAGATCGGGGAAAAGGGTCCGCCAACAGTACGTTTCTGGAGAAGCAAGAACGCAGTAATCATAGGATACTCTCAAAGCGCTAAGGCAGAAGTCAACATCAGAACTTGCACAGACAAGGGGGTACAGATTGTGCGAAGGTTCACCGGAGGCGGAGCTGTCTACCATGACATGGGAAACCTGAACTACAGCATAGCAATAGAGGCGGATCATCCCCTCCTCAGAGGACTCGACATCACGGAATCCTACAAACTCTTCTGTTCAGCTATCACTGAGGGACTTAGAGACTTTGGGATAACCTTGGTGTTCAACCCCCCAAGCGACCTTCTAGTAAGAGGCAAGAAGGTATCGGGCAACGCTCAGTCAAGGAGGAAGGGCACGATTTTTCATCACGGGACCCTGCTGGTTAACGCTGATCTTGATCTGTTGACCGAGGTACTGAACCTACTGGAAAAGGCAACAAGCATTAGCAATGTCGCGAGCAAGAAAAGGTCAGTGACGAATCTAGCAGATGAGACAGGCTGTTGTGTGGATATGGAATTAGTCAAAGAAGCTCTGCAACGAGGTTTTGAAAGGGTCTTCTCCGTAAGTCTAGAGAATTGCACTCTCACCTTAGGGGAAAGGATGACTGCTCAGAGACTCTGCGCCGAGAAATATTCAAGGAAAGAATGGAACTTCTTGCGCTGATCCACTGGAATCGCTAGAGCCTTCAGCCATCGCGCTGTCTCTCTGGGCGCATACACAGCAATTTTTAAGAGCCTAGACATATTGGTGTAGGAAGGTGGTTTCATGAAGGGAACAATGAAGGCAGTCAGATTCCATGCGCCGGGAAAGATAACACTCGAAGACGTCGGCATACCGAAGATTGGGTCTGATGAGATGCTGGTCAAGGTGAAAGCCGCCTTAACATGTGGCACGGATGTCAAGATGTACAAGAGAGGCCATCCCAAAGTCAAACCGCCGATAACACTTGGGCATGAGTTTGCTGGGACAGTAGCCGAAACCGGCGAGGAGGCAACTGCGTTGTTCGGGACAGGCGATAGAGTCGCCGTGGCAAACTCAGCACCATGCAATAGTTGTTTCTTCTGCAAGACTGGCAAGCCCAACCTTTGCGATCGGTTGTTGGAGACTCTTATCGGATTCAGCGTAGACGGGTCTTTTGCGGAATTCATTCGGGTTCCAGCGCCCATTGTCAGACAGAACACGTATAAGATGCCGCGGAACATCCCTTTCGAAGAAGCTGCGCTGCTTGAGCCCCTCGCATGCGCAATCAACGGAAATGACGCTACAAGCATCGGCTTGGGGGATACAGTGGTCATTGTTGGCAGCGGACCGATAGGCTTGGTGCACCTCCAACTGGCGAGACTTAAAGGAGCTTCTAAGGTGATAGTGACCGATCTGAAGGAGGAACGTCTCAAAATTGCCGGTCAGTTGGGCGCCGACGTAGTAGTAGATGCCTCCAGAGAGGACCAGTTGAGCCGAGTTAAGGAGTTGACCGGGAATTTGGGAGCTGATGTTGTGATTGAGGCTGTTGGTCTGCCGCAGACTTGGGAACTTGCAGTCGCGATGACGAGAAAGGCTGGAACAACACTCTTTTTTGGAGGATGCCCTTCAGGCGCGCAGATAAAACTGGACACTGAAAGGATTCACTACGAAGATTTGACGCTCAGGGGGATATTTCACCATACACCCCAGTCTGTCAGAAGGGCTTATGAGCTAATCTCAAGCGGAAGGTTCAAGGGGAAGCCTCTGATAACCCATCGGATGCGCCTTCACCAGATTGAAGAAGCATTAGAGATGATGGGTAGAGGAGAATGCATCAAGATAGCGATCACGCCGTGAAAAGAGACTGTTGTAACGGAAAAGCAATTAAGCAAGTTTATCGGAAGTTTACAGAAAAATGAAAGGTCGAATAAACATGCCGAGTGAGAAGAAAGCTTTGGCGAAGCTGAGAGACGCCATTGTGAACCTTGATATAGAAGGCGTCAAGAAATCCTCTCAGGAAGCCCTAGATGCGGGTATACCTGCATACAAGGCGGTTATCGAGGGCATGGCGAAGGGAATGGAGATTGTCGGTCAGAAATATGAAGACGGCGAATACTTCCTAGCGGAACTGATAATGGCTGGGGAGACGATGAAGGAAGGGATGGCGATCCTTGAACCGCATCTGAAAGCTGGAGACATAAAGGCCGCGGGTAAAGTCGTCATAGGCACCGTTAGGGGCGACCTGCATGACATAGGGAAGAATGTCGTGATCACCCTTTTGAAAGCCGCAAACTACGACGTTGTCGATATGGGCGTGGACATCTCGGCGGAACAGTTTGTCGAAGCCGTAAAAAAGCATAAGCCAGACATAGTCGCGATGTCAGCACTGCTAACCACAACCATGATAGAGATGGAAAACGTCATAAGCAGTCTCAAGAAGGCTGGGCTGAGAAGGAAACTTAAGGTGATCATAGGTGGAGCTCCCATAACCCCCGAGTATGCCAAGAAGATAGGCGCGGATGCAGCTGCAAGAGACGCTGTTGAAGGCGTCCGCATATGTAACAGATGGGTGAAGACAGAATAGCATAGATCTCGGTGGCAAGCTGTCAATAAGCCGTGTTTCCCGAGCTCAGAACGAAACGAAGAGATTTTGCGGCGAACGGTTTCTTTCTTTTCTATCTTGGCACATAGTCTGGATTGTCTATCACTGACGGCTTCCCATTCTTCTGGACGATGAGTTTTGTGAAGCCTTTGGTCCTTACCGATTCGTAGTCGTGGCCAGCGTCGGATGGGTAGACTGCCAGGAAGATCAGTGTATCTCTGCTGGTGTTGACAGTGCGATGGGCTATGTTAGGCGGAATGTACACGAGATTGTTAGGCCTTATGTCGAGATGTGTTGCCCTTCCTCGACGGTCTTGCATCAAGATCAAGCCTTCTCCCTCCATGCCGACGTATACCTCGCTTGTCGTTTCCTTCTGGTGAAAGTGCCCCATGGTGAAATAGTATTCGTCGCCAATCGTGCCCGGATACACAACAGTGCAGCCCACATTGAGCTGTCCCCCAATCGGTGTCTGAGGAACCTCATACACTTCGTAGATCACAGGGTTTTCTCCTTTTCCAAGCATTCGTGCAGCCAAAGCTCTATCGGAGAAGTATTCCTGCATATCACTCAGACGACGTTCAGCCTTCACCTTGTAGGGAGACATGCCAGTTGCTCCGCCCAATCTGACAGAGAATGCCTTGACAGGTGTGGTCAATTGTCTTCATTCCTGAACGGGCAGTGAACTTTCAGTAATCGATTAACACTGAATATAAGCCTTTCGAGGTAGGCATCCGGAGGCCAGAAGGTCTTCAATAAAATCCATTTGCCTTCTGCCAGGTCCAAGATAGCCAGGAAGCCAGATTAGTGTAGGGATGTGGGAGATAAGGATTCCCTTTTTTCCTCGATATGCTGCAACTTGTGGAAAAGCGATCCACTTGTCACGATGTGCAAGGAATCGGATGCTGGACCCACGAGGCTGTTCTACTTGTGGCTTTCTTTCGTCAGGTACTCTAGGATTTGCTCCACTTTCTCCTTGGAGAGAGCTCCGAGAGATCGTAGGGTCTTTATGAGGTCTGATATAGTTGTCACAGATCTCACTTCGTAGCCTTGCCTTTCTAGACTCTGCTTCCCGCCTTGCTCTCTGTCCACAACGACCAGGATGGCCTCAATTTTTCCACCCGCTTCCTCAAGGGGTTTTATCCCTTCGATTTTCGAGTCCCCGCTCGTAACCACATCATCAAAAAAGATTAGCCGTTCTCCCTTTTTCACCTCTCCTCCCGTTATTCTGCCAGTTAAGCCATAGGCTTTAGCTTCCTTCCTCACGATTATGCAGGGCAACTTCAGTCTATTGGCTATGCTAGGTAGAAGAAGAGCGCCCTTCAACTCGATCGACGCGAGTTTGTCTATGCTCTTAGAAGACATGAGAGCCCTAATCTCTTCAGCTACAATGCTGACGATGCATTCGAAATCTCTCGGCGAGGATAACAGCCACGACAGGTCAATATAGTACGGACTCGACACGCCTGATCTCAGCTTGAAACTCCCGAACTTCAATGCGCCTGACCGTGTCAAAGCCTTCGCGACAAGAGAAGCTTTTTCGGACATGCAGGCTCACCAACAACAATTAACTCATGTATGCTTGGAGCCCTCTAAAAGGGTTACCGCCAGTTATCGGCAGCATGCCCCATGCTAGCCTATGCGTACTCAGCCTTCTTCTCGAACTGTCTCTCATAGATTCCCCTCACCTTCTGGAT
>Ga0129298_10000213_pt1 | contig 21399 bp, 15 predicted proteins | sample I19B2metaG_FD_94707 | JGI IMG/M metagenome (GOLD analysis project Ga0129298, IMG submission 94707) | Lake sediment bacterial and archeal communities from Gulf of Boni, Indonesia to study Microbial Dark Matter (Phase II) - ​I19B2 metaG | ecosystem: Environmental > Aquatic > Freshwater > Lake >... | reverse complement strand
TCCACAATCATGGATCAAGTTCACGCCACATAGTGCGGCGACCATCCCATTCATCATAACCTCAGCCCCTGCCTGGGCGTCGGGAAGCTTTGAGTCCGAACATCCACCAAACCCATAGGTTGGCAGACCATAATACTCACCCATCGCAGCATTGAAGACACTCGCACCCATCGCGAACTCTGCAGCCCCATAAGCCATCCGACATGACTTGGGGTCGATAACTCCAGCCCAATCTGCATAGATTACGGGCGTGTGAGGGTTTACAATCTGACCAAGAGTGATCGCAGCCAATGCCTCTGCGTTGCTTTGGACCGCTGACCCAGTCAACGTCATCGGTCCTGAAGCTCCGCACTGACACACGGGTCCGTTAGTGAATGGGACGCCGGCCTTTGCGAACTCGAGAATGTTCTCGTTGGATTCAGCGAATTGAAGGGGAGATACCGTCTCGGTGTAGAGTGCAAGTATTGGTCTCCTCTTGAGTTCCTGCGACCCTCCTACGATCGCGGTCGCCATCTCCAAGACTTTTTTCGATGGCAAAGCGCCTGGGCATGAGTAGAGTATCGGTTTCTCGGTGTTCTTGAAGAGAGACTCAAATTCATGGAGGTATTCGATTTCGAAGGGTACGTCGAAGGCGCCTGCGATGCTCATAATGAACTTGATGTTCGGTAAGGCATCGCCCAGTTTGGTGGCTTCATCCATATCCTTCTTTGCTGGACGCCTTAGCTCTCCGGTGTCGATGTCTCTAACGTAGGGTACCGGCGTCCCGCCTAGTCCGAAATAGATTCGGCTGCCTTCCAGGAGTATATCGTGTTTGGGGTTTCTTCCGCAGAAAGTGATCTCTCTTGGAGCCTTCTTCACGGACTCCTCGACCAAGTATTGAGGTATCCTTATCCTCTTTTTCTTGAAGTCTACGTCAGCTCCGGCATTGTTGAAGATTTCCATTATTTTGTTGGAGTCGGAGTGCATTCCGACCGCTTCTAGGATTTCGAGGGAGGATAGGTGGATCTCTCGTGCTTCATCTTGGGTTAGGAATTTGAGTTGTCCGCCTTTGAGGCCTCTCTGAACCATTCCCGTCGCCTAACCCCTTATGGGGAGAGATGATCTGACGACCCTGGCCGCTTCCACTGCGTCTGCAGCGTATTCGTTGCCGCCAATCCTCGTAACCCATTCCTCAGTGACCGTGAACAGCATCATCCCGACAATGGTATTCACGATGTCCTTAATGTCACCGGCCACCGTCACAGCTCTAAGCGTATCCTCGTAAACATCTGACAAGAATACCAGCTCAGAGCTCGTCCTTTATTCTGCTTTACTAAGCTTTTGATGGAATTTCGAACTCAGAATTTTTGAGGCCGCAAAAAAATAGTAACTATCATTAAGTCACGACACAAGATAAGCGTGAATCCAGATGGCATCGTTAGGAAGGGTGCATGAAGCGTTTGAGATTCGCACAGGAAAAATTGGAGGGAAGTCCGGTGAAGCGCCAAGGGTCGTGCTTGCTCTCAGCAGGCGTTAGCATTGGGTTGCTAGGATACGTGGACGATTCTGAACTTGATCACGTAGAGTAGAATTCTCCAGCTGGTTCGTGATACTGATGCACGAGAGCACTGTTGTTTTCAGACAGGAGAAAAAGACGTCTAAAGTGTCGTTGGGCAACGACATCTTGGATGCAGCGAATCAGGCAGGGATCGACATTTCGGCTGTCTGTGGTGGTCGCGGATTATGCGGCAAGTGTAGGGTTATCGTGACTGAGGGGAAGGAGAATCTTGAACATACATCCTATCTGGAAACCCTATCGCTTTCCGATGAGGAGCTCAGGAGAGGCTACAGGTTGGCTTGTTGTGTCCCAGTAGTGCAAAGTGGAACTGTCGCTGTTGATGTGCCTCCCGAGAGCCGTCTGCAACAGCAGAGGCTACTCGTTGCAGGAATACAGACAGACGTACCGCCCAATCCAGCTGTTAGAAAGTACCAAGTTCGATTGACGAGACCGTCGCTCGCGAATCCGAGTTCTGATGCTGAGATTCTACTGGATGCTCTAATGAGTCAGACTGGAATCAGATCGTCAAGGATTGGCCATCACGCTCTGGCTCAACTTCCAGCTGCGATCAGAGAAGGTGACTGGATTGTCACCGTCACGGTGAGAGAGGGCGATGAGGTGATATGTGTGGAACCAGGGAACAACGCAGCGAGAATCTACGGTCTTGCCGTTGACATCGGCTCAACGAAGGTCGCGGCTTATCTAATCGATCTGAGTGCTGGAAAAACTGTCGCCACAGCCTCGGCTACGAATCCTCAGATACCTTTCGGCGAGGACATCATATCAAGGATCTCTTACGTATCCAAGAGTGACCGGAATCTCAAGAAGCTTCAAGGCGTCATAGCAGCCTGCATCAACAAACTCCTTGACGACGCATGCAGAGCCGCGGGCGTCAGCTTCACAGAGGTATGCGACGTGGTGGTGGTAGGCAATACGGCAATGCATCACATCTTCTTTGGAATAACTCCTCAGTTCGTAGCTCTGTCTCCCTACCCGCCTGTTATTAGGTGGCCTATCAACGCCCGCTCTAAGGATGTAGGCCTTAGGATAAACCCAGGGGCGTACGTCTACTCTCCGCCAATAATCGCTGGCTTCGTGGGAGCAGACGCAACCGCCGATGTCCTTGCCACCGAGATAAGCAGTTTGGAATCACCTGCGATGATGATTGATATCGGCACTAATACGGAAATCGCGGTGAGCGACGGACATAGGTTAATCTCATGTTCCTGTGCTTCAGGTCCCGCATTTGAGGGAGGACACATAGAGCAAGGAATGCGCGCCGAACCCGGAGCCATCGAAAAGGTGTATGTCAATCCTGACGATCTTGAGCCTGGATACAAGACCGTGGAGGACGCACCCCCTAGGGGCATCTGTGGGTCAGGCGTTGTTGACGCGATAGCGTCTATGCTAAAATGCGGTATAATCCGCGGTGACGGAGGCATTGAGACAACGCTGAACACGCCCAGGATACAAAAGACAGCCAATTCTGTCCAGTACGTGCTTGCATGGAAAGAGGAGACCCCGATGGGGCACGCCGTAGCGATTACACAACATGACATTCAGGAAATACAGTTGGCGAAGGCAGCTATCTTCTCAGGCGCAACCGTTCTCATGGCACACCTTGAGCTGAAGGCAAGCGACATCGAGAAGGTCTTCTTGGCCGGTGCTTTCGGAACCTACGTGGACCCTCAGAGTGCCTTGATGATAGGCATGTACCCGGATATCCCACTCGACCGTGTTCAGTTTGCCGGAAATTCGGCTGGTTCGGGAGCTAGAATGACTCTACTTTCGAGAGACATGAGGGAGAAGGCTGAGGAAATTTCGAGGCGAATCGAATATGTTGAACTTGCGGCCGACCCTAGTTTTGAACAAGAGTTCATGAAGGCCCTATATTTCCCGCATAAGGAACTTGATCGTTTCCCGACGGTAGATCAGTTACTGGCAAAACGAGGCAGATGATTGTCCGCCTCAACAAACGAATGAGCATTTTTTCGAAGCCTAGATCGAGAGATTAGAGTGAGCCGCGCTCGTGTTCTAGTTGTTTTCAGGAATTGAAAAATGCGCTTCGGCCTGTGCCATCAGGCGCTTGGAAGAATCACTTTTCCAAAATTTCAGGTTATTGAGGGGAGCAATGTCTAAGAGTCCTCGACTATGCCGAGTAAAGTCTTTGCCTTCTTCACCGCCTCAATCGCGTCCACTCCAAACGCGTCTGCTCCGATCTCTCTGGCCCACTCCTCGCTGCACGCCGCTCCACCCACCATGACTTTGCATTTCAAGCCTTCTTTCTTCAAAGCTTGAATTACTTGACGCTGCATTGGAATCGTGGTGGTTAGAAGCGCTGACGCCCCGACCAGATCCGCATGAAACTCTTTGGCCTTATTCACGAACACCTCGGTCGAAACGTCTTTCCCCACATCTACGACTTCGAAGCCTGCTGCTCCAAGGAGTGCGCCCACGATGCTCTTGCCAATATCATGTATGTCCCCATGAACTGTTCCTAAGATGACAGTTCCCAGACGTCTGATTGAGCGCCCAGTTTTCTTCAGTTCTGGTTCCAGAATCCTCATTCCGATCTGGAATACCGACGCGCCATACACCATCTGAGAAAGGAAAAGTTCTCCCTTCTCGTACAGGGTTCCTAGTTGTCTTAGGCCAATCGCGAGTCCTCTCTCAATGGCCTCAACCGGATCTACGTGCTGAGCAAGAGCTCTTCTCGCAGCATCCTCAACCTTCTTCTCGTCGAGATTTATCACCGATGACGAAAGCTCTTCGAATATCCGCTCTTTCTCTGACATGAATGATCCTTATCCCTAACGCCCATGCTCTAGCTTGGGAGAGAATAAAATGGTTATGAAATGGTAGTTGTGAAAATAAGCTGAAACCATTAAGTAGATACTGCTTGAAAGCCTAGCTTTGAAGGAGTATCGATGAGAGCGAAATTAACCCTCCTGGATCGAGATGAATTATACCAAGTTCACCTGGCGACGTTGGAACTTCTTGAAAGAGTGGGAACCGTTGTGAATAGCAGCAGGGCACTTAAGATCTTGACCGATGCAGGAGCTTACGTTGATCCGAAAACGAAGATCGTCAAGTTTCCTGCCTACATGATTGAGGAAGCTCTGAGAAACGCGCCTAAGAGGATCGTTCTCTGCGGTAGGGATCCGAAGAATGACATCAAGCTTGAGGATGCGCGAGTCTATTTCGGTTTGGGTTCGACCACTCCCAACGTTATCGATCCTGAGAGTTGGGAGAGAAAACCAGGAAGGAAGGCGTATATCGCAAGGGCGGCGAGGCTGGCAGATGCTCTTCCGAACATAAAGTTTGTCGAGCAGCTGTGTCTAGCTCTTGACTACGTCAATAAGGGACAGGATGTCCACGAGTTCGAGGCCACAATAGCAAACTCACTCAAGCCGATGGTAGCGATAGCGTACAGCGCAGAAGGTGTCAAAGACTTCATCAAGATTGCGTCGATAATCGCCGGTGGAATTGATGACTTAAGGAAAAGACCACTGATGCTCGTTTACTCCGAACCTGTCGCACCGCTTCAACACGATGAGAAATATACAGACATACTGATCGAGGTTGCGAAAGAAGGTTTACCCGTACTTTATGGAGCTATTGCTCAGGCTGGCGCAACAGCACCTGTAACATTGGCTGCGACGATTGCACAATCTAACGCAGAGGTGTTGACTGGTCTGGTAATAGCACAACTTGTCAGGAAGGGCACGCCCTTCGTTCACGGAGTGATCTCGTCGATAATGGATCAGAGGACCTGCGTGATGTCCTATGGAGCACCGGAGTTTGCTCTGATAAACGTCGCCTCTGCCGAGCTGGCTCAGTACTATGGTCTTCCCTTCTTTGGAACGGGAGGCACAACCGATTCGAAGACCGTTGACGGTCAGGCGGTATTCGAAGCTATGGGAACGGCCCTTCCAGCCGTACTGTGTGGGACAAACCTGATTCATGACATTGGATACATCGAATCAGGCATGACAGCCAGTTTCGAAATGATAGTAATTGGGAACGAGATTGCAGATACGTGCTTTCGAATAGCTCGAGGAGTAACTGTGGACGACGATACGTTGGCGACTGACGTGATCGCGACTGTAGGCCCAGGGGGTCAATTTCTGGGACAGAAACATACGCTTAAGCACCTTGGACTAGGGGAGCATTGGATGCCCATGCTCCTCGATAGAACAAGGTTCGAGATATGGTCCAAAGCTGGGTCAAGAGATTTTACAGCTCGGGTCAGAGCAAGAGTTCAAGAAATTCTGAAGGAACATCAACCTGAGCCATTGCCCAAAGATGTAGCAAGCGAGATTGGAAAAGTTGTTGATGAAGCAACAAGAAGAGGAAGCTGAGAAAGGCGACAATTGACGGCCGACGTCGAAGCGCATCTTACAGGAATCACGTATAGTGCAGATGTAGAGGCTTCCGGGCGGAGGCGTAGGCGCACTTAGTGTATTTAGATTAATTTGGAAAGCTTCTATTTGGCCAAGACGGCTTTCCAGATTTCCGAGGTTCCATAGAGATGGTTATCGCAACGGAGACGCGAGAAACACGCGAATTGCGCGAGGTCCAAGAAAGCTACGGTAGGCTGAGGCTCTTCGTCGAAGGAAAATGGATTGATTCCCAGTCGAGCTACTCTCAACCAGTGATGAATCCAGCGAAGGATGAGCCCATCGCTCATGTTCCATTCGCGACTAGGGAGGAGGTGGAGAAAGCAATTGAGTCGGCGCGAAGCGCTTTCGAAAGATGGAGCCAGTTGCCAGTTACGACTAGGGCGGGATACATCTTCCGGCTCAAGCAGAAGCTTGACGAGTACTTTGAGGATACATCGAGAATCACGACTCAGAACCACGGCAAAATCATTGATGAGGCCAGAGGCGAAACGAGAAGGCTCGTTGAAAACGTGGAGGTTGGATGCACCGTAGCGTACACTTTGGCAAAGGGCGAACAGCTTGATCAGATCGCCTCCGGGATGGATGAAACTCTCGTTCGTGAACCTGTAGGGCCCTTCGCCATTATAGGGCCCTTCAACTTTCCGTCTTTGGCACCATTTTGGTTCATTCCGATAGCGCTCGCTGTAGGCTGCACGGTTGTCGTGAAGCCCAGTGAGATAACTCCTCTGCCGATGCAGTGGTGTATGAAGGCCATGGAAGAAGTTGGCATGCCCCCAGGCGTAGTAAACATGGTGCATGGAAGCAAAGAGGTCAACGAAATCCTCATAGCGCATCCCCAGATCAGAGGCGTCTCCTTCGTGGGATCTACGCCCGTTGCCAAGTCAATCTACCGACTCGCTGGTGAGTACGGAAAGAGAGCACTCTGTCAAGCTGGGGCCAAGAACTACGTTGTCGTAATGCCAGACGCAGACTTAACTACAACCATACCTGCGCTTCTGCCCTCATTCTATGGGAACACCGGCCAACGCTGCCTGTCAGGTGCTAACCTAGTCGCTGTCGGTGACGTGTACGAACCTCTGAGGAAGAATTTTGCGGAGGCAGCATCAAAAATGAAGCTAGGATACGGGCTCGATGAATCTGTTGAGTTGGGGCCACTCGTCACACAGAGAGCGAAGGAACGTGTGTTGGGCTATATACAGAAAGGAATTGATGAGGGAGCCAAGCTGATACTAGACGGGAGACACGCTGGTGTCGAACGGTATCCGAAAGGATACTTCGTCGGAGCGACTATCTTCGACCAAGTCACACCGGACATGACTATCGCCAAGGACGAGATCTTCGGTCCCGTTGCATGCATAATCAGAACTGAGACGCTTGATGATGCTATTGAGATGATTAGCAAGAAGACAAACTATGGGAACGAAGCATGCATATTCACTAGGAACGGCAAGAACGCACGCGAGTTCAGGCGGAGAGTTCAGGCCGGAAATATAGGGATAAACATAGGCATAGCGGCGCCCATGGCTTTCTTCCCATTTGCAGGCTTGAGGGACTCGTTCTTTGGCGTGCTCCATGGGCAAATGGACTGCGTGGACTTCTTCACAGACAAGAAGGTTATCGTATCAAGGTGGTAGGTGGCTTGACCGATGAGGAGAGGTACACCTTCAGCTCTCTGATGTCCTTCCTCATCGGAACTGAGGAGAAGTTGGAGCGATTCTACGAAACGACGGCAGAATGGGTTAGCGAAGGGAAACTGAAGTCCCTCCTATCGGCCTATGCGAAGAATAGTTTGAGAAGAATGCAGATGATGCGGAAGGCTCGCGTCGAGACGGTCGTAGAGATGACGCTTGGACCGATAACAGGTCTGAAGCTGGCTGAACCACTCGCAGAGATCAATGTCACCATAGAGAATGGGCGTATAAGCAACGTTGAGAAGGCGATGCTCGTCGAGAAAACAGTTTGCGACCTCTATGTTAGAGCTTCATCGAAGATTATGCAGATATCAGCAGAGACAGGGGAATTATTGAGGGAAATGTCTCGTGAAAGCGGGCAACGGGTACATGAGCTGGAGCAATATGTCAGGTCAGCATGAAACGATGAAGCCTTCGCTCTCCTCAGCACTTGAATTCCTGTCCTAGACCCGCTTGTTCTCGCTGGCTCCTTCTTGTCTTTCTCTCAACATCAACAAGAGCATCCCTCATGTGATATCTGCAGAGACCGTAGTATCTCAGGGATATTCTTAAGCATCTTTTCCTCTTAGTTGGTGATGACATGTCGGCGATAAGCGACCAAGTCAAAGAGATTCAACGACGCGACAAGATAATTGGTCGTGATGATGAACTGGCAAGAGCGATTGCGGCCGTCTCGTCTAGCAAGCACATTCTTTTCGAAGGAATTGCGGGAATTGGTAAGACAGTGATCGCAACGGCTCTTGCTCGACACTTTAACCGAAACTTCATTCGGGTCGACGGAGACGAACGCTACACCGAACATAAACTGACGGGTTGGTTCGATCCAGCACTAGTAGTAGCGAAAGGATATTCACGAGAAACATTCATACTTGGTCCATTGACCCAAGCCATGATGGAAGGGTCCTTTCTCTTTATCAATGAACTAAACAGGCTGCCAGAAGGCACTCAGAACGTGCTTCTACCAGCGATGGACGAGAGGAAGATTGCAATTCCCAAGATTGGTTCAATAAGAGCTGAACCGGGCTTCCTAGTGATCGCAACCCAAAATCCTGAAGAATTTGTAGGAACCAGCCGATTAAGCGAAGCCCTCAAAGACCGTTTTGTGTGGGTTAGCTTGGACTATCAGACAGAAAACGAGGAGTGTGAGATAGTCAAGAAAGAAACAGGATGCAAAGATCACGAGATCGTATCGATAGCCGTCAAGATCGCTAGGAAGACGAGAGAACACCCGGACATTAGACATGGAGCCTCTGTCCGAGGCGCAATTGACATCACGGGGCTGATCCAACACTTCTCACAGAGTGCAAGATTGAACTCAGATGCTTGGGTCAAGGTTGCGAGTATGGCATTAGCAACAAAGATCCAGCTACAGGATCGAACAACTCAGACGATGGAGAAGGTAATTTCGAACATAGTCACGTCAGTCCTAGGCGAGCATACCAAATACGCAGTTAGTCTGTCGAGCAGCACCTTGGTGAACGCGGCGAGGAGGAAAGAAAATTCAACCCAGAAACCTGACATGGACGTACGAGGAGCTCTGAAAGAGGGAAATCTTGCAGAAGTCGTTCGTCTCTTGGAGATGCGTCAACAAACACTTTCAGAAATCCTCTTGGAAGAAGAAATAATTGATGCAATCTTGCAAGTAGCTGAAGATTCAGAGCCGAAATGGCCTGCGCTGCAACTTCTGTTTATGATTCAGTCAAACTTAGACGCGACTCGCAGGCAAGTTGCCAAGAGAATTCTGAATAGAACAATTAGGCGAATCGCGGCTAAGGTTGTTGGTAGAGGGATACGTTCAACAGAGTACGTTAGCGTCCCTTTTCGTCCTGGACTAGAAGAATTCGATATGGAAGAGACGCTTGAAAACACTCTGGAAAAGCGCTTCTTGGACTGCCGGGACATAGTATGCGTCGAGAGGCGTAGGAAGAAGAAGGCTTATTCTCTAATCCTTGACGCCAGCAACTCGATGCAAGCCGAGAAGATCCTGATCGCAGCTTTGGCAGTGAGCGTTTTCGCATACAAGTTCTTGGAGGACCACTACTCGATCATCACCTTCAAAGGCGATGCGCAACTTCTGAAGCCGATTGAGGAAAGCCCGGACATGGAGAAGCTAATCGACAAGATGTTAGATCTCCAGCCGGGAGGATCAACAAACATTGAACAGGCTCTGACAAGAGGTTTGGAAGAACTGGAGAGACTACTTCAACTCGAGGGGATAGGGGTTCTCATAACAGACGGCTGGGTCACCACCGGCGGAGACCCAGTTAGTGTTGCGCAGAAATATCAAAATCTTCATGTCATACAAGCTCCGCTCGGAGCTGGCGGAGACACTGAGATGTGCATGAGACTGGCAAAAGCGGGCAGAGGCAAATATTGCTACGTCGGCGACTTTCACCAGTTGCCCCATGCGATCATGAATGTACTGAACTGACTTCGCGAATTTTCTGGTTACATTCAGTATTTGAATTGCAAACCCAGATCCTCTAACTCTCTCTTTACTCTAGAGTACAATCGAATGTAGTCTTCAGAGGGCTTGCCCGTCTTCAAATTGCAGCATTCCTGATACTTCATTCCTACCGGAGGATTTTTGATCTTCTCTTCATATTTTGACAGAAGCGTATTAACAAGTTCGTTCGCGAAACTTCTCTTGATGCCCGCGGCAGCGTACGCGACTTCGGCCGCGAAGGCAGGTTCGATTGGAGTGAAATGATCGATGTGAGTCGCTTTGCATACGCCCTCAGCCTCTATGTGAGCTCCTGAGGCTGTCGCTGCTATGACCCAAGCAGCTGTCTCGTATAGGACCATTTCCGTCATTGGACCGGAAGCCAAGTACCCAAGCATGAATAGGGGGAGGGTTGAGTTCCTTGTTATTGCTTGGCTACTTAGGCTGATGGTCCATATTGTGTTTCTGTCAGTGTTGCACCCGAACCTGAAGTGCATCGGAAATGACAATTGATAGGAGGCCTTCTGGATGACGGTGCCCAGTATGCTATATGCAGTGTTAACCAACGCAGTGCCTTCGGGTCCGCCTGCATAACCCCCAAGCACTGGGGCCGTTTCCGAACCAACGTTTGCGCCCCAGCTGAGCAGATAGGCGCCTTTTGACAAGACTCCGTAGTCGACTTTCATCTCGGCAATTGTTCCACAGAGCCAACCATCTGAAGGTCGCAAACCGAACTGTGGTTGGCTGGCCGCGATCGTGGCGATGGCCGATGAGGCTGTTGAAATACAGTTCATTATGGGCAATCCAGGTTTTCCCCCTCTGAGTAGCGCTTGTCTTGCAAGTCCTACCGCTCTGATGGCTCCGTAGATCTCCATAGGCGAACCTCCCGCTATCCTGACGCCATCCACAGCCGTCAGAGCAGGTGATGTCAGCGAATCGATAACAGGAATCGCTGCATACCCTTCCACCAAGCTCAAAAGGTTCTCTTCTGATGAAACTGCAGCACCTCCGGCGCCGAGAAAGCACCACGGCGGAGTTCGATCTTCGGGCTTTCTCTGAGTCAGCGTTTTCCTCTGCTTTCCCTCTCCAAACGTGAATTCAGAAGGAGCTGTCTTCAGTGTTAGAGCTATGTCATTCTCATCGAATTTCACTATCCGCTCCGTGTCTAGACAATAGGTTCCCACATCGCAGTAAAAGTCCATAGCGGCTTTCCAAACATCGTCAGCCAGTCCATCGTCATTTGAAATTGGATTCCGCGGATCGAACCTTATCTCATGCTCCTTCAGAACCTTTTGCAGTTCAGGAGCAAAGATCTTCAAATCGAAGTCTTTCTCGGAACAGATCGGACCCAAGTGGATCTGCTTTAGAACGTCGAGATAGGTGATCAAACTCTACATCCTCCCGGAACTTTAGAACGACCTAACATTCTAGCACACATTCCAGTTACCTCAGATCATACTACCACTCAAACGTAAGACCCAAATCTTCGAGTTCTTTCTTGACGCGGCCATAACTTTCCAAGCATTCCTTTGAGGGCCTGCCTGTCTTCATGTCGAACAAGGCTTGATATTTCTTGCCGATTGGCGGATTCGCGATGGTATCGACGTATCTTTTCACCAGATTCTTCACAATCTCGTTAGCGTCTGTTCTTTTCATTCCAACCGCGGCATGTGCAACCTCTGCCGCGAATTTCGGTTCGATTGGTGATAGGTGGTCTATGTGAACTGCTTTCGCCAGTCCCACGGCCTCTATAGAAACACCAGATACAACTGCCGTAATGACCTGAGCCGCAATCTCGTATAGAGCCATATCTGTTCCAGGTCCAGCGCACGTGTAGTTCAAACTGAGGGATAGGAGATGAGTGTTCCTGCTGATTGCCTGAGCATACATGCTTATTATCCACAGCAACTCGGGTGAGCTGTTAGCTACGTACCTCATATGGGCTGGATGATTGAGGTGATACGTTGCTTGGTTAACGAGAGTTCCATGTGCATGATGTGCGGCTACTGTCAGAGCCGTTCCCTCAGGACCACCGCAATAGCCTCCCATTACGCATCCAGCGAGTGTACCTATTCTTGCTCCGAGAGCGGTCAAGACAGAGGCCTTATTCATCAACTCGAAGTTTGTCTTTAGCTCGGCCATCGTTGCCACAAAGTATCCGTCAGATGGCCTTAACCCATACAGGGGATGCAGAGCCGCGATGAGCGCCGTGTCTGATGCTGCGGTTGCGAGAGCGTTCATTATTGGTAGCCCGGGTCTACCAATGCTTCTCAACGCATCTCTGGCTAGAACCGCATTCCTGATCGCACCATAAATCTCCAGGGGGGTATTGACTCTTATCGGCACTCCGTCTATCTGAGTCAGTTCAGGTGTCGTGATGGCGTCGGCTAGGGCTATCATTCCATAGCCTTGCATAAGGCTCAGGAAAACTTCCTCAGATGATACAGGCGCTCCCCCGGCGCCAATGAAGCACCACGGGAACTCTTTGCTCTCCGGCCTTCTAGGCCTAAAGACCCCAGCATCTAGTCCCTCTCCAAAGACCGCTTCCGATGGAGCAACTCTCAATCCTTCTTTAATCTCGCTTTCGTCGAAGCGGATTATTCTCTCTGTGTCTAGGCAATACGTTCCGACACTTGCATAGAAGCCCATTGCAGCACGGAAAAGGTCATCTGCCATACCGTCGTCTTCGGGAATCAGAACTTCAGAATCATATCTAATGTCACACTTCTTTAATGCTTCAGCCAGTCTAAGCGCGAATATTTTCTGATCAAAATCTCTCTCCGAGCAGATCTGCCCTGTCAGAGCGCGCTTTGAAACATCTAGGCTACTTCTCATAGAGCCGACATCTTTGCCTTTTCTTCCATCTTCCTCAATGCAATCTTGACTCCGTCCATAGCGGTTTCACCGTATCCGTCTGCGCCAATCTCTTCAGCCCATTCGGCCGTCGTAGGACCTCCTCCGACCAATACCAAGTGCTCGCTCCTCTTGGCTACGGCCTTAAGGTAGTCCAGTATGTCCTTCTGACCTGGGAGTGTGGTTGTCATCAAGGCCGAAGCCGCGATTATGTCGGCACCAACTTCTTCGGCCTTTTTGACAAATTGGGAGGCGGGTACGTCGCTACCTAGGTCGTGAACATCGAACCCGCCTGCAACTAGCAAAGCGGCCAAGACGTTCTTGCCTATCTCATGTATGTCGCCTTTCACTGTACCTGCTACAACCGTTCCTCGCCGCGGAATTTTCTCTTTTGGAATTTTCGGAAGAAGTAGATTCATTCCTGCTTTCATCGCTTCCGCCGCCATCATCATGTCTGTTAGGAAGAGTTCCATCTTCTCGAACTTCTCACCGACTTCCCTTATTGCAGGGATGAGACCGCTCTCGATGGCCTCCAATGGCTCCACGTCCTTCTCGATAGCTTCTTTCACAATTTCCCTGACAAGATTCTCGTCTCCGGCAACAACGGCCGCGCGCAATCTATCAAGAATCTCTTTCTTCTGACTCAAAAGAGACCGTTTCACGTCATACTCGTTCCACGTATATACAAATATTCTAAGTATTCTATTGCAGTGCTATACTGTATGCATGCGCGTCCCGCGCGCATATACGCGCAAAGTGGACGCATGAAGCTCCCACAGCAAACGTCTAGCAGACAAGCGACACTCATGATCGCAGCGCCTCAATGTTTTGACTGAGAATTCCTGGGTCTGCATGTTGCCTTGACGCGTTAACATTCGGCAATCTAGCCGACTGGCTGATGGGATCAACAGCACTTCCGTTAATTGATCGATCGCGAGCTCCACCGCGCCTTCTACGCTCTCGAGCAAGGGGTATTTCTGGGTCACAGTCGTGACGCCATAGCTTTATTCTGTACAGGGTCACTGCTCTGATAAGCGAATTCGGTGGGCTAACAGTGCATCAGTTTGCCGTACAACAACAAGTTGTCGAGATTGACGGAATCAGGATAGGTGGTCGAATAGGTGAGAATCCTCCCGTAATGATCGGCTCGATCTTTTACCGCGGCCATGATGTGGTAACGGATCCGGGAGCTGGAGAATTCGACAGGCCGAAGACGGAGGATCTAATCAATCGTCAAGAAGAGCTCTCTGATGTGACTGGACTTCCCGCTATGTACGATGTAGTAGCGTCCTCGCCTAAGGCAGCAGCATCATTTCTGGAGTTCGTTGCTGGCCGCACGCGAAGACCGCTGCTGTTCGACCCTATAGGAGATGAAGCTGCTTTGAAGGGACTCGAGTACATAGGGGAAGTCGGCTTAGAAGAGAGGATCATTTTCAATTCAATAAATCCTGAGACAAAGGATGTCATAATGAAATCACTCCAGAGCAACAAGATCAAGTTCGCCGTGCTTCTTACTTACAGCATGAAAGCGTTGACTTCCTCCGGTGAGAGGGTCAACCTAGCCAAATATCTACTCGTGAAAGCCAGACAAGCGGGCATCGAGAAAACTCTGGTAGACACTGTTGTTATCGATCCGCCCACTCTGGGGCTCGCGTCGAACGCGATCTTCGAAGTTAAAGACAAGCTCGGAGTTCCAGCTGGCTGCGGAGCCCACAATGCCATTAGTCAACTTGAGAGTAAGCTTGGAGCAAAGAGCGGGGTTGGTTGTGCGACGAGCGCATGTGTCATCCCTGCCACTCTCGGAGCTGATTTCGTTCTGTATGGACCAATTGAATATGCTGAATTCATGTTCCCAGCTGTTGCATTGGTGGGCGTAGCCTACCGTCAGTTGTACGTAGAGAGTGGAGGAAAACTCGAGACAGGGCGACCTCGACTCAGGATCGTCTAGCGCCGCAAGCGAAACAGCTGAATCGGCCGCGCGAGCAACCTACTCGTTGATCCTATCGGGGTTCCTGATCTGCTAGTCCAAGTGCCTTATCTAGGGCGTTTACGCCTTGATCGATTTCCTCTCTCTCGATTATTAGCGGCGGTGCGATAATCAGGTTAGTGATCCAACTTACAACATAAGTGCCGTTTTTCATGCATTCTCCTGCGACGCGGTCGACAACCAAAGGCTTACCCTGTATCTTGTCCTCACGCGTATTAAACGGCTGCTTGGATTCTCTGTCACGAACAAGCTCAAGGGCCCAGAACAGGCCGGTTCCTCTTACGTCTCCAACTGAGACATGTTTCTCTTGTAAGGATCTCAACTGTCTACCGAGATAATGTCCCAACTCCCTTGTGCGCTCGATGAGACGCAACCGCTTAAACTCTTCGATGGCCGCGACGCCTGCAGCCAAGGTAAGAGGATGCGCTTCGTATGTGTGCCCGTGTGCGAAGTAGTGCTCCTCAAAATACTCGGCGACCTTGCGTGTTGTGGCTGTGACGCTGAGGGGCACATATGCTCCTGTGATCCCCTTCGCTGTAGTCAAAATGTCCGGCTTCACTTTCCAACGGTCAACTGCAAACCATTCGCCTATTCTACCCCAACCACTCATCACTTCATCGGCGATTAGAAGAACGTCGTGCCGCTCTGTGATTTCCCGAAGACGGGGTAAGTACTGATCCGGTGGAACGATTACCCCATTCGTTCCTACCACCGGCTCCACGATTACCGCAGCGACATTCGACTCGTGTTGAATCATGTATTCCATGTAATCAGCGCATTCGATGCCGCAGTCTGGGTATTTTAATCCGAAGGGACAGCGGTAGCAGTATGCATCCGGCCCAAAGATGATGCCATCCATTTTTCCAGCCGGTTCGATCGGATATCGTCGTGGATCTCCAGTTGCTGCAATGGATCCAGCGGTCGAGCCATGGTAGGAGGTGTAACGTGATATGATCTTGTACTTGCCTGTACATTGTCTCGCAATCTTGAACGCGGCCTCGTTAGCCTCTGTGCCAGATGTGGCAAAGAAGAACTTCTCGAGGCCGTGTGGCAGAACCTCCAGAAGAGCGCTAGACAGTCGTGCGCGAACTTGGGTCGCGAAGCCCGGTGCAGCGTATGGTAACTTCCTTGCCTGTTCACAGATGGCCTCTATCACGGCCTTATTCCCATGGCCAAGATTCGAACACATCAGCTGAGACGAAAAATCTAGGTAGCGATTTCCTGAACCATCCCTGAAGTAGCAACCTTCCGCATCGACGATTTCGCGGGGCATCCAACCCTTCTGGTGGCGCCAAGTTCCATAGGTATACTGTCTCGTAAGTGCGGGCGCATCGATCTGCTTCGTCACTTCAGCCATCCCGCATCGATTGTTGAGCGTCTGATTTCTCTTAATAGAGTTGTTTTCCAATTCCAAGTGTTGAAACCTGAGCGTTGTCTAGTAGGGGGTATCGGCACTTCAGTTGAACTCTCTGATCGGTGACGATTCTTTTAGCATCAATTGCTCTGGTAGCTCCCGTTGTGAGCGCGAGCCTCTGAAACCGTACTGAGTTCGACTGGACGGTCGCGCTCTCAGGTGGATTACGTCTTCACCTGATGGCCGGAATAACCATATCTGGAGTTCACCATTGATTCATGCAGGGAACAATTAATACAGAGTCAATCTTATCAAGCGAAGAAAATCTTTGGCGGAAGATGCCCAGGATATTCAGAGCAAGTTCGGCATAGTCGGAAGAGAGACCGAGCTACGGAAAGCGCTCGCGGCGATTAGAGCAGGTAAACATCTTCTCATTGAAGGACCTGTTGGTGTCGGTAAGACGATTATCGCTGAGTCCGTAGCGAAACACCTGGGCAGGCCTTTCTACAGGGTTGATGGGGACGAGCGATATAGCGAGCAGAAACTGACAGGGTGGTTTGATCCTCCTCTGGTCATCAAGCAGGGATACTCTAAGGACACCTTCATCCCAGGTCCGCTTACGCTCGCGATGGAGACTGGCGGTATTCTCTTCATAAATGAGTTGAATCGCATGCCAGAGGGGGTCCAGAACGTTCTCCTACCTGCAATGGATGAGGGCAGGATCGACGTTCCCAAGATCGGTACGATAATGGCGAAGGATGGCTTCTTGGTGGTTGCGACTCAGAACCCTCGCGAATTCATTGCAACAAGCGTTCTATCAGAAGCTCTACGAGATCGATTCGAGATACTAACCCTAGATTACCAAAGTGAAGACGAGGAAATAGCCATCGTCCACCGTCGTACCAGCCTCGATGATGCCCGCCTTATTCGCCCTGTTGTCAAACTGGTTCGAGCCACTAGGACACACCCAGACGTTAGAAGAGGCGCTTCGGTAAGAGCGGCAATGAGCATTTCCGTACTGGCCTATCAGTTGACATCTGACAGAAGAGCTTCCATAAGAGAAGCAGCTCACATGGCTTTGCCAACGCGGATCGAAGTCAAGGATGATGCTAGACAGAGTGTTCACGAGATTATAGACGAGTTATTCGAAAAACACTGTATAGAGAACCCGGGCGTCGAAGAAGGCGCGACTATTTCCACATGGGGCTTTCCCAAGTCAGCCAATTCAAGAACGGTTTCCGAAGATGTTTGGACGGCTGACGATAGAATGACTCTCCTTGAGAATCTCGGTGATATCATAGACACACAAAGCGCTCAGCCGAGTGAGATCGGCTTGACCTTAGCTCAACACTACGTGGACATTAAAAGGAAAGTCAAGGACCAGAGGCTACTCCGTCTAGCCAAGAAAATCGCCGTGAGAGCGATAATCTACAAGACACTCCAGCTCTTGGGGCCGACGCGAAGAAGCATGGAACAGGTTACTGGACCATATCTCCCGGGACAGAAGGGGGAGATCGATATCGACATGACGGTGGAGGAGATTCTGGGCAAAACGGAGATAGACGCTTCGGATCTTATCATTGAATCGAAGACTCCTAGGAGGATGGCTTGTACTATGATGTTGGACACCAGTCTATCTATGTCTGGAGACAAACTGGCCATGGCGACAGCATCCGTCGGGGTGCTAGCTTACAAGCTGAAATCGATAGATTACAGTGTCGTAGCTTTCGAAAGTGCCGCTCGAGTGATGAAACACCCTGATCAGAAAGTTGCTATTGAGACTCTTGTGGGCGATCTGCTAGATGTCCCTGGAATGGGCCTCACGAATATAGAAGATGCCCTGAGAACAGGCCTTAGAGAGCTGAATCGAACCACAATTAGAGATAGAGCTGGAATAATAATAACGGATGGCAACTACACAACGGGAAAGGATCCCTCAGAGCTTGCATCTGAGTACCCCAAGTTGTTCGTCATCATGATCAAAAGCCATGACTCAAGGCCCGAAGTGTGCGAGAAGATGGCGGCCTTGGGAAAAGGGAAGTTCGTCGCTGTCGATACCTTCGAAGAGATCCCCGGAGTCTTGAGAATTCTGCTCAAGGAATTCGCCTACCGACGTCACGAACGACCTCGCCTCGCGCCTCAAGAGATCTCCTGATGTTACGGAGGCGTTTCGACGTTCAGGCAATTCCACTACCAAGAATTGCGTTTGACTGCTACATTTCTCAGTACTAGACCGAGTTTGTGATTGGCCTGAGGAGAAAGAAAGCGACCGACAGAGTGCCAGCATGCGGAGATATCGAGCAAGTTCTTAGCCAAGTCGAACCATCCTGTTTACTGTTGGATATTGAAGCCCATAGAATTGTTTTCGAGAGAAGAACTCGATCTGCTGCATCTGCGAACCATTGAGATCCTCGAAAAAATCGGCATAAGAGTTGGAGACGAATCGGCCAAAGATCTGCTGACGCAGTCGGGAGCAGAAAGGGATGAGAAGCGTAAGACGATCAGAATCCCAGAATCCCTAGTGAAAGAAGCTCTCAAGACGGCTCCGAGAGAGATCACTCTCTACGGAAGAAACCCAGAATTTGACATGAGGCTCGTGGGCGGACGCGTACACTTTGGTCTAGGCATGAATGCGGAATATGTCCTAGACCTTGAGACCGGTGAACGGAGGCGCTCGACGAAGGACGATGTTGGGAGAATAGCGAGATTAGCTGACGCTCTCCAAAACATAGCATTCGTCATGCCTTTAGCTAGCGCCTTAGACATGCCCGAAGACATTCAGGATCTTCATGAGTTCGAAGCCCTGTTGAACAACACGGAGAAACCAGTAGTATGCTGGGCGGAACACGGCCGACTTCTCATCAAAATGGCAGCGGCAGTCGCGGGGGGAATCAAGGAACTCAGAGTTCGCCCTATACTTTGCAACTGCGCACTCACTGTGTCTCCACTGCAACATCACGCCAAATACCTTGAGACTCTAATCGAATCGTCTAAGGCAGGCGTCCCAATAATCTACGGTTCCTGCATTCAGATGGGCGCCACAGGACCTGCGACGATTGCGGGCTCCCTAGCCCAAGCCAATGCAGAAATACTCAGCGCCCTTGTGATTTCTCAGCTTGCGGCCGAAGGCTCCCCCTTCATCTACGCATGTGAAGGATCTATCCTAGACCAAAAGGCCATGGTCATGGCATACGGGGCTCCAGAACTTTCGCTCTTCGACCTAGGTGCGACCGCACTCGCGGGATACTACGGACTGCCGAACTTCGGAACAGGGGGTTGCACCGATTCCAAAGTGGTTGACGGTCAGGCCGTTGGTGAGGCAACTCAGACTGCTCTTCTAGCGGCTCTAGGTGGAGCCAACCTGATACATGGCATCGGCTACATGGAATCTTCCGCCACGGCAAGCTTTGAGATGGTAGTCGTGGGAGATGAAATGGCGGGCGCCGTCAGACAGATACTTGCTGATACTGAAATTTCGCCAGAAACGCTGGCGTTTGAGACAATACAAGAAACCGGTCCGGGAGGTAGTTTTCTTTCAAGTCCACACACGTTGAAGCACTACCGTAAGCACCACCGGACCACACTGATGGACAGGCGAGGGTTTGCTGCGTGGCAACGAGATAGCGCGAAAGAGCTTCAAGTTAGAGCGAAGGAGAAAGCCCTAGCTCTGTTAAGAGCACATCAAGTGGAACCCGTGCCTGGCGATATCTCCTCAAGAATTCGAGAAATCCTAAGGGGAGACGTGTCCAATTATTAGTGCAAGGTACTTACTTGATGGGGGCGCAATTTCACTGTGCGGAGAGTTGGAAGGTAGCTCAAGCAACAGCAAAGAGAAGATATGCTAGTCTCGCAGGCGAAGACGTTGCTGATCAACTCGTGACGGCTGCGACCTACGCGCTTCCCATATCAATTCTTCCATGTCCCTTGGCAGGTGCTACGTCTCCTGCAACTCTCGCGGGTACCCTTGTCCAGCAGAACGCAGAGTTCTTGATCAGTCATGCTATCGTTCAGCTGGTCAATCCGGGTAACCCTGTCTTCTACAGTGCGAGACCCATGTCCATGGATATGAGAACTGGTGTTTCCGCTGAGGGCATGGAATTTGGCTTGATATCTGCCGCGTCCGTCCAGTTGGCGAAATATTACGGCGTTCCATCGGATGTATACGGACTGTCGACGAATTCGAAGACCCCCGACGAGCACACAGCTATTGAGAAATCTATGGTGGGTTTGTTGCCAGCGCTAGCGGGGGCGAACTTCTTGTCAGATGGGGGAGCGATAGACATGGGAATGACTGCCAGCCCAGAGCAGCTTGTCATCGACAACGAGATCCTCGACATGATCTTTAGAGCCTCTCGAGGAATTGACGTGAACCCGGAGACACTCGCAGTAGGCCTAATAGAGAAGATTGGTCCCGGAGGGCACTTTGTGAGCGACGAGCATACTAGAAAGTACTACGTTGCCGAGCATTTTGTACCGAAGCTCTGTGACAGAACTGTAAGGGCCGATTGGGAGAGAGCTGGAAGCAAAGAGATAGTGTGTGGAGCCCGCGACAAGGTGGGGATAAGGATGTGGACAAGCAACTTGACAACATATTGACCGAGGCAAGCAAAGAGCTGACCGGATCTTGAATACGGGATAAGAAGATAATCAACGTCGCCATCAGATTCAACGCTTCCTGACGCGCAATCCGGTGCCAACCGCACGACAGACGAACATGCAGAGACGCAGCCGATTCCGCCGTAAGGCAAGGCCAGATACTCAGAACTCCTTATGATGCTAGGCATTTCTGAAGGTTGTATGATATTCGGATCTATCGCTCGAAACACCTGACCGCTGAATGCGCGATTGAACTCCACCAGCGCAATGTTGAAGCAAAAACGCTGTTTCTATGTCTATCTTCACCGTGTGCTAATCTTCCAGCTAACCGATACAACACGCCATATCATTTCATGTTCAAATTTGAGAGAGAAATCTGGCCGCGAGTTGCTTCTAGCTTGCGATGATTAGTTCCTTTTCGGCTTCTTTTACGATTTCTCTGAGCTTCGCTTGTACGTCTCTTGGTAGTGGTTCTGGGTGGTGTTCTCGGAGGAGTTCTTTGACCTTTGTGCGGGCGGTGTCTCTGATATCTTTC
>Ga0129298_10000209_pt1 | contig 21501 bp, 19 predicted proteins | sample I19B2metaG_FD_94707 | JGI IMG/M metagenome (GOLD analysis project Ga0129298, IMG submission 94707) | Lake sediment bacterial and archeal communities from Gulf of Boni, Indonesia to study Microbial Dark Matter (Phase II) - ​I19B2 metaG | ecosystem: Environmental > Aquatic > Freshwater > Lake >... | reverse complement strand
TCCAGTCCCATAGCCTGTCGAAGGGGCCCATCTCTGATACATCTATACTTTGTATGCCTGATATCGGAAGGAGGCCCATGTGAACGCCAAAAAGTATCATAAGGAGGAGGGCAAGCCAGAATGACAAGAATACGGTAATTCTTTAGAGAGACCACTAAGGAATGCTCAAATTTAAAACTGTTTAAACTATAATAATCCCTATCATGCTCTCTTATATAACAAAAAGACTTCTTTTAATGGCCCCTCTTCTCTTTGGTATTACCCTCATTACCTTCACGGTAATTCATCTGACACCCGGCAGCCCTGTTGAGGTCCAGACAGAGATGTCTCTTAAAGCATCTGCCCAGGCGAGGGAAAACCTCAAAAAGCTCTATGGGCTTGATAAGCCATTGCATATCCAATATTTTGACTGGCTGAAGAGATTTGTAAAATTAGATTTCGGTAAGTCCATGATTGATGGAAGAAAGGTAACAGATAAAATCTGGGAAACAATTCCTATTACTTTGATAATAGACCTTTTATCTCTAATAATCATTTTTATTATTGCCATCCCACTTGGTGTATACTCTGCCACCCGACAATATAGTCTATTTGATAAGCTTTCAACAGTAGGAGTTTTTATTGGATTCTCTATGCCTGATTTCTGGTTAGCTCTTTTATTATTGATACTATTTGGTGTTCATCTCGGCTGGTTACCAATCTCTGGAATCCAAAGCATAGATGTTTCTGAAATGAGTTCTATGCAGAGATTTTTTGACTGGATAAAACATCTCATATTACCAGTAGGAATTACAGCCTTTGGAGGATTAGCAAGTCTAAGCAGGTATAGTCGTTCGAGCATGCTTGAGGTTATACGACAAGACTATGTTAAAACAGCTTACGCCAAAGGATTAAAAGAGCACGAGGTTGTATTCAAGCATGCTCTTCGAAATGCCCTATTGCCAATAGTCACAATACTGGGGCTTTCTATCCCAGGGCTTATCGGAGGCAGTGTAATCTTTGAGATGATATTCTCTATCCCTGGTATGGGGCGTTTATTTTTCTCCTCTATAATTGCGAGAGATTATCCGACTATTATGGGCATATTAACCATGGTTGCCGTTCTTACCCTCATCGGAAATTTAATAGCAGACATTTCTTATGCGCTTGTTGATCCAAGGATAAGGGTTAAGAGATGAGACTCGCAGGAATTATTGCTAAACGATTTGCAAGAAATAAATTATCCTTGATTGGTGCATTTACTGTTCTGTTACTGCTTATTGTGGCATTGTTTGCACCGTTTATCTCGCCTTTCAGTCCAACAGCAATAGATGTGCACAACATACTTTCGCCTCCTACAAAGGACCACTTCTTTGGGACAGATGAAATTGGAAGAGATGTTTTTTCAAGGATGATATGGGGTAGCAGGATTTCACTACAAGTCGGTTTTGTTGCTGTAGGAATTGCAATATTTATAGGAATTATTGTAGGAGCCTTAGCAGGATATTATGGCGGTTGGGTAGATGCTATATTAATGAGATTCGTTGATATCATGTTAACGATCCCAACATTGTTTCTTATTCTAGCTGTTATAGCGGTTGTCGAGCCGAGTATATATGTGATTATGGTTGTAATAGGGATTACAAGCTGGATGGGCATTTCTCGGCTAGTAAGAGCTGAATTCTTGACATTAAAAGAAAGGGATTTTGTATTAAGTGCCAAATCCTTTGGTGCTAGTGATGGTAGAATAATTATCTGGCATGTTCTTCCCAATGCACTTGCACCAGTGTTTGTTACTGCAACTTTTAGGATTGCAGGTGCTATTTTATTAGAGTCGGGTCTCTCTTTTTTAGGTATGGGTGTCCAGCCCCCGGATCCTAGTTGGGGAAACATACTGACAGCGGGAAAAGAAAACATCGAAGTTGCATGGTGGCTCTCTCTCTATCCAGGTATCGCAATTCTTATCGCAGCGTTAAGCTATAATCTTGTCGGCGAGGGTTTGAGAGATGCTCTTGATCCGAGACTCTGGGAAGCAGAAAGGCGCTAACTAAAACTATCTTATTCAGGCAGGGTATAACATTTGAGCGGATTCTTTTGCCGATAGTCAGATAGAATTAATAAAAATCAAGAGGCAAAAGCCTCGGAGGTCGATACGACCGAGAATGAGCGAAAATGCTATGCCCTGGCTGATCTATAAAGCTCCATTACCTCATCTCTCGTGATAACTGCCTCAACCTGATAGCCTAAAGTTTCTATCGCCTCTTTACCGCCTTCTTGCCTATCAATCAGGGTGAATACCTTTACTATCTCGAGACCTCCTTCTAATGCCCTCTTAATTGCCTCGATGGTTGATTTGCCTGTTGTTATCACATCATCAACAATTACTACCCTGTCGCCTTTCTTAACATTTCCCTCAATCCATTGCATTGTGCCATGAGACTTAGGTGTCTTTCGGACTACGAATGCCTCTACAGGCTTCTCTTTCAGATGGGATGTATATGCTACTGCATAAGCTATCGGGTCAGCACCGAGGGTAAGTCCTCCAATACCCTTTATGCCCAGATCTTTTATCCGTTCAAAGAGAAGATTTCCTATGAGGTACATTCCTTCAGGATGAAGGGCCACGGTCTTGCAGTTGAAATAATAGTTGCTCATCTTCCCTGATACGAGCTTAAAAATAGGTTCTTCACTATATTTAAAGGCCTTCTCGAGGATGAGTTCTAATAATCGCTTTTTCAGAATAGATGACATGATACAAGCCTCCCTTTTGCCTCTCTTAATTGCGGTACAATTTTATCACAAGGATCAAACCTCTTGGGACACCTCGGATGAAAAGGGCAACCAGGAGGAATATCCATTGGACTCGGTACCTCACCCTGTATTATGCGTGATGCATAGTGCGTAATGCGTGTTGCATGATGCATATAGTCTGATGTGGGAATAACAGGGGCTGATGAGAGAAGCATCTCTGTATAAGGATGAAAAGGCTCCCTGAAGAGATCCTCTGTACTCGCATACTCCACAATCTTTCCAAGATACATAACCCCTATGTTATCACTAAAATAATGAACTACCTTAAGGTCGTGGCTTATAAAGAGAAAGGAGAGTTTATATTCTCTTTTTAATTCCTGGAGGAGATTCAATATCTGGGCCTGTATCGAGACATCAAGGGCTGAAAGGGGTTCGTCAGCAACGATTACCCTCGGAGAAACAGCAAGAGCCCTTGCTATACATACTCTCTGCCTCTGCCCTCCGCTTAATTCATGGGGATAACGATACAGTATATCAGTACCAAGATTCACTTTGTTAAGGAGATCAACCACCTTATCTTTTAACCTATTTCTCTCGACAACCCTGTGAATCTTGAGAGGTTCTGAGATTGTGTCCATTATTCTCTTCCTGGGATTCAGTGATGCAAAGGGGTCCTGAAATATGATCTGAACTGATTTCCGGAATGCCTTCATAGTGCCACCATTAAGCCCGAAGATATTCATCCCCTGGAAAAGGACCTCACCAGAAGTGGGTGGTATGAGCCCCAATACAAGCCTTGCAACCGTTGACTTACCACAACCGCTCTCACCAACAAGGGCGAGGATCTTATCCTCACCGAGAGAAAAGTTAACGCCATCTACAGCTTTGACAAGTAAAGGTTTCGTCATTAACCCCTTTTTAACAGAGAAATATTTCCTGAGAGCGTTAACCTTCAGGATTGCCACCTTATCTCCTCTGCCCTGATACATCTGACCAAATGAAGTGATGAGTTAGTAATACCCCCACTCTCCCCTTTAACCCCCCTGTATCCCCCCTTACTAAGGAGGGAATTAAAGGAGGGTGATTGTATTGGTCTTAACTCTGGTTCTCTTTCACTGCATTCAGGTATTGCAAACCTGCACCTGTCTGAAAACTTACACCCTGGTGGAAGTTTATATGGTTCTGGTACAAAGCCTGGGATGGGCATCAAGGGAATGCCTTTTTCTTTTGGGAGAGATTCCAGCAGTCCGATAGTATACGGGTGTCTCGGGTTATGAAACAACTCCTTCACATCCACAAGTTCCATCAATCTCCCGGCATACATGATGGCTACTCTCTGAGCATTCTCTGCAATAGTGCCGAGGTCATGGGTTATAAGAAGAACTGCCATCTTCATCTCTTCCCTGAGTCTCTGGAGGAGATCAAGTATTTGAGCCTGTATCGTGACATCGAGGGCTGTTGTAGGCTCATCTGCGATAAGCAAAAATGGTTTGCATGCTATTGCCATAGCTATCATGACCCTCTGCCTCATCCCCCCTGACATCTGGTGCGGATATTCCTTAATCCTTATCTCAGGAGACGGGATTTTAACAGCCTTAAAGAGTTCAATAGTACGAGCCATTGCCTCCTTTTTTGTAGCTCCCAAATGGGTTGTAAGAACCTCTGCAACCTGATAACCGACAGTAAGCACCGGATTAAGTGATGTCATCGGCTCCTGGAATACCATCGAAAGTTCTTTTCCTCTCAGCTTCCTCATTGATTCCTTGTCAAGGGTTAAGAGATTGCTACCTTTAAAGATAATTTCACCTACTGCAAAGGCGTTCTGCGGAAGAATTCCCATAATAGATAAAGCAGTCAAGGACTTTCCGCATCCGCTCTCTCCAACAAGACCAAAGACTTCGGCCTCCCTAATCTCGAAACTGAGACCGCAGACAACCTTTATTGAGCCTGTCGGTGACTTAAAAGAAATATTGAGATCCCTTATATCAAGGAGGGACACTCTTTAAAACCTCCGCATAGAAAGCCTTTCCTGAGAATATCTGCCTATCTCGTTGTCTGGAGCTATCTTCACCTGAAGAGAGTATTCCCTGTAAGAAGACCTGAGGTCATTTACATTTTCATAACATATTCCGAGATACCCATGAACTTCCGGGTGTTTAGGTATGGCCTCAGCAACAATGGTCAGGTGTTTGACCGCATCCCTGAATCTTTTCTCTCCCATATAACTCCTTCCAAGAATAAAATGGGAGCCGTAATGTCCTGGAAAAAGCTCAAGACTCACACTCATATAATGTATGGCCTTTCCAAAGTCCTCCCTGAGAAAATAAACCATTCCAAGCCCATACAGAGAAGGTTGATATTCATTGTCGATAGCAAGTGCTCTGTTAAACATCTCTTCTGCTTCTGAATATTTTTTCTCTTTAACTTTTATATTTCCCCCTAGATTGAAAAAGGGAGCCTGCCTGTTGTGCAGTTCCATAGCCCTGTTGAGTTTCTCTTTCGCCTCATCAATCTTATTCTTTTTGAATGCCCTTACTGCTTCATCATAAAAGATATAAGCCTTGTTTACCTCCCTTATTCCTTCAAGCCTCAATTTGAATGTCTCCGTCCCTTTTCCATCACCAACAATAATATAAGGCGGAAGCTCCCTGATCATCTCCTCAATCTCTTCCTTTCTTACCTCAGACCTCGGATGGGTTGAGAGTATCTCATCGAGGAACGTTTCTTCCTGCCTTTCCTTTCCCAATCTTTTCATAAACTCATTGATAGCAATATCAAGCTGTCTGTGGGCATTCAACGCCTCTCTCGGATCATATCCGAGTCTTGCCATATACTTCACACCGAGTCTGTCTGCCTGAAGTTCCTGGTTTCTGTCATACTTAAGGAGAAGGAGGCTGCTCCCTAAGGCACCGAGAGATAAGAGGGCATCGCTGCTCTTCTGCCCCTGAAGGAAGATCGATCCAGTAAGGATTCCTGCACTCTGAACCTGGCTGAGAGAAAGCCTCTTTGCCGTATGCCGTGCCATGACATGCCCTGCCTCATGCCCCAAAACAGAAACAAACTGGGCCTCATTCTGGAGTTCTATGAGGAGTCCTCTCGTGATAGCAATATAACCAGGTATGGCAAAGGCATTTGGAAGAGAGGTATTCTGTACTGCAAACTTCAGGGGAATATTAGGCCTTTCTGAAACATCCCATACCCTTTTAACAAGATTGTTGAGATAACTTTCGAGTTCGGCATCCCTGTATTTACCGCCATATGCCCAGTTCAGGTTGGGAGCTTCTTCCCTGCCAAGGGCAAACTCCTGCTCTTCACTCACGAGCATGAATTCCTTTTCACCTGTAACAGGATTAATTGCACAGGAGAATGACAAAAAGACAATAAGAACTATCGATATTTTCAGAATATGGAGCCAGTATTGAGCACCAACTTTAGTTTGGTGCATTTCTGCTCTTTGTTCTCTGCTTTTTACTCTTTGCTTCCTTGCTATCCGTAACTTGTTGTTCACACTTTCTCACCTCATTTGAGTACCGTCTTCAATTTAAACCCGTAGTCCGCATATTCATCTGCCTTCTTTATCAAAAGCCATTCCTTATCTCTACCCGACATCTTCGCAAGGGCGAAAGCTCCCTTGAGTTTTTTACCATAAAATATGATGGTAAACCTCTCCCTTTCAAGATTCCCCTCTTTTATCTCAAACATTCCTTTATCCCATATCACCACTGTTCCTGCACCGTACATGCCCTTGGGTATTACCCCTTCAAAGTTTCCATACTCAAGAGGATGGTCTTCAACCATAATGGCGAGACGTTTGTCTTTTGGGTTCATGGATGGTCCTTTTGGAATAGCCCATGATTTCAATACCCCCTCCATCTCGAGTCGAAGATCAAAATGGAGCCTCTTTGCATGGTGCTCATGGATAACAAAGAAGAGCTTTGATTTCATCTCTTTCCCAGCAGATTTTTCCAGATCTTTACACCCGCTTATGCTTCTAGTTCGGTAAGGACCGAAAATAGCTCTCGTATGGCATCCCTACCAGGAACTTCCTTTTTAACCCTAATAGTTGAAAATAGTATACCTCAAAATTCATCTTCTATTTCTAAACCCTTTTTATCAGGGAGGTTGCCTAAAGACTTGCAGTGCTAATCTGGCCTTTTAATGTAGCAATATAAAGCTTAATTTTTCAGTAAGGAATAGTTATAATAGCAATCATGATTTTTAGGTCCTTATTAAGGAGGATTTTCTAAATGGACCCTCAGCTCCTTGAAAAGAAATTTTTGATCCTCCAAGAAATTTCCCATCTCATTACAGCAACAACCGATATCAATGCCTTAGCAAATTTTTTACTCGATCGTGCAATAGATTACACCAATGCTGAAAAGGGCTCTCTGATGTTAATCAATGAAAGGGGTGAATTATATATTCTTGCTGCCAGGGGTTTCGACATGCAATTCATTGAGACTTACAGGATCAAGCTAGGTGAGGGAATCGCGGGTATAGTTGCCCAAAATCGCACCCCATTTCTTGTTGAGGATATCGACGGTGACGAACGGTTTAAACAGAAAAAGAGAGATCGTTATAAGACGAAGTCCTTTATTTCATGCCCTCTTATAAGCAGAGATAGGACACTTGGTGTAATCAATATTAATGACAAGAAAGATGGCACACCTTTTAGAGAGGATGAGTTTAACCTTTTAAAAGTCATCGCAGATCAGGCTGCTATCGCCCTCGAAAATGCCTTTCTCATGAATCAATTACGGGAAAAGGCTGCTGAGCTAGAGGAAATAAACAGAAAACTCATAGAAACCGATGTGGATAAGACCGAATTCATCACTCAGATTTCCCACGAACTTCGTTCTCCCCTCAATTCAATCAAAGGAGCCATCTATTACCTGCAACAGTCAGAGAAGCTTAAAAGAAATAAACAAAAAGAGTTCTATGATATTATCTTAACAGAGACGACAGGTCTCACTTCCATCGTTAATAATCTTCTTGATTTTCTCAGACTTGAAAATGAAGCGATAGTCATTAAAAAATCTTTGATCAATCTCGAAAGCATCCTCAAGGAGGTAGCAAAATCAAAAGGACTAAATTCCATACTCACAAAAAAGAACCTGCTGCTTAAAATAAATATCCAAAAAGGTACATTTAACATTGTGGGCGATAAGATAAGGGTTTCACAATTATTTATTAATCTTATAGAAGGATTATCATACTACCTTGATAGTGGCGATGCCATAGAGATTAACGTTACAGAAGATGATGTTATAAAGGTAGACTTAACTGCTTCCAAAAAGATCCCAGAGGGAGTTTTGTCATTTTTCTTTGATTCAAAATACATCTTTCATGTGGAGCAGTCCGATGAAAAAATAAAACTCTACCTTGCAAAGAAGGTTGCCGAGACTCACGGCTGGGGCTTTGATGCAAAAAATGTGAATAATAACTTTCTTGTTTCTCTCATCATTCCAAAAAGCGCAAAAGAGAGGTTAGAAGCAGCCGTCGGCATAACGATGGACATATTTGTAGAGTTTATATCTGAATTAATGGATCTTAATACATGCTCCTTAATGCTCAGTAATGAGCTTACTGGTGAGCTCACCATAAAAAGTGCAAGGGGACTGAGTGATGACATAGTAAGACGGACAAGGATTAAGGTTGGCGACCAAATAGCAGGCTATGTAGCAGTTGATGGTAGCCCTCTTTTAATAGAGGACATAGAAACTGCCCCTCCCTTTAAAAGGAGAAGCATCTCTCAATATAATACAAAATCTCTCCTTTCTCTACCTTTGAAGATACAAGACAAGGTGGTAGGGGTTTTAAACCTGAACAACAAAAAAAATGCAGACCCTTTCACGAAGAGAGACCTTTATATAGCCTTAGTTTTTGGCGAAAGAATCTCATATTTTCTTGAAAAACTCTACTCGGGGAACTACAAGGAGGAGGACATAAACCAGATCCTTACCTCATTTGACAATCTCTTGGATGCTGTAAAAAGTTATCACAAGAAGAAAAGCATCTTTCCTGAATTGGTATTAAGGATCATGGATAAACTCGGGACAGAAGAAGAGGAGAAGAAGAATGCTCTTTATGCCTCGATGATATACGACCTCGGTCTTGTGCTTATCCATGAAAGCATCTTGCAGAAAAAGGCACTCCTCCCATCTGAACTTCAAGCTCTCAAGACTCATCCTTATAACACAATCGGATTGCTCAGAACCTTTGAATTTTCAGAGGATCTCAAGAAGGCAATCCTACACCATCATGAAAGATATGATGGTAAAGGGTATCCAGAAGGATTAAAGGGGACAGAAATCCCTCTCACCTCAAGGGTCCTCTCTGTAGTGGATTCCTATTGTGCAATGATTACAGAGAAACCATATAGAAAGGCTATTACAAAGGATGAGGCATTATTGGAGATTAAAGCAGGTTCAGGCTCAATCTATGATCCGGAAGTTGTCCAGGCATTTGCGAAAGTATTTCAGGAAGCCTTGGCGTGAAGACAATTGTGCCACGCTTTGCTTTCAATAATGATTGCGAGGGATTATAATAACTCTATATCTTGTGCTCTGAGGTTAAGGTAAAACAGGATTCTGAAAGAATGGCAAAATACGAGATTGAATCAATAAGAACGATACCGCTTTTTGCTTCGTTAACAGATGAAGAATTACACTATGTCGGCAATAAGTTAGTCGTTAAGCGGTTTCAGAAAAACGAAATCATTCTCCAGGAAGAAGACACAAGTGAGTATATGTATATTATCCTGAACGGAAAGGTGAAAGTCATCCAGGCAACAGAAGATGGGAAAGAGATACTTCTTGCCATCCACCAGTCAGGTGATTTTTTCGGAGAAATGTCCTTGATTGATGGCAAAACATCTCCTGCTACAGTCATGGCAACAGAAAATTCTACTGCAGCGATTATTTCCAAAAAGGATTTTTATTCATTAATAGAAACTCAGAGAAAGGTACTCGACAATTTATTGTTGATATTGTGTTCTCGACACCGCGAGTCCTGGGAAAAGATTCAGATGCTCAATTACAAAAATGCCTCACACAGGCTTAAAATATTATTCCTTATGCTCTCTGACAAGTACGGCGAAAAGACTCCAGAGGGGATAACAATAAATATGAAACTCACCCACCAAGAGATAGCAGAAATGACAGGAATGACGCGTGAGACGGTAACGAGGGTTATTGACAGATGGCAGAGAGAAGGAGGAATAAATGTCCTTAAGAATAAATTTATACACCTGAGTGCTAACTTTCTCACAGAGGGGTTTAAACCTCTCTATTGATTTTATGAAAGAGTAAGTATTGAACATGGCCATTTTGATTGACAGCTTATAGTTATTTTATATATGTGACTTAAAGCTGGCCCTCGTGTAAATACCGTCATTAAAATAATTTTTGAGATGTACGTTTTGAAAATGAAATTTACCATATTTTCCAAATTGGTTACTGGTTATCTTGCGATATTCATTTTGGTAATCATCGTGAGCATTTTTGTTGCTGTGCAGTTTCAGAAATTAGAAGATTCAACTGATTCAATCCTCAATATCGATAATCGCATGTTAAATTGCAATAAAAAGCTCACAGACGCTTTACTAACGCAGGTACAATATGAGAAGAAATTCCTCATTATAAAGGACAATGACTTTTATGATCGTTTTGTTGCGGCTGAGAATGATTTTGACCAGTATTTTAGAGAACTGATATCCATTTCAGACTCCCCTCAGGCCAAGAGTTTGCTGGATAAGGTAGAGCAGTCTCATCAGTACTACCAAAATCTATTTTATAAGGAGGTGGAATCTTTAAGGGCCAATCAACGCTACCCCAAAGACTTTTATACACAGGAAAAAGAAAAAGCGATAAATGAAATAATTGAGGACATGAAAGAATTAAGGACTCGTAGTGAGAATAATACCTATGAGAAAATTAAAAAGCTGGGGGAGGCTGGTGCCAATGCACGCTACGTAGCTATAGTGATGACCGTATTGTGTCTCATTTTCGGAATCACGATTTCAGTCTTTATTACAAGGAGCATTACAAAACCTATTGCTGTTATGAGAAAAAAGACCAGAGAGATAGCTAAAGGTAATTATGAGAGTAACTTAAATCTTTCCTCTCCTCCTGAAATAGGCGAGTTGGCGCAGGATTTTAACTTCATGTGTAATAAGCTGAAAGAAATGGACAGGATGAAGTCTGATTTTTTCTCATTCATGTCACATGAACTTCGCACCCCTCTCACTTCTATTAAAGAAGGGACAACCCTCCTTCTTGAGGGTGTAGGGGGAGAGACCAACGATAAACAAAAAAGGCTTCTGCGCATCATAGCAGAAGAAAGCAATCGGTTAATTGATCTGGTAAATTCTATTTTAGACCTTTCGAAGATGGAAGCAGGTATGATGACCTATAACTTTGTTCTGGCAGATATTACTCCTTTAATAAATAAGGCTGCCGTTGAGATAGAACCTCTTGCAAGGGCAAAGAATATTAAAACTGAATTAGATATCATGAGCAAAGGGCTGCCGGTGACGAATATGGATACCGAAAAGATACTTCAGGTCTTGAGGAATCTCATAGGGAATGCAGTGAAATTTACGTCTGAAGGCGGCCAGGTTAAGATTTCCGCACGATATGTCAACGGGAGCCTGGAGGTTTCTGTTGCAGACAGAGGACTTGGCATACCAAGAGAAGATTTAACCACAATCTTTGATAAGTTTAAAAGCTCCAATAGTCACAAGGGAACCGGGCTGGGTCTGGCTATTGTTAAAAAAATCATAACAGCCCACGGAGGCAAGGTATGGGCAGAAAGCGTGCCTGGTCAGGGAAATATATTTACCTTTACGTTGCCAGCTTAACGTCTCTTTTTCTCTTTGTATTGAGCTGTGCACACTTAACCGATAATGAACATCTTCTTCGCAGCCAGAGGCTCCTCGCCAAAGGGAATTTTGAAGGCGCTCTTGAAGAAAACCAGAAGGTTTTATCCAAGTATGCTAACAGATCACCAGGGGATGAGGCCCTCTTTAATATGGGACTTATTTATGCCCATTATGGAAATCCAAAAAAAGATTATAAAAAAGCCTTTAATTCATTTTGGAAACTCATAAATGACTTCCCCCAAAGTCCCCGGTTTGAGGAGGCAAAGATCTGGACAGGAATTCTCAATGTTATCGAAGAGTCAAAAATAAAAATAGAGGGACAGAGATCAGTTCATGAGTATCTTCTTCGCAGCCAGAGGCTCCTCGCTAAAGGGGATTTTGAAGGCGCTCTTGAAGAAAACCAGAAGGTTTTATCCAAGTATGCGAACACTCCTCCAGGAGACGAGGCCCTTTTTAATATGGGGTATATCTATGCCCATTATGGAAATCCAAAAAAAGACTATAGAAAGTCTATCTCTTTCTTTCAAAAAATAGTAGAGGGATGCCCCAAAAGCCCCCTGATTGAGCAGGCAAAAATCTGGGTAGAAGTGCTGCAGGTAATTGAAAAGTCGAAACAAGTGGATATAGAAATTGAAGAAATGAAGAAAGAACTCTCTAAATAGGAGGGAAAATGCCTTCACCGAAAATCCTGGTAGTGGATGATGATAAAAATCTCCTTGAATTACTGAAGATGAGGCTTGAATCGGAAAATTATGAGGCAGTAGCTGTGTGGAGAGAAGAAGATGCGGTAAAGGAAATGAAAAATCAGGTTTTTGATCTTTCAATCATTGATTTACAACTGCTCAATATAGATGGCATATCGCTGATGGAAAAGTTGCATCTCATGAATCCTGAAATGCCTGTTATCATCCTTACTGCCTATGGAAGTATTGAGAGTGCAGTCGAAGCCATGAAAAGAGGGGCCTACAATTATCTTACAAAACCATTTGATCCAAGAGAACTTCTCTTCCAAATTGAAAGCGCTATCGAGAAACGGAAACTTACTTATGAGATAAAAAGACTTAAAGGACTTTTAGAAGAGCGATATGATTTTAGAAATATTGTGTCAAAGAATAAAAAAATACAGAACATATTGGGACAAGTGTCTCATGTCGCCAAAACCGACTCAACTATTTTTATCTATGGAGAAAGTGGCACCGGCAAAGAGCTTATTGCTAAGGCAATTCATCTCGCTAGTAGAAGGAAAGATAAACCCTTTGTTGGTATAAACTGTGCGGCTATTCCTGAAACGCTGCTTGAAAATGAACTGTTCGGACATGAAAAAGGGGCATTTACCGGTGCAGTCCGAGATTCGAAGGGTCTTTTTACTCAGGCTCATGAAGGCACCATCTTTTTAGATGAAATCAGTGATATGCCTCTTTCGGTTCAGGCAAAACTTTTAAGAGTACTCCAGGAGAAACAATTCTATCCCATCGGTAGTGAAAAGCCCGTGGAAGTTGATGTAAGGGTAATTGTGGCTACAAATAAGGATCTGGAAACAGAGATGAAGGAAGGCCGTTTCAGAGAAGACCTCTTTTACAGGATTCACGTAATACCAATCCATCTGCCTCCTTTAAGGGAACGGAAGGAAGATATCCCTCTCTTAGTCGAACATTTCCTAAAAATGTTCGGTCATGAGATGAAAAAAGAAGTAAAAGGCATAGCACCCACAGCAATGCAAAAACTTATGCTCTACGACTGGCCAGGTAATGTGAGAGAATTAAAAAATATAATCGAGTATGCTGTGGCAATGACCCGTCAGGAGGTAATTTCCGAAGATCTTGTTCTTCATTCAGAAAGTATTCCACAAGAATCATTAATGTCCCTCAAGGAGGCAAGAGATACCTTTGAAAAAGGATATGTTATTCGCCTGTTAGAACTTTCCAGGGGCAACGTCAGCAAAGCAGCTACATTAGCTGGTAAATACAGAGCAGATTTTTATAATCTCCTAAAAAAATATAATATCAAGCCCGAAAATTTTAAATAGATTTAATAGATATATTTAAAATGTGTTTATTTTTCCATAGGGCATGTATGAAAAATCATACATGCCCTATCACCGCCAATGCTTAATATGCCAATATTAATGTATAGAATTCCATACAATTTTTAACCTCTTTAACAATCCATTTTCTTAATTTCCCTTTAATATCAGCTATTTATCTAAATTTGATCTTCTGGTATTTAATTTGCTACTATGTCTCGGTGTTATTTTCAATATGGGAGGGTAGTTTCATTTTTATTGTTATTACTATAATTATTGCTATTGCATCAGCTTTTATCATATCTGATTTTTTAAAAATAAATTTTGGGAGTCAGACCTGACAAAACGAATTATTCCTTTTCTATATATTTTATTTTTCATCCTCATCTCTTTGAATACCTCTATTGCTCTTGCTTATTCTATCACCCTCTCATGGAGCGCCCCGACCAAAAATGCTGATGGAACACCTCTCACTGACCTTGCTGGTTACATAGTCTACTATGGCACCCAGTCACATAACTATGGCTATAAAATTAAGGTAGGTAATGTAACAACATATACGGACACCAACCTTGTAAATGGCGTTACTTACTATTTCGCAGTTACTGCATATGATAAATTGGGAAACGAAAGTAAACTTTCCAATGAGGTCAGTATCGTAAAGTATACTCTTACAGTTAACAAAGGGGGGACGGGTACAGGGACTGTAACCTCTTCCCCTGCAGGAATAAATTGTGGCTCTGATTGCTCGGAGGCATACAAAGCCGGCAATGTTGTTACACTCACAGCTACACCTAATGCAGGTTCAACATTTACAGGATGGGATGGAGGTAGTTGTTCAGGCGCAGGGACATGTTCATTTACAATAAATACAACGAAAACTGTGACAGCCAACTTTGCTGCTGTATCAACCCCAACGAAAATAATCTTAGACAACCGTGACTCAATAACATTAAAAACAGGAACCTGGGAAGTCTCATCAGGACCGGATCCTTATGGACCTGACTCAGTATACAGTCGTGACGGGGCAACCTTCACATGGTATTTTACTCCGAGTAAATCCGGTTTTTACAGAGTTTCACTGTGGTGGACTATATACTCAAGCAGGAGCACGAATGTACCGGTTGATATTGAACACGCAGACGGGAAAAAGAGAGTTTACGTCAACCAACAGAAAAACGGAGGACTGTGGAACTTCATTGGAAAGTATCGTTTTAACAAGGGTTCAACTTACGCTGTAACAATAAAAGCACAACCATATCCAACCAGCACATGTGCCGATGCAATAAAATTTAAATTAGTCCTGTAAAACGATTCCTTACAACTTTTTTATCTTCTCCTCGTTAATAGTTTTTTGGTTCCTCGCGTAATTGAGTGGGTTGCTACCTATAACAAACAGTGTCATTCCCCGACTTGATCGGGGAATCCAGATATTAACTCCTCATATAAATCTTTCCAAGTCGGATTATACTTTTCAATAAATCTAATTTCCATTTGCGATTATATTTTTTTCAATCTTTTCTCTTTTAAAGGCATACTCTACATCTCGAAACTGTTCATAATAGACAAGTTTGTCAATGCCATATTTAGCAGTGAATCCTTCTGCTAATTTCTTTTTATGCTGCTATACACGCTTTAGCAAATCAGAGGTCACTCCAACATACAGATTACCATTTTGCCTGCTCGCCAATATGTAGACATAGAATCTCTTTTCCATAAGGACATGGACTCCCCGGTCAAGCATGCCCTCGACTACGATCGGGGCCGGAGAATGACTGAGAACAGAGCAATTATATCGGTTCTTTTGAATGCTCTTCAAGCTGTCGAATTGCCTTATTGAATAGTCCCTTATGACATCCCCCCATAACTTGCCTACACGATTCCAGAAGAACTTATCTTTTGTGACACCAATCACAGTGTGATTCTCCTCACTGCCTCATAATTAACTTTTCTTTTAAATTTAATCTGAATTCAAAAGTAATATAGCCCGAGCGGAAACGTTGAACTTGTTTCCGCTCGCACCTCTGCTCAGAGCAAACCAGGGGAAACCCTGGGGCGCAGAGCAACGGGACTAACGGACTGCGATGTCCAATGTCCGCCGAGCCGCCAGAGGGCAAATCCTCTGACGGCTTTTTTATTTGCGGAAAGAGGGGGCACGGAGGTAAGTAAAACAGAATAAAAAAATTCTGGCTATAGACCACCCAAGCCATCCAGTTATTTCACTGAAAAATTAAAAAGCAGGAGGGCGAGAATGAAAAAGCGTAATATTCTTTGTCTTTATATTTTATTCATTATAATTGTTTCTTTAAATGCTTCCGTTGCCTTTTCAGGTTTTGCCATACTCTCCTGGGATGCTCCTACCACCAATGCTGACGGGACTCCTCTTACTGACCTTGCTGGATATAGAATTCACTATGGCACTTCCTCGGGTAATTATTCCCAGAACATCAATGTAGGTAACGTATCGACCTATACGCTTGACAATCTGCCTGAGGGGTTTTCCTATTATTTTGCAACTACTGCATATGACGCTACGGGAAACGAAAGTGCGCCTTCTAATGAGGTCAGCAAAACAATACAAGCTTCTCAGCAATACACCCTTACTATAAACAAAGGGGGCACAGGTACAGGGACAGTAACATCGTCTCCGGCAGGAGTAAATTGTGGTTCTGATTGCTCAGAAACACACGACGCCGGCACAGTAGTAACCCTTACAGCTTCACCGAATACGAACTCGATATTTGCTGGATGGTCTGGTGCGTGTTCAGGCACCGGTGCATGCACTGTGACAATGAATGCTACAAAGACAGTCACAGCGACTTTTAATCTCAAAACATATACGATAACAGCTTCAGCAGGAACGGGTGGAAATATTTCACCATCTGGCTCTGTCTCAGTAAATTACGGAGCAAGCCAAACATTTACCATAACGGTTAACAATGCCTATCACATATCAGATGTGATGGTTGACGGAAGCTCTGTAGGAGCAATAACCTCATATACATTTTCGAATGTAATAACTAATCATACGATAGAGGCAACTTTTACACCTGATGCCTCCCCTCAAGAAACTATCATAGACAATGGTGACTCTGATACTTCCTCCACAGGAACCTGGGACATATCTGGGGGCACTGATCCTTATGGCACGGATTCTCTCTGGAGCCGTGATGGAGCAACATATACCTGGACATTTACCTCCCCACAATCTGGTCTTTACAGGATATACATGTGGTGGACATATTGGCAGTCGCGAAGCACAAATATACCCGTTGATATTGAATACTCTGGTGGAACAAAGAGGGTATATATCAACCAACAACATAATGGCGGGAAATGGAATATGATTGGTAGATATCCCTTTGAATCTGGGGCAAGTTACAAGGTAACCATTACAGCGCAAGCTGGACCTTCGAGTACCTGCGCTGATGCGGTAAAGTTTGTCCATGTTACTGGTGGAAACATTCCAAAGACAGGGCAGACAGAAAGCCATGCTCAAGGGGACGACGGTTACATTCAGGCAGGTAGTGAGTGGCCTAATCCGAGGTTTACAGACAATGGTAACGGCACACTGACGGATAATCTTACAGGATTTATGTGGCTTAAGGATGGCAGGTGTATAAAGAAGAAGAAATGGAAAGATTCACTGAATGCAGTTGCAGACTTTAATAGTAATCCAGCAAACTACAATTGTCTGGAGTATACTGCCAATTATTCTGACTGGCGTCTTCCCAATGTTAATGAGCTGGAAAGCCTTACCCATTATGGGGCTTCAGACTCAGCAGCATGGCTTAATTCTGAGGGCTTTATTGACGTGAATGCCTCCTACTACTGGTCCTCTACAATCTATCAAGTTAATCCTTCGTATTCATGGTCTGTTAAGATGATAAGTGGCAAAAAGCAACCTGAACAAAAGTCACACAAATACCGTGTATTACCTGTACGTACTGAGACCTCTGGTAATCCTTACGAGGTACCGAAGACGGGCCAAACAGCAAGCTATGCCCAAGGGGACGACGGTTACATTCAGGCAGGTAGTGAGTGGCCTAATCCGAGGTTTACAGACAATGGTGACGGCACACAAACGGATAATCTCACAGGGCTTATGTGGCTTAAGGATGGCGGGTGTATAAAGAAGAAGAAGTGGAAGGATTCACTGAATGCAATTGCAGACTTTAATAGTAATCCAGCAAACTATAGTTGTCTGGAGTATACAGCGAATTATTCTGACTGGCGTCTTCCCAATGTTAATGAGCTGGAAAGCCTTACCCATTATGGGGCTTCAGACTCAGCAGCATGGCTTAATTCTGAGGGCTTCGCAGGTGTAAATGACTTTTACTACTGGTCCGCTACAACACACCAAGTGAATCCTTCCTTTGCATGGTTAGTAAAGATGTCTAACGGGAAGAAGGTAGCAAACATAAGGTCAAACAAATACTATATCTTACCAGTGCGTGCTGGAAATCTTGGAGGAAATCAATAATATAATCCCTATGCCTTAACTATGTTATCTTTGTTCTTGATCCCTTTCGTGGCATTACGCGTGTCCACTATTAGTTGAGCATTTTTTGCCACGAATTCATAATCATAGCAGGAATGTTCAGTGGCAATCACAACACAGTCATATTCCTTCAAGTTTTCCTCGGTAACAGGAACTGAAACCATCTTCAGGTCATACATTCGCATCTTGTGAGTTTTCGCAATATAGGGATCATTGTAATCAACACGGGCTCCTTTCTGTTTGAGTAACTCTATCAGCTTTAATGATGGCGATTCTCTTACATCATCTACATCCTTTTTATAGGCAAGCCCTAAGACAAGGATCTTAGATGATTTGATGTTCTTGTTTCTTTCATTCAAGGCCTCGATAACTTTTTCTACCACATAATAAGGCATAGAAGTGTTAATTTCTCCTGCCAGTTCTATGAACTTCGTATGGAAGTCGTACTCTCTGGCTTTCCAGGTAAGGTAGAAAGGGTCTATGGGAATACAGTGACCACCAAGGCCTGGCCCTGGATAGAATGCCTGGAAACCAAAAGGTTTTGTCTTTGCTGCCTCTATAACCTCCCATATGTCTATCCCCATCCTCTGGAAGAGAATCTTTAACTCATTAACAAGGGCAATATTTACAGCCCTGTATATATTCTCAAGAAGTTTCGCTGTTTCTGCAACCTTTGTTGAGGATACAGGCACGGTTTTTTCTATAATGGCACCGAAGAGAGCATCGGCAACCATTAGGCACTTCTGGGAATACCCTCCAACTACCTTGGGGATCATCTTTGTAGAGAAATATTTATTATTGGGGTCCTCTCTCTCGGGCGAGTAAGCAAGGTAGAAATCCTGACCTGCTTTCATGCCTGTTGCCTCGAGAATTGACCTCATATCTTCATCAGTGGTTCCAGGGTATGTTGTTGAGACAAGCACGATAAGTTTACCTTTCTTAAGATGTTTTGCAATAGTCTCAGTAGTGTTTAAAACATAAGAGAGATCAGGCTCCATGTGTCTGGTAAGCGGGGTTGGGACACATACAATAATACAGTCCACATCTTTAAGGAGAGAAAAATCTGCTGTCGCCTTAAAGTTCCCATTTTTCTTCAATAACTTAACCTCTTCAGATGGAATATGTTTTATATATGATCTGCCCTCATTCAGTTTCTTAACCTTCTTTTCGTCCAGATCAAAACCGATTACCTCAAACTTTGCCTTTCCAAATTCTATAATCATAGGGAGTCCAACATAGCCAAGGCCAATAACACCAACTACTGCGCTACGATTTTTGATTTTCTTTAAAAGATCCATGGAACCTCCTGAAAACTCATCCTATAAGATTTATCCATACAGAACCACTTTTGTCGCCTTTATGTATATGCCATTTCCCAGTAATTGTCCCGAAAATGTCATTCTATCTCTTGTCCTCGCCTCGTCGAGGATCGTCCGGAATCCTCGATTCTATCATGCCGGCTTGACGTTCGACTGAGCTCACGTCGAAGTCCGGCATCTTCCTCATGACACCTCTTTCGCACCCGTTATTTCTTTCTTGTAGGTTACGGAGTACTGTTACTAAGACGGCTATAAGTAAAGCTACATTGATGTCATTCCCGCTAGTCGGGAATCTTTCTGAAAAAACCAGAAGGATTGCGGACAAGCCGCAATGACAGAAAGTGATAAGAATGTCGCCTTACTATAGGGAATAGCAAATTTCAAGATGGGTTTAGAAAATACCTTTTAATTCTACTTTTAAGTCCCTCAGATAAGGTGATTCAAGGGCGTCATCCTTACCGTAGGTTTTATGAAGCATGTAGGTATTATCCTTAAGGATATAAACCTCTATCAATTCTTCCCCTGGGATTACTATCCAGTATTCCTTTACACCGAATCTTGCATATAATTTTTTCTTTTGCACAAGATCCCTGTACGCAGTGTTCTCTGATATTATCTCTATAACAAGGTCTGGTGGCCCTTGGATATTCTTTTCACTGATAATATTCAGCCGCTCTTTTAAGACAAAGAGAATATCAGGTTGAACAACATTTTCGTTATCCAGATAAACATCAAACGGTGCATAAAAGACTTCCCCGAGATCATGTTCGTTTACAAAAGTCAATAGTGAGAATGCCAGATTTCTCGATATTCTTTGATGCTTTGTAACTGTTGAAGGTGTCATAAGCAATTCTCCTTCAATGAGTTCATATCTCTCATCCTCAGGGGTTTTAAGGTAATCTTCGTAGGTATACTTTTTCTTTTCTGTAACAGTCAGCGCCATAATAAACCTCTACATAATTTTATATTTTATTGAATGGATAATACAATCTCAAAAATACCTTCGATAGCATTTCCAACGGTGGTCTGTCATTCCCGCTTGTCGGGAATCTTTCTTTGAAGACGGATGCCGGTCTTCGACGTGAGCTCAGTCGAACGTCAAGCCGGCATGACAAAATACAACGAAAGATCTCAAATAACTTTTAAGATCTCTGAAGATTAATATCACAAATTACACTCTGAATTGCCCCGTATCTACCCACTCCTTCTTGAGAACAGACCAGAAGTCCTCTGCAAGACCCTGCATCACATACTCATAGGGTAGCCACCCATATCCTTCCTCACCCCACCCCTTTCCCATGAATTCCTGATGAGAAGTGCCCCGGTAGTCTCAATCTTCCCATATTTATTCTTGATTTTCATCTTATCGTCATAACCGACCGCGGCCACCGCATGACCACCCTCAATCCTCTCCCTGGAGGATGGAAAAGGGATTCTTCCGGTACTATCTGCCTGTTCAATGGAGTTATAGACCGTAAATCCAAACATTGCTGGATGGCTCGCAGCAAGATAAGTTTTCACCTTTTCCAGTATCTCTTCTGCCTTCATTCCCGGCGGGTCGTGTCTGAAGTATTTAACGGTCTGATAGTTCAAGGCATTAAGAGAGGATACTGATTACGAAGACTTCATTACATATACAAAAGAAGATGCTGAAGAAGCTGTGGAGATGCTGATATATTTATAAAGAAGGTATCAGAAATAATTAACCTGGATATCAAAAAATATTCATAACCTTTTTGGGAAGTCTATTTAATCCTTGAAAGGATAATGCCTGGATTAGAGTAAGGTTTTCAGCCTGCTAAATCCACCAAGATTCTTAGATGGATTAATCAAAGTATTTATTTCTCAACGCCACTGCAATATTGGTTATTGCTCTAAAGTGGAAAACACCATGTTTTACACCCAAACTATTTTCTCCCCAAATGTTTTAATGTCCAACGCCTTACAGGTACCTCCCAGGTAATATTACTATTGAATCCATAATTCCATAATGCAGATATACTAATACCAGAAAGATTGCTGACAAGATAATTATTTATGGGACAAT
>Ga0129298_10000208_pt1 | contig 21514 bp, 22 predicted proteins | sample I19B2metaG_FD_94707 | JGI IMG/M metagenome (GOLD analysis project Ga0129298, IMG submission 94707) | Lake sediment bacterial and archeal communities from Gulf of Boni, Indonesia to study Microbial Dark Matter (Phase II) - ​I19B2 metaG | ecosystem: Environmental > Aquatic > Freshwater > Lake >... | reverse complement strand
GGAGAGCGCATGAATGGCATTCATGAGGTCGTGGGTTCGATCCCCATCAGCTCCACCAAATAAATAAAAACCCCATTCCTCCTCAGAGATGGGGTTTTCGTTTGCCTTCCGATCACTTGCTTTTCAACCTTTCCCTTCCAGGTCCTTAGTTTTCCCTACCTCTTTCAATAGGTTTTGCAATTTGCGGAAGTTTCGCATGTCGATGGATTCAAACTGCAATCCGTATCGGTGTTCCCCCCAGCTTCTTCTTGCAGGCAAATCATACCAAACCACCCTTGCAATGGCTCGGATCGAGTCAAGTTTTAACCCCTTTGCATAGAAGATTTCAATTTTCAAGACACTCCCGATCTCCATTTTTTCAGGTAAGTAGACGAGTATCCCCAATTCACTCGCATTGGCGACAATTCCTCCATAATTTTCCATGGCGTCTATTCGAACATAATCGAGGGGGAGTTCAACATTGAATCTGGGATGTTCTCTCTTTTCAATGGCAACCACACCCTTCCGGGGGCGCAGACCCTTCTCTTCTCTCTTACTCCTTGTAGACCGCTTCACGGGACTCACAGAGACCTCCTTTTTCTAAAGGCATCGAGTTTAAATGTTGAGAAGGAAGCAAGGGAGCTTGAATTTGAGCATAGTCTATTAAACCTCTTTGAAATAGTCAATAAAATTTAACAAGAAGAGATTTCTGAAAAAGTCCAGAAATCTCTATTCGGGAGAGCGTGTCGTAGTTCTTCAGAGCTCTCAAGAAGTCATCTCAAAGGCTGTGAAGTCGTCCGAGGCTAGGAAGAGGTGTTGAATCCTCCATAAATTCATGCTAAGGAAAGCATTTAAGAACTGAAAAGGAGTGGTGGGCAGGATGGGAGAAGAGGGTCCTCTTCCAAAAAGACCACTGGGAAAGACTGGGGTGGAGATCTCGATCCTTGGACTTGGAGGGGAAGGGATACTGAGATCCTTCGATCGAGAAGAGGCTGCCGTTTCTTTGATCCATCGGGCCATCGACTTAGGGATCACCTATTTCGAATCGGCTCGAGCCTATGGTGCGAGCGAATCCTACTACGGAATAGCCCTTGAAGAGAGAAGAAAAGAGATATTCTTGACCAGCAAATCCCATGAACGGACAGCTGCTGGTACGTTAAAGCATCTCGAGACAACACTCAAAAACATGAAAACCCATTTTCTCGATTTATGGATGGTCCACGATGTCAGAACCATGCAAGATCTCGACCTGCTCTTCGAACCGAAAGGAGCGGTCAAAGCCTTTGAAGTAGCCCAGAGAAATAAACTGGTCAAATGGATCGGCATCTCTGGCCATCGAAGCCCTGCCGTTCTCTCGAGAGCACTCGATCTGTTCCCCTTTGATGCAGTGCTCATTCCCGTTAATCCAGCCGAGCATCACTATCGGCCTTTCCTCAAAGAGATCCTCCCAAAGGCGGAAGCAAAAGGGACAGGGATCCTCGGCATGAAGACCCTTTCCCGAGGGGTTTGTGCCAAGATCTTTGGAGCCGAATCGGTAGAGAATTTCCTCCGTTTCGCCTTGACCCAACCCATTTCAACAGTGGTGGTTGGCTGCCAAACGATGGAACAACTTGAGATGAACGCTCGCATCGCACGCTCTTTTCAGCCAATGACAATAAAGGAACAGGAGAATATGGTCGATAAGGTAAAGTACTATTCCCGGGAATTAACCTACTACAAGTTTTAGCTCTTATCCTGCCTCTTCTGACCCCAAAGCCATAAAAAGAAGTCCCTCGCATTTGCAATTTTCTTAGCTATTGTGTTATTCAAGAATTAGATTTCAGGAGAAAAATCGTGAGACCCGTCATACTGGAAATTGTCACCAAAGTACTCAGCACGTTTGATTACTGCCGCCATTACAGAATCCTCATTCGTCAGGCACGTCTTGACCAAAAATTCCATTGGAGAGAGATCGACGAATATCCTTCGGACTTAAGAGAAGAGCTTCTTAGACTATCCGAGTGGATCCGAGAATTGAGACGTCTCTATAGACATCGTCTCCTCATCAAACTCATCGATATCCATTCTCCTATGGGAATCTATAAATCCCTTCGCCATCGCATTCGAACCTATCCCACCTTTATTATCGAGGGGAGGGAGACCTATGCCGGGTGGGATAAGAACCGTCTCGAAGATCTCTTGGATAAGTTTATGAGGCTTCCTCCCAAGGCAGAGGTCTAAATGGATTCTGGTATAGGCCAAGTCCTGAACCGGACTCGTTCAGGGCAGGGTGCAAAGAATAGGGATTTCAAAGGCCAATGGGAAGAGGTGGCCGATTCGGTAAGTATGGAGAGTACAAGAGGTTCGAGCGGTTGGGCCAAAAGCGGCGAAGTACCGTCTCTTCGAAAATTCTGAAGAAAACCCTCGAAAGAAAGCCCTCCCGTAATAAAATACGCTAAGCGCTTAGCCCTGTACGGGGTTGGTCTAAAGATGTAAACACATGATATACCCTAACCTAATAAACTAAACACCTTTACTCCTTAAGCAACATCATAACGTCTGGAGCATCTCCTCAGCAAATTCTCTCAGATCGCGATCCCGAGCGGTCATCGCCAAAATGTCCACCTTCGCTTTGAAGCCCTGTTTTTCCACCGGCGTCCTGGCGTCATAAAGGTTCTTCATCGCGGCGAGGGCCTCCAAAACCTTCTCAGAATCTGAATAATCTAATAGGAGGGAGAGCGTGTTCCAGTCATCGGGTAAGCCATACTGATCCAAATAGACCTTGACCGCTGCCTCGAACTGATCGGTGCCGTGGTAACGATCAATGTCATCTCGAGCCTTTTGATGTTTTTTCGTTCCCTTCTTCCCCATGAAAAGCTTGTCAACCTCCTTATGATAATGTCTCTTCATCCATTCGGACCGACGCGACTTCTCTCGAACCTGAGGCGTCTCTCTGGCCGCATACGGCCGATCCTTCCTTCGATCGATCTCTCTCCAAGAAATCCTCTCTCTTTCATCCTCATCCTGATATCGAACCATTTCTCTCTCTTCAACCCGTCGGATGGGTCGAGACGGTATCAAATCCCTGCTTCTGTGGGGAAAGGCATATCCTCCCTTACCAAGATATTGAAGACGGCCACTCTCTTTCCATACTTGTGAAGAATCAGTTGATCATTCTGTGTGACGGAGAAAACTTTCCCGATGCCGTTATACAATTTGGAACCTGACAAATAGGGATACCAGCCACGGGAGTGATTCGCTTCGACGGAAACGATCTGGAACCGGTCACCTTGAGTTAAAAGGATCTCGCTCTTTCGCGGGATGACTCTTTCAACACCATTGATTTTTACTCTCAGGCCTGAAAACTCCTCATTTCTTTTTAACTCCTCTACAATCACCTTTGTAAAAATGGAAGGGAAGGCCTCGGCCCTGATACCAGCCTTCTCCAGCATCGCATTGACGGCCAATGATAAATAACCGACGCCCTCAGCGAGGGAACAGTTCTTGGTGGCTTCAATGCCAAATGCCATCTTATGCTTATAGGCCAAGGCATAGTAGGTCAGCGATCTCCTCTGCTCCTTACGGAATGACCTTTCGCTGAAGGTATTGGTATTGTTCACATGGAAATGGTATCTTTTATCAATCAACTTTGAATTGATCTTTTGGGCCACTTCCTTAGCAAAATTCTCAAGATATAACCTCTCCCCATCAGGGAGATTGAAGGTCGAGATATCGATGACGTTGCACTGTCCCCACCGGATAGGATTTCGGGTCTGATCGATCCAGATCGGTGAGTAAAACCCATAACCCCGGTGGAGGTTGAGGATGATATCCGCCTGATCCATGAGGGACTTGGCTAAACGAACGATCTTCTCGTCGGGATCGTTGTTTTCCATAGAGGGATAAAATTTTCGATTCATATCTCCCCCGCTCAGACCGGTCCGTTTTCCTGTTAAAATCGCATAGAGATTGAGCCGGGGGACGATGATCAGATTCCCTTTCAGCAATCTCAGGCCAACATACCGATCCGCTGTGAGGTATCCTCCCGATTCATCTCCATGAATGCCAGCAAAAATGAGCACCGTGGGTCCCATCTCTCTTCCCGAGAGACGGTAGACCTCCACCTCCTGATCCGAGCCCTTAAAGAAAGCATTCACCTCAGAAGAAGGCTTCGCCTCTCCTTTGGAAAGACAGTAGCCCTCAAAACTCCTTCCAAGGAGGAAGAGTCCGATCATCCCTGAAAAGAAAAGCCCACACACTCTCAAAGCGTAATCTCGCCGATGATCTCCCATTTCCCCTGTTTTTCTCTTAAGTAGAGAATCTTCCGACTGTGACTTCTAAAATTGTCCGAACGATAATCCTGATTCAACCTCACAACGGCAAGATGTCCGTCATCTTTTTGAGAAAGGAGGAAGGATTTGGGCTCAATCTGCAGGTGGATAAATTTCTTAGACTGATTGACCCGATATTTGTATTCTTTGAATTTCTGATAGTTCTTCCCGTCACTACTGACAAAATCTCGACTGTAATGACTGAGGTACTTCGCAGTATCGCGACTCTCCCAAGCGGTCTCCCATTCTTTCAGAAAATGGGAGAAGGTTTGGAAAAATTTCCGTTGTTCCTCGATCGGCTGATATTTCATCGCATCCACAATCACCAAGGGGGTCTCCCCAATCTTAATGAACCCCATGAGCTCCTTCAAAATCTCATCTTTTACCACGACACATCCTTCGGAGAAAGGCGGCCGTTCGAGACGATCGGAGTAACCATGAAGCCAGATGCCGCTCCCCTTCTTCCCCTCCTTTCGATCAAGAAAATTTGGGTAGTTGAGCGAAAATGCTCCGGCTCCATACTTTTCAGGCAAGCTCTTCCCCGTGATGAAGGAGATTAAAAAGTAGATGCCTTCTGGCGTCGCCAAATCTCCAGCTTCCCTCTTATCCACATCATTGGACCCCACGATGCAAGGATAACTCTTGACCAATGGAAAAGTATTTTCTTTGGATCGATAAAGGTGGAGGGTTTTGTTTTGCTTATCGCAAAGGAGGAAATGGTCCCTGTTCTTAACATGGACCAAAGGAAAAGGCACACTCCCCAGAGGCGTTTTGACCTCTTCCGTCTCCTTGGCTTCCTGAATGGCTCTTCTCTCTTCCGGGGGTGGAGATGGAAGGGGCTTCCTTTCCTTAAAGTAGAGGTTCAACATGAAAAGATTCGCGCTGAAAGAGAGGAGAAATAAGATGAGAAAGATTCTGTAAAACTTTCGGTAATCTTTTTTCACTCTATCCATCTCAACATGAGGGTTGAAAAGGAGCCGAGGGAATGCAATCCGTGCCTCCTTCTCCTCGGTGGAGGAGGTTATTTTCTATCTCAGGAACTACTTTATGTGTACTAAAACAGCCTCCTTTTGTCAAGGCATCATCTCGCCGAGGTCCGGCCATCCAAGACCATTCGCACGGGTCCTGGAAGAAAACTACTCGGGTTTAGATCTCAATTTCTCGAAGCGCTTCGCCTCCACTCCCTGGGGCGTGACCATCAGACCGACCACCTCTCCCGATCTTCCAAACCTTTGCAAGGTCTTCCCTTGAAAGATCAGGTCAAGCCCACCGGCATTTCCAACCAAGAGAAAAATCTGCTTCAGGGCCCGGTGGGAGGTCGTCTCCCCAGGTTTAAGGGTCATCTCCTTTTCCAACTCACCATCGACCTGAATCCGAACCCAGGTCTCCTCAACCGCTTTCAGTTGGAGTGAGAAAGGTTGTTCCTCATGGGTGGGCGGCTTTCCAGGCAATGGAGGGGGCGGCGGAGAGGAAAGGGTTTCCTCAATCTTCGGTTTCACAGAAACCGAATCCACGGGTGGTCCAGAGGGCCGAAGGAAGAGAAAATAGGAGACGACGAACCCAACCACAAGGACTCCCCCAATTATCCACAAATATCTTCGGTTCCGTTGAGTCTCCTCCTCAGATGGCGCTTCGGCTCGAGCGGCCGACTTCCCTTTCAAGCCGCCTTCGTAGCGGAGGAGAACATCGTTCGGGTCAAGGCCCATATATTTTGCATAAGCCAAAAGGAAACCTTTGACATAGGTGGGAGAAGGGAGAGTCACGTACTGATCCTCTTCAATGGCCTTGAGCAGATGCTCCTTCACCTTTATATTTTTCGAGACCTCTCTCAGCGAGATCTTTCTTGATTCCCGTTCCCTTCTTAGGTATCGTCCCAAAGATTCATTCTCGTCCACAGGGGTTCACCTCAATGGCGAGAGGCAAAGGGAGGAAGATAGCCCAACCGGTTCAATGCACGGGGGTCTCGGGTCCAATCCTTCTCCACATTCACCCATAATTCTAAAAAGACTCTTCTCCCCACAAAGGCCTCGATCTCTTTTCTGGCCGCCTCTCCAATCTTTTTTAACTTCTGTCCTCCTTTCCCGATCACGATCTTCTTCTGAGAATGCTTTTCGACATGGATCATCCCCTTGATGACAGCAAGATTCCTCTCAGGATGTTCTTTAAACTCTTCGATGGTGACAGCAGTGGCATAGGGAATCTCCTGATAGGATTGTTCGATCACCTTCTCACGGATGATTTCAGAGACCAGGAAACGTTCCGTCTGATCCGTAATCACATCTTCCGGGAAATAGGGTGGCGATTCAGGAAGGACTTTCAGAATTTCATTCAACAGGACATCCACCCCTTCTCCGGTTATCGCCGAAACCGGGATGATCTGATGGAAGGGTTGCAACCGATGATATTGATCCATCATCGGGAGGAGCATTTCCTTCTTCACCAAATCGATTTTATTCATAACAAGAAATCGGATACCGCTGCTCCCTTTGAGGGATTCGATCATCTCCCGATCCTTTTCCACGAGCGGGGTTGAAGCCTCGACCACGAAGAGGAGAACATCTGCGTCTTGACCTGAAGCAATGGCGGTCTGGACCATGCGCTGATTCAGTTCTGACTTTCCTTGATGGAGTCCTGGGTTGTCGAGGAAGATGAATTGGCCTCCCTCTACGTTCTTAATCCCGAGAATTCGGTTTCTTGTGGTCTGAGGTTTTTCACTGACGATGGCAATCTTATCGCCAAGGATAAAGTTGAACAGGGTCGACTTCCCAACATTTGGTCTCCCCAGGATAGAGATGAAGCCAGATTTGAATGCTTGCATCACACAAAGTTCGGAGTATTTTTTATCCGAACACCCTGCCTCCGCCGAAACGCTTCGTGCAGGCAGGCGAACTAATCACTCCGAACCATTGATCCTTATGAAGGTAGGATCCGACCGATGACCTCTTCGATATGTTCGACCAGGACAAGGTTCATCTCTCTCTTGACATAGTCCGGGACATCGTCGAGATTCTCTTCGTTCTTCTTCGGCAGGATCACCGTCTTCACTCCTGCCCTTCGGGCGGCCAGAATCTTCTCCTTAATTCCTCCTACGGGAAGCACTCTCCCGCTCAATGTCAACTCACCGGTCATCGCGATCTCGCGAGGAACGGGCATGCCTTTTAAAAGGGAGAGGACGGCTGTGGCAATGGTGATTCCCGCAGAGGGGCCATCCTTAGGGGTTGCTCCGGCCGGGATGTGGATATGAATATCCCATTCCTGATAGAAATTTTCAGGGACCTGCATCGAGAGGGCATTGGCCCGAATGTAAGAGAGGGCGGCCTGAGCAGATTCCTTCATTACCTCTCCAAGGGAACCTGTCAAGAGGAGTCCTTTATCCCCTTTCATCTTAGAAGCCTCGATGAAGATGATGTCCCCTCCGTTCTCTGTCCAAGCCAGTCCTGTGGCCACGCCGATGCGATCTCTCTCCTGGGCCACCTCCCGGAAGAATTTTCTTGGGCCCAAGAGCTCTTCGACCAATGCCTCATCAACAGCCTCTTTGGGGTGGTTTCCCATCGCAACCTCTTTGGCGATCTTACGACAGACGGTGGCGATCTCCCGTTCGAGGTTTCGAACCCCTGCTTCTCGCGTATATTCCCGAACGATCTTAGAGACAGCCTCTGGCGTGAATAAAAGGGGATGGTTCTTCAAACCATTCTCCTCTTTTTGGTGAGGGATCAAAAATTGAAAGGCGATCTTCTCCTTCTCCTCCTCTGTATATCCTGATAAATGGATCACCTCCATCCGATCGAGCAGGGCCGGAGGGATAGGTGATAAGGTGTTGGCGGTGGTGATGAACAGGACATGGGAGAGATCGAAGGAAACGTCTAAGTAATGATCTGTAAATGAAAAATTCTGCTCCGGATCGAGGGTCTCAAGGAGGGCTGCCGCGGGATCCCCTCGAAAATCCTGACCGATCTTGTCGACCTCATCGAGCATAAAAAAGGGATTCGAGGTCTCCGCCCTTCTGATCTCTTGGACAATCCGACCTGGGAGGGCTCCCACATAGGTCCGACGGTGTCCTCGAATCTCAGCCTCATCCCTGACCCCTCCCAAAGAGATGCGGATAAACTTTCTCTCCAGGGCCCGAGCGATGGAACGTCCCAAGGACGTCTTGCCAACACCAGGAGGGCCGACAAAACAGAGGATCGGGCCTTTCATCGAATCCTTCAATTTCTTTACGGCCAAAAATTCCAAAATGCGGTCCTTCACCTTTGCAAGGTCGTAATGGTCTTCATCAAGGATGACCCGGGCACGGCCCAGGTCAAGGTTATCCACGGTCTTCTTATTCCATGGCATGGTGACGAGGTAGTCGAGATAAGTCCTGGAGACCGTGTATTCCGCGGAAATCGGGTTCATCCGTTCCAGTCGGTTGAGCTCTTTATGCGCGATCTCCCCCACCCTCTGCGGCATCCCAGCGGTTCGGACCTTTTCACGAAGCTCAGAGATCTCCGCTAAATAGGGATCTTCCTCAGCTACTTCCCTCTGGCCCCTCGCAGAGGAACGGGCGGGATGATCCTTCTGAAATTTTCCCGCCTCTTTGAAAAAATGAGCCAATGGATTTGGCCTTAAAGGAAACGATTGGACTTCCCGACTGAGAGAGTCAAAGACCTTCTTCAATCGTTCCAGAGGATCGACGGTCTCGAAAATTTCCTGTTGCTCCTTCAATCCCAGATGGAGGCTAATGGCGATCAGATCTGCAAGTCGACCTGGATGATCAATCTTGTCGAGGGTTCGGATCACCTCTTCGGGAAGGGACCTCCCCATGGCTATCGAAATCTTGAAGAGAGTCCCAATGCTCTGGACGAGAGTCTCGGAAAGGGCGGTCCGTTCCTGGTGTTCGTTGACCTCCTTAATCTCGGCCTTGAAGTAAGGTGCCTCAGGAACGATGTTGTAAAGAAAGACTCTCGAAAGCCCTTCCACAAAAATCTTCATCCCTCGATTCGGCAACTTGACCAGTTGGAGCACTTTGCAAACCGTTCCAATCGTGAGGAGATCCTTCGGCTGGGGATCTTTAACACGAGGATCCCGCTGGCCAATGCATCCGATGAGACTATTTTCCAGTATCACTCTGTTCAATAGAGTCAAGGCCTCCTCCGACTGAAAAAAGAGCGGGGCCACGACGTTGGGAAAGATGATGGTCTCTTTCAGAGGAATGAAAATGAGTCTCTGAGGAATGGAATAATTTTCTGACTTATAGAGATACTTCACTAAAAAACCCCTGATTTAGGCCGAAAAGTAATAAATATTATACGAAAATGATGAGATTTGTCAACGAAGGTTCAAAAGCTCTCTAAAGGCAGCCTCAGCAGTGGATCCGCACCATTCCCTTTGACCAACGATTTTCCCCACGATCAAACCTTCCCTATCGATAACGAATGATACGGGAACCCAGCCCCATACTCCATAATGGTCAAGGATCTTCTCTTTCAGCACCAAGAGGACAGGTAGGGTGATTTTGTATTGTTTGACGATGCGTTTGACCCTTTCTTTCCTTTCTCCATCGATCACAATCGTAAAAATTGTCAATCGGTCTCTTTTCCCTTCAGAAAACTTCTCCAATAAAACCATATCCTCTTTACACGCAACACACCATGTCGCCCAGAAGAAGAGGAGGACGGGTTTCCCCTTATAGTCGCTAAGCGAGACCTGATTCCCATTTAGATCTTTAAGCGAGAAGAGAGGAGCCTCCTTCTTCTCATGAAATCTCTGAATTCCAAAAGACTCACATGCAGAGGAGCTTGTGGGAGAAGGAGAGGATTGGTCTTTTGCCTGAAGCACGGTCAGGCATAGGAGGGTGATCCCCACGATGATAAATAAGGAAAGGGCCCTTTTCTTCACATCCATTTCCTATAAGGGAGAATAAAAATAATGCTAAGATATATCTTGATTCGCGTCAATATATCCTTGAAAAGAGGTTTTAGAAGTGGTAAGGTGGGTCTCAGGGAGGAGGGGTGTTTATGGCTGGAGTGAATAAAGTAATTCTCATCGGTAACTTAGGCGCAAATCCCGAGGTGAGATATCTGAGCAACGGCACCACGGTAGCCAATTTCCGGATGGCCACGACTGAAAACAGGGTGAGTCGGTCGGGCGAGAAGTCCACTGTGACGGAATGGCACAGGATCGTGGCTTTTGGTCGATTGGCGGAGATATGTGGCGAATATTTGAACAAGGGAAAGCAGGTCTACGTGGAAGGTCGACTCCGAACTCGCTCATGGGAAGATAAGAATGGGAATAAGAGGTCGACCACTGAAATTGTTGCCGCCCGGATGCAAATGTTGGGGGCGCCCGGAGTCCCTCCTGAAGTCACCGACACCGAGAAAGATTATGAGGGGGACCAGGAAGACCCTCCGGGACCTGATGACGACGTGCCCTTCTAAGTGCCGAATGCGGATTGTGGATTTCGGAATTAATTCCGCCTTCGCCATTCCGCAATCCGAATTAAAAAAGGAATCTCCTCATACTCACATTGAGGAGGAGGCCAATTCCGATGAGAGTGGAGAGGATGAAAGATCCTCCATAACTGAGAAAGGGAAGAGGAATTCCCACCACCGGCATCATTCCTAAAACCATCCCGATATTGATGAAGATATGCCAGAAGAGCATGGCCACCACACCGAAGGAGACGATGGCCCCAAACCGATCTTTCGATTGGACGGCGATGCGAAGGCCCCACAGAATAAGGAGAAAATAGAGTCCCACGACAATGAAAGAACCGATTAGGCCCCATTCCTCTCCCAGCGCTGAAAAGATGAAATCGGTCTGCTGCTCTGGCAGGAAACCCAGTCTGCATTGAGTCCCCTTCATAAACCCCTTTCCAATCATTCCACCCGATCCCACAGCGATCTTCGATTGAATGAGATGATAGCCAGCACCCAGCGGATCCAACTCTGGGTTAAAAAACGTGATGATTCGCCGCTTCTGATACTCTTTAAGAAAATTCCAAGAGAGCGGAACAATGGCGGCACCCAGTACTCCTATAGTGAGAAGCGTTGACCATCGGATCTTAACAAAGATCAAAATAGAGAAGAAGATCAGGAGGAGGATGATCGACGTCCCAAGATCGGGTTGTTTCAGGATTAAACCCATGGGCAATAGAAGGAGCAAAAACGGTAGAGAAAGGTCTTTTAAGGAGAAGCCCTCTCGACTCGCAGGTCTACGAAAAAACCTTGCCATGGCCAAGACGAAAGAGATTTTTACAAATTCAGAAGGTTGAAAGGAGATCGGGCCAATCTTGACCCATCGCTGGGCACCTGAGGTGATGATGCCGTAACCCAATACCGCAACGAGGAGGATCAAAGCGATCGCGTAGATGATATAAGCGAAATCCGAATAGAAGCGGTATTCGACAAAGGCGATGATGATCATGACCCCCAAACCGATAATCAACCAGAAGATCTGCTTAAGATAGAGGGGAGTGCCCCCCGTTTCTCCGATTGACGTCGTGCTGTAAAGGTTGACGATGCCGATCGAGGCCAGCAGAAGAACGATCCCCAACAATGTCCAATCGAAGTGGGTGAAGAGGCGTCGGTCAATCATACTGCTCAGACTCCGATATCCTGGGAGGAGGTGAGGATGCGAGGCCGAGATACTTTTCGATGACCTTCTTGGCGATGGGTGCTGCGGCTGCACCTCCGTAACCCCCATGCTCAACAAGGACAGCAATCGATATGGCAGGGTTCTCAAATGGAGCATAGGCCACGAACCATGCATGATCTCGAAATTTAAGCGGCATCCGATCCATATCTCCCTTTTTAAAATTAGGTGCCATCCTGATCACTTGGGCTGTCCCGGTCTTTCCTGCTACCTTGACGTCTTTAAGCGCGCAAGCCCATCCAGTCCCATGGGGCTGGTTGACCGCACCCATCAGGGCTTCACGGATGATACGTAACGTCTCTTCAGAGACGTCAACCCTCCTCTTCTCAGCCGGTGGATACTCCCTTAAAACAGTCCCATAAATATTTTCGACCCGTTCCACAACCTGAGGAAGGTAAAGTGTGCCCCCGTTGGCGATGGCCGAGATAAGCGCAAGAAGCTGTAACGGTGTGGTGTTGAGATATCCTTGACCGACCGCAAGGGAAAGGGTTTCCCCACTATACCATGGAACCCCAGAACGTTTCTTCTTCCAAGAGGTGGAGGGGACGATTCCTGATCTTTCGTGGGGGAGGGAGATCCCTGTCGTTTGTCCCAGGCCAAACTCATTGGCGTAATGAGCGATCAGATCGACCCCTGCTTTCAGCCCCACCTGATAGAAATAGATATCACACGATTCAACAATGGCCCGATGAAGGCTGAGCGTTCCATGTCCTCTTTCTTTCCAACACCGGAAATCTCGATTCCCATAAGGATAGATACCGGTACACGTCATCTGTGTATTCGGGGTGATGATCCCCGCTTCCAACCCAGCAATGGCGGTGATGATTTTGAATACGGAACCGGGAGGGTATTGACCCTGAATCCCTTTGTTTTGCAGCGGGTGACGAGGGTTCTCCATGAGCGATTTCCATTCCTCTGGCAAGATAATCCTGGCAAAGAGGTTTGGGTCAAACGAAGGCTTGCTCACCATCGCCCAGATGTGACCGTTTCGAGGGTCCATGGCGATCAGGGCTCCGCTCTTATCCTGGAAGGCCTCTTCCGCAGCCTTCTGGAGTTCAAGGTCGATGGTCAGGAGGACGTTGTTTCCCGGAAAGGGTTCGACACTCCGGAGGGGCTTGATCTCCCTTCCCAGCGCGTCCACTTCGATCTGGCGACCTCCGTCCAATCCCTTGAGATCAGCCTCCCATCGATACTCGACTCCATATTTTCCAATCAGACCACCCATTCGATATGGCGCATCCCTTGACTGTTTCAAATCGCCTTCATCCACCTCTCCGAGATACCCAATGAGATGGGAGGCCAGATCGCCATAATTATAAGTCCTCCTTGGCCTCACATCGACGATGAGGCCAGGAAGATGGACTCGGTTAAATTCAAGAAGCGCAAGTTCATTCCAATTAATATCCGATTTGATTTTTACTGGCTTGAAAGGAGGCCGCCGCTTCGGGCTTTGCAGTCTGTTCTGAATCTCCTCCTCCTCCATATCGAGCATCGCTCCAACCTTGGTCAGGACTTCTGGATTGACCTTCAGGTCTTCTGGGATGACAGAAACCTCGAAGGAGGGGCGGTTGTGGGCCAGAACGCGCCCCTTCCGATCCAAGAGCATCCCTCGGTCAGCAGGGTTCTCCCGAATCCGGATCCGATTATTCTCAGACAACCGTCGGAGTTCACTCCCCTTGATCACCTGAAGGTACCAAAGATGGACAAAGATCACGAAGAAGGCCATTCCCAAAAAGATGACAAAATATTTATGCCTTCCTTTGAACTCTTCCAACCTTTGGGTGTTCAATTCCATCATGGTCTATTCTCTCCCCCTCATTCCGACTCCGTGCTCACGGAGCAATACAAAGAGATCTTATGGATCAGAAAAAAGAGGATAGGCGTGATGAAACCGGTGAAGGCCGACTGGGGAAGGAGGAAGGTGAAAAATACGAGATCGAAATGACCGAGCGGGCCCAGATTGAGGATGCCAAGAAGGACGATGAGAAGCAGACCTTCAACCAGGCCGGAGATAAAGACAAAGAGAAATTGGGACGAAAAACTTTCGAGATAGAACCGGCCTTTGAAAAAATGGGCGACATAGAAGACGAGCGGCCTGGAAAAGGTGTAGAGGCCGAAAGAATTTCCAGAGAACAGATCCATGAGAAGTCCCATAAAAAGGGCGATGGCGCCACCAACCATCGGAGGGTAGAAGAAGCCTAAATAGAGGGTGAGGATCAAGGCAAGATCCGGTCTGATCCTTTGAATGGGGAGAGATGCCAAGAGTGTTGTCTGCAGTGTTAGAAAAATCACCCCCAATAAAAGGGGAAGAAAAATCCGCTTCATCTCTTCTTTTCCATCCTCAATGGAGCTTTCCTTGCCTTCTTTTCCCTTTCATCTTTGAGAGGCAGAGGAGATTGGGTGATGACAAGAACCTCCTCCAGCTTCGTCAGATCCACACTGGGCGTCAATTCAGCATATTGAAAGACGCCGTGGCCCTTCTTATCGACTTTTCGAACCTCACCCACCATCAACCCCTTCGGGAAATTTCCACTTAGGCCGGAGGTGACCACGGTATCGCCAACCCCCACCTCCTCCGTCCGAAGAAGGTACTTCAGTTGGCATCGGTTCTCTCCCTTCCCTTCCACAATCGCCTTTGCTCGGGTCCTCTGGATGATGGAATCGATGGCACTATTGTAGTCCGTAATGAGGAGCACAGTCGAGTAATTCGAAGCGGTCTTGAGGATCTGGCCGACTACCCCTTCCGCAGAGATGACGGCCATTCCCTTTCGTATCCCATCCTTCTCCCCTTTATCGATGGTCACACTCTTGAACCAAGAGGATGGATCTTGGCCAATCACTTCAGCGGCAACGACGGGAGAGGCAATCTTTTCCCGAAATTGGAGGAGTTTCTGAAGACGTTGGTTCGCCAATGCCATCTCCCTCAATTGATGGCTCTCTCTCTGGAGATCGGCCATCTTCTGTTTAAGCATGACGTTTTCTTTCCGAACATGGAACAGGAAAAGATAGTCTTCAACGACACCCTGGACGGTCTTGGTGACGAACGTGGAGGCCTTTTGAAACGGCGCGCAGATCTCCATCAAGAGGGCATCGAAAAAATCGATCTCCTTTCGCTGTTTGACTCTCAAGGATATGAGAATGAGGGTGGATAACAGAAGGATGATGATGAACGTGAGAAGGCTATATCTTCGGAAGAGGAAAAGGCCGCGGATCCTCATCAATCTTCAATATTGGAATGTCACGCTACGAAGTAGCTCCTCGTTATCCAGGACCATCCCTGCGCCCAAAACAATCGCTGAGAGGGGATCGTCGACAATCGTGATGGGCAGGCCTGTCACCTCCCGGAGAAGGACATCCAAGTTCTTCAGGAGGGCTCCTCCCCCTACCAGGACGATCCCTTTGTCTGCAATATCGGCAGCCAATTCCGGCGGCGTCTCTTCGAGGGTGATCCGGACCGTATCGATGATCATATTGATCGATTCAGCCAGAGCCTCTCGGATTTCTTCACTATTGATCTCAAGGGTCTTTGGAATCCCTGTCACCAGGTCCCTTCCCTTAACCTCGATCGCTTGGGGATTCTCTTCAGGATAAGCGGTACCGATACTAATCTTGATTAACTCGGCCGTCCGCTCGCCGATGAGGAGGTTATACTTCCTTTTGACGTACTGGACGATAGCCTCATCCATCTTATCGCCAGCGACACGGATGGATTGACTCGTCACAATACCAGACAGAGAGATGACGGCCACCTCTGTTGTCCCTCCTCCGATATCGACGATCATATTCCCGGAGGCTTCGGTGATCGGCAGCCCAGCGCCAATGGCTCCAGCCATCGGCTCTTCGATGAGATAGATCTCTCTTGCTCCAGCAGATTGGGCCGATTCCCGAACCGCCCGCTTCTCCACAGGCGTAATACCAGAGGGAACGGAGATGACCACGCGGGGTCGAATCAAGGCCTTTCGGTTATGGACCTTAGCAATGAAATACCGGAGCATCTCACCCGTGATTTCAAAATCAGCAATCACCCCATCCTTCATCGGCCGGATGGCAAAGATATTTCCCGGGGTTCGGCCCAACATCTCCTTGGCCTCCCGGCCGACTGCCAGGATCCGCTTTTCCCCCCTGGAATCTCTCTGAACAGCAACCACAGAGGGCTCAGAAGAGACAATCCCTTTGCCTTTGACATAGACTACCGTGTTCGCAGTTCCTAAATCGATGGCAAGATCGGTTGAAAATAACCCCCACAGTGAATCGAATACCATACCTCTCTCCTCAGCTTACTCAAACCCCTGGAGCTAAACCGTACCCCCACCAGGCATGATATCTTCTTGCAACCCATCGGGGCGACATCCTAACGATGTCACCCCCTGGCCATGGTCGGAATGAAACTAATCTATATTAACAAATACCTCAATTCGATTCAAGAAGATTCATTTCCTCGCCGTAATTCTTCGTGACGGCTACGTCACCCTCGAACCATAAAAATTAATCAAGTTCATAGGTTTCGGTTAAGGTTACGAAGCCCGTTTCGTATATCGTCAAATGGTTACGGTTAAAGATTTAGAAGACGAACACCGTAACCGAATGACGATACGGGCATCTTTACCGTTACCTTTGGACGATATACTTTTATTTTCTAAGCAATCCTTCACTCTTCCGTGCGAGTTACCCGGATTCAACAGGCGGCTCTTGTCTTTTTAATCTCGATTGTTTAATAATAGGTAAGCCCCGCACCTTATCTGAAAACACGGGGTTTTACTGGATGCGGGGTAAGCCTTCCGTTCGTGTCACCTCTGATTTGTGGGAGGCAGGGATCATTAAAAGGAGATCTTTATGTTGCGGATACTCAGAGAACATGCAACGTCCTGGATGCTTCGAGGCATTCTGATCTTGGTGGCTGTCACATTTATCTCATGGGGAGGCTATTCCCTCATCCGAGAAAAGAGACATACCTATGCAGCCAAGGTGGACGGGGTCGTTATCGAAATGAAGGATTTTGGTGACGCCTATCAGAACGTCCTGAAACAGTATCGAGATGCCTTAGGTCCGGCCTTTTCTGAGAAGATGATAGAAGAACTTCGCCTAAGAGAGAAGATTCTGAACGATCTCGTGGCCCGAGTCCTTATCCTTCAGGAGGGGGCACGTCTTGGACTCGAAATCCATGATGATGAACTGAGGGAGGCCATCGAATCCGTCCCCTCCTTTCAGGTCAATGGCCAATTTGACCAACGTATCTATGAGAGGTTTCTTCGCTTGAACCGGATGAGTGCAGAGGAATTCGAACGAATTCAGCGAGAGAGCCTCCTTCTTTCGAAAGTGACAAACTTGATCAGACTGAACGGAGGAAAGGTTTCTGAAGAGGAGGCACTGGAGACTTATCTCTTTGAGAATGAGCGGATCAACCTTACCTTTGTGAAGGTTAGCCCGGAGTCCTTTAGACTGCAGATCACTGTGAACGAAGTGGAGCTGAAGGATTATTTTCAGAAACATCAAGAGGAGTTTAGAGTCCCAGCGTTTCTCCAGATCGAATATCTCATCTTTCGTCCTTCCGATTTTGAAGGGAGAGCCCAGGTATCGTCCGATGAGATCAAGCGATATTACGATCTTCAGAAGGAGCGATTCAAGATGCCGAAAAAGGTGAGGGCGAAGGAGATCTTGGTCAAAGTCAGCACCGAAGACTCACCCGATCGAATGGACGAGAAGAGGAAGAAGGCAGAGGAAATTCTGGAGAAGGCCAAGAAGACGAAGGACTTCAGCTCATTGGCAAAGCAATATTCTCAGTCAAATACTGCCTCCAAAGGAGGCGATATGGGATGGGTTCAGAGAGGAACGGCCGATGAGTCGATCGAAAGGACTCTCTTTTCAATGAATGCGGGGGAGCTAAGCGCTGTGACAAGAGGAAGAGACGGTTTCTATATCTTTAAAGTGGAGGACGCAGTCGACGAGAAACAGAAGTCTCTCGAAGAGGTAAAAGAACAGATCCTTCAGACATTGAAGAGAGAGAAGGCGAGAAGCGAAGCCTCCCGCAAAGCCGACGATGCCTTCTACTCGCTTTTTCGGAGTCGAGATTTGGAAGGATACGCACGAGAGAAGGGAATTTCGATCAAGACTACAGCCTTTTTCAAAGAAGGCGATGAGATCCCTGAGGTCGGTAAGCATCCCTCCTTTCATTCGAGCGCCTTCTCATTGAAAGTTGGAGAGATCTCTCCTGTGGTCAACATCCCACCCAATTTCTATATCCTGAAATTGATCGATAAGAAGGAATCACGAATCCCTCCCTTGGAAGAGGTAAAAGAGGAGGTAAAGAAGAAAGTTACTGGAGTGAAAGGTGAGGAGAAGGCTCGTCAGGTTGCAGAAGATCTTCTCAATCAGATTCGCTCAGGCAAGAACATTAAAGAGGTGGCGAGGGATCGAGGGTTACAAGTGGAAGAGACAGGTCTTTTTACTCGTGCCGGAGGAATGGTTCCCAAGATCGGACCGGTTGGAGAGTTCGTGACCGCCCTCTCTTCAATGACAGAAAAGAGCCCTACTCCCAAGGAAGTCCTCCGGACAAAGGATGGATATTTTGTTCTGGGATTATCGGCCTTGGAACCTGCAGACCAAAGCAAATTTCAATCGGTAAAGAAGAACCTTCAAAGAAGGCTCGTCTATCAGAAGCAAGAGGAATTTTTCCAGAATTGGCTTCAACAACTACGGGCCAAAGCAAAGATCGAGATCAACAAAGACCTGCTTTAGTCGGGTTTGGCTTGTTGCAAGCAGGGCCTTTTTTGAAAACAGGGCCTTTTCGGACTTTTCAGTTCCTATTTCTTATTTCCATTCGTTCTAAGATAGGCGGCAGGTGTAGTATTCGCTGTACTGCTTCTCTTCTTTTTTCCTTGAGGACACGGAAGGTTTCGCCGGGGAAGTCTACAACTTCTAAAGTGTATAGTTCAGCTTTGACCTCAAGGCTATGCGGAAGGTTTCGATAGGGAAATCATGGCCGTAAATATCCTTGGGGTCGAGAATATAGCGAAGTTTATCACTGGTCAATCCATAAATACTTATTTAAGCCTGATTCCAAGCCTCCCCGGAAAGAATTCACAGACTATGTTCTAAAAACTGATGGGGGGAAACAGCCGAGCATAAAATTCCATTTTTCTCAAGAGTTTCTTTAGGGATGCTCAACAAATCTTTATCTCCGGTAATTAGAAAATCGGCACTTGCCTCTTTACATAGGGAAAGATAATGATCGTCCTTGGCATCTCTTGATAGAACGACATGAGTTGAAACAGAAATGCGCTTTGCGAGACCTAATAACTGTTCGATTTTTTCGCGGAGAAAGGAAGTTTGGATTTCTGAAAGTCTTTTGGAAAGTCCTGCAACGGTTTCATGCAATTCTCGTTCAATCGATGGAGACAAATAAACCTCATGATCTTCCATTGCCCTATTCACTGCTTCCAAAGGCTTGCCACCAAAGGCAGCTGAGATAACCACATTGGCATCGATCACAATCTTAGCCATAGATCTTCTGCCTTGCCCGATCAAGGGCCTTCAGGGCATCTTTTTTTGATATACCTGCCTCACTCAAGACCCTACCAATCTCAAGAAGAATAATCTCCGGGCTGTCTTTCCGCACAGGAGTAAGGCGCGCAATGGGTTTCTTCCGTTTCATGACAACAATCTCGTTGCCCTCGTTTAAATATTTCACGACATCTTGTTTAAATTCTCTCACTCCGACAAACCTCATTCTTCTCACCTCCAAAAATAATGTTACCACAAATGTGGGAATAATACAAATCACCCTTGCGACTCGATTGGCGCTGGCTATTTATGCTTTAAAGGGAAGTGGGCACGATAGAACTAATCATCTTATTCGGTATTCACCGAATTCCTTCTTTTGAGGATGCAGAAGGTTTCGCCGGGGAAATCCTGGCCAACTTTTTAGGGATGATGACATCTTTTGGAAATGTGAAGATTCAAGACTTGACCCCATTCGGACCCCATTCGTGACTTCCTTCTTACAGATATGACAGTACAGCCCCCAGAGCCCCCAGAACTTCCAGTGCTTCTCAGTCTTCGCTTTGCTGTATATCTTTCGCCTCAGTTCCTGCAGACTTACGGAAGCCTTGATCATTCTCCCCTGCCTCTCCTCCATCGAAAGATCCAAGATACAGCAGAGCCCCTTCGCTCCGGTAAGGTTATGCCCTCCTTACCCTCCTCACTACTACGGACTCATCCGCCACCCTCTTGTCTGTCGGCACACTTCGTCCATCGACTTATAGTGCCTACCTCTGCTCCTTATGTTTCCATAAGGGACAAGGAGGGCTTCCCCAGTTGATAGCGCCTCTCTCTATCCGTGTCTCCGCTGATACCCCGCTACCGCCCCCTTACCTCTTAGCCAGTATCAGTAAAAGGATTCCGGCTTCGCCCACAATTGAAAGGCTCAGCCAGTAGAGCTTGTCTTTTACGAGGCTACTTCTACGTTCACGTAAATTACGACCCGGATCGTTGCTCATCCCGCCTTGCGAGACTTTGTCGATGGGCTTCAGAAGGAAACGTTTCTGCTTCCCCCTGCCATCCAAGCTACGTGGCTCTGGTTTTTACCACGACGGGACTTCCACCCGTTAGATTGCGCTACCCTTCGCTGGGAACGCCAAGATTCAAGACCTGACCCCATTCCTGTTTTTATAGCCCGAGTGCGGTTTTCGCCGTACTCCCTTTCCTCTTTTTCCTTCAAGACGTGGAAGGTTTCACCAGGAAAATCGGGGCCAAATATATATAGAAAACCTTTCCTTGTATGCTATTTGACTTCTGCTGGGATTTTTCTTCCTCGAGGGGTTCGGTCAAAATCACTATCAAAACTCACGGTGATCAGATTATATTTCTCCGCGGCGCCATATTGGTAAGCATCATCAAAATCTAGATCGAACTGTTCCATTATCCGAACCACTCCCTGGATGTCTTCGGGTTCGAGATGAATTAGAGAAACAGCTCCCTCTATAAAAGCATCTTGAACGAATTGCAACAATGCATCCTTGCGGTTCAATTTGCTCAGAACGAGACCAATAGAATGAAAGGCAAAATCAGTGATAAATAAGCGGTCCGGAGGTATACGATCAAGAAAATGACTTACCTCTTCAGCTCTATCTTGATCAAGGAATCGTTCAAGCCAGATATTTGTATCGATCAGATACACGATTCAATCCCCTCGCCATTCTAAGGCTTTTTTCTGCAGTTCGAGAGAGGTATATTTATTGCGGTAATCCTTGAGTGCACCAGCCCAATCTTGACGCAACTTCCTCCCATGCTTCCGTGACTTTTTCTCAATCAGGAAATTCACAAAATCCTCCACTTCCCTTTTCAGCTCGGGGGGTAATTTTTTTACCATTTCTTCGATATTTTCCATTTCTCAAATCACCTGCCTTTTTGAATATTCTACCTTACCTCATGATACCTCGTCAATTGATATTTACCATCCGTCCCCCGTATCTTCCTCAATAAGCATTCTCTTTGAGGACACGGAAGGTTTCGCCGGGGAAATCCTGGCCAACTTTTTAGGGATGATGACATCTTTTGGAAATGTCAAGATTCAAGACCTGACCCCATTCCTGCTT
>Ga0129298_10000207_pt1 | contig 21526 bp, 26 predicted proteins | sample I19B2metaG_FD_94707 | JGI IMG/M metagenome (GOLD analysis project Ga0129298, IMG submission 94707) | Lake sediment bacterial and archeal communities from Gulf of Boni, Indonesia to study Microbial Dark Matter (Phase II) - ​I19B2 metaG | ecosystem: Environmental > Aquatic > Freshwater > Lake >... | reverse complement strand
CGATAAAAGGGAGGTTTGAATATATTATGAAGAAGAATAATTCACAATTGAGAAATAATACAAACGGGATAAAGTTATTCGGAAAGCTACACATTACTAGACATTGCATCGACCAATACACAAAGAGGTTGAGGATGCAATTAGTAAATCAGGATGAATTGAAAGATAAGAATAGTCAGATAACCAGAGATGAAGTTATAAAAAAAATAATGACTGAGGTACGACGAAGCTCCCTTATCAGAATGAGCCATGGACAAGAAGAGCGAATATTCAAGGGGAATAAATATATAGTACAATATGACAAAGTAAATAACCTATATAAAGTGGTTACTATGCTTATAACGGAAGTTACACAAAAAGAACTTTTTACCGAAAAATTCACTGACGATATTGATGAATCGTTATTCAGAACTCAAAAAACCAGGTGAAAATCTTAAATGACTTTTACTGAATAATTCAAATTTTGAACAACAAAAAAAGAGCTGTACAAGGAAACCCTTGCACAGCTCTTTTTTAGCTTACTTTACTTTTAATCAGTTCTTCATAATTAATCAAATCCGGATGAACACTTATATTGGATATTTCAAAAACAACTGCATGCGTATTTATATCCATCTCAAACATGATAATAGTGAGGAAATTCACTACCACAGTAGCTGCAGTCATATTGGTAACAAGAAACTGGGACATTGTCTTAAGATTGGTAATCGGTGCATTAGAGCAACTAACCCTGTTCTCTTGATCTTTCTGTTTTAGGATTTCAGGAAACAGATCAGTCAAACAAGGGAAAATCGTCATGCCTTTATTGCCCCTTATTCCCATTATTGCCTGGCCCGAGGTTTGTGAATTGCCAGAATCTATCCAAATAAATGGGGATTTGAATTTTTTGAAAACTTTATGAAAAATCTTCCTGGCTGCAATATTATCAACACATCCCACCAAAATAGGAACATATCCATTATATTTTGCAAGGTCAGAATATAAATCGTCCACATCCTCGATTCTCCGAGTACGGTAATGTATATCCATGTCGTAAGCAGCTGAATATCTTTCCGCCAATACTTCAGATTTGAAGCGGCCAACATCATCAGGGCAAAAAGGTTGACGAAGAATATTATTGGGTTCAACAACATCGTCATCACACAAAGTAATAATTACATCCTTGCTCTCAGTCTTTTTAAGGCTGTAAGCAAACCCGAAGAAATCCCTTGCCACCCTGGCTCCTGTACCACCCACTCCAACGATATATACATGGTACTTGTTAAAACGAATAGCTTTATCTATATTCATGAATAAACACACCCTCCTTATAATTATAGAGTCGGTGTTCAGCAAAGCTGAACCCGTTGATATTGCTTGATTTATAGTAACTGGAAACAAGTAACTTCACCTCCCAGCCTCCAAGACTGTTAAAATAGGGGTTTAGAAAGGGGATGAGGTCATTTGTTACCACCAAATCAAAGCCATTTGGCTTACAAATTAATTCTTTTTCAGCATATCCGTCAGAATGACAGGATAGCCAAGGTTATTTCAAAAATTGATCTTTCATGCGTCTACGACCTGTGTAAGCATTTTTACTCTCCTAATCCTTGGGGACGAGTTGCAGAGTACAGACCCCAAGACGCTTTAAGATCGCTGCTTGTAATGTATCTTATAGGCTTCACTTCTATTAATAAATGGGTAAAGGAACTTAAAGACACATCACGCTATGCGTATCTGTCCGGCTTTCACCCTGATAAGACACCTTCCAAAGCCTATTTCTCATGGTTTATATCAAACCTGTTTGGCAAGGATATGGATATCGATGATATCATGACTCAGGGGACTCTGCTTAAAAAGATATTTGAAACCGTGTTTGTCAATAAGTCCATAGAGTTAGGTATTATCGACCCCCACGACAAAGTGATCTTTGATGGTTGCAAAACTAAATCTTTCTGTAAGCAGAAATATCAACCGGAAAAGTATTGTAGGTGCTCCAGTAGTAGTATAAAACCTTTTAAGTGTTCCATGTGTACAGACCCGGAGGCTACCAAGGGTTACGATCACAACCTTGATGCGTACTTGATGGGCTATGGCATCCACTTTGCTGTTACTCCCTTGTCTAATAATCCATCCAAGTGCCTCCCGCTCACTTTCTTTGTCGCAGGGGCTGATGTCCATGATTCCAAAGTGGCTTCACATCTTTTAATGTATCTTTACCACGACATGAAAGTGGACTTCAACTACGTTATATTGGATTCTGGCTACGATGCTTTCTATATTTACTGGTGGATCTGCCTTCTGGGTGGTAAGCCCATTATTGCAATAAACCCTAGAAATTCTCAAACGCCTACACCAGAGAATGAATACGGGTTACCTGTTTGCCCTGCCGGACATGTTTACTATTACTGGGGAGTTGATAAGAAGAAACGTAGATATAAATGGCGATGCCCTTTGAAAGCATCCAAGAAGTTGGCTAAAAAGTTAAAATGCGATAAGCCTTGTTGTGATTCCAGCTATGGCAAGACAGTCTATACTCACATCGAAGATGATATCCGCTGGTTTACACAAATCCCTAGAGGCTCACAACTCTGGAAAGATATATACTCAAGAAGAGCTCGTATCGAATCCGTAATCGGTGATACGGTCCTCAATAACGGATTAAAGAACCCTTTATTCAGAGGTACTAAAAACTTCTTTGTGAGGACTGCCTTGGTTTGCATGATCCAACATGCAAAAGCCATAGCTGAAGCCCTTGAGTGTATAGATTACCAGAAAAATGCCGCTTAATCCATAGGAAATTTACTCCTTTATTTCTGTGCTTAGCGGAGTTCTGCCATTTTGTAGTGGTAAACTCTTCCTATCAACTGCACCTTTTTCAATTTTCAATGATCAGTCCCTCTTTTATTGCTCTACTGCTAGTTGTTGGTACTTTTTTGGTGTTCGTACCCAATTTGTTTCAATTTACTGAACACCTACAATTATAGAATATTAACCTTCCTTAAATATATCTTTCAGGTCAATGTAAGTGAAAACACCGCTGCAAGAAGCCCTAATACATATTTGAGGTTTTTCATCGAATATTCTTCCTATGACGCAGTACAAGCCAGTCACCTCATCATTCATATCGTCAGTAAGAGAAAACTTTCCACTGAACAAAGGATGGGAATGGATATTTAAAACCAAAAGCTTTGGCAATTGGCGATTCACATCCGGACGTAAATAATTCTCGGTACCATCCAAAGTAAAATTGACGGAACAATAAGTAGTTTCCTGGTTGACATCACTTAGTTCATAAGTGCCAGAGTTGCGGTCAAACAGAACCCTTAACATTGCTTCATCGTTATTGTCTGTTGCACGTTCCCTGAATATCTGCAATGCACTTACAAGAATTTGAAGAGGTATTTTAGGAAGAGAAAACATGAATTGATTTTTAATGTCTTCTTCTGCTGAAAACATGTTATTCTCCCCCATCAACCCGAAAAATAAACCTATCTCGGATTTCTCCACCCGGTACAAGTTACCGTCTGTAGAAGGTATGTATCCGACACTGAACCGGCTGTTTTTGAAAGACTCAACGGAGGAGTAAACATCCTTCTCCTCCGCGACAGTGCAGCCGAGCTTACCTACGGATATAGTACCGATAATAAAGTTACTTTTCGGGTCATATTCCATTCTGCTCTTTTCCTTTGTAAAGAACTTGTACTTGCTTTGCATGAATAGCCTTATAGTCTCCAAAGTAACCTTTATTACTCCGTCGTAAGGGTTAATTACAACATGATCCACACCCTTATCTTCGGGAGCTTTTTCCTCTGCTTCGCTATTTTTAGAAGTTTCTTGCCCCATCTCCTCGTCCTCATCTGTAGTTTCTTCGCCAAGCTCTTCTTCATTTTCGTCTGCTATCAAAGGAACGTTAGTATCTTCCTTTTTCTTAGCTTCCTCATTGTCCGAAGAGGCATTGTCACCCTTGAACCCGGTCAATTCCACAACTTGGTCCGAAGTGAGATAATCAGATGGATTGATGTCTGAAGGCAAAATCTTGAATACTGAAGACGTGCCAAATGTGAAGCAGCAGTCAACTCCCTGATCCGGGATCGGAACAACGACCTTTGAATAATCGTCCTTATAGTTCGATGCAGGCCTTGGGGCCGGCTTACTGCTTGACTTTCCGTTTTTCTTATTTGTGTCGCAGCAATCATCCTTCCCCTTTTTATTAGCCAGATTATGAACTTTGCCATTAACTAGGTTTTTGGGTTTATTAAGTTCCGGTTGGACAGTTACTTCAAACAGGTCAAAAAGCATTACTGATTCACTTTCATAATTCTTCATAGTCATAATAAAATCAACCTCCAAAATATAAAAATGTTCCGCATCATTCAGCTGCGGATGCGTTATGCACACGCTTTAGAAAGTCTTGTGCACGAGACTTACATAAACTTCTCAACAAATTTGCCGTAGGTCATGTTCGCTTCTGCCAGGCAATTTTCAATATCCAGTTCCCCCGATTCCAGTTTTTTAAAGAATTCCTCGTTATTGAGCTTAACATTTCCTGCAGCATTAACCGTATGATATAAAGAATGTGTGCTGTTAAGCCAGAAAGCATGAGGTACTACTTCCAACACCTCAAGGCTGTCTATTTCAGGTAGAGCTACATTGCCCCAGCATACGCCAAATGAAGTGTTAACGTGTGAGAAAGGATATACGTAAAGTTTTGTGGAATCTTTAACCTGGTTCTTGTTGTCAATGCCTTTAAAAGCAGCAATTTTAGTATCGACTATCTTCATTTCCGATACTTTGAACATGAATAAGAAGGCAGGATGCGGTATGTTTTTAAAAGTTATATGTTCGGATTTCATATCGAACGTACCCTTTTTGATAAACATACTTACCACTTGTATCGGCCCCGGCTCAACAACAGTCAGATTCAGTACGCTGTCCGGTATCCTCCCGAAATGGTATGTGGTTTTCTCGGTACACATTGCCGTAAGCCTTATAAGCCCGTTAGGGTCAACATCCTTGATAGTTCCGCTCATCAAGTTACGCACTTTCATGAATACGTCCGAGAATTCCACTACATATTTAGTTCCTGGAGTAACTATCAGTTTTGTTTCTGCCGCAATAGCGTTTTTTGCCATTCAACTCATCCTCCCTGTATTTCATATTGATTTTCTTCCCGTACCTTGCTGCTTTCTCCAAGCCATCAGAGTAATTAAGCAGCAGCCGCAATACATAAGCAAGTGAAGTAACCTCGAAATACTCGTAAAAACATATCTCGATATAATTACAGAGTCTTGACTTGCTGTACGGGCTTACTCCTTTTCTGTCATTGAAACTATAAATATTTATACCTCTTGATAAGTTAGAGAGATTACACAGATTTTCATATGAGTCTTTAAGCAGGCCTTGGAATTTTAGTTTTTCTTCCATCTTCCATTTTCTACTTAATTCCAGAATCCTTTTTACCTTGATTAAAGCCTTTGGTTTTAAGCGGTAAGTGACAAAGTCATTAAACCCGTCATCCATAACCTCAGTAGGCAAAATCATATTAAAAAGATCAGGAAGATAATTTAACTCAAACTCACACAAATAATCTATTTCTTCTCCAGAAATATTACCGTCAATGCTGTAAAACACCAATTCATCAAGCAAATTTACTCTATTTGGACATTTTACATTTAGCCGTTTATACAGATACAAAAGATCTGTATCCACATATGACAGGTACACGCCAATCCCCCCTTTTTAAAAGAAAAAAAGAGAGGCCTTTTTCCTCTCCATGCCGCCTAAATGCTTCATCATATAATTCAATCGCCGGGTGTTGTTATCAGCAATATTACCGTGCTTTTCAAGCAGTTTGATATCTTCGTAAGATATTCTGGAAAAATCAAGTTCCCCAACGGTCTCATGATTCAGAAACATTTCATGCAGTACCCTTATTCTTTTAATTTCGGGAGTCAATAAATCGTTTAAGTCCTGCTCCAGCAATTCCATAAAACGGTCGTAATTTAATATCCCACTCAAATAAAATCACCCTCTCGTCCCTTTAAAAGAATTTAACCCTGCTTTTATTAGCCGGCAGCTCGCCAATGATTTTAAGTATCGTATCCATATGCTCGAACTTTTCGATTATACTATTACCTACTGCCTCTGCCCTGTCTATTTCCTCAAAAGAGATACTGTCAATATCGATGTCTGTAACTAATTCAATATTACTCATGAGAACAAAAACATTGTACCCATGAATATCGGGAATCCCCGCTGTGATATCCTCCAGGGAGTCCATACCGTCAACAAGCTTCTTGATATTTACAACCGACATAATTAATCAAAGCCTCCTGTTTTTTAAATAATGCCCCCAGCACCTTGTATGCTTTCTTTACCATCCGGTAGAGGTTTAGAAAATCACTGAAAAGTAAAAAACCATCATAGTCCAGACAATGCCATTCGACGAATATTCGGTTCTTGAAAGAAGATTTTTTATCTACACCGTAACATGCGTAGGTGTAACTATCTTCACATCCCTCCAAATAATCCAGGCACTTCCACAACTTTATTTCATAGTTTTTTGCTATGATAAAAAGCCTTTTTTCTACGAGGTCCTTCCCGTACAGGTCTTCTATAACACCGATATAGTAGAGAACTGCGGTCAACTCCTTGCTCTTGATCTGAAAGCTCTCCACTCCCATATATCCAGTGAACCCGTTAATCTTGGACTCACTAAAGAAAAATCTTGACTGCGGGAAGAGCGCTTTCATACAGCCGCACGCCAAACTTAGACTGCACATCTCAGCATCTGAAAGTTTGCCTAATAAAGACTTGTAACACTCATGTTTAATGTAGAAGTTCAGTTTGCTTCTTGACTTGGGTGACTCAACTGACGTGATCTTGTACATCCGCAGAATATCTTTAAGCAATTCCCCGTTAGATTTGGCCATTATACCGCCACCTCCAGCAGATACTTCTGAAGCTTGTGTTCAAATTCCGGGATACCTTTTTCTACGAATTCCACAAAATCAAAAACGCACTCAATGAATTTTGTATCACCGCCATCTCCTGTGTGCAAGCCGTCATGAATATGCACCACAATTCCGTCAATGGTCGTATCCTCTTTCCTGTGATTATCGATGCATACTCCCTCTCCTGTTTCGCAGATTATATCAATGAACGCATAAGCCTCATCATAAAATCTGGTAAAGCTTTTCATCTGACTTTTACTAATCCTACCAGCCTCAACAAAGCTGTTAAAGGTATCATATGCCTTATCAAGCCTTATAAAGCTATTATGGATAATCACAAACATATCGACACCCTTCTCGCTAGAAAGCATGTTTTCTTCCTCTTCATCAAACTCAAAACTGCAGTCCACAAAGGCAGACATGATAGATGGCATGGTTTCTCCGATACGCTCATAATAATCCCCGTCCTCTTCAAATCGGACCGATACATTTTTAAATACCAGTTTTGCTTTGTCAGGACAAACCTTGTGAACCTTTTTGTACAGACGAATCATGTTCCAATCAGGCATGTATGACAGACCTCCCTTCATTGATACCAAATACTTCATTATATTTCTTTTCGATGTATGGAGTGTACTTCTGAATCTCCTTTATGAACATAAACATGTTCCCTAAGAAAACATATTCGTCATAAATGGGAATAAAAAAGTCACCGTGGAAATGAATGGATATCTTGTCATAAATCCCTTTATATGGACTTGTGTCCACACAGAAGCCTTCACCAAGATGGATGGTATCATACACCAAACCAAAGATGTCGCTTGATAAATCCAGCACTTCATAAAAAAAATCTAAAATCTTCTTTGAAAGAATCCCCTGTTTGACATTCTCCCATGTCTGATAATAGATCCGGTTAAACCTGCCCATGCTGGAATCTCTCATATACAGCTTAGTGGTACCCTTCTCACCGCTTAGCAAATTAACAACCCTGTAATCCACAGTCAAAGAGCATACCTCAAAGTTTTTCTTGAGAACCTTCACGATTCCGGAAAATAATCCGAATTCTATGTACTCGTAAATACTCTTCTCAAGCGGCAGTCCGTTAAAACATTCCTTGGCCATCAGCTCGCCCTGCTTTTCTTTAAACGCTTTGTACCGTTTAACAAGGCAGAAATCTAACTCCATAATAAATCAACCTCCTTTTTTAAAAATAAAAAATCCTTCCACGCTAAAAGCATGAAAGGATAGTATCCTATATTATATATAATGCCCATGAATGCCAGGGACTTTTTGAGTAAAAGAGTAAATCTCTTAGTAATAAAAAACAAATATACAATTTATTATACACTAATATATAACATTTACGCAACAAAAAAGCGGCCTGAATAGAGAGATTATCTCTACCCAGACCACTTTTTACAAAAAACTGCTACATTAATATGAGGGTGTCAGGAATATGAATCTTTTTATTAACCCATATTCCGTCTTCTGAGCTTCCCCAATACCAATCACCCATGTAATTTGGCATTATTGTTTCTAAAATAGCCTTGCTGAAGCCTGCGCTTGCAGCTGGAGGCACCATATTCCCAATATGCTCCCTGCGCTTCGTATCCGTTTTTGCCGTTAAAACCAAAGGGCTGCCGTCGGGAAACCTGGAAGGCAATCCCTGCAACATTGCTAGCTCAAAAGTTGTCAGGGGGCGATTCCAAGTCGCGCTTTCCGAAACAATGACATACACTCCCTTGTCTTTTGAATCTGGAATACGGGGGTCGCCAACGGCAGATGCACCGCTGTGTATGTCTCCACAGGTAACACACTTCCCCGGCATGTCCCATCTTTGCACCTCATAATTACCGGCTCCGGACCACTTCCTTATCCTAGTATCGGCAACACTCAAAGCCCCGTTTGATGGCCCCGCTCCTCCAGTAACAGTCGCAGACGGTTCATCCATCCGGATAACCCTATATAGGTTGGCAAATCTGGGAATCCTGTCGTCAGCAATAAACTGGGCCCCGCTTCCAATCCTGCTGCCGGTTACTGTGGTACATGGTTCGTTGGAGCGTATTACCCTGTACTTGTTGCCATATCCGCACACATTATCAATCCTGGGGTCGGCTACGGCGCTAGCACCGTTGCTTTGACCTATTCCGGAAGTAAACGATGTTACTGTATTCGAAGGCTCATCATACGGTATAATCTTGTATGAACCACTTCTAGGGCTGTGTCCCAGCGCATACTCACTGTCTTTTAATGCCCTCCAGTCTTCCCCGGGAGGAATCAATGCAAGCCTTACCCAAACATTCCATTGAAGCCTTGGGATTCTATGCATTTCTCCCGCACTTTCAACATCCCCAGGCATGGGTAGAGTATCCAGAAGTTCACCAATAGATTTAACCCTATGCCTTTGAGGTTTGTAGATGAAACTGGGTATACGTCTTGGGTCCCTGGCTATTAATAAAAACCTTTTACGTATTTGCGACAATCCACCAAGCTCCCCTGCATCGTGGGTATCCATGTTGATTTCATACCCGTATGATTTTAACATGTTTTTAATCTGGCTAAGTTTGGCAGCTCCTCTACTTGTAATTCTCGGCACGTTTTCCATAAGGATGAGCGCAATGGGATCATCCTTGAAAGCCTCCATTACAAGCCATATAGACCTGTCAACTAAGCCGTTTAGCGCCTGGTACTTTTCTGATGCAGCCTTCTCCTCTGACAGCAAACCGCTGAAACCTTTGCATGGAGGGCTTAAAAATATCCCGTCAGGATTACGTCCTTCGTTTAGCCTTAATACCAACTCACGAATATCCTGAGGTGTTACCTCTTTCCATCCTTCATCCGGTTCCTTGCCATGAAAGGCAATATACTGTTCCCTGCTAAAAAGGTCCATACATGCAGACGGCGCACCTGTGAGTTTTTCAAAGTCCTTGCACGCATCTGCATCTACATCGATTCCTACAACCGTCCTGAATCTGCCGGTTACTCCTTTGTACTCGTGCCTAGCGCTCTGCGCACCTAATGCGAGCCCTCCTAAGCCTGAAAATAAATATACAATTTCGAAAAATATCTCATTTGTCTCCTTGCAAATCCTCATAATAATTCATCCTCCCTATAATTTAGAAATAAGAAAGGGGCAACTCCTAATCGGAATTACCCCAATAAAAAGAAGGCTTCGCCTTCTCCTATCCTGTACTTATTAAAAACCTACGAAATTTCACGTATACTAGCCCATAATTCATACTCGCTAATGTAGATGTCATCATTTCAACTTATTATACAAATACTGTGCTTAAATCAATCGTCAGGCCTGGCAATGCAGATACTATGATTTTATCTTCGTCAGTATATGTTTCAGGCCTGCCATACCTTTTATTTTCCTGCAAGGTAAAAACGCTTACGAATTTACCATCAGGTTCAACAATCCAATATTCCCCCACTCCTGCTTTTTCATATTTGTTAAACTTTAATACCTTATCTATTCTTGTAGTGGAAGGGGAAGTAATTTCAATAATAAGAGTTGGAACACCGAAGAACCCAGTCTTCCTAAGTTTACTTTCGTCACAAATCACAACGATATCCGGTTGAGCTATGATATTTGAAATTTCCTCGTCACCTTCATTATAATCGGGAATACAAAGATCAAAAGGAGCAGCAAATACCCTGCAAGACTTCCCTTTTAAATAAGCATTGAATTGTGAAGTTAATTCAACTGATATTGCTTGATGCTGCCATGTTGGAGCTGCCTGCATGTATGGCACACCGTTGATAATTTCCCATCTCTCATCTTCTGGCCATGTTATATAATCAGAATAAGTATACTTCCTCTCCTTACTTGGTAATGGCATGTAAAATTCTCCTCTCATTACTAATCAATACTAATTATGAATTATAAACTTCTTCACCTTCTGTCCATATTTCATTCTCGCTAATGTCGATATCGTCATTCCAGATGATACCGTACCCTCCTGCGTCAACTTTGACAGTTTTAAACAAGGCCTTGTCTTTTAAAGACTCAAACCTTGTATCAGAAAGGAGTTTTCCAGCATCATACTGCTTGGTTACTAGATTGTCAAATTTTACAATCAGAGTGTAGTTGTCATTTGCCTTTACTTCTGCTACTTTATGATACATAAAACCACCTTGCTCTAACCCTTTAACACCTTAGAGTCTTACTATTGCAGACATAAACCATCACCCTTTTATTATAGCATTGGTACGAATAAATTCCAGATGCTTTTAATGTCCTCTTTAATTTAGCACTTCAAGTTTAGAAGCTCTCGTTTATTATCATCCTCCTTTTTTGGGTAATAAAAAACCCACTAACTTTAAAATTAATGGGTTAATATATTTTTAATTGTCATATGCCCATGAATACCAGGGACTTTTAAGGAATAAAGAGAAAATCTCTTATAGTAAAAAACATGTATATAAATTATTATACTTTCAAATGTCCAATATTACAATAAAAACATACATTAGGTTCTACACTAAAATTACTCCTGCTCGTTTGTAGCAGCTACAAGTCTATGTGCAGTCAGACTATCTTCTGCTATTCCGGGATTATCCTTTGCTACTACTAAAGAGAATCCAGTGCCTGCATTAACCCATTGACAAGAAATGATTTCAATATTTTTCTTGTCTGCACTGGGGTTTATAGTATATTGTTTTGCTAAGTCAAAAACCATATGCTCCTTAACTACCAGGTCATCACTGCATTTTAAAGAAAAATATAATCCGTCGGAAGGCGTCAGTCCTTTATACGCAAACAGATGCCAATGGTCTTGGCCTCTTTCAATTATTGTCCGTTTAATATTTACATACTGATACTCCCCGAATTTAGGATTAAGTCATAGCTGTGCTCTTTCCAGAAAAACCCTGATTCCTCGTTTCTTAAATGCCCTTTCTTGTCATCTATCACTTCCCTTGTTCCATCGGGCGCTATTATAAGAGTTTCTATTATTTCATAATCGTCATTTGACTGAAATCCAACTGTAATAGGTTCAAATTTTTCGCGCACTTTATAAACTCTGTAAGTAATAGTTTCTTCAAAATTTACTCTTTTCTCATCAATACAAGCGTAAACATTTATATGTAGATCACTTTTAAAATTTGTATTAAACAAATTAACGGACTCATTAATGTACAACTTAAAGTATTCATTAATATTTGAATATATCTTTACCTGGTCCGCAGACGGAGTTAAAATTGTTTTAAGTATTTCCTTCTTATCATCGCCGTCTAACCGTCTGAGAAAATCTTTGGAAATAACAATTTGAGTCAATATTTTTTTCATATATTCAATAAAGTCCTTCGATTCAATTGTATAATTAAAAATCGCCGCGATAATAATCGCAGTTCCTAAAGGACCAGATAGATTTTTAAGGATTTCAACAGCGTACTTTATCTTTTCGTATATTATTACCTTCTCAATGTCCATAACAACATACGAAACTAATAACAAAATTATACCCTGGAAGAACCTTTTAGAAAAAAATTTTACATGCTGTTCTTTTGATTCGCAAGAATCTTCCTTGTTTTTGTTTGCGCTCTGGCCGCCTTCCTCATTTCTGTCATCGGTGCTATTACTATCCGGCATGGCTTTATCTCCTCCTTTTAACTCATATAATGCCTGTTTCCTCGTAAAGCTATTGTATATAATTAAAATACAGGATGTCAACATACGGATTTTTTTCAAAAAAAATGAACGTATGGTCAATATGACCATACCCAAAGAGATAAAATCATGCAGGAAGATTGGAGCGAGAGTATCTATCAATAATACGATTCATGATATATCTTGCCTTTGTCCTTTAACATGTAACATATTCAAGGAGTCCATCTCTACTTAAAGGTGCATAGTCCTTGAAATTATGACACTCTGGAGTTTTAAAGATATACCCGTTAACGTATCTAGCAAAATGCCTAAGTATTCTGAAATGCCTCTCATCATGAGCCAGAGGGTAGTCTTTTTCCCATTTTTGAAGGTCTTTTTCTGAGTTAGCCTGGTAGATCATTATATATGGAGTCACACCGTACTCCCAAAGACGTCTAAACCTATAGTAGTCTTCCTCGAAAGTAGTATTGAATCCACATAATAAGTAACACTTCTGATACTTGGGTTTTATAAACTTGGAAAGAGTTTTAATCCCAGTAATTATGGAATTTTCATGGTTAACATAATCCCAGGCATAATGGATATCTGTCAGACGTTTTATACCCTTTAGTAATTCCGCTTTTTCTTCATTTAACAACCTAATATCCAAGCCTTGGGTGAAGTTAACAATTAAATCCAACTCAAGAATTTCAGTTACCTTATCAACAAAAAGCGCGTCAGCAGTGAAGTTGTTGTCAAGCAATATAAGATATCGGGATTTGGGATTAACCAGGTCCGAAATCGAACAGACCTGTTTAAAATCCCCCTCGCGGACGGGTACAATGCAATGTTCACAATGGTTTACACAGCCCTTGCTTGTTCTGCCAATTCCTGCGCTAACAAGCATTTTAGCCTTTTTCATTATCCCTTCTCTAGTTGCGATCCTGGTATTAATTCTTGAATATATGAAGTCTTCATCATAAAGATCATAGTCCGGTTTAAGATTATCAATGTAATCAGGCAGCAAGCTGTTTTCCTCCCATCCAACTCCACCCACTATCACATCCGGCCGCAATGATAACAAGTAATACACCTTATCAAGGTTCTTCCTGAAAATAACTGAACAAAATACTCTGTCAGCTTTATAGAGCATGTCTTCAGGAACGTTAAGGAATAATGGTAGCTTCCCAGCCTTCTTCAAGCTGTAGTGGGGATTGAAATTAGCAAGAACAGTATTGACGCCTGCCATTTTGTTATATGTTGAGATTTTCCCCAACGCAATATTAGGTATGCGCGAATCTAAATCTATTAACAAATCAGTACTCAATTAAAACACCCTCCCTATATTAAGATAAAAAGAAAAAGGGCTGAGAATATTTCTCAACCCACTCTCAATCAAGTATGACTCAGAAAGGTACCGCATCATCCACATAAAGACTCATATCGCGTGTCACAAGCCGTAACGAACACTGCTCCAATAGAACACTGGAGTAAAGTTCATCAAGTACTTTCACGAAGTCAGGGATGACATAAACCGTTACAATCTGGTCTTTAACTTTGCAAATCGCATTTTTCATAAGCGAATTAAAAACGCAGTCATCACTTTTTAGCTTCTCAATCTGCGTATTTGTATTAACAGTTGCAACAAGATTGTTTTCAGTTGCCAGCTCTGCAGTTGAACCCTGTTCAGGTATCAGGCCTATGTCTGCCTCAGAACTCTCAAAACTAGCCTCCTTATGCGAACCACCACTAATCAGGGTATTGTATATTTTAATGGCAACAGACATAGGAACACCTTCATTACTAAGGTACCTGTTCATTTCACTCAGTATTCCGGTCCCGCTTTGAGATGGAGTGCCTGAGAGAATGGATTCTATCCCTCTGCATATTTGTTCCATCCGTCTATCTGCATCCGGGGTATCCTTTAAGAAGTCTAATAGACGTTCAGAGACAATTGTTTTAATATAGGCTGAGTCAATATCCAGGGCTTCCTCTTCTCTTTGTGCCTTTGTTGCAGGATACTCGATTAAAGAAGAATTATCCTCGTTAACGGACGATTGTACCTGTAAGTCATTATTCTCCCGGAATACATTTTCATGACTCTTCACTGGGGCATTGGTCCCGGTAAGCTGAGAAACTTCAAAACTTGATTCAGCACTTTTAGCCGTCCTTGCTTCAGTAGAGAAAAAGCCAATTATACTTGTCGGCTTTTCCAAAGCAACACTTTCTACCTTTATCTCATTTGTGACGACTATACCGCTGGTAATCATCTGCCCTACATTCATTTCGAGCTTTTCCACCCTGGCCGATAACGAAAGGATGTTGCTTTCATCATCATACACATTATTTATACAAAACATTGCAAGTTCTGTTTGGAGTGTAACCAAGGGGTTAAGGCTGGATCTAACCATACCACCTATTTTGTTCAATGCTTTAAGTGTCATTATGACATTCTCAATGTTGCTTTCATCGGAAAGACCTTTGATCACTTCCCTGTATTCCCTTGTGTTCTCAATTACATAGTCAGGAGATACAAGCAGAGTCATAATATCTCTTGAAACCTGCAGGACAGCGTTTATCAGTATTGTTATATCAGTACCTGCCTTGACGAAACTATCCAGTAGCGATAAGCTACCATTAATATCGTTTAGTAAAACAGTCTTTGCAAGAAGAATGATATTGTTGATATTTGTACAGCCTATCATTTTGGCAACGCATTCTTCTGTAATAATACCATCAACAGAATATAAAGCCTGGTCCAACATGCTTAAGGCATCCCTCAATGCACCGTCAGAATTGGAAGCGATAAGAGTAAGAGCATCTTCCTCATAGTCTCTTCCTTCTTCTTTAAGTATGAACACCATTCTTTCAACAATGTTTTGAATGCTTATCCTTTTGAATTCATACTTTTCGCAACGGCTCTTAATGGTTGCCGGCACCTTATTAAATTCAGTTGTACACAAAATGAAGATACAATACCTGGGAGGCTGTTCAAGGGTTTTTAAAAGTGCATTGAAAGCTCCCTTTGATAGCATATGTACTTCATCAATTATGTACACCTTATACCTAAGGTTTATTGGCTGATACTGCGAATTGTCAATTATCCTTCTGATATCATCTACCCCGTTATTTGAAGCAGCATCCAACTCCATTATATCAAGACTGTTGGACGTACACGCAGAGCAGCTGCCACAAGGACCGCCGTCTACAGGTGAAAGGCAATTTACTGCTTTGGAAAAAATGTACGATATGCTTGTTTTTCCGGTGCCCCTCGTGCCTACAAACAAATAAGCATTCTTGGGCTTGCCTTCCTTTATCTGCTTAACCAGCGGCCTGACAACTTCCTCCTGCCCCACGACATCTGACCAGGTACTAGGTCTGAAGCGGTTATATAAGCTCGCCAATAAAATCACCCTCCTTTATTGCAGTTTTTAATTTTTACTAAATTATTTAATAGAATGATAAACAGATCCTTTCGGTCCTTATTAAACACATTTACTTCATTTATTATACGAAGGCATTTCATAATGTAAACTGTATAAAAGGAACAAAGGTCAACCTTGCCGAGGACAAAATCGAGTCTACCACTTAAACATTGTCCGTACATTCGTGACAGTAGTTCAGCCAGAAGACCTTTTATAAAGAAAATAAGTCTGTTAATGTCGTCCTGGGCAAGCTGTTCAAAAATACTATTTTTATCTTTTTCTTTCATTAATCCTAAAGCTATAAGAAGCTTATCAATATTCCCGTCAGAAACTGCCGATATTATCGATTTGGCAGCTTTAACTAGCCCTTGGTTTACAGATACGATATACGTAGCTCCCGGACAGTTAAGACTTAACCTAAAGACAATTTCCCTGTCGTATTCAGTCATCAAAGATTCTATATTACCAATGACAAGATTCATGTCTTCATCGCTTAATGCATTGAACTTATGTATTGTGCCTCTACTTTTAATTGTCTCGAGCATTCCCAACGTGTCAGACCGAGAAGTCCTTATTTTACTTGTAACAACTACAGTCTTGACGTACTCCGGTGGAAATTCCAGGGTCAATAAAAGCTTATTTTGGGCCTCAACAGTCATGGTTTCCATATCGTCGATAAGTATGACTTTATAGGGACTAATTATAGGTCTAGTAAAAGTGAAACCTACCACAGAAGTAATGTCATCAACTTTTATACTAGAGGCACCATCTTTAGGGGATATAAACAATAAATCAGGATGATTATTACTTGACAGTAAATGGCAACTTCTGCAGCCGCAATTTTCCTTACCGCCTTCAAGACATAGATAGAATTTCGCCAGCTCTTTTGCCACATAATACTTCCCTACAGATTTTGGTCCAAAAAAGATATGGAGGGGAGCATTAACCGCGCCCCTTATATCTTTTAAAACAGCTCTATTACCATAGATAACCATCGGCAATACCCCCCTTTTAAGCTTTGTATAAATATTGCTCGTATATCCTATTGAACTTGGTCACGTTTCCCTGTTCCTGGTCCGTAATAATTGCTTCCGCAAAACCGTCACACTTAGAATTTAAAGCATCCATTCTGGATAAAATCAATGCCTCAGGGCACATTGGCTTGACCAATTGTTGTGAAGTAAGGATATCATCTGCAGCGCTGTGCGACGTTGCAATAAGATGCAATATTTTAATCTCATCAGACTTTGGAAATTCCATAGTCTCACGAAGCTTGCATATTGCATTGTACACCATGCACAACGACATATTCAGGTGTCCTATTAAATACCCTTCATCTGTGATCTGATTATAGGGAAGCGGAGAATATTCCTTATATTTCCCTATGTCGTGTAAATCCGCACCCACCAGTAAAGCTTCAATATCAAAATTAGCGGGTGTTTGACTCAGATTTTTAGCTTCATTCCGGCAGCTCACATGAACACCACTAACATGTTCAACATAACCACCAATTTTTGAATGATGGATTGCCTTCCCCCCCTGCAGAATCATAAGTTTTTTAGCCGCACTGTCATTTTTATAAAAGTGGTCCACTAAGGCCTTCATATGAGGTTTTTTAATATCCTCGCCGTACATACCTACAAAATCGTCATACGCCTTTTTAGGATCATCTACATGAGGGCAATAATCCAAGCTTTGGTACTTTTCGAGTCTCTCCATGTTTGATACGGACAAGCAATAGGAGCCATGGTATCTGGTAACTTTTGCCGTCACAATACAAACACTATTCTGGCATGAAAGGTATACATCCTTTATATTGTTATCCCAGATGTTACCCTTTATTGTACCTGTCTTATCAACCAGAACCAATTCATACCGTGCTGTATCGTTGCTTTCATCAGATATACTGCGTATAAAGAAACTGTCCTTGACCTCCTGATTAATTAGCTCCGGCTTTTTCAATTCACTAATAAAAGCATTCTTTTTGTGTTGCATAATAAAATCTCCCTCCTTAAATTTGATTAATAAATATCCACCCGCTTAGCGGGTGGTTTTTATTTGACCCTATAAGGGTCTATTACCAGCAGCACCTCAAAGTGCTTCATTGGTTCCGCCAACCGCAATTGTCGCTCTAGCGACCCTTAAAAGGGTCCTCGTGTTCTTTTACACTTGTTTTATCATTCATTAAATCGTCATTTTCCTGGTCCCTTATATACTTCTGTATTGTTGCCTTATTTAATCCTACCGTACTTACATAATATCCTTTAGCCCAAAAATGACGATTTCCGTACTTATACTTTAAATTTGCATGCTTATCGAATACCATCAAGCTGCTTTTCCCTTTGAGATATCCCATAAAGCTTGATACTGCTATTTTAGGCGGTATCTTTACACACATATGTATGTGGTCACTGCATGCCTTCGCTTCTACTATTTCCACATCCTTATATGCGCATAACTGTCGTATTATTTGACCTATATCTTGCCGCAATTTACCATATATTTCTTTCCTTCTGTATTTTGGTATAAATACTATATGGTATATACAGTTCCATCGGGTATGTGATAAACTATTCTCGTCCATTTCGGATGCCCTCCTTTTGATTTTTTGAGCGGTCGGCGAAACCTGCTCTATTGTATCAAAAGGAGGTTTTTTATACCATCCTCATCGGCATAGCCTTTTCTTTTCACACGCGCATAGAGCGTGGTTGTCTCAAAACCATAATAAAAATGCAGGAATAAGCATATTCCTGCATTAAAAAACCCATTAATCTTGTTAATGGGTGATTTCCTGTTATTAGATTCTCCTGCCCTTGAATACTAGGGACTTATAAAATTACAAACTTACAAGTTTGATTAGTAAAAAACAATTTAACACTTTAATTCTATACAAAACTTAACAATATTTCAATATATAATTAAAATAATATTCTCCTTAAGTCAAAACTATTTTAATGGTTCAATGCAACACTTCTTTGTGGCTATATCAATATACGGGATAGTAGTTGGAATTATGTTATTACTATTATCAGTATATACTACACTAATAAAACGCGGGTATACACCCGTGACCTCGCACTCTCTTATTTCATCCTTGGGCTGGTATTTTAAATAACTTAAGTCACGGAAACCACCTTTATTAGTTTTTGCCACATTTCTATTTTTCTTTGCAGGTCCTGGAACAGATTTTCTTGTTTTAACAAGAATTTTTTCTCCCTTATCTGGAATATTAATTTCCAGCTTTCTATCTCTGAAGTTTATGCATATGACATTATCCGTCATAACATACCCCCTTTTATAAAAAAGTAACATTAGCCCCTAATCTCTACCATGGAAATCATTTTTAAGTTATTATAGCATTTGGTAATTTATCTTGCAATATGTTTCTTTCAATTTATAGGAGTTTATAGAAGTTTATAGGAAAACCATATATATATAATATACAAATATGTAGAAAATTATTGTATTTTAATAAAATATTCCTTATAATATGAAATACCTATATAGAACAGCAATCTTTTTATATCTGGGGGTAAATATGACAAAATTAAAGAATAGAAAATCCGTATGCACTACGATTGATAAAAACATTTATATAGAATTTAAAAAATTGAGTACCCAAACGAAAATTCCCATGACTAAGCTGCACGATGAGGCACTAAATGACTTGGCAACGAAGTACTCCCAAAAAGTATCAAAAATTCAAATAAGCCAATAACTTATATTTAATAATTGCATAATTAAAATAGTATAAAAATATCATTACAAGCATTCCGTAACCTTATTACTTATCTCTCCCATATCACTGAAGTTATTTTACAGTCTGGATTATCTTTCATAAAAGCTTCTTTTGCCCTGCCCTTTGTTGACGCATATACAATTTTATACAGCTTAGACGGGTTACCAAGATGCCAGTGCCATACCCTATATTTGTTCCGCTTCTCAAATCTACTTTTAGACCTACTATACACACCGCTCATAAGCGAATATGTCGCTTTTAAAGTAGATATTGGCATGTTTAATATGGCTGCTTGTTCGAGTAAAGGTAAAAATTGAATTTCCGGATGTTTACTGAGATGCTTAATAAGCTTTATGTACTTATTTATTGGACCATCCTCTCGCAGATCTTTTTTTATAACTCTATATTTTGCCGGACCTACTTCCTCAACGCAGTTGTCAATCTCTCTTAATTTCTTCATCATTCTTGATGCTTGCGCCTGGCACATCTTAAACTCGGCAGCTATTTTACTTTGCGATATTAAACTGATTCCCTCAATGTTTTGATATTTAATAAGAATATCTATGATTTGCTGGTATTCATTTTTAATAAGCTCTAGCGAAGATACTTTAACCACAAAATTTCCCCCCATGTTCTTTGAGTTATTTTCTTCCTTTTAAATATTATTAATAATCCTCCGCTCTTAAGGTTATAAATTCTTTGAGTTTGAACAGATCTTTTATATACCCCTCGGCAGCAGTAGGCCCGGCTTTACTCCAGCAAATACATGAACAAAACGGTTTATTTTCGTCATTTCTATAAAAATATATCCTATATTTCTTATCCTCCATATTTTCCCTCCCTAATACTTCCTAGACGCTGACTCTCAATCTTCGCCAAAACACTCTTTACTAATTTGTCATCCAAAATATTCATGTCAACATTATTAAGTTTTTTCGTGCCAAAATACAGGGTCCCTGCAGCAACATTGTACACAGCTCCTGCAATATCTTCAGTTGGGTAATACCCTAAGTTATACCGCCTTTTCTCCTTACATATATAAGCATAATACGAATTACAAGACAATTTCTTGTAATGATAAACACCTACGAATTTTGAGGTAGCGGTCGGAATTTTTTTGACTCCCTGAGCAGAAAGCATTTTTTGTTGAGCTGTCGGCGTCGTTATTTGTTTGAATAATTCCTTAGCAATTTCTCTATGCTCTTTGGGTGTAAGCAAAATATCATTTAACTGAGCGCAGTCACCTTTGAAAAACCTGGCCAATAAATTGTACTTGATAGAAGCTATACGTTCAGTAGAGCTGTGAACTTTGAGTACACTATCATTACCGAAGCGCATATGGGTAAACCAGGGCTTTGAGCCATCGCCAAGCTTATATACTCCTATGTATCGGGACTTGAATAATTTATCGTTATCCATAAGTATAAAGAACTACTCCCTTCTCTATAAAATATAAAAACTATCTTTCACTCACCTTTACTTAATTTTTTAATAGAAATATCCGCTACGGAGACTATATGTATAGATATTTTTTATCGTCAGCTTTTACCATTTGCTGCCTGAATCCTTCTATAGATAAATACTAAAGAATAGGTATCATCGTGCCACCTGGCTGCAGCACTATTGAGCTACTTTCCATGGATAAACCCTGGCTTTTAATCGGACTTCAGTTATCCTTGTTTTTTTACTACATTTCCTGATAATCTATTCTGCATAATCATATCTAATAATGAATTTAACCGATAAGCACCCACTCAAGTAATCTCCTACAAAATATACTTGCCTTTCTCCATCCTTAGATGGTAATTTTTAAATGCTTTCTTTAGCATTTCTG
>Ga0129298_10000206_pt1 | contig 21574 bp, 20 predicted proteins | sample I19B2metaG_FD_94707 | JGI IMG/M metagenome (GOLD analysis project Ga0129298, IMG submission 94707) | Lake sediment bacterial and archeal communities from Gulf of Boni, Indonesia to study Microbial Dark Matter (Phase II) - ​I19B2 metaG | ecosystem: Environmental > Aquatic > Freshwater > Lake >... | reverse complement strand
TTTGGAAAGGGAAATATGTTTCATGGACAAGCATAACTGATTAAAAGTGAAGTTGATCATCAAATAATGATCACCTCATTGGATAAGCAGTTTTTTTTTTAACTTTACATTCCGTACTTATATTCAGAACTTAATTTATAACTACATGTCAATCAACAAAGTAATACTTGTCGGAAATGTTGGAAAAGATCCCGTTGTACGCTATTTCGACAAAGGAGTGGCCAAAGCGTCATTTCCGCTGGCAACGAGCGAAACATATACAAACCAGCAGGGAGAAACTGTAACACAAACCGAATGGCATAATATAGTATTGTGGCGATCTCTTGCAGAAGTTGCAGAGAAAACAGTAAAAAAAGGTACACAGGTTTACATTGTTGGCAAGATTAAAACCCGTTCATATGTTGACAAGGATGGTATTAATAAATATATAACCGAAATCCTTGCAGACACTATGCTGGTTCTTGAGAAAAAACAATCGGCCGGTACATATGGAACTCCGGGAGATCAGGGGAGAAATGAAAGTAACGGAAGAATCGGTGTAAATGAATCTTCCGGTACATATAATTCTTCTTCAAAGATCAATACAGTGAAAGAAATATCACCAGATTCTTACCCTGATATTGAAAACTTCCAGAACGGAGGATCAGTTCAGGGACAGAATGAAGATGATCTCCCTTTCTAAGTCTTTCATAAATATATAATCAGTTGGAACCTGCTTATCAACATCTGGCAATATATTACATTACAGGTATTCTCACGTCCGGGATTGATCCGCTTATAATTTCAATATCAATTAACGTCATTCTTCTGCTTATCATAGCAGGACTGATAGCATTAAACTTCAAATCATTAAGCTCTTTCCTGACCAATCAGAGATCAAACATCAGCAAGGATAACATCTCTGATGCACTCGACATGCCACATGATGATATGGATGAAGATGAAAAGCTTCTGAAGGGGATTGTAAATTTCGGGAATATCAACGTCAGTGCAATTATGTGCCCGCGCATTGATGTAACATCTATTGATATCAAATCAGCATTTGACAAAGTGGTACCACTCATTGTAGAGTCAGGCTTTTCAAGAATCCCGGTCTATTCAGGTTCTTTCGATTCAATAAAAGGCATCCTGTATGCTAAGGATATACTGCCTTATTCTAATAGTCCTGCCGATTTCAAATGGCAGTCACTTCTGAGGCAACCATATTTTGTACCTGAAACCAAAAAAATCAATGACCTGTTAAAGGAATTCCAGGGAAAAAAAATTCATATGGCAATAGTCATTGATGAATACGGAGGTACATCGGGGATAGTTACGCTCGAGGATATTCTTGAAGAGATCGTTGGTGAGATTACCGATGAAAGTGATGAGGATGATATGCTTTTCAGAAAAATTGATGAATCTACCTATATATTCGAAGGAAAAATATTACTGAATGACTTTTGCAAAACTGTAAATGCAGAAGAGGATATCTTTGACAACGTCAGAGGTGAAGCGGAAACTCTTGCAGGATTAATTCTTGAAATTACAGGTGAGATTCCTCAGAAGGGACAGACAATCACTCATAAGCAATTCTGTTTCAGCATCGAATCAGCCGACAGGAGAAGGATAAAAGAGATCCGCGTAGAAATTATAAGGGAAAATACTGATGAAGCTCAGTAGCATAATTCTTCTTGCGGTAATTCTGACCATGTTTATTCATGGATGCCGGGATGTTTCTGTTCCCAGGCCCAGAGGACACTTCAGAATTGACATGCCTGAAAAGAATTATTCAAGATTTGAAGGCAGGGAAAGCAGTAAGGATAATCTCCCCTTTACATTCGAATATCCTGCTTTCGGACAACTCTCTTTTGATGAAGAATTTGAAAATGAAAAAGGATGGTTCAACATTGAATTTCCTGCATATAAGGCAAAACTGTACCTGACCTACAAGGATATCAATCATGATTTTGATGAGCTCATGGAACAGACTTATAAGATAAATGTAAAGAATCATGTTTCAAAAGCAGATGCAATTAGTGAGAAATATTTCAATGACGATAAAAACAAAGTTTACGGAGTCTTATACGACCTCAGGGGAAATACAGCAACTGCCGTCCAGTTCTATATGACTGACAGCACAAGGCATTTTCTCAGAGGTTCATTATACTTCTCCTCGGCCCCGGATGCAGATTCCCTTGCACCTGTGGTAGGGTATTTCAGAGAAGATATTGTACACCTGATCGAGACACTGAGGTGGAAACTTTAATATTCATTATTTATCAATGAGTTGCATAACCAAGCATTACCTGAATGAATTTTCAATCCTCGGAGTCTGGAAAATAGAGGAGGACCTTGATACGCTCACGGGCATGGTTACACTAAATGCTGAGGAAAAAAAGAGGTATAAAAGTTTCAGCAGCAACTCACGAAAACTTGAATTCCTGAGTGTAAGAGCCCTTCTTTCTGAGCTTATTGGTAAAGAAGCCAGCATAGTTTACAATAAAAACAACAAACCATTCATTAAGGATGGATCGAGGTTTATCAGTATCTCACATTCTCATAAATTAACTGCCATACTTCTCAGCACTAATGAAAAAGTTGGAATAGATCTTGAATACATGAGTTCCAACATTGCTGCAATTGCTCTTAAGTTTCTTAATGTAAAGGAAAAGATCACAAAAAATCCTGAAAACAGAAAATACCATCTCTATATTCACTGGTGTGCCAAGGAAGCATTGTATAAAATATGCGATAAAGAGGGAATCAGCATTAGAAAGAATATTACCATTGAACCTTTTGAGGTAAAAGACTCCGGAGAGATAAGAGGCAGTGTTCATACCGATAAAATAAACGAGAGCTTTACCCTCTATTATTCAAAGTATGACAACTATTCTATTGTATGGACGAAAAAGATAATGGAGTTGCCGAATCTCAATGTTAAATAGGGAATCATGATACAGGATATGCTGAGCAATAAAAAGAAAATCGGGCTATTACTTGATCCCGATAAGGCAAAAGGAGACTCATTGCTTAATATCCTGAAAATTGCCGGGGAGAATAAAGCAGATTTTATTCTTGCCGGCGGAAGCCTGACATTCAATTCCATCGATCCTCTTATTGAACTAATAAAAGCTAACTGCCCGGTTCCTGTCGTTCTATTCCCCGGGAATCTGCTGCAGCTTTCACATAAAGCAGATGCCATCTTACTTCTTTCACTGATTTCAGGCCGCAATCCGGAACTGCTTATTGGAAACCATGTTATCGCAGCCCCATATCTGAAAGATGTCCGGTCCAAACTTATTCCGGTTGGTTATATACTTATCAGCTGCGGATCAAAAACCTCGGTTGAATATATCAGCCAGACTGAGGCAATTCCTTCTGATAAAACAGAGATTGTTGTGGCTACAGCCATGGCCGGAGAAATGCTGGGACTCAAAATGATCTACCTTGAAGCTGGCAGCGGAGCTTCCGGAACTGTCCCGCCTGAAATCATAAGTTCTGTAAGGAAGAATATTTCTGTACCGTTAGCTGTTGGAGGGGGAATCAGGAACAGGGATCAGATAAGGGAAATTTATACTGCAGGAGCTGATATTATTATTCTTGGAAACGGCTGTGAGAAAAGGCCTGAGCTTTTGATAGATGCATGTGAAGTCAGGAATGAGTTTCAATCTGAAACTTAGGATTTACCAGTAAATTTTACCCCCAACCCCCCAAAGGGGGGCTTTATAAGCATGGGAAAGTCCCCCCTGGGGGATTTAGGGGTAGAAATCAAGAATAGAAACTAATTTAACATTTTACCTCATTAATTCAATCAATGGTTGCCCTGTACATGCATTCGGGTAAGGAACCTTGCATAGTGATGACAGGGTTGCTGCAATATCAGCCATATTAACCTTTCTTGTTACATTCTCCCTGTTAATTGCCCAGCCATACCATATCAAAGGAACATGCGAATCGTATTCATAAGGTGAATTATGATTGGTGACATATTCACCTTCTTTTTCCACCCATCCCGGATTCAATGTTATTATTACATCCCCCGATCGCTGGGCGTTGAAATTGTTCATTATCCTTTTCAGGTTACCGTTTCCAAAGTCATTTGACTCGAAGGCAGAATATGGATATGCTGCAGCTACACCTGTGAACTGAACCAGGAAACGCGTCACTTTTTTCTGTACTTCATCAAGTGGCAGACGTGCATCTTCAATAAGTGTCCTGTTCAGAAATACCTGACGTTCAGAATATCCTTTAATCCAGTCACCCTCACCATAAACTGCATTCATATAACTCCTTAAAAGCTGAACTGCCTGATTCTGCCTGAAATAACCCGAGGGTATACGGTTATTTTCAAGAACTGCTGGTATCTCTGAAATGCCGTGAGCTGAGGTAAAGTATACCAGAATATTCTTTTTACCAATACTGTCATTCAGATACGAAAGCAGGTACCTGATCTCATCATCAATACGAAGGATTGCATCTCCCATCTCAACGGATGAGGGGCCAAATCTGTGACCAATATTATCAGTTGCAGAATAACATATTGATAAATAATCAGTTATATCATCACGTCCAAGATTCTCCCTGTCAATGAGTCGCATTGCAAAGCTGGTTGTAAGAGAATTTGCAAACGGTGTTTCCCTGAGAAGTGAGAAATTATCCCTGGGTCCTGTAAGTTCCTTTGACCTGATTTTCTTAAGATCGTAAGGAAAGTAACTTACTGATCCGAAGCCTGCTTCAAATTTATTTGAATCGGGAAGACAATCAGTATAATTTTCAGCCGATCTGAACATTTCCCACGAATTATTGAGATAAGACTCAGCATGATTCAGAGCATTGAAATCTGTTACCCAACCCGGCAGTGAATCGAGGTAATATGAGCTCGACATCCATGTACCTGTTGTATTATCGAACCAGAATGAACCGTCAGCAGCATGGCCTCCCGAAAGGATTGATGAACTCTCCTTTATTCCAATGCTGAATACTTTTGCCTTTTGATTGGAGGCCATCTTTAATTCATCTGAAAATGTTGAAGCCTGGAGGTTAACCGGGGAATGCAGACCTGACTCAAAGCTTCCGCCAACAGGATTTACCTGTGCATCCTTGGTTGAATATATCAGCTCATTCTTCAGAGGTACATACCAGTTATCTGATGGTATGCCATGTGATGAAGGTTCTGCCCCTGTTGCAATGGTGGCATGTCCCGGAGCTGATTGTGTCAGCATATATTCAAAAGATGCATTCCTGAAATATGTGCCTTCGTTTATCAGCCGCTTAATCCCGTTATCGCTAAACCTGTCTCTGAATCGCTCAATATGGTCATAACGAAGCTGTTCCACTATTATTCCAATGACCAGCTTCGGTTTTTCAGGAGGCAGATAGGCTCCCTGGCCTGAAACTCCGGTAAAAAGAGAGGTCAGCATTATCAAAACGGCAGATACTCGCAATAGCACATTATAATTCTTCATAACAGTTCAGTCCGATACACAAAATAAATATCTCAATCCTTCAGGTTAAGGTGCAAAAATACTTGTTTTAATAAGAGAAGCAAATGATCAGAATTATTTCACAATAATGAATCTGCCCTTCGATATGGCGCCGGTTGAATTATTTGTGAAAATCAATATATAACTTCCTGACGGAAGGTTACCTGTATCAAATGAAACGGGAACACCCTCCTGATTATAAATATAAAATTCCCTTGCCAGATTACCTGAGATACCGGTTATCTTAACATTAATATATCCTGCAAATCCTTTTGGCAAAACTGCATGAAGCACCTCTTTAGCAGGGTTTGGATATATAACTGGCGGACCAGAAAGAGGTACTTCTATATAATTAAAATCAGCTTCCATATCCACCAGCAAATCTGTCTTCTGTCTTTCGAATACAGTAATATTGCTGACAGTTTTATCCTTAAAACCTTTTGCAGAAAAAGTAAGGTTATAGGTACCTGGTGAAAGCATTCTTGTAAATGCACCGTACAGGGTATCGGAATACACATGTGAGCTGTCCTTATCATGTCCTGAAATAAAGACCTTTGCCCTTACTGGCGCCTGGGTTGATGAATCTCTTACAAGGCCATGTATTCCATACAGGGCATTCTCCATATAACCGAGAAGAGAATTCCTGTTATAGAGCCATAATAAACCTAGCTGAGCTGCAGGTGTCGTCTTTAGCCTGTCAAGCTCTATTGTTACCTCCCTCCCCTGCAACTCCCATGTTACAAAATCCTGGCGACCTCCATATATAATATACCATTCAGCACCTCTGGTTACTCCATTCGATTCATCTGTCATGTAGCCTGTCCCTGAATATTTGTGTACAGTATCGGCATAAGCCCTGCTTATTCCCAGAAACCACTGATCGTCAGCATGGTATTTTGAGTACCATCTGTCCCAGGGATAGTTTACCACTTCAGCTCCACCATGATAATTTACCGATAGAATATAGTTATGCTTCCGCATGAACTTAATCATATCCAGATTTTCCTTTGCCACAGTTATTCCGGGTTCCATCGGATCCGGGAAAGACCTGTTAAGATCGAGGCCTTCAGCGTTCCTTCTGATGGGAGCTGAGATTGTATTCCCTGTCCTGTATGTACCATCAGGATTTGCCAGAGGGTTTATCCAGATTTCAAGATTGTCAACCAGGTTTTTTGCCCTGGAATCTGTATTGTAATTCACCAGGAGATAGTCTATAAGCCTCAGCATCAGAACAAAGCCTCCTGTCTCATCTCCATGCATTGTTGAGGTATAGAATACTTCAGGTTCATTCTCATTGCTTGAAACATTGTCAGAAATCTTTACTGCCAGGACAAGCTTATTATAAATACTTTTACCTATAGTATCAATCCTGCAGAGTGACGGAAAACGTGTGGCAAAACTCCTCATTATAGAGTCATACTGGGTATATGTGGGATAAGTATCCCATTCCATTGCCTGCTTAAGATCTGAAGCTGATACCAACCCCTTTGTATTATTCAGATCAATAATCCGGTAATCAAAAGACTGATCCAGGAACCAGTCAATGTCTCCTCCTGAGATTGAAATATAAATCTGTTTGCTTTTAACAGATGTTACAGAAAGATGCCTGCTGAGGTAATTGGCCTGATCTCTGTTTAAATACGGAACTGTTACATCTGCTTGCCCGAAATGGTTAACAATACCCCGCAGTTTATCATCCTTACTTATCTCCTGTGAAATAAGCTCCGGAAATAAGAGCAGAAGAAAAAACAAAGATATGGTCAGCTTTCTGATCATTATTATTATACGTTGAAGCGTATATGAAGAATATCTCCGTCTTCAACAACGTAATTTTTTCCTTCAATATAGAATTTGCCTGCTTCCTTGCATGCATGCTCCGAACCAAGTCTGACAAAGTCGTTATACTTCATAACTTCAGCCCTGATAAATCCGCGTTCCAGGTCACTGTGAATCACTCCTGCAGCCTGCGGTGCCGTCATACCTGTTTTAATTGTCCAGGCTCTTATCTCCATAGGGCCAACAGTGAAAAATGTCTGAAGATTCAGCATTTTATAGGCAGCCCTTACAAGCTTGTCAACTCCCGGCTCGGAAAGTCCCGCATCCTTAAGGAATGCCATTCTGTCCTCCTTGCTCTCGAGTTCAGCAATATCAGCTTCAATAGCACCGGCAATTACTAGTATCTCAGCATCCTTACCCTTCAGGAATTCTACCACTTTTTCAACATATTTGTTTCCGCTTAATGCAGACTTCTCGTCCACATTACAAACAAACATTACCGGTTTCATTGTCAACAGGAAAAGATCATCAACAAATTTCCTGTCCTCATCTTTAACAACTAAAGTGCGTGCATTGTTGAATCCTTCAAAATGATCGCGGTACCTGTTTAAGACCTCCACACCGTGTTTTGCATCCTTGTCTCCTGATCGCACGGCTCTTTCAAGACGCTCAATCTTTTTCTCAACCGATTCAAGATCCTTGACCTGAAGTTCCAGATCTATAGTCTCGAGATCCCTCACAGGATCAACTGATCCGTCGATATGCTGAAGGGAGTCATCGTCAAAACATCGTAAAACATGAATCAGCGCATCAGTATTCCTGATATCTCCAAGAAATTTATTACCCACTCCTTCACCCTTATTTGAACCTTTTGCAAGTCCCGGTATATCAACTATCTCAACTGTTGTGGGAACAATCCTGTCGGTAACCTGATATTTCTCCAGCTCATACAGACGCGGATCGGGCACCTGCACCACACCTATATTTGATTTTGTAGCACTGAAGGCATAGGCATTGGTTTCACCCTTAGTATTTGATATACAATTGAATATTGTAGTTTTTCCGACGTTTGTAATCCCTATTATTCCACACTGTAAAGCCATCCGATACTATATTAGTTAATAATCGTCCAAAATTACCACAATTCCGGGGATTATTCAAGTAGAGATTGTCTCAAATGCCTGTCTCCACGAGGTTTACCCCTAAATCCCCCGGGGGGGACTTATTGATATTCTGCAACTTAATCAAGCCCCCCTTGGGGGGTTGGGGGTGAAAATGAACTTGCAAGACAGCCCCTACTTAGAATTTCATTTTATATCTTTAAACCTTTCACCGTTTCTGTTATCTAAGTATTAAAGAAACTGCTATTAATCAGGACGAAAACATATCAGAATTACTTAAGAGGGATCTTAATAAAGTATTCCGTATGATTGTTGAGAAGTACAGCTCAAAATTGTACTGGCACATCCGCCGGCTTGTAATTCTGCATGAAGATGCTGATGATGCACTTCAGAATACCTTTATTAATGCATGGAGGAGCATTGGTGAATTCCGTAATGAAAGTGCCCTGTACACATGGCTCTATACAATTGCCACAAATGAAGCCCTGAACCTAATCAATAAACGTAAAAGAAACAGTGCAGTTTCAATTGATGACCTTGGAAGCTATTTTGAAAATTCGCATGAAGGAAGCACATTTTTTGACGGAGATGAGGCAGAAGTAAAGCTTCAGAATGCAATCCTTCAGTTGCCGGAGAAACAAAGAGTTGTATTCAACCTGAAATATTATGACGATATGACTTATGAAGATATGTCAAAAGTACTCGGGACCTCTGAAGGAGCTCTTAAGGCTTCATACCATCATGCTGTAAAAAAAATTGAAAAAATACTTACAGGCAGTTAAACTTTAACGATCTTATACAGTCTAAATAAAAAGATGAAAAGCATAGAGAATATACCAGTTAAAAATCCATTCAAAGTACCGGAAAACTACTTTGAGGAAGTAAACCGCAGGATAATATCCGCAACTGCGGAAGAGGATGAAAAGCCTGTAAGGCATAGTATTTACAGGAGAATGCGACCCTATATGCTTGCAGCAGCTGCATTTACAGGGTTTGTAATAATAAGTTACTTTACTGCCAGGGTTTTTATTACAGGAGGAAAGGAATCAGAGGCTAATCTGGCAGAAACTGTTTCTGTAGCCTATTTAAATGATATAGATATCTATTCAATCGAAGAGAGTGCCCTTGATCTTGAACTTTCAGATGGATTATCAGGTATAAAAAAATCAGAAATAGTTGATTATCTTATGCTCGAAGATATTAAAACAGAAGATATAATTGAAATACTTTAAGGATACTGCAATGAAAAAGATCCCAATAGTTCTGATAGTGGCTCTTCTAATGATAACAGCCGGAAAAGCCCAGAATACTCCACGTGAAAAACTTGATGCATACAGGGTGGGGTTTTTTACAAAAAAAATGAATCTTTCTTCTGAAGAGGCCGAGAAGTTCTGGCCTGCATATAATGAATACCAGAAGAAAAAGAATGAGTTGCAGAGGGAGAAAATAATGCTTGTGAGGGATTTCAATCAGAATGAAAGTGCCCTGAGTGATAAGGAACTTACCGAAATCGGTGATAACCTGATTGCCACCTTTTCGAAGGAAAATGAGCTGGCTCAGGAGTTTCATAAAAAACTCAGGGACCTCCTCTCGCCTGATAAAGTGATCAGATATTATCAGGCTGAAAATCAATGGAAAGCTCAGCTCCTTAATGAACTGCAGGAGAACCGTCCTGCACAGCGCCAAAATCAAAGGTTCTGACAAATTCCACAGAACGGTTGATTTCAGTATACATCAGTTTGTCATCTTCAATGAAAGGGACCTTTTCACGGTAAGCTGATACGATCCCTTCAATATAATCAGATGATCTCAGTGGTCTTCTGAAGTCCAGGGCCTGAACAGCTGTAAAAAGTTCAATAGCAAGAAGTTTAGCAAGATTATCTAAAATCCGAAGAAGACGAGTGGCACCATTTGCACCCATACTGACGTGATCCTCCTGCTCATTGGAAGAGGGAATGGAATCGACTGATGTTGGTGTACTGAGCTGTTTATTCTGGCTTACTATTGAAGCAGCTGTGTATTGAGGTATCATGAATCCGCTGTTCAGTCCCGGATTTGCCACAAGGAACTCAGGAAGGTTACGCTGACCTGAGATAAGACGATAAATCCTTCTTTCTGAAATACTTCCCAGCTCAGATAATGCTATTGCCAGGTAATCAAATACAAGGGCAAGGGGCTGACCATGGAAATTACCTCCAGAAACTATTAAATCCTCATCAGGGAAAATAGTAGGATTATCTGTCACAGAATTTATTTCAGTATGAATAACTGACCTGGCATAAGCAATTGCATCCTTACTGGCACCATGCACCTGTGGAATGCACCGGAATGAATAGGGATCCTGAACATGAGGTTTATGGCGCGAAATAAGCTGGCTGCCATTCAGCATCTTCCTGAATACTTCTGCTGTTTCAGTCTGGCCCCTGTGTGGTCTGATGGTGTGTACGCTTTCAAAGAACGGATCGGGACGTCCGTCATAAGATTCAAGTGAGATTGCAGATATAATATCCGCAAAAGCTGACAACCTTTCGGCAAATGAAATAATGTAAACACCATAGGCACTCATAAACTGCGTTCCGTTTAAAAGTGCAAGTCCCTCCTTCGACTGCAATCCGATTGGTGACCATCCGAATTTCTTAAGTATTTCTTTTGAACTGAATCTCGAACCCCTGTAGTTAACCTCTCCCTCACCTAGCAGCGGAAGTATAAGATGAGCAAGAGGTGCAAGGTCACCTGATGCACCAAGTGATCCCTGTTCATATACCACAGGTGAAATACGTTCATTGAAGAAATCGATAAGCCTCTGTACGGTAGCAACCTGCACACCTGAAACTCCTTTGCTGAGCGCAATCACCTTCAGAAGAAGCATAAGCTGCACAATATCATCAGGCACTTCAGAGCCGGTGCCGCAGGCATGAGACTTTACAAGATTCTCCTGCAGCTTGTTCAGCTGGTCGCGACTTATTGTTTTATTGTATAAGGATCCAAAACCGGTAGTTATTCCATAAATAGGTGCTGTGCTTTCCTCCAGTTTGTCATCAAGAAATTTCCTGCACTTGTCTATTAACGCCTCAGATTGTGATGAAAGGGACAGCTTACCACCGCTGTTCAATACTTCAAGAAGTTTTTCTATTGTTATAAAATCGGGTGATATCGTATAGTTCATATGAGATCAATTTGATTTCCTTAAATTGATTCCGGACCATGACCTGAGGTCGGAAAGAGATATTTTCTCCTGGGTCCCGGTAGTCATATTCCTGATTGACAGGGAACTATTTTTTATTTCATCCTCTCCGGCTATAATAATCCATGGAATTTTTTTCGAATCAGCATAGGACATCTGTTTTTTAAGCTTTACGGCATCAGGATATAGTTCAGCATTTACAGACAGTTTCCGCAATTCCTCAACAACAGAAAGTGCATACACTGTTTCATCACCTCCGAAATTTACGACCAGTACCTCAGAGGATGAATTACTTTTTTCGTCAAAAAGGTCGAGCTGCTTCATAACATCATAAATCCTGTCGGCACCAAATGAAACGCCTACTCCAGATACACCCTCCATCCCAAACACGCCGGCAAGATTATCATAACGACCACCACCACAGATACTTCCAATAGCGGCATCAGAAGATTTTACTTCGAAAATAGCACCCGTATAGTAGTTCAGTCCTCTTGCCAGAGTAAGGTCAAGCTCCACCTTTCCGGTCAAAGCAGTTTTGCTTATATAGGAAAAGAGAATCCTCATCTCTTCAATGCCCTTCTTCCCTGTTTCTGATTCCGACAGTATTTTTTCCAGCTGTGATAGTTTTTCTGAAGTATTACCTGCAAGAGCCAGCAGTGGTTGCAGCTTTGCTACAGAATCTAATGGTACCCCTTTTGCCCTTAATTCTTCATTGACTGCGTCAATGCCAATCTTATCCATCTTGTCAATTGCAACGGTAATGTCAGTTATTCTGCTCCTCTCTCCAATATATTCAGCAATTCCTGATAAGATCTTCCTGTTATTGATTTTTATAACGATCCTTATATGAAGGAGGGAAAAGACATCATCAATAATTTTAACAAGCTCATATTCATTCAGTAAGGAGTCGCTTCCGATGACATCTACATCGCACTGGAAAAATTCCCGGTACCTTCCCTTCTGAGGTCTGTCAGCTCTCCAGACAGGCTGTATCTGGTATCGCTTGAACGGAAAAACAATTTCATCCCTGTGCTGAACAACATACCGGGCAAAAGGAACTGTCAGATCATACCTTAATCCTTTCTCACAAATTCTGGATGACAGCTTCAATGAATCGCCGGATGCAAGGTCAGCCTCATTCACTCCTGATAAATAGTCCCCCGAGTTAAGTATCCTGAACAGCAGTTTATCTCCTTCTTCTCCATATTTGCCAAGAAGTGAGGAAAGATTCTCCATTGCCGGTGTCTCAATAGGCTGGTAACCATATAACCTGAATACCTGCTTTATGGTATCAAAGATATACTCGCGCCTCTGCATCTCTTCAGTTGAGAAATCCCTTGTTCCCTTGGGTATTGATGGTTTGGAGGACATAACTATTAAATTAAGACAAAAGATAAAACTAAAAAGGCAAAAGTAAGAAAAAAGGGAATAGAGGCAATAAAGGCTGTAAAAGCAATAAAGGCTGTAAAGGGATTGTGCCTATACAGCCTATATAAAGCCTCTATAGCTTCTAAAGCATTTTTAGTACTTTTGCGGTACAAAAGTCTGATCCGTTACCGGAGGCCTCACATATGCCGTGCTGTGCTTCAGCGGAGGCAGCTTGAAAGGCTTGGGTGTAAGATCTTTATATGGTATCAGTGAAAGCATATGGGAGATACAATTGAGTCTTGCTCTTTTCTTGTCATCGGCAGGTACAACGTACCAGGGGCAGATTTTTGTATCGGTATAGGCAAACATCCTGTCCTTGGCCATTGAGTATTCAACCCACTTATCGCGCGACTCAATATCCATCGGACTTATCTTCCACCTTTTCGTAGGATCGGTTATCCTGTCCTGGAAACGTTTTTCCTGTTCATGATCACTTACTGAGAACCAGTATTTTATAAGGATAATACCTGAACGGATAAGCATTTTTTCAAATTCCGGGCATGATCTGAGGAATTCTTCATATTCTTCATTTGTACAGAATCCCATCACTTTTTCAACGCCTGCCCTGTTATACCAGCTACGGTCGAACAGAACAATTTCGCCGCCGGCAGGAAGATGGGGTACATATCGTTGGAAATACCACTGAGACTTCTCCTTTTCAGTAGGTGTGCCCAGTGCAACAACCCTGCAGATACGTGGATTCATGCACCCAGATATGGTTTTGATTACTCCTCCTTTCCCTGCAGCATCTCTTCCTTCAAAGATAACCACCACTTTCAGTTTGTTGGCTTTAACCCATTCCTGAAGCTTAATCATTTCGATATCCTGTTCGCCAAGAAGTTTTTCATATTCCTTCGTTTCAAGCTTCTTCTTCTTTTCAGCTTCAATATCATGATATAGTTCCTCATCACCTAAGGTTACGACCTTCTTTTCAGCCTTGTCTTTTTCCTTTTCTTTGTTTTTATTTTTTCCCATGGTGGTCAGTTTTAAGAATTTATGGAAATTTAATAAAAAATATGCTAAACAGGAAATAATTGAATAAAAATTGGGGTGGTGTGAAGTATATAAATTCCATTAACCACAGAGATCACAAAGAAAATACATTGAGTTCACAAAGAAAAATAATGAAAGTTTTACCTTTGTGCCCTCTGATTTAACGCTGTGTACTCTGTGGTTATAATCTTTCCCGAAATCTCTTATAAACCGGCTATTTATTGACTATTGGATAAAAGGTATAGAAAGCGGGTATTTAAAAAGTTCACCCTTGGGTGCTTTAACGCTTGCTATAATTATACAGATCACCTTAAGAACACTTAAAATGGCGATAATGGGTATGCCTATTACTATGAATACCAATGGTATAGCGAGAACAATATAAAGCAAAACAGACAGTTGAAAATTGAGAGCATTCTTTCCGTTCAGATTAACCCACTCTGACTCGTCTTTACGGGTTAACCAGCAAATAAGCGGTCCTATGATCCCGCCAAACGGGAAAAAGAAACCTGCAAAAGCTGATAAGTGACAGAGCATTGACCAGTTTCTTTCTGTTTCAGTTAATATCCTTTTCTCTTCCATGGCTTCAATCCAATTAGTAAATATTCCATATTTCCCTGTTTATCCCTCAAACATTAACAGATATGCTTTTTAATGTCTTCCGGGATACTCTGGTTATCTCAAAGACGTCTCTAATTGTCAGATGCTGCATGAAAACTATTTTGACAACCGTTTCAGATCATCAGGCAGGAGTCCGTTTGGATCAGATTTACTTATTTTATGCTGATGGTAATAATACATATCCGAGTCATCGGTTCCGATCAGCATTTTAAAGCAGAGACCGGCATTCTTTTCCTCCCTCGGGCCTACCTTGTGAAGAATAAGAGTATTTGGATTTTTTTCCTGAATTGCCTTAACAATATCCTCTTCAGTAACAATCTCAACATCATGGGGATAAATTGCTTTGATCTTGTCGAGAGTTGAAATTTCGGGTGCAAGATCCTCTTCCTTGATCAGAATTTTCTTTCCGGCCACTTTTGGTATGTTGTCATTATAATATTTGAGGTATTTTCGGCCGGTAAGTGAAGGGTCAGCGCTAATCATCCGGGCATGCTTCTGCATAAAAAGCAGAATTGCACCAAACTTATAATTATAATCATAGTCATCCTCGCCCGCAAACGAGAGAGGTATGGCACATATTTCAGGTAGTTCGCCAAGTTTGCTGACATCCTTGCCCTGCAGAAGGTTCAGGAAATTATACAGAGTATTTGCTTTATCCTTTTCATAGTTTGTCTGGGTAAGCACTATGAAGGAATATGCAGGATCGCGTCTCATTTTATTGAATTCCTGAACTGTAATCAACTGATATGGAGTAAGCGTCCAGTACTTCTTAACTGCCTCCTTAATAAAAACATTGTATGAGGAAAACTGATCCTGCTCAAGTACAACGCATGTCTTTGAAGCCATGAATTGCTTAATTTCATCCTTGTTGGGGAACGGGGCCTGGCCAGTTAAAAGCACTGTGCAAAAAAGAAGCAGAACTGCAGATAAATTTGTTTTCATAATAATAGTATTATTCAACTGGTAAATAGAGTGGATATTTTTCATTGAATTTTCTTATATATACAAACATAAGATCTTTTTTCTTGCTGCGTGAAAGCCGGGCATATTCCTCATAAAGTTCAGGATCTTTCATGAGAACCACCTCTGTGTTATCAATTTCAAACTCCATTACTTTTCCTGTTTCCCAATCGATGATAAACTGCCGTAACTCGGTCCGGGTAGAAGGTGTACGGCCATAGGGAGAATAGTAAGGGCTGTAATATGAATATGGAGAATAATAACTCCCATAAGAATAGGGTGAATAATAAGGATCATAATAACCATATGGTGAATATGGATTATTGTAATACCTGTTGTCCTCTGTCGTAATATCTGCAACAAAATGACAGATATTTCCAACAAAAGTAATCCTGTTAAAACCTTCCTGAACCTGTATATATAATATGCCATTCCTGGCATAGCCCCATACCGATGCCTTATCAACCTCCTGCCTTACACCAATATCATCATAATAATATACTTTCTCCATCTCAAAGATCTTTTTGAAAAACTCCCTGTCATTATAATCAAATGAGGCCAGAAGTTTGGCTTTTGGAATAGGTTTATTCTGCTTCACCATCTCAAAATCGAGGAAAATACCATCCCTGAACTTAAACTCAGGGGTATACTTCACCATGCCCTCCTTCTCCTGATCCTGGGCTTTTAATGAGAAAAGTGCTGTGGCACAAACAATTATCGCCAAAATACTAACTAATCTCCTTGCCATATTCTAGTCTCCTTGAATTTTACAAAGCTGTTTCAAATTTCATACCACAACGGCAAATTTAGCGAATTAAGTCAAAGGTAGTTAATTTACAGTTATGTATAATTAAAGCTTTATTTCATTATTTTTACATGATTCAAACTTGTCAAATATGGGTATTGAGGATTCAGCCAGAAGCGATGATGGTAAGCCTGGTATGGAAAATGAAGATTTTTCGGACGGAAAGATAAAACTTATTGAGAGATACCTGATCTTTTCCATGTCTGCCCTGATAATTGCAGTACTGTTAATTGCATTTAATAAACCATTATTAGCAGGATGTATGGTATTAACCGGAGCCGCGCTCGGACTGGTTATTTTCAGAAAGGTTACTCAGATCAACAGAAAGTATATGGATTCCATTAATTCCTTTCTTAAGACCGATAGCAGGAAAGACAGGATAATCACAAATTTTTCACACAAGATAAGGGAACCTCTTAATAATCTTGTCATTACAGAAGAATTATTCAATGAATCTGATCCTAACAGCAAACAGAAAGAACTGATAGAGACCATTGTAGCTTCAACCAAAAGCATGGTAAGTACTGTTAATGAATTAACAATGCAGGCTGCCGAAAATATGAGCTACGAATCACGAAAAATGATTAGATTCAATATTCTTTCGGCAGTTGAAAATGTTATAGAACTATATAAGCTCAAAGATACCGTAAGTATCCAGTTTAAAATCGACAGTGCAGCGCCTGCTGATCTTGAATGCATTGGCGATCCTGTAAGCATCAAACAGATCTTTCTGGATATTTTCAGCCGAATTGAAAAGGAGAATTCAGGAAAATCTACCAGAGTTTCAATAAACCTGAAAACTGTAAACAGTCCGACAGGTGAAAGCCTGCTGACTATAACCATGGAAACAGGTACGAAAATGTTACTTATTGATGAAAAGAGTCTTGAGGGAAGCTATGCTTCCAGGCTTATTTCACTCAGCAGGGGAAGATTTGCTCAGGAAGAAGTGGGAGATAGTACAAGGCTGAACATATATCTGCCAATAAAGAAAGTAATTCCTGAGTCAGGAATTAAAGAACCTTCAACAAGGATTGAGGAACTTGTAAGTAAGGTAAAAATCCGTAAAGAGCTCAAGGATATCAGAATCCTGCTGGTGGAAGATAACATCATCAATCAGAAAATTACCCTGCTTACCTTAAAACCACTTGTGCGAAGTATTGATTCTGTAACAAACGGGAAGGAAGCTCTTGATATGTTAAGTGCAAACAATTATGACCTGATCCTTATGGATATTCAGATGCCTGTGATGAACGGACTTACGGCAACTGAAAAAATAAGGGCACTTGAATCAACAACCAATACTCATATCCCTATTATAGCTATAACAGCAAATGCAATGATTGGTGATAAGGAAAAATGTATTTCCTCAGGGGCAGATGATTATATCAGCAAGCCTTTTCAGCCGGCACACCTTGTTGAAAAAATAAAACAGATCATTTAGTCTTTTCAAGTGGCTTAAACCCTATTATCATTATATCATCCACCTGGGTGTTGGTGCCCATCCATGTTCTCAGGTTCTCTTCGAGAATTGATTTCTGATCAGCAACCTCAAATCTGTGGATGGTAAGAAGCAGATATCTGAACCTCCTGTACATAAACTTCTTATTCTCTTTTCCGCCAAACTGATCCACATAACCGTCAGAGAAAAGATAAAGCATGTCATCTTCCTGAATATCAACCTCATGTTCGGTGAATGGATTTCTTTCAGGATTCATACCGATAATAAATTTGTCAGGATTTATCTGTATAAGACTATTATTACGCAACAGGTAAAGAGGGAAAAAAGCCCCTGAGTAAATTATTTTCTTACTGTCTTTATCAATGGCACAGATGCCAATATCCATACCATCCCTGATAATAGTTCCAATGTTTTTCTTACGGCTGAATGTCTTTTCAAGTGCAAGGTTAAGAGCAGCCAGAATTTCAGAGGGATTAACAATATTATCCTCCGAAATTGCCTTCTCAATCACCTCCAGTCCGATCATTGACATCAGGGCACCGGATACTCCATGTCCGGTGCAATCAGCTGCAACAACAAAAATCCTTCCTCCTTTCTCTCCCATCCAGTAAAAATCCCCGCTTACTATGTCTTTTGGTTTGAAGAATATAAAGCAGGAAGGAAAATGATATCTGAAATAATCTTCACTGGGCAGCCTTGCTTCCTGTATTCGCTGGGCATATAATAGACTGTCAGTAATGCTCTTCTCCCTTATTTCAAGATCATTCTTCTGTTTTGCAATCAGGGCAAGCGATTCCTCCTTCTCTGAAAGCAGTCTTTTTATAAGGTTAAGTCTTTTGAACAACATTATAAAAAGGAAGAGGGAAAGGATTAAAAAAAGTAATCCGAATATTATGATCCTGTTATAAGGATCAATTGATCCTGAAAAAGCCAGTGAAAGTATACTTTCAGGTCTGGTAGAAAGAGTGTTTAAAAGGAGGGAATAATATGTATGAAAGACATCGCACATCTGGTAGCAAAAATAGGCTATTTATCTTAAGTTACACTATTAAAAGATCATTAGCCATGCAGAGATATATCATCTTTCCCGTTCCTTCTAAGGGGTATTATTTTTTTTGAAGGAGATTCTACAAAATCTCCAAGACCAAGGTTATTCCATGTCTTATCAATGTGTTCTATTGTTGATTCATCAGAACAAACAACATTTGGCCATTTCCTGGGAAAACCTCCTTTTCTGAAAGCCTTGATAGTGCCATCGATCAATAAGGAAGAAGATATATAGGTATGATCACGCTGTGGATCAGAATTACCAAGTATCTGCCATGCAACCGTAAAAATATCGGAAGTATCCACAGTATGGTCAACTACCAGAAACAGACATGATCCTGATGAGGAGATAATCTGTTTTAACCTGGCATCAATTTTACCGATTATAGCCGGATCGGTTTCCCTGTCTGCAGAAACAATATAAACCGGAATACCAATCGATGCAATATCCAGGTTAAAACCAGTTATAATTCCTTCAGCAACCAGATTCTCAAAGTCGGTTTTTAATGATTGCAGATTCTCCTCTTCTTCTTCACTTCGATACAATTGCTCCTCCGGCATCTTTTCCGTTGCATCTATGCCAAGCTTTCCCCCGAAAGAGAATGCATCAGATGCATGATCGAGTACATCAAGTGGTCCCTTGCTGAATAAAAGGTCTCTTTTGAAATCAGTATTCCTGAAAACGAATTCAGCCAGCTGACGATAATTTCTTATATCAACATTGCCGCTCACGGCTATCAGGTATTTTGTAAACATCATCTGACCGGTACCAAAAAGGGAACTAAGCACTTTCAGTCCCTGGCCGGGATAACTTTTGTCGATTTTTACAACCATCAGGTTATGAGCTACTCCCGCATCCGGAAGATGGAAGTCTGTTATTTCGGGCTGAAGTGTCACCCTTACCGGGGCAAGGAAAATCCTCTCTGTTGCCTTTGCAAGCCATGCATCTTCATGAGGAGGAACGCCGACAACTGTGGCAGGGTAAACTGCATTTCTGCAATGAGTTATACAAGTAACATGAAATTCAGGATACCAGTCTGCAAGTGAATAAAATCCGGTATGATCACCAAAAGGACCTTCCCAAACCAGATTCTCAGATGGATCGACATACCCTTCGATAATAATGTCTGCATCGCTTGGGACATATAAATCGTTTGTGAGGCATTTGACCAGTTTAACCTTTTTACGCCGCAGGAATCCTGCAAGAATATATTCATTTATATTTTCAGGAAGAGGCGCTGTTGCTGAGTAGGCATAGACAGGATCACCACCGAGAGCAACTGAGACAGGCATCCTCTGTCCTGTTTTTTTCCATGCCTCAAAATGGTTAGCCCCTGTTTTATGCCTTTGCCAGTGCATTGCAGTTGTATTCCTGTCAAGTATCTGCATCCTGTACATTCCTACATTTGATTTGCCTGTTTCCGGATGTACAGTATGTACCATAGGCAGGGTGATAAACCTGCCTCCGTCGTGTGGCCAGCATTTCAGGACAGGCAGGATACCAAGATCGGGATCTTTGTGAATTACCTCCTGGCATGAACCTTTGCTAGCGGAATAGGAAGGCATTAATGCTCCCATTTTCAGAAGATTTGGTAGTATCCGTAACTTATCCGAAAGCGAGATTTTTTTATCTGTCAGACTTGTAAATATACTTTCAATTTCAAGTCCTGCCTCTTCGAAACTGTTGCGGCCAAGTGCAATCAGCATGCGCTTATCAGAACCATAAGCATTAATAAGCAGTGGGAAAGAAGTACCGGTATTTTTAAAGAGCAAAGCTTTTCCCTTTGATTTGGTAATACGGTCGGTTATTTCAGTGATCTCGAGAACAGGATCGACGAATTGTTCAATTGATATCAGTTCGTTTTCCCGTTCAAGCTTTATTATGAAATCTGCAAGCTTTGAATATGTCATTCCGGTATAAGATAATATCAGCCTTCAAAGATATTCATAAAGGGAATAGGTCTGGCATGGGATTATAAAAAATGGAGTGTATAAAAACAATAATGGGAACTAATCGCTAGGAGTAGTTCCCATCCATCGTTTGCGGCCGAGGCTGCTTACGATGTCAGATTACTGTTATTCTGACCGGCTGCCATGCTGAGATACTAGATCCGCTAAGCAACCCATGGCTTTCAGGTAATGCGTGTTACGGCAAAACCATCCGGCTGTCCTTTTGTTCCCGCAAGCGGGACTTTCCGGGACGAAGTGTCATTCAGGCGCTTCTGCTCACTGCCCGAAGGCTGTGGCATCAGTTTCAGATAACCCGTGGCCGAAGCCCTTCATTTTCTGAAGCCCTGTGACTCAATCGCTTAAAGAACGTTTCCGATCTCTGGTGATCTTCTGAACATCGGGGGCGCGGAGTCCCTTAGTTCAGACTTCGGCTCTCATGCCGCGCAGACCCGGAGGTCTGACCGAGACAGATCCTGATTCAATTAAGTACCTGTTTCTGTCTCCACTTCATTCGAGCAGTCTTTTATCGCTCACCTGATAGATCAAATTTAATACGGGAATGGTCAAAATGCAAATTTAGGGTATTGTTGTTGTAAACCTGATATAAACAGTAGTTATCAACAATTGTTAATAACGTCGGAAATCCTTTATTTACCTCATCCCCCAACCCCTTCTCCCGGGGGAGAAGGGGAGGAAAAATCACTATAGTAAAGCTTTAGCCCCTCTCCCGCGGGAGAGAGCATAGCCGTCAAGCTAAGACTGTAA
>Ga0129298_10000205_pt1 | contig 21605 bp, 18 predicted proteins | sample I19B2metaG_FD_94707 | JGI IMG/M metagenome (GOLD analysis project Ga0129298, IMG submission 94707) | Lake sediment bacterial and archeal communities from Gulf of Boni, Indonesia to study Microbial Dark Matter (Phase II) - ​I19B2 metaG | ecosystem: Environmental > Aquatic > Freshwater > Lake >... | reverse complement strand
TTAAGTCATAGGCTCTTCTTCCACATCGTCTGCACCGTATGTGAAGAGTTTTTCTGGCGTGTTTTCCTAAAGAAGGTGTACCCTTGCTCGTTTTTCCCACAGTTTTCACCTAGGAGGCGGCGAAATTATTATGACGTTGTCTCCTCGAACTATGATGACGCCCAGTTTTCTTACGTTCTCTCCATCTGTCGTGTCCTCTGTCTCTTCTAATACCAAGTTAAGGTGCTGGTCAAAGCCTTTTAGTCTTCCACGCAGACTCTTTCCGCCTTTTAACCTTACGAGAACGATTTTTCCAAGGCTTTCTTCTAAGAGTTGAGTTGTCATTTCGCTCATTGTGTTTACCTCTTGCCTAATAGCACTCTTTGTGCTTTTATAGGTGCGAATGTTCCATAATTTAAATGTTATTACATCAAGTAGGAAACATCTCTATGTTTAAAATCTTTCGAAGACACTCACTTAAAGAAAAGGAAGCAAGAAACATTATCCTAGAGTTTTCAAAGAAAGTCAAGGTGAAGCCTGAACAACTATTTGAATCAAGAAAACGCATTGAAACCATTGAAATAGCAAACGCCGAGATTTATCTCTTTGATGAAAAACCTTTACTGGCGAATTTCAATGGAAAGCTGTTTCCAACCCTATTCTTCAACAAAGTTTTTTCTCTTCTTCCAAAGATTGTTATAGACATGGGCGCCATTCCGCATATTTGCAGTGGAGCTGATGTAATGGCTCCAGGCATTGTTCGCATAGAGGGACAGTTTGACGTAAATGATTTCGTGCTCGTCATCAATGAACGTCATAGCAAACCTTTAGCCATGGGCTCAGCTCTCCTAGATTCGCAGATGGTTCAACAAACTAAGCATGGAAAAATCGCCAAAAACCTCCATTATGTAGGTGACAAACTTTGGACATCATTGAAAAATCAATAGTAAACAATTCCTTGCTTAACGTTGATTCGCAAACATTTTAAACACACGTAAAACAATACAATACAGTCAGTATAGGAGAAAGATCTGTTGCCAAATTTAGGAAAAACCATAAAGAAAATCGGTCAAAAAATGAAGGGAACCAAAAACCCGGGAACTTCTGAAGCAAACTCTGCAGACTCTTCTACAGATGTTACACACAAAGTATATTTGAGAGCGTTACCCTTGCGCGCACTTGAAGATGTAGAAGTTATAAAGAATGAGGTCAAGTCTGGAAATATTCTTATTCTCCGTATCACGCCATTGGCAAAGAAAAGTGTCGAAGAAGTAAAACAAGCTGTGAATGAACTATGCGAGTTTGTGGAACATGTTGGCGGCGACATCGCCCGCTTAGGTGAAGAACGCGTAGTCATCACACCTTCTTCTATCCGAATCTGGCGAGAAAAAGTACCCATGTCAACTGGCGAACCCGCAACAGCTGCATAAATTCCATTTAGACTCAGTGTTCATGCATTAGTCTTTATCGAAGTCTAATTGTTTCAAGAATCTCTGGCGCTTCTGCGTCAATTCTATATTTTCTTCTGAACAAGTTAGCTATGCTTAAGCATTTCATTTTCTCGCCGTGGCACACTATTATTTTTTCTAGCTTTGGCGAGACACGATGGATATAGCTGATTATCTGTCTTCTGTCTGAGTGTCCGGAAAATCCCTCAATAGAGTCGATTCCCAGTTTGATTCTGACTACTTCGATCTTTCCGTCGCTGTTCATCATTGGTGCCTCTGTTAAGCCTTTTTGCACTCTTCGCCCTAATGTTCCTTCGATTTGGTAGCTGACAAATATTATCATGTTGCGTTCATCTGGTGCTAATTCTCTAAAGTAATCAATTACTGGTCCGCCTTCAAGCATGCCGGAAGTGGCTATGATGATGCATGGTTTTCCCTGTATGATTTCTTCTCTGGCACTTGGGTGCTCCACAATTGTGAAATAGTCTGATTGGAATGGATTAATCCCGTCATGTAAGATGCTATTTCGCACTTCTCTTGCCAAGTATTCTGGATATGCTGTGTGAATCGCTGTGGCTTCTGAAATCATGCCTTCGAGAAATACTGGTGCTTCCTTTAGCAATCCTCGGCGCATGTAGCCGTCGATGATTAACATGATTTCCTGGGCTCTGCCGACTGCAGGAACTGGAATCATAACTTTTCCGTCACGGTTTAGAGTGTTATTTATTATTGATACGAGCTTTTCTTCAGCCTCTATGCGAGAAGGCATTATATCTTGGATGGCGCCATAAGTGCTCTCCGTTATTAATGTCTCTACTCTTGGAAACTCTGTGACCGCTGACTCGAGAAGCATCGTTGGCGCGAATTTATAATCACTTGTGTAAACAACATTGTGGATGCCTTCTCCAACGTGCAAATGCACTAGAGATGAGCCAAGTATGTGTCCAGCGTTATGCAGTGTCAAACGAACATCAGGGGCGATATCAGTCACGGATCCATATCGTAGAGGCATTGTGTGCAGCACCGTTTCTCGCACATCCTTTTGATCATAAGGCGCCATAAACCCTTGCTTGCCTGCTACATCTAAATAGTCTAGTTGAAGCAGTGTCATGAGATTTGAAGTTGGAGCTGAGCAGTAGATTGGTCCATCATAGCCATACTTGAATAGAAATGGAAGGAAGCCACAGTGATCTAAATGTGCGTGGCTGATCACTACCGCGTCTAAGGAGTCTAGGTCAAATTGAGGAGCATCAAGCCTTGGGAAGGCTTCAAGCGGATCTGATGAACCGGGGTTTATGCCACAGTCAAGGAGCACTTGGCTTTCTCTTGTTTGCAAGAGTATGGCTGATCTTCCTACTTCTTGAAAACCGCCTAAAGCTGTGATTCTAATGTCCCCGACTTTCAAAACTATGGGTCTAAAGATTCTTTCGCCAACTGTACGAAGTATTTGCTCTCTTTCCTTGCTTTCGCTATGAAGATAGTGGCGCATGCGATCTATTATTTTAGAAGGTATTGGGGGACTTCTCAGAATGCGCGGTCTCCACCTTGTTTGTCTAACGACGTCCTGTAAAACTGTTCCATTCTTCCCAATGGCTACTCCTGGTTTCTTTGCCTCAATGACAACTTCTCCAAGGCTTGGATCAAAGCTTATATTTGCGGTTTCCGCTTCTTTTGGAATAATTTCACGTATAAGTCTCTCTGCTTCATTCTCTTCCAGCCTTACTGAGGGGTCAGAGCGGACAACTATTCTTTTTCTGATTATGTTAACAATGTCGGTTATTACAGAACTTTGTTCAATCAGCACTTCAGGTTTTTTTGTGTAAATTGCCAGCGCTGGTCCTTCATATTCAATTCTGGTGATTTCTGCCTCTTTTGGAACATGTTCCAGTACATATTGGCTTATTTCAACTTTAGTCTTTTCCGGTGTTGTCACGTGTGTTTATCGCTCCTAAGAGCCTGTAAGAATCTTTCTTTTTTCGTCATTGTTCAGTTCACGATAACCTGTTTCATCAATGATTGACACATCGAAGCTATCTCCACTTGCAGCGTCTCTTTTCATGGCTGAATCGACTGCGTGGATTACGATGGGAAGAAGGGTTTTGATTTTCATGCCTTCTTTGTATTTGTCTTCTAGAACGCCGTAGGCTATGGGGGAGCCAGAGCCAGTGGCGACACATTTTTCTTCTGTCAGGCTACCAAACGGGTCTAGAGAGAATACATGTGGTCCCGTGTTGTCTACGCCTCCGACGAGAACTTGAGCTATTAATGGTGCCATTCTCACTGAAAATAGAAGATTTGAAACAAGTCGGGCTGCAGATTTTATAGGTATAGGTCTTCCATTGTTAATCTTGTAGAGTTGAGCATTTGCTGTCAGTATGTCCACTGTTCTCTGAGCGTCTGCAACTACACCGGATATGGTCATGGCTAAGTGGTTGTCTATTTTGTAGATTTTCTTTCCTTTCTTGTGGGCTACAAAATATCCCATAGTTACTCGCGTATCTGAAGCCATGATGACTCCGTTTTCGCAGACTACTCCGACTGTTGTTGTGCCTTTTAGGGCTAACCGATTTATGTGTTCAGACATTTCTTTTTCACCTGAAAATCAAACTTCTTACATTCTGGTTTTGAACCAGAAACAAGCGAGATGTATTCATAACTGACTAACATATTAGCATTACGGTGGTTATTTCCAGATACTATGTGCTACTTCATTTCCGCTTCTTGGATAAACATCATTTACCTCTAATCGCACAAGTATAAAAGTAATCAAGAAAAGAAAAAAGCAAGTTGCCTGTAATTAGCTTACGTTGAAGGTGCCTAAATGCCCATAAGGACTTGCCCAAATACTAAATGCCCATATGATAAGCAACTACAGCCAAGACAACAGTGCCCATTATGTGGCAATGAATCTGCAGAGTTCAAGTTCAACGAATTCGGTAATCTGATAAAAAAGAAAGATATCTTCAGAAAATCGATTAAGAAAACTAAGCAATACAAGGAGCACATGAGAAAAATAATGTTCTGTCCGAAATGCGGTTCCGCAAACATCAATTGCCTTGTCTTTTATCGCCCCTCAATTTGGAAATGCTTAAACTGCGGCTATGAGGGCGCTTTTATAGTAGAAGACGGCAAACTTGCAGAAAAAATACAAGAGTGTTACCTAAAAGCCATTGAAGAAAAACACAAGCAGACTATATGACTATGACAAAGAACAAGGTATTTCTTGACCTCTTTTGCCTACCGTAAGGAGACTAAAAATAAATATACATTCAAAACTAAATACGAATAAAACATACCTAGAATTGTGATTAACATTGACTATGCCTACGCATCGCATGCAGCTTCCAAGAGAAGTTATTGTCGGAAACAAGACTCTAAACATGATAGGTGACATATGCAAAAGGCTAGGCTTTTCCAAATCTGCGTTTATAGTAACTGGACCACACACATGGGACATCGCGGGCAAAATGGTTGACAACTTACTTGAGGATGCTGGAATAAACGTAGACCACATGATAGTTTCTTCTTCCACTCTATGGGATGTTAAAGCAGTTGAAGAAAAAATACAAGAAGTGAAGCCTCAAGTGCTTCTTGGAATCGGCGGAGGCACAAAAATCGACGTAGCAAAGCTTAGTTCTGCGCATCGAAACATTCCTTTTATTAGTGTACCAACTACTGCCTCTCACGACGGAATTGCTGGTCCGCTTGTTTCGCTTAAAGGGTTAGACAAACCATACTCGGAAATGGCACAGTCACCAATCGCCATTATCGCAGATACAAATATAATAGCAAAAGCGTCACATCGCCTAACAGCTAGCGGATGCGGAGACGTCATAGCAAAGTTTACAGCCGTCCGCGATTGGCAACTTGCACATAGAGTTAAAAAAGAATATTATGGCGAATATGCAGCAAGCCTAGCTTTGATGAGTGCAAAGCTTGTAATGAAAAATGCAAGGCTTATTCATCCAGGCAAGGAAAACGGTATACGGGTCCTTTTAGAAGCACTGATAAGCTGTGGCGTTGCAATGAGCATCGCAGGAAACAGCAGACCCTGTAGCGGCTCCGAGCATCTATTTAGCCATGCTCTTGACCATATATCACCAAACTCCGCTTTGCATGGAGAACAATGTGGCATTGGAACCATAATGATTGCGCATCTTTATGGAATGAAATGGGAACGCATTAAAGAAACATTACAAAAGGTTGGCGCTCCAACAACTGCAAAAGAACTGGGAGTGAAACCAGATCAAGTAATAGAAGCCCTTGTTCAGGCGTCTACAATACGACCAGACAGATATACTATTCTAGAGAAACAAAAAATGAACCACAATTCCGCAGAGGACCTCGCAAAAGCCACTGGTGTCATAGACTAGTCAACGTTCAGCGCGAATGCTTTGAAGCAGTCTTGCGATTTTTCGCATTATTTGGGTTTTGGAATCCTCTTTGGATACTACTAATAAGCCTGTTTTATGCCAAGGCTCTTTTGAATGTGAGGCGTCGGTAACTGTTTGAAATTGAAGCCCTAATCTTTGAACTGCCTTTTCTAGTTCCTCTACTCTTGGAGACTGAATAGCATATCCCTTTGGAATCTTTCGCCCTTCTGTTCTGGTTTTTATGGAATCGAAGTAGACAGGCCAAAGAATGATTTTGCCTTTCTTCTGCATATTTATACCCAAACTGATGTAGCATCTGAAGCTCTTTAATTGTTGTGGTTCTTCATCATTACTGAAAACGTGTCAACCTTACTACCTTCAGATTTCATTTATGCCACAAATAGTTAAAGAAACTTGGTTTCCTCTTGAAAAGCAAAATAAGACACATATGCTCAAATTTTCTAGAAATGTTTAAATAAAGCGCTTCAATCAACCTTTTAGCCTTTTGTGAGGGGAAAGAGAAGGTTTGGGAAGAATTGGTAAAGTCCTTCACATTACTTCTGATAAAAGCATCATTCTCAAAGTGGAAAACCATGCACAAATCGGCGACAGAGTTGTTGATGAAAACCTCAAACCAGTAGGAAAGATTTTCGACATATTTGGTCCTGTCTCATCGCCCTATGTTTCAGTGAAAGCAAACGTAGAAAATCCTCAGTCTTTAACTAACAGGATTCTTTACATAGTCCCCTCCAAAGGTCTAAGAAGAGAAAGAGGAAAAAGAAGATGAGTGAAGAAGAGGAGGTTCCTTTATCACGTTTGAGGGTTCAACAGTGCTCTGAATGTGGAAGCACAAGAATCATGCGTGACTCTGAATCCGCAGAAATTGTGTGTATGGACTGTGGATTTGTTATCGCCACAAAACTTGCAGACAGAGGACCAGAGTGGCGTGCATTTGACGATGAGCAACGCGCCAAAAGAACAAGAGTTGGTGCCCCATTAACCTACACAATTCATGACAAAGGATTATCTACAATGATTGATTGGCATGACCGAGATATTTATGGAAAAAGGCTTTCGCCTGGTCAAAAAGCTCAGATTTATCGGCTTCGAAAGTGGCAAAGACGCATACGGGTCTCTGACGCCACAGAAAGAAATCTTGCATTTGCTCTTTCAGAGGTTTCAAAAATATCAAATGCACTTAGTTTGCCAAAAAACATTCTTGAGACAGCATCCGTCATTTATCGAAAAGCTGTTAAAGAGCATCTTATTCGCGGAAGGTCTATTCAAGGGGTTACTGCAGCCTCGATATATGTTGCATGTAGACAATGTGGACTTGCAAGAACTTTAGAAGAAATCGCTCAGGCTTCAAACATCAACAGAAAAGAGATTGGACGCAGTTATAGGTTCTTAATAAAAGAACTGGATTATTTTATTCCGCCATTAAAGCCAAGCCAATACATCACGAAGTTCTCTAATCAACTAACCATGCAAGGAAAAGTTGAAGAAATTGCACATAAGATTCTAACAACCGCAAAAGATCTGAAACTAACCTCGGGCAGAGGACCAACAGGCATAGCCGCAGCCGCCAGCTACATCGCTTCAGTGCTTACTGGCGAAAGAAAAACCCAAAGAGAAATCGCAGAAATTGCCCAAGTGACAGAGGTAACTATTCGGAATCGTTACAAAGAATTGGTTGAACGCCTACTATTCATAATCGCTTTGTAAACTCTCTTTTTTATTTTGTTTCTAATACCTTTTAGATGGTGTTTAGGGAAACTATTTTATTTATCGATATCGTTATAGCGGATAATTTAAGAGGTTTAAGGATGGCATCGAAACCAAGATTTAAGATAGAGAGATGGGACACAACCTTACTATCCATTTTCTATTTAATCAGCGGAATTGCATATTTCCTTATTCTGACGTTATCTAACTTCAACTATCTAGTAATGGTCTTCTTGGGATTCTTAAGCCTGATAATCGCTTATGGTCTAGTTAAAATGAAAAGTTGGACCGTGCCATTTGTAGTAGCCCTCTTCTTTCCCCAAATAACTTTCGAAATATTCGCACTTTATGCTTCAGCGACGACTTATACGTTTGACCCTAACATGGAAATGCTGCTATTTCATCTAGCATTAATCATACACATGATACTTCTGACACTTTGTCTTTTATATACAGCGATTAAAAGGAAAGAATTTCAACTATAGCAATTGGGTTATCTTACCTTCTCATATTCCTGCTTTTTCGACACCCTAAAACTTCTAAAAGTACCAAAAAGCCACGTCATAAAGAGTTTTAGCTTTCCCCAAGTCCGAATTCGCCTAGCACTTTCAAAAACATAGACATCTAGCAAAAAGACAAACTTCCCAAATTTTCTTGCCTTCCTCACAAGCTCTTGTTCTTCTGCGACCTTAATTTTGGGGTTAAATCCGTTTATTGCCTTGAACACATTTTTTCGAATAAGCATGCAGTTTCCATGTGCTCCACCAATGTGGAGATAGTACGAGAAGAAAGTGGATATGTTGACAAACTCGTAAATTATCCTGTCCATGAAGTCTCCATCGTGTGGGGTTTTTCTGCAACTTCCGCCAACTATCTCCGTGTTCTGAATTAGGCATGCAAATCTTTCAAGCGTATCTCTTGGCAGTTCAGTGTCTGCATCCACAAAAACTAAGAAAACTCCTCTCCCATAGTCTGCTCCTTGATTGCGAGCGTCGGCAGCTGAAAAATCGGTTTTGCACACTATCTTGTCTGCATATTTCTTTGCAATCTCTACAGTTCGGTCTGTGCTTCCGCCATCTTTGACAATTATCTCGAAATCTTTGAAAGTTTGATTCCTTAAAGCCTTCAATGCTTTTTCGATGGTTTTCTGCTCGTTGAACGCAGGGACTATGACGGAAAACGTTACCATTTTCTTAGAGAACCTATTTTCTTAAGTGAACTTTGATTGTGGTTTCCAAGGCGTCCAAAATATTTCGTGGAGATAATATGGGGATGTTGAACTTCTTTCTCACGTTATGAATGTTTTCCCCTAAAATTTGAATTTTCTCGATGTCTATTTCGCCTACTCCTGCCTTATAGGCTCTCCAAAGTGGTTCAACAGCATATGGGTTTATTCCCATAACTTGGCAACAGATAGCCTCAGTTGTTATTGGATTTAACCCAGAAATTATAAGGTTCATGTTTACTGGGCTACCTCTATCTGGTCCAATTCCTTGCATCCCAACGATTCCATCAACGATTGTTAGGTCTTGACGTATTGTACGATTGAGAAAAACTAGAATGTCCACCAAGGCTTTGTGAAGCTTATACTTTTTCTTATTTGCTAATGTGCCAAACATGTTCTTCATTGCAACTGTGACGAATATTTGTTTCCTGCTAAATGTTTTCAGCTTAGGCATGTTGATGAAGAAATCTGCGTTTAAGACAGTTTTGGGAATTTGAAGAGTAAACTCTGCAACCTCATGTTCCTCAGTTTCGTCGTCGCTTAAATTAAGGAATTCTGCACCACATTTTTTTATTACGTCCATTGTTCCACTCTTTGTCACTTTGTCATAGGCAGTGCCAGATCTGCTGTTTGATTCTACAACTATAACTTTCTTAGCTTTCCTCGTTACAATGTTTAAAACCGCTTCTAACACTCTGGGGTCCGTTATAATCATGTTATGAAGGTTTTTGGGATGGCAAACATTCGGCTTTACTACAACCATGTCATCTTTCTTTACGTTCAAGCCTCCGAGAAGATCAATTGATTTGAGAACAGAAGCTTCCACATCGTTTTCAACTCGTACTACTGCAACTTTTTCGCTTCCAACTGGTGAATATGGACTTTCTTTAAAGAGTGCCATGGTTTCAGACAAGGTTTTGACTAGTTCTATGCCGTCGTCAACTGTTACTCTTGGCTCTTCGCCTTTTTCTACACAATTAAGGAAATGTACATGTTCGTTTATGTAGGAGGGATGCTTATTCCGAAAGACATCAACATACTGACGGACTCTTCGACCCATCTGTATAGTTTTTTCTTCTTTCCCAGTGACCACAGTGACATTATATGGTGTTTTAAGTAAGTCCATAATTATCTGACCAGAATCGCCGATTAAATTTAGTTTCAATGAAGGGACAAACCCTGTCCATTTAGCGGATAGAGTGGCTTTTATTCCGCTGAGTAATTCGGCTTCTACGTCTACGTCATCGACTCCAGTGAATCCCTTTCTGCGTGGGTCAATTGACAAAACCTTTTTCAATCTGCCTCCAGTTTCGTGGCACAAATAAATAACGTGAGGGAGTAGGTCTTCGATTACGCCTCCTTTTGCGTTTAGGCGGAAATCAGTTTTTGCTCCATAAAACATCAAATTTGACGATGAGCAGCCCGTAATCTTCTGTAAGTTTCCGATTTCTCCTTTTTTGATGAGTTGAAGAGCCAAATCAAAGCATGGGGTAAAAATGAAGTTGTGCGCAGGCATTAGAATCAGTGGATTTGACATTTTCCTTTTTTGCGATTCAAAAGCATCTTTGATTGCCAATCCTTCTTCAACAGTGGTTGCAAGCGGTTTTTCACATATTACATGCTTCTCACATTGAATTGAGTCTAAAACAATTGAGAAGTGCTTTTCAGGTGGAGTGCACACTAATACTGCTTCTATGTCGGCTTTTTTCAGCATTTGCTGATGGTCCGTGTATCCCTGGGCAATTTGGAATTTTTCCAGAGTTTCGTTTAGTCGGCTTTCATAAACGTCAACAGCTGCAGTTACATCTATTCCGCTAATCTTCTTAAGCGCAGGCAAATGAACAATTGTCGCTATTCTTCCGCATCCGACTACGCCTATTTTCACTGAAATCACTTCTCTAGGAATGACAAATCTAAAATGGGTTTCAGTAAATATACTTTCACGTATTCTCCAGCGTTGAGGAACTGTTGACTTTCAGGAATCTCAATGAAGCCATCAGCTTTTGCCAAAGTTGTTATAGCTCCAGATAGCCCCGTGGGAACCGTCGAGGCAAGAATTTTTCCAGTTTTGTCATATGACAAGTTAACCATAATGAAGGTTCGTCGTCCTTTCTCTGAAAACATCTTCTCCTTAGTAACTGCTTCAATTAGAGGAAATTCTTCTTCGGTTTTTCCCGCCATCTTGCTTATTGTTGGGCGGACAAGAATGTGGAACATGAGAAGAGAGGATGTTGGGTGCCCAGGTAAAGAGAAAATCGGTTTCTCGTTCACTATTGCTATAGTTGTGGGTTTTCCAGGCTTCACTGCTATGCCGCTGACGATTATGCCTGGTTCACCCAATGATCTTAGAATTTCAGGGATAATGTCTTTTGGTCCAGCTGAGACTCCGCCAGAGGTTATGATAACATCAGCGGAGCTTAATGCCTTTCGAAGCCCCATTTCTAATCTATTGGCTTCATCTGGAATAATTCCTAAATTAAGTGGCTGTCCACCACACTCTAGAACTGCTGCACTTAAAGTGTGAGCGTTAATGTCGTAAATCTTTCCGGAAAGAAGAGGTTTTCCTGGCTCAACTATTTCTGTGCCAGTGGAAATTATGGCGACTTTAGGACGCTTATATACTTCAATTTCTGCTACTCCCAATGCTGCTAAGACACCGATATCCCACGAAGACAAGATTTGCCCCTTTTTCAGTATGATATCGCCTTTTTTAATGTCCGAACCAGCTCTCATCACGTTTTCGCCTTTAGAAACTGGGCGATATAAAATAACATTAGTATCTTTTCGTATCGTATGCTCAAACATGACGACAGCGTCTGCGCCTTGGGGCATGGGCGCGCCAGTTGCTATATCAGCTGCTGAACTATCTTTTACCACACTGTGAGGTGATTCACCTACATTTATACGTCCACAAATTTTCAAAGTAATTGGATTTGTTTCGTCTGCTCCGAATGTGCCTTTTGCCTTCACTGCGTAGCCGTCTACTGTTGCTCTGTTGAAGGGTGGCACGTCTATGTGGGCTACTACATCTTTAGCGAGAACACGTTCGTGCGCCTCTAATAATGGTGTAAACTCTGTTCCAACAGGTTTGGCAGATAATCTTTGCTGAAGTATTCTTTTAGCTTCATCAAGGGAAACTAGCTTCTTAGGCATGTTCTAATCCTTCTATCCTTGTTTCTTTTTGATGGCTTCACCTCTTCTTCAGTGAGTAGGTAAAGCATGTATATATGAAGACTGGCATAAGATTTAACTATTCAGAACGGCGTAGCTTAACTCGGGAAGGAATTTGGTGGAATTAATCAAAAAAGTGAACATCAAGCATCCTATCGATGCCCATAGCATCGTCATTCAGAGAGACCCAATCCACAAAAACGCATATATCATCACTTTGCCATTAGACTCCGACCCTTCTTATGTTTGGCAAACTTTTTTTGAGCAAGAATTAAGGTCAAGCTTAGATTTTTGGGAAAGAAAAGTTGTCATCATGGGAAGTGAACTAAAACTTGTAACTATTCCAAACAATATAGAAGAGAAACTCAAATGGCTTGATGGGCTAGTGACCGCTACTAATGAAAGCGTCGAAGAATACAATAAAAACGTGAGAATAGAAAAAGAAATAGAAAAAATTCCGTATGACGATGAAGAAACTATCCGAGCCGCATTGTCAAAGTGGATACGCAGAAGAATACCTCCATATTAGGATATACCTATTTTATCAAATGCGTAGTAAATGGAGATGTCGCCACACAATAGAATTTCCGCACACTCCTCTTCTTTTCTATCTTGAATACCACGTACATAAAGGGCCTTTTGTCATGTAGGTAGTATGGTCTCAGATAGAGTATAACAAAACATTGTTTCACTATAAAAGAATATGACGAAGGATTTTGTGCCATAAATCCTCGATAGCATGCACTCCGCCACAGCATGCTTACGAAGGACATATGGATGCCTGTTGTGGGTTCAAATCCCACCTCCCCCCGCACCATCCATAAATAAGATTTTCCAAGAATAATCTAATCCGATATAGCCTAAAGTCAAAGTTATGATTCCCATGTATGAACCGTGGTAAGATTGTTGCTGAAACGAAGGAACTAATTAGAATCACAAGAGATTGTAGGTTAATGTCCTTTCCAATAGTCAATGAAGGCTTCACAGAACGTCCATAAATCATCCTCGTCGATGTCACAGTCGTCGTCAAAATCGCAAAGTGGATCTTTCACATGAATTTTATAATAATCAATGAAGGCTTCGCAGAACATCCACAGGTCGTCTTCGTCAACGTCAAAGTCTCCATCCAAGTCACCTAGCCATGTAACAAATACCCAGCCGTCTGTGCAATTGTTGTCATCAAAGTCTATTTCGCCTATGACGGGCCAAGCATAAGCGCTTATGGTATAGTTGCCCTTAACAAAGCCTGTAGTGTTCCATGTGAATGTGAGGGTTGTGGAGTTTCCGCCTGTTAGTGTTATGTTTGTTTTTGTTTCTATTATTGTTGTGTTGGCGTAGACTGTAACACTGAAGTTTTCTGTGAAGTTGCCTTGGTTCTGAACAGTGGCGTTGATTTTTAATGTCAGGTTTTGTCTTACTATGGTTTTTCCAAGTATTGCTAGTCTCACATCTGTAACAGCTACATTGTGAATTCCGATGACTTCGATGGCCGTGAAGACTGAAAAGTGTGTCACGTTTGCCCAGACGTAGTTTTCTGCTGTGTTTACACCTGAATTGCCTATTGCAATCCATTCTTGGGTGGCAGGGTTCCAGTAATGCATTCTGAGTTTTGATTCATTTAGCCCATTAAGATCTTCTTCAGTGTAATAAATTCTTATTGTTGCCCATTCGAAAGTGTCAAAAGATGCGATGTCTATGAATTTATCGATGCTGTTTTCTGTTGCGTTTCCAGTCGCAAGTTTTGGATCAGACACATTTTCCAGAGCGATTCTTACTGAGTTAAGGTGTTTTACTTTAACGTATGTGCCCATCCAAGGCAACAGAACTTCATCGAGACTAGACAAAGTGAAAGTGACTTCTACATCTTTGTTTGTTATGGCGACCGAAGCAGGTGTGGTGTGGTTTAAGATAACATTTCCTGTTGTGTTCATTGTGCGTATTATGATTTGGTTGTTAATGCCTAACCAGCTGAAGGTTGCTGTTACGCTACTGTTGGTTATTCTGAGTGATGCTGGGCCACTGTGAGTTAGAGTAATGTTGATTGAGGGCATCATGGGGATTGGTGTAGTTTCGTTGTTTACGATGGTTATCAGTATTGGGTTTCCTTGTGTTATTATGTAGTCGCTTGTTCCTGGTCCACTGAAAACTACGTCTATGACCTCACCAAGTATTAGGGACACAGTGTCGGAGTGGCTTATCGTGACGTTTCCTATATATCTCCGTATATCCTCTAGGCCTGCTCCTAGAAAAGTGGAGACCAGAATACGCTTAGAAGCATTGTTGTTCATCTCATTGTTTTCCAGAATCCGATTAAGTGGGTCCACGGCAACATATATCTCATGGTCTCCGAATGTAGCGGGCCACATTCTGCTCAGCGTTACATTTTCGCCGATTTTTAGGAGTGGTATGATCCCGAATGCAAAGGTGGTTCCTCCTTCTGAAGGATCATCGTCGAAGAACAGAACTAATATGTTCTTCAGATCGAAAGTACCTGTGTTATGAATTGTAGCGTTGACCCGTACGATGTCACCAACTCTGGGGATTGGTAAGGTTGCAGGTGTAGAGAATTTGATGTCTGAAGGCTCGATTTCTAAGTCTGGCGCTCCAATATAGATTACTTTGTAGTAGATGTCGTCATCGTCGGAGAACATTTCGGGGTGCGTATAATTACCGACGTTCGTTGCTCTATGCTTTAACCATGCAATTATTAGGTTTGCATTTGAGTCAATTGTAACAGAGTGTTTCCAATCTGTCACTGTGTCCTTTGTTACTCTTCGTATCCCGCATGATATTTTTTCATAATAGTCTAACCTGTATTGTGTAGTGTTTAGTATTAGATAGTAGATGTCTCCCCAATTGCTAGGATCTGCTCTCAAAGTGATTATGGCAGTGCCAATATTAGTGGTCTTGATTACTGGGTCTAGGTTCCAGTGACCTCCTGGATCTGGCAGTGCTCTTGGTAATCCAAAGAAAGGAGAATCGACGAAGTGGTAGATTTTGTATATGTTGCCGTCATATTCTGTCCATACTATTATGGCGTTGTTCCAAATGTCAAATGCAACAGATGGGGTATATGATTCGCGAGCATCTGTTGGGTTCGTTACGTTTGTCGGATTGCCCCAAGCGATACCATTCCATTTTGCGTAGACGATTTCCTGGTTTATGTTTCTAGGTCTAACTGTGCTCTCAGACCAACTATAATCAGTTTGCATACTGGTGTCACTTACATGAATAAGAATGTCGTAATACCCAGGTAGAGATGTTAATGGAAATATGGTTTGGTAGATGCCATCTTGGGGTGTACCGTTGACAGGATCGAGATGTTGATATATTTCTGTTCCGTCGGGCATGTATATTGTCGCAGTGACCTCGGTTACCCCTATGTTGTCGGTCACATGTGCGCGAATTGTGATTAGGTCGCCAGTATACAGTAGGTCCGGCGTTGCATCTGAGGTGACAATAACTGGAGGAGTATCGGGTGGGGGGGTGCTGAAGGCTCTGAAAGCAATCATGGCCCAATCTGTTTGATTTAACAAGTCTTCAGCCAAAATTGAGACTCTGTATGTTCCACTTTGTGTTGGAACGTAAATTCCTTCATAGAATTTAGTGTTCTCGTTGAGCACTAGATCTATCGTTTGATATCCGCCCCCAGGATTCCTCACGCTTGCATAAACCCTATATAATCCCATGTAGTCTGTCACTCTAGCCTTGATGTTTACAGGTTGGAATGGAACGACTGGGTCTGGAGTGACTGTTGCGTTGGTTATGGCTGGAGGGGCATCGTCAAATATGCTAACCGTGCTGTTATTGTCATGTACCCATGCTACTACAGCTTTGCCCTGAGTATCATAGGCAACACTGGGATCAAAGTCCGCTTGAGTCATATTTGACACCCATGATGGCACACTCCATGAGGTGCCGTTCCATAGTGAATAATAAATGTCTGTGTCAGCTTGCGTGGTAAAGTTACCATCCTTATCACGAGTCCAAACGACCATGACGTGTCCAAATCTATCCGCTGCGATTGCCGGTCCATAGTCTGTTGCATTGTCGTTTGTTATTGGCGTTGGCGTAGTCCATTTTGAACCGTTCCATTTGGAGTAGTAGAGTTCGAATTTTGATGTTGATGCAAGGTAGTCGTTCATGGTGCTGCTTGAGCTGAAAGATTTGTTCACCTGTGTCCATACAAGTATTGCATTGTTGTTTGAATCAAAGGTTAGGACGGGTTGCATTTTGTAGTATGAATTATCGGTTATTGCCTTCGGCTCACTCCAAGCGGTACCGTTCCATATGGAGTAATACACATTTGTTGCATACAACGACATATTGTAAACCCACACGGCCATCGTGTTGCCATTGGAATCAGAGGCAATGTATGGACTTTCTTCGCGGTAGGGATCGTTCACTATGGTGTTGTTTCCATAACTAATGTCCGTGCCAGGTGGCAATTCTGCCCATTCTTTTTTGCTGAAGTAGAATGGATCCTTATTCCAGGTGGTTTTCCAGCCGCGGCTCCACTCGTAACGAAGCCCATCGGCATACGCTCCCGCCATAACGCCAACTTCTACTGTCACAGACAAAGTGGGTTTAACATTTTGACCTTTAATCGTTACCTCAGCATACACGCCTGCATAAGCCCCTATGTCGCCTATAAACGGAATTGGTGGCAGCTTAGCTTCAATTTTTCCTTCAAACCTTAATTTTACAGTAACGCTTAGTTCAGACATCTTGAATGTTCCATTGTCGTCAATGAAAGTAACTTTTACATTTACTGTAATTTTTCCCTCTATTACTACTCCAAGCGTAATCTTGATTCCGGCAAACTTGAATGAAATCCCTGCGACAGGTATTGATGGTAGCTCTATCTCAACTTGGACTTCAATCGTGGCCTCTTCCAAACCTAGAGTTGAGTTTACTACTCCTGTGATCGTTACGGTTATCTTTGGTTCAAGCCCTAAGAGCTTTAGGCTTAGATCGCCACCTCCACTTATTGTGGCTTTCCAAGTTGCCATGCTGTATTCTATGCAGAAGTTTACGGAGAAATCAGATATACCATTTTTCTTGCCTTTATTGACTGGGTCGTCTGGACCGTCGCTTTCCCCTTTCAGAATCTCGTAAGTAAACTCAATCTTATAGCTCATGGTGCTGGTGTCGAAAGAAAACTTTAATTTTTCGTTACCGATGCTCTTGACCCAATCTGGTATCTTAATCATCATGAAGTTCATGCTCAGCTCGTTGGATTCCAAAGTGCCGGTATCTCTAGCTTTTACTTTCAATACATTATTTTGGGGCCAGAGCTTGTCGACATCCCCATCCGTTCCTATGTCAAATTCGCAGTAATATGGGAAAGTTGCATCCGATAACTTGAAATGACCGTTTAGAGTGAAATTGACATGTTTAATGTTGTTCTCCGCATCGCTGACAGATGCCTCAAACCTGACTTTAACACCTATGTTTCTTATACCCATAAAGACGCGTCCGCTAGTGTCAGTTATTAAATATGTGTTACCTCCAACCACAACATAGGCTGTTATCTTGTTCACAACTGGGCTTTGTCCAGTGAAGTCTTTTGATACTATATTATTTCCTTCGTTACCTTCCTTAACCTGATAATTTGCATCTACCTCAACTTTGATAGTATGCCCTGAAGTAGGAGAATTCCATGTTAAGGAAGTAGTTTGACTTGATTGAGCGGCAAGGAATGGAATAGTTTTACTTCCTAAAAACTGGCTAGGCGGCGTCACATCTGTAAAATTCACGGTGAAACTGCCAGCGTTTTGTTCTCCAATGTTATGGACTTCTGCACTTATTGTTGCTTTAGTCCCAGAATCAGTATAGGTAAAAGTTATGTCAGAAGACGAAATTTGCAGATCCGGTGGTAAAGGATCTATTACCAAACACGCAAATTTAGGATCTGAGTATAAACCCTTGTTGTCTTTGACTCTGAACGTCGGGTAATATGTTCCAGCTGTGGCATATTGACATGTTGTTACTCCACTTGTTTGTGAACTCCAGTCATATGTTCCGTCTCCGGTGAAGTCCCATTCATACATGTCTATATGTCCATCATCATCCGTGCCTGAACCATTAAGAGTTACCACTTCGTTGCGAGTGGCTGGACTGGGAGTTATACTCTCAATTTTTGCTGTCGGCTTCTTATTATCCAGTCCAGGAATTATGAAAGCGTCGACATAAATGTATTCAGCGGCTGAACTGTGCTCCAAGTCTATGGTGCCATTAGGAAACCTCGCGTAATAACGTTCGCCTGTTGCTATTACCCTAGCCGTGTGATCTGTATAATTCAAATCTGCAATGTGAGCAACAAGTTTTTTGTCAACATTGTTGTCTCCGCTGAAAGTATCCACAGTCTTATCGATTTTTTTCCTATGCACGCGCTCAGATGCCGACACGTTTTCATCTATTATTATTCTCGCTATACCGGATCTGAAAGAATAGAAAGATATATTCAAACCATAGCCCAGAAAATTAAACTGCAACTCTTCCTTGTGCTGACCAACAGTAAACATTACATGCATTTCCTCTGAGTCTACATATTGTATCTCTTCCTCCCATCCAATATAATTAGGATACCCAATATAGTAGTCGGGGATTCTGGTTACCCTATTTTCATTCTCAGCTTCAATTACACCAGGTTCAACTTGAGCCTTCGCCTTTGGTGCGAAAATGGAAAACGTTGAGAAAACCAGCATTAGGATAAGCATGAATGTCAGAAATCTTTTCAATATCATTCTCCACACTCCCTCACGCATGCCGTTGCGAATCAACACTTCCATCAGCTTTAATGTATATGGTTTCACTTGCGTTGGTTGGTTGAATGTTGAATACTAAAGTTAGCATACTCGTCAGAAGTAATATTTGCATTATTCCAGAAACTATTTTCTTCAAAATCCCACTCTCTTTCTCCACCCTATAGTAGTAGTTTAATCGGCAGATAAAATTTGTGGAAAACCTTTCTATAACCTTATGATGTACAGTCTTTACATCATGCATGCATGCTTTACATATGTCACCACACATGAACTCCAGTTAAGGGGGTTAATCTAGAGCCTGTGCTGAAATGAAATTTCAGAATAAGGGAAAAATCAGTGAAACTAAGATTACTGTAAGAAGACTTGAATTCTTAAAAGCCATAGCATTTTACTGTCGTAGACCCTAGTTTGTTATTCAACTTCCCTAAGTGTCGGGGAAAGCATAGGCTAAAAAACGGTGCAAACGTTAGCATTTGAGAAGAAAGACTTCAGTCCGCGTGCAAGCCTGATATTGAGGGTTGCCGAAGCCCTCCAGCAAAAAACGTAACTATTGAGAACTGTGGCTTAAGAGTACATGGGAAACTGTTGCACATTGAAAACTCCGAAAAAGACCTTCGCACCGTCCCTATATTGTGATTTTGGAAGATGATTGTGGTCGTTGGGTCATAGTTAGAGATTGGTCTGTAATCATACTTGATGGGTCTTGCTTGCATTGAGAGAGAGGGAAATCTTTTGGAATTTGATAGGTAAAGATGGACGTACTACGCATATACGAGTGTTGAAGAGTGACTACCAGCGGCTGACATCAATTAGAGAAGGCATAGGTTTCTAAAACATTGCGTGTGTTGTTCACAGACTGCTGGAGGAGCAGGCAAAGAACCTAGCAAGCGTTGACGCAGTGATGAATGGAACCGTGCCAGTAGTCCTCACTGGAAAGCCACAATGGAATACCATAAAACCAGAGATATTCTTCACGTCAAACAGATGCTCGGACACAAGAACATCAACAGCACCTTACTCTACACCCAATTAATCAGCTTTGAAAATGAAGAATTTGCAGTTAGAGCCGTTGACAATTTAGATAAAGCATGCGACTTGGTAGAGGCAGGCTTTGAATATGTCACAGACATGGAAGGCAAAAAGATATTCAGGAAGCGAAAATAGTATATCTATTTCGCTGATTTTACACCCAATTTATCAAATAAATGTACTAGAACCCACTCGCCTTCTTCAAGAACTTCACAATTTTCTGGAATAATTACATAGCCGTTCGCTTTCGTCATTGTTGATAAAATGCCAGAACCTTTCACATGAATTGGCTTAGCGAAAAATTCGCCTTCTCTTTCAAAGGCATAGATCCTCAAAAATACTCGTCTACCTGGCTCCGAAGAAACTTTTCTGGTCAATTTTGCCTTTAATGCTGGTCTCGGCTCATTCTCAATTCCCAGCAATCTCAGAAGAACAGGTCTAGCGAAAACTTCGAAGCCCACCATAGCAGCCACAGGATTTCCAGACAAGGCGAATACAGGTTTTCTGTCTAAAATCGCAAGCGCGGTTGGCATTCCTGGTCGCATAGCCACTCCATGCACAACTACGCCAGGCTTTCCAATCTGATTCACGGCAATAGGAACAAGGTCTGCGTATCCGACGCTTGTCCCTCCAGTAGTGATAACCACATCTGCTTGTTTTAGACCTTCTCGGATTTTGTCAGCAATTTTGCCCACATCATCCTTTGCTATACCTAGATCATGTGGTTCTGTGCCGAGTTCTAGACATAGATTAGAAAGAATCAATCGGTTCACCTCAATCACTTGAGTGAATCCAGGTGTATGACCTATTTCGATGAGCTCGTTTCCCGTGGATAAGAGGGCAACTTTAGGCTTCTTAACCACGTTGACTTCTGTTTCTCCAATGGCGCCAATCAGTCCAATATGATGTGACTTCAGCCTCGTTCCAGCCTTCAGCGCTACTTCTCCTTTCTTAACGTCTTCTCCTCTCTTAGAAACATTTTCGCCAGGCGTTACGGGTTTCCAAACGTCTAATTTGCCATGTGCTTCTCTCGTATATTCAAGCATGATTACAGCGTTTGCGCCTTTTGGAAGAGGGTTTCCTGTCCATATCTGTTTAGCTTCACTCTTCCGAACTTGTTCACTTTCTGTCAAGGCGAATGCTTTTGGATTGAATTGCGATGCCTCGAAACTGTCCTGAGCCCTAATAGCATAGCCATCAACCGCTGAACGGTCAAAGTTTGGAAGATCAGTTTTGGCTATTACATCTTCTGCGAGAACTCGTCCTAATGCAGATTGCAAAGAAACCCTAGTAGCTGGCAATTTCTTCAATCCAAGCGTTTTCAAGAAAATGGATAATGCTTCATCGACATTCGTTAGTTTTTTGAACCCTTCAAGTCGAGTCAAATCTTGTCACGTCAACAGCAAGACAAACGAATTCGCACAAAAACTTATCGCAAAATATAGTCTACTCAGCCTAACAGAAAAAGCAACATACGCTAAAGATAAAGAAGAAGGAGAAGAAGAACAAAAAATAATTTTATTTCTCTCAGAGCAGACTAGGCAGCATTATTGTTAAATTCCTCTGGCAACTGTCAAAATCCTAACATAGTCAGCTGTATCATCGCAGCTATCTGCAACACATTCCATCGACTCCACCAAATCTCGCAAATTAATTAGCACGCCTGGATCAACTTTCTTGCCATACTTGACAAACAAGCCCTTCACTTTCAAGTAATCTTTGTCAACTTTCCCTTCGAAGACATCAACCTTCCGCGACAAAGCCCCAGCTTCAGCTAGGTCGCTCCCAAGCTTTTCGATGCTTGCCCTCAACGTATTGGCGCAGTCAACTAGATTTCTAGCCATTTCAACATAAACACTCCAAATCTCCTCTGGAACTTCTGAAT
>Ga0129298_10000204_pt1 | contig 21629 bp, 19 predicted proteins | sample I19B2metaG_FD_94707 | JGI IMG/M metagenome (GOLD analysis project Ga0129298, IMG submission 94707) | Lake sediment bacterial and archeal communities from Gulf of Boni, Indonesia to study Microbial Dark Matter (Phase II) - ​I19B2 metaG | ecosystem: Environmental > Aquatic > Freshwater > Lake >... | reverse complement strand
GACATTGCAGTTCAATAAATTGTATCTGCTTATAGAAGGATGTTTTTATAGAAATTGTTCTTTTAATGAAAAAATAACCTCTGAAACCTTGTTTTTACACATAGAGGGGGATTTAGGGGTGGATTTAGAAAAAGAGGCTTTTGAGATAAGTCATTTTTCACTCTTCCAACCTGTCTAGTATGTTCTGAGGCAGTGATTTGCCAGTATCAGCACCAAGCTCTTTTATCTTCTCTATCCTTCCTATTATGGTATCACCCTTTTTCTTCGATTCATAAAGCTTGTTCATTGCATTAGAGTACTCACCTTTGGCATCATCTAGCTTTCTGCCTACCTGGATGAGATCATCAATAAACCCAGTAAACTTCTCATAGAGAGCACCACTCTGCTTTGCAATTTCGTAAACATTCTTCCTTTGCTTATCCTGGTTCCAGATAAAATTTATTGTCCGGAGTGTTGCCAGGAGCGTTGATGTACTTACCATTACAATATTCTTTTTCAGCGCCTTGTCGAAAAGTGAAGAATCCTCCCTCTGTGCCACTGCCAGGGCAGGCTCAATAGGGACAAACATGAGGACATAATCAGGCGGATTTATGCCATACAGCTTCTGGTAATTCTTGTCACCCAGCTCTCTTACATGATTCAGAAGGTCGTTAAGATGCTGCTTCAATGCAGAGGCTTTATCATTCTCATCATCTGTATTAAAGTACCGCTCGTAAGCCACCAGTGATACTTTTGAATCGACTATAAGCTGCTTCTCCTCCGGCAGATTTATTATGTAATCCGGACGAAGATTCTTTCCCTCATCATCCTTTATTGTCTCCTGCTTCCGGTAATGGATATTTCTTTCAAGACCGGCCTTTTCAAGTATCATCTCAAGCTGTACCTCTCCCCAGTCGCCTAGCAGCTTCTTGTCCCCCTTGAGTGCATTTGTCAGCTTATGTGTATCATCACTGACCTGCTGGTTGAGCTTTACAATATTCTCCAGCTCCTTCTTTAGCGATATCCTCTCGCGGGTTTCATCCTTGTAAACCTCATCAATCTTTCCTTCAAACTCCTTTATCTTCTCTTTAAGCGGATTAAGAATATTGCCTATATTTTTCTCATTCAGTTCGAGGAATTTTTTGCTTTTCTCCTCAAGCATTTCGTTAGAGAGGTTTTTAAACTCAAGTGAGAACTTTTTATGGATCTCTTCTATCTCCTTCCTGCTTTCAGCGAATCTATCCTCTGTATTCTTCAGATTGGCAGATAATTCCGCAATACGTGAATTCAGAGCTATGATGCTTTTTTCCTTTTCGCTGTTCTCCTGTTTCTCCTGGTTGAACAGTTCGATTGATATATACCTGCTGTTTATTTCCTCAACAGGGACTCCTCTCTCCCGCAGGGCCTTCTGACGGGTGAAGAGCCAACCGATAACAGCTCCCGCCACAAGCCCTAGTACCAAAAGTACAATTTCCATATATGCTTGATTTAAAACTCCTTAACTGACAACTACTTTATGGTTTTCAATATGGGAAGATAGTAAATCTTGTTGAAAGAAATTCATTTAACCACAGAGAACACAAAGGCCTTCGGCAAACACAAAGAACACAGAGAAATACCTGTCTGTCAGCTCTTTGTGCCCTCTGTGATATTACTCTGTGGCCTCTGTGGTTAAAATAAATGTTTATTATTACCTTTGGTCTGATACTGAACCTGATAAGATGATTGATATCCTTAAACAGATTGAGAGCCTGAAAGATCAGCCCCTGAAGGATAACCTTTCCCGGGTTATAGATATTGCTGCTACCCGGCTGAAGGATACCGAATATCCCGAACTTGCCAGGGAATTCGGTTCATTTTACTCCGCCATACTCTCAAAAGAGGTATTCCCGGCAATTATCAGAATTACTATCCCCGAATCTTTCACTACAGATCAAAAGCCTGTAAAAGATTCTTTGGGAATTGTTATAATAGGAGATATACACAGTGACTTCAACTCACTCAGCTCCATCCTTAAGAAACTTGCCGCTTCATCATACGACTATTTCGGAAAATCATACATCATCTTCTGTGGTGATTATACCGACAGGGGACGTCGTCCGTTTGAAACACTCAGACTGCTCTATGCACTTAAATCATATATGGGCAACAGGTGTATCCTTCTGAAAGGAAACCATGAAGTAATCAAGTACTCATGTTCAATGCTTCGTCCTACTTTCTATCCGGCCGATACCAGCGATCTGATGAACAGGGTCCTCAATCCTGAAGTAAACAACATGTACTTCAATTACCTGGCCAGACTCCCCTTTCTGGTATCTCTTAAGTTCCACGACAGGAAATACCTTATTTGTCATGGCAGCATACCAAGGCACGATTTTGCTTCACTTTTCAACGAGGGGAAGCTCGCCGAAAGTCTCCTGCCGGTTAGCGACCACTCAAAGGAAGGTATGATGCTGAACCAGATGCTATGGGGAGACCCGGGTGATAACAGTTCTACTTTCAGAGGTCCCGAGATCAGGTTTGAGTTCAGCAAGGCAGAGTTTCTCGAATTCATGAATAAACATGGATATGATATCCTTATCCGCGGACATCAGCCTGTTGATAATGGAGTTATGTATTGCTACAATAACCGGCTGATGTCAATATTCTCATCAGGAGGACATAATAATCCTGATTCATATTACCCCGACGATGTTGCCAGTCCGGCTTTTGTCATTATCAATGATGAGGGTGAGGTGCTTACTGAGAAAGTGTTTTAATAGTGAGAGAGAGTGATTGGGTGAGGGGGAGAAAGGGAGAATCTGATAGTCGCCAACTTAAGCATAGTTTTATGGCAGAAAAGATGAGTGAAAAAACATATCCGGAAACCATGAAAGCAGTATTCCTCGAGAAACCGGGCGGAAAGCTTTTTGTGAAGGAAGTAAGCACTCCGGTACCCGGGCCGGGTGAAGTTCTAGTTAAGATGAGTGCAGCACCGGTTAATCCCTCTGATCTTGCAAGGATGAGAAAGGCTGAGGATGCTGCTGCTTTTATACCGGGAATTGAAGGAAGCGGGGCAGTGGTTGCTGCCGGTAAGGGACTTCTGCCCCGTCTATGGCTGGGAAAAAGAGTTGCATGCTCGTCGGAGTATACATACAGTGGCACATGGGCAGAATATATGGTGACAAAAGCAGGAAAGTGTTTCCCCATTGGTTCAAAAGTGGATGATGAACAGGGTGCGATGTCACTCGTCAATCCACTCACTGCCATAGGATTCTTTGAGATCGCCAGGGACGAAAGGCATAAAGCAATAATTAATAATGCTGCAGCCAGCGCACTTGGAAGAATGGTTGAGCTGCTTGGTAAAAAGCATAATATTCCTGTAATTAATATTGTCAGAAAAGATGAACAGGTTCGGATGCTTAAAAGTTCAGGCTCAGAACATGTACTCAACAGCTCTGCTCCTGATTTCATTGATAATCTTGCAAGATTATCAAATGAGCTAAATGCAACTCTTCTGTTTGACTCCACCTGCGGTCCTCCACTTGGAAAAATGATTGGAGCACTACCCTCAGGAAGTTCTGTTGTAATCTACGGAAACCTTTCAGGAGAGGATAATATCATGATCAATCCGCGGAGCCTGATTGACAATGACATTAAAATCTACGGATTTTTCCTGGGGGCCAGATCAAAGAAAAACGGGATGCTGAAGAACATACTGAATATGAGGGAGGTCTCCCGGCTGATGAGTTCAGATATGAAGATTAAAATACAGGGAAGGTTTCCGCTTGAAAAGGCACAGGTGGCAGTGGATACCTATCTGTCTGATATGTCGTCAGGAAAGGTGTTGCTGGTGCCAATGGTATGACGGTGCAATGGTTCGAAGGTCCGAAGGTTTGGGTGCAATTTAAAATTTTAACACGGAGTTTCTCAGAGTAAAAAAACAGTGCAACACCGTGTAAACTCTGTTCAACTCCGTGGTTAATAATGACTTTCTCCAACTCTCCCCTTCTCCCAGTCTCCCCTTTTACCCTTCCTCCTGAACAATCGCCACATTTTTTTGTTATATTATTATTAACCCGATATAATAATTTATAATTCTTTAAAAAGCTATCTCCTATGAAAACTAAATTGATTTATCTTTTTGCTTTAATTCCTTTCTTCGCATCATGCAGCCTGTTAGAGGATGCAGCCACGGTAACCATTTCAACCGACCTGAAAGCTGACATACCTGTTGTCGTTGCAGGTACGGGGGTTAAATCTGCTGACCAGTCCGGATCATTGAATGCAGTTACTTTTACCAAATCACAGGACCTTACTCTGGGAAGCAATGCAGATATTGAACCTTATCTCGATAAGATAAAAGATATAAATCTTAATTCACTGGCTGTTACTATTAACGGACTGAGTACCGGGCAGACAATAAATTCAATTGCCCTGGATGTTACAGGTGTGGGCAATATTTTCACCCAGACAAATATCACAATGACAAACAACTCCTTTACTCCGACAATTCTTCCTGCAACTCTCGACAAGGTTGCAGCCAAGCTGTTTACGGAAAAGATGATCACGCTTACAGTTTCCGGAAATACCAGTGGCCCGATGACATTTACAGCCAGCCTGGTTTTCGATACTGACATAATTGCAAACGTACTTGAATAGTAAAGGTTAAGGCTGAGGCTAAGGCTAAGGTTTTGATTATAGTTTAGGTTTAGATTTTAATATCGATGAGAGGGTGTCCCTATAAGACACCTTCTTTTTTTTATGCTGTTCTCATAACTCCTATCTCAAATCTCATATCTCAAAAAAGAGCCTTATAAAATAAATAATGTCTTCCTTTAACAGAATATTTCAATTTCCTGTACGTTTACAGGAAACAACCTCTTCATTTATTAACCTAACCTGAATCCAAAATGAAGCTGATAACCTGCAAATACCTGTGTATTATTGCCGTGCTGTTAATGGGAGTGATAAAAGGAAACAGCCAGACTGCAATGCCCGAAGAGCTAAACAGCAGCAATATTGATGGTCAGATAAAATATCTTGAGGAAAGGACAAGGATCTATGAAAACTACCGTGCAATCAGGGAGGATATGTTTCAGAAGATCAACAAAAATATCAGGGATACACTTACCGCTGACAGAAACAAAATCAATGAACTGAATAATCTTGCATCAGCACTAAAAATCACCTACGATTCCCTTAACCTCATACTGGAAAATACAACTGTAAATCTCAATGAGATGACTGCCACAAAAAACAGTATCGGCGTCCTTGGGATGGAAATAAATAAGACAGCCTATAATACTATTATGTGGAGTATTACAGCAGTATTATTAGCCATACTTGCTATAGGATTTCTTGCTTTCAAAAGAAACCTTATTACTACAATCAGAACAGGCAAAGAGTTAAAGGATCTCACGGAAGAGTTTGAGAAATACAGGCAGACAACCCGTATAGCACGTGAAAAGATGCAGATGGATCACTTCAATGAGATTAAAAAACTGAAAGGAAAGTAAGGCAAAAGATACAAGACAATATCAGGTGCCTGGAGTCGTGTGTCGTGTGTCGTTCGCCGTGTGTCGTGCGCCTTGTGTCGTGCGCCTTGTGTCGTGCGCCGTGTGTCGTGCGCCGTGTGTCGTGTGTCGTGCGCCCTTAATAGCTAATTCGATTATTACAAAAAATTTCCTAATTTTGATAAAAATCATTTAACAGATTAACGATATGGCAAGCGGAAACAGTAGTTCAAAATCAATTGCAGTCATCTTTATAATAATAATTATTATAGGTGTGGTGCTTTACGCACTGTATAGCCGTGAGCACAAAAAGCTAATGACTATCATGGAAGATCAGAAAGTTTCTCTAACTGATAAAATAACTGAACGTGATTCTGTTATCAATGAATGGATCCTGACCTTCAGTGAGATTGAAAAGAACCTTGCCACAATCAAGGAAAAGGAAAAGATCATAACCATCAGCTCATCAGATGTTGAGTTTTCAAAAGATCAGAGAGACAGGATCCTTGAAGATATAAAATACATTAACTCTCTTCTTGAGCAGAACAAAAAAAAGATTGCCTCGCTGAATGCCCAGCTGAAAAAGTCGGGTGGAACAATTAAGGCTCTCCAGATAAAGATTACAGAGCTTGAAGCATCAATGAAACAGAGTGAATCTGAAATATCGGATCTGAAGACAACTCTGGCAGATAAAAACTTCGAGATAGAGCAGCTCAATGAAGAATTGACAGATATGCAGGTAACAATCGATCAGAAGGAAGCTGAAATAGTAAACAAGACTGCTGAACTTAATAAAGCCTATTATGCATACGGGACATTTAAAGAGCTTAAAGCAAAAGGCCTTGTAACAAAGGAGGGAGGATTTATAGGTCTGGGCAAAAAGATATCCCTTATAGAGAATTTCCCCGACAGTGCTTTCACTCTGATCAATATAACTGAAACGAAAACTATTCCCGTCAATGCAAAGGATGCTAAACTTATTACCGAGCACCCGGCAGGATCATATGAGTTAATCCGAAGCAATGGTATAGTGGAATCTGTTGAGATCAAAGATCCTGCAAAATTCTGGAAGATCTCTAAGTATGCTGTGGTGGAGCTGGTAAAGTAACCAGGAAGGATGATCCTTTGCCAATGCTGCTATCAACACTAATTGTGCCGCCAAGGGTCTCGGTAAACTCCTTGCAGATAACTAATCCCAAACCAGTTCCCTCCTCGTGGTTTGTTCCCTGCGTTGTGATAGTTTCACCTATCTTAAAGAGCTTATTAACAAGCTCCTGACTCATCCCTATTCCTGTATCCTGTACCTTCAGAACCGTGCACCTGCTTTCAGTAAAAGCTGAACAGGTAACACTCCCGCCTTTATGAGTATATTTTATCCCGTTTGAGATCAGATTCCTGATTATAATACCAAGTACTTTGCTGTCACCATATACAGAAATATTATCCGGTATATCATTTATCAGCCTGATTCCCTTTGCATCAGCCTGGGATAAATATAATTTAATGACATCATCTGCCTGACTTTTCAGACCAAGAATAGTATTGACAAGCTTAAGTGTGCCTGTCTGACTTCTGGACCAGGTCAGAAGGTTTTCGATAAGCAACATTAATTTATGAGAAGACTCATTGATCATCGTTACATACTCATTCAATTCTTCCTTTCCAATTTTATCGGCATTTACCTGCAGAAGCTCGGTAAGACCAACGAGAGCACTAAACGGGTTTCTCAGGTCATGAGCAATAATTGAGAGCAGTTTGTCTTTGGTTTGCACGGTTCTTTTCAGTTCTTCCTCGGATTTTTCAAGGCGCTCATTGGTATCAGTCAATTGCCTGTTCTGCAGCTTTATGCTTTCGCTCTGGTTCATAATTTGCTGATTATTCAACTCCAGTACTCTTTCGTGTTTTCTCCTTTGCTTCAGGAGAATAAGAAGAATGATAAAGATAGTCACGAAGAGCAAAACTATTGCAGTCAGACCAATGGTGATGAACCTCCCCCGCTTAAGCTTAAGTTCCTTTATTGCGTTATCCCTGTTAAGAAGATCAATTTTAGCCTCTTTCTGTTGTCGTTCAAACTGATATTCAAGTAAGAAGATCTTCTCAGACACCTGCTTGCTGAACAGGGTATCATTATACCTGATAACTCTTTGTTGCAGCTCTGATGCTGTTTTATAATCTTTCATTAAGAACGAAATATCTGACAGCACCTGCAGGGCATCCCGTATTGTCCTGTTTGCACCTATCCCTTTGGCTATTGTCAGTGCTTCCTGTGCAAGGGCTTTTGCCTCCATGGTTTTATTCTCCCTCACAAAAATCAGCGACTTCTGGATAAGCAGGTTTGCATACAGATCTTTATCATTTTGCCTGTCAACCTTATCAAGCGAAAGATTATAATTTTCAATTGCGGATACTATGTCTCCCTGCTGAAAATAAATATCTCCGACATATTTGTAACATGTAGCCTGTTCTGCCACCTGACCGAGCTCCTTTCTCAGCGATAGCGATTTCTTATAATATATCAAAGCACTGTCCAGCCTCCCCTCTGTACGATGTATTCTTCCGGCATACAAATTTACATAGGCAAGCATTTTTTTATTCTGAATTCTGGTGGCTATTGCCTCGGCTTTCTTCAGGTTCTCATATGCCATGGCAGTCAGTTCCTGATAAACATATAAATTGGCCAGGTTGAGATACGCATAGCCTGTTTGGTCGGGAATATCATTTTTTAATGACACATCAAGACCCATATAGTAAAAATCAACTGCTTTGGAGTATTTTCCCATTACCCTGTATGCCACACCAACAAAACTGTATGCATTGGCAAGACTTACAAAATCATTATTCCTGACAGATAAATCTATTGCTTCGTTTCCATATTTCAGTGATAGTTCGGGGGCAGCGTTTCTGTGCTCCCAGCATAATTTCAGAAGTTCAGAGATCCGGGAGGAGTCGCTTTTGTTAACAGATGATACAGATATAGTATCATCAGGCTTCAATTCATAGTGCAACCCATATGATACCGGGAATAAAGTAATGATCAGAATAAATGAAAATATACCCTTCTGCATATACAGATATGTTATCCGAACCTTGTAAATATAAGTATTCTTTTATTCCTTTTTAGAATTTTTAACATTTTATCGGATAACTGTGAATTGTTTGTGAATTATGGTGCGACGGTATGACGGTACGAAGGTACGACGGTTTAAGGTTACTAAAATTTTATAATACTGCACCGTTGCGCCATTGCTCCGTTGTGCCGTTGAGCCCTCTTAATTCAACCTGTCCTCCACCTCATTCCCCAGCAGGAAGTTCAGGAGGTTTAGAGCTGCCCTGCGCTGAAGCTCCGGCATTGATTTGTCGGAATACCATGCATAATGTCCCGTGCAGATAACCCGTGGATGATTTGCAAGTCCTGCCTCTTTATCGGTCAGGGGTTCATTTTCAAACACATCAAGTCCTGCACTATGCAATTTACCTGTTTCGAGTGCCTCCAGCAGTGCATCCTCACTGATAACTTCACCACGCGAGGTATTTATTATTACCGGTTTCCTGTTCATCATCATGAAGGTTTCCCTGTTGAGCAAATGTTTTGTCTCGGCAGTCAGATTACAATGAACAGAGATCACATCTGATCTTTCCAGCAGATCCTTAAGCTCAACACGCCCGGCAGACAGCTGTTTAAAGTGATCATCCGGCTTATAGGGATCGCAGGCAATAAGCTCCCGAAATAACGGAGCTGCCTTTTTACAGAATACACTTCCTATCCGGCCTAATCCTATTATTCCAAGTACCTTATCGTGCAGTTCAATAACATCGGAGACCGGAGGTGTCCCGAAGTGGTTTTCGACCTGGGATTTTGTGTTCCACAGGGCACGTGTACATGAGAACATCAGTGCCAGGGCGTGATCAGATACTGCATGATTTGCATAACCCTGCACGTTTGCCACTTTAACACCATGTCTTGTACAGGCATCGATATCAACATTGTCATACCCCACCCCGTAGCGGACAACAGCCTTCAGATTTTTCATACCTGAAAGGAATCGGTCATCTATCCTGGTATGCCTCACCAGGATTCCATCGGCGTTTTTGGCGAATTCTGTTTTTTCAGACAGATCACCTTTATAATCGGGATGCATTTTAAGGGTGAATCCGTTCTTTTCAAACAGCTCCTTTTCAAAATCATACGATTTATAGCCCGAATCAAGAATTACAATCTCCATGTCAATGTTTCTCTTTAAGCTATACTAATAATTTCTGCAAATTAGTCAAAAAAACTGGTACGATGGTATGAAGGTGCGGCGGTACAGCGGTACGATTGTAGGGCAGTTCGACGGTTCTATGTAACTATTCCCCCTTTGAAGGGGGCAGGGGGATGTCGTTCCATGACAGTTCCGTGTTCCGTGTTCCGGGTTCAATGGTTGGTAGTTTATTTAAATTTTTACCACGGAGTTTCACGGAGTTTAACACAGAGTTGCACTGTTTTATTACTCCGTGAAACTCCGTGGTTAAAAAACTCCGAAATGCAAATTACCCAGCAGTTGAACTACATCCCGCGACGAAGTACAAATATCATCCACGGAGCAATACTGAACTCCGATTTCCACTCAAATGGTTCATCGCTGTATCCCAACGGCGTATATGTAGCCTCAAGGATCAATCCGGCATCAGAGAATAACTTATGGTAATCCTCCACTGTCCAGAAGATATCCTCAACAGGCCTGCGGTCTTCAACATCAAGCATTATATCACGGACAATATCTCCTGTCCGGGCATGCCAGTTCTCAGGGAAATCTTTCGTAGTAAATGAAGCCCATTCGTTGGTATAAAGTTCAGGGGTGGAGTCGAGGCAGACAATTTTACCTGAGGGCTTCAGCAAATCCTTCAGACCGGTCAGTATCTCAGTCCGGATCTGCCAGCCAGGTATATTATCAAATGTGAAGATTGACTGCACCAGATCGTACTGCCCATTCCCGAGGTGACTGTATTCACCGTTTGTAACTATCCGGTAATCACCCCCTTCATCAAATTTCCGGGCATTTGCAAGCATTTCGGCGGAGATGTCTATCCCTGTTACATTAAATCCCAGCTTTTTAAGGAATCTTGTTGACCTCCCTGTTCCGCAACCGAAATCGATTGCCCTGTTACCTGTTACATGCTTTGATATTATCTCCGGCAGATCGCGGTAAGCCAGGTAGTATGTATTGGGGAATTCAAGCTTTGCATATGATTCTGCTCTTGTCTGGTTTCCCCAGGAATTTTCAAAGTTTGTGTAATTCGTTGTCATTCGTTGTCATTTATTGTCATACAATAGTCATTGATGGTCATTCATTGTCATTAATTGTCATTCAAATGTTTTACAACTAATGACGCCCGAAGGGCAAATGACAACCAATGACGTCCGCCGGAAGACGGACAAATTACTATTTACCGATCACCGATTACTGATTACCGGCTTTCCCCTCCGCCTTCCGTCTCATTTCTTTTTCCCCTCCATCCTTACCTTTCCCTGGTTCAGGATAACCTTGCTGTAAGTACCGGTATCATCCTTAACAAAATCAAGGGTTGCCTCCACAACCTTCAGAAAGAATTTCGTCTCGCTTTCAGGAAAGATCTCAATCTTACCCTGACCTGTAGCCTGAGAGAAGATCTTCTCACCCTCAACAGTTATGGCCAGTACAAAACCAGGCATCAGCTCATAATTACCCACGTATCGCGTTAGTATTTCGGGCGACAGCTTTATCTCAACATGGGACGGAAGTGGTTTATCACTCTTTTTCCAGATTGTCTGTGTACCCCTGTCGTCTGTAACAGCTTCGTTTACAGTACCTGATTCATTGCGTTTAAAAATTATTGTGGTGAATGAGTCTTCGAAAAAGAACTTATCTTTTTCCATAGCCCTTAATCTGTACTTCTTACCTCCCCCTCTCTGGGAGAAAAGCTTACTGCTATCACATGTGATGAATCGCTGATTGCTGTTCTCATCTTCATATACCCCGGTGTACTGTTTCAGAATATCTTCGCTTACAGGGATCTCTTTATAATTCAGTGGTTTACCAAGTGCAAGGGCTGCCATTTTCATTGAGACCAGATCGGGTGATTTTCCGTTGCTGTTTGAAAATACCGCAACAAATATATCCTCTCCCGGAAGATAAATGCCATTGCACAGGTAACCGTTAATTGCACCCCCATGCTCAATTGTGGGACTTCCCTGCAGCTGTCTGAGGAACCATCCGTAACCATAGCTGGTGCCTTTACCATCCGATAACTTATACTCAGTAAATGCCTTATCGAGAGTCTCCTTTTTTACAATTTTATAAGAGATAAGAGCTCTGTTCCATCTGTACAGGTCCTCAACAGTAGACATAACTGAACCGGCCGCATAGGGAAGCAGCATGCTCAGATAGTCGGCATTAACCGTTTTATCTCCATCAGTCTGATAACCGCTGGCCCTGTTCCTGAGGATAATCTTATCATTGCCATATAGTGAATTTGTCATACCGGCAGGTTTGAACAGGTTTTCCTCAATATATTCAGCATATGTTTTCCCTGATGCTTTTTCAATTATATATCCCAGAAGGAAAAATCCTGAGTTATTGTAATTCCATTTCGTGCCGGGTGCAAATTCCATTGGCAGATTTTTGAACTTGTCGATAGCTTCGGCAGGACTGAGGTCCTCCTTAATATATTTCTGAAAATCGGGAACACCTGTATAGCTTTTTATACCGGAGGTATGTGTAAGCAGGTGCTCGATTGTTATCGTATGGGCCTGGGTGGGATAATCGGGGATAAACTTCGTGATATCGTCCTGCAGGGATAGTTTCCCCTGTTCCATAAGCTGGAGTATTGCAATGGCAGTGAACTGTTTTGTTATTGATCCCACCCTGAAGATCATATCAGGTTGCATGGGAACGTTAAGTTCAAGATCAGCCATGCCAAATGCTTTCTTATAAATTATCTCGCCCTTTACTGCAACAAGTGCCGCGCAGCCTGTCTCTCCGGTTTTAAACTGTGCCGACAGCATCTTATCGAATTCCGCAGTCATTGCTTTTGTTTTGGCCGGCTGGGACTGAACGGATAATGTGACAAATACCATCAGCAGAATGATGGCAGCCTTAATGGATCTCTTCTGATTCATGATTAATTGTTTTTGAGGAAGGAAATAAAGTTAGCTTTTTAAAATGATTTACCCAATGACTCTTTTTATACCGAGATGTTGCATTGGCGGAGGAAAAAAGGTGCGACGGTGCGGCGGTATGACGGTGCGCCAATAGGGATCCCCTCCTGGGAGGGGTTGGGGGTGGGTTTTTTATTCGACGAATATTTATATTTTTACCACGGAGTTTCACGGAGTGATAAAACAGTGCAACTCTGTGTTAAACTCCGTGCAACTCCGTGGTTAAAAAGAAACAGGAATATTAAATACTCTGCTCTGCCGCAGAAGCAGACATCCTTTCCTGCATAGACTGATTGTACTTCTCCTCACACTTCCTTCTCCACTCTTTCTTATGATTGTGCTTTGAGCCCGGAGCAACCCCGGTAAGCAGTATCTTCGAAAGGATGAACAACCCGGCTGTCTGCCAGAAGGTAAGTACCGGACCATTGAACAACTCAGGTATCAGCCAGTTCCATAGTGCCTGGACACCAAATACCAAAAGAATTACAAAACCAATACCAAGGATTCCGAATCCAACATACTTTAATACTTTTAACGCTTTCATACTAGTTATTTTTTATTTGTTTATATAATTCATCAAGGTTCTTACGCAATGCAAGCACTGCATAACGCTTTCTGGAGATCAGGGTGTTGATCGCCACACCGGTTTTCCCTGAGATCTCCTTAAAGCTCATATCATTAAACTCATTGTCAATGAACACACTGCTTTGCTCCTCCGGCAGCGACGAAAGTGTATCGTCTATTGTCTCCCATATCAGCTCCTTCAGTTCTTCGTCTTCAGGGCTTGTTCCCACTGACGGAAGTATCTCTTCAAGGGTAAGTGGACCATCTTCTCCTTCAGAAACAGCATCATTATAGCTCAAGGTTTCATGCCGCTTTTTCCTGAAAAGATCGGTGATACGGTTATCAGCCACTTTATAGAGCCAGGCTGTGAGGTTCTCGATCCTTCTTATGTCGTTGAATCCTACTGTGAGCTGGTAAAAGATATCCTGCAGAATATCCTCCGCCTCCACACTTACAGGGATCCGCTTCCTTATATATCCGAGCATACGGTTATGCTCTTTCTTATAGGCTGCTGTGATCTTTTCCGATTCTTTTGGACTCATTATTAAAGGATCTATAATTCCATAGACGTATGAGGATGAATTATATTTTAAAGGTATGGGTATTTTCGGTGCGGCGGTTCGACGGTTCTATGTAACTATTCCCACTTTGAAGGGCAGGGGGATGTTGTCTCGTTTTAGTTCCGGGTTCTAGGTTCGATAGTTCGAGGGTTCCATGATATAAGTTCCCCTCCTGGGAGGGGTTGGGGGTGGGTTTTTGCCTGAGAAATATTTAGATTTTACCACGGAGATTCACGGAGTTAAAACGGAGTTTCACGGAGTAAAAACAGTGCAACTCCGTGTTAAACCCCGTGTAACTCAGTGGTTAAAAAGGATTTCCCGCAGATCACGCAGATTTGCATACTAACAAAAGAATCCTGATAGAGGTGATATGAGAATCAGGTCATGATCTGAACAGCTTATGTCTTTTTCCTGTAAACCGCTTTTTGCTCTGCCACCTGATCTGCATAATTCCCTGCCTTTACTTTATTCTTCATGTTTTGGATTTGAGAAGAATTATTTCTTCTGGCTTTTATTTCAAAGGTTATATCAAACACCTTTTGAATCTTTGCAAGCATAGTAAAGTTCAGTAGCTTATCCCCGTTATAAAGCTGTGTTATATAACTTGGGGAAACACCTAATCTTGATGCAAGTTCCTTTTTCTTTAGTTTGCTACCTGTAAGCTGATTCTCATCAATCTCACTCAGGAATCTGAACATTATCATATGTGCCTCATGATCAAGCTCTTCCTTTTCATCCCTGAAATTATACAGTTCTTCAAATTCACTTTCTGTTTTGTACTTATCTTTAAATTTCATACTGATATCCTCCCACTTTTTCAATCAATGCTATTTCTTTTGCTGAAAGTCCAATACTCTTCTTTCGTCTGTGTAAGATTGCTGCTACCACAATGAATGTTCCTGTTTGAGTTCTTATTTCTTTACAATAAATACGGTCATTTTCCTGACCTTTAAAGAACTTCATAGCGGTTACACCCCTACTCTTTTCATTAATATCTTCCTTATCATACAGGGCTGTATTCCTGTACCCTCCCAGAATGATTTCAGTTATATATTTAAATTTTTTACCATGTCTTTCATCCTGGTACAAATAATCAATTATCTCCCTTTTATTAACAGAATCCACATAAATAGACCTTCTGCCATCTCTTGTCGAAATAATATGTTCACATTTTCGTTTCACAAAATTAAGCTATAGGTTAATAAGTTGTATATAGATTTCTTAAATAATTTAGCAGTAGATTAATTTTTTTAATCCTCAATTAAATGATGCCAGCCTCTTGTATTATAACGCAGCGAGCGTTAGTTCAAAATTACAGAATGGAAAGTAAATATCCAAATATGTAAAAATGGTGCGGCGGTACAACAGTGCGACGGTTCGACGGTGCGATGGTTCGAAGGGTTTGGGGGTACGGCAGTTGAACTTAAAATAAAAAAAGTGCAACACTGTGGTTACAAAAGGATTTCCCGCAAAGACTCAAAGAAGCAAGGGATTGATGGAATCATTCAATGTTTGTGAGATACCGGATAAAAATATATTTGCAATGAAATAAATATTTAGTATATTTGCATGATATATCATACATTATTAACATATAAGACACATAATGACTGATATTTCAAACATAAACTGGACCGCTGCAAGCGACACCTCCATATTGGAGGCTCTTGGAGCATTTATCAGGCATAACAGGCTTCAGCAGAACAAAACACAGGAGCAACTGGCAAGAGAAGCTGGTATTGTACGATCAACATTAAGCCTTTTTGAGAGAGGTGAAAATATAAGTCTTATTGTTTTTATCCAGCTTTTACGTGCACTAAAGCTTCTTCCCAGGCTTCAGGAGTTTCAGATAAGGCAGCAGATAAGCCCTTTGCAGCTTGCTGTAATGGAACGATCAAAGAGGTCCAGAGCCGGGAAAACAAAAACCGGCAAATCGGTATTGAAACCTGAAAGTGACTGGTAACAATGGAAACAGCTTATGTAAATATATGGGATAAGCGTGCAGGGGCAGTTGCCTGGGATGCAGCAACAGGTACAGCAGCATTTGAATTTGACCCTTCCTTTATAAGCAAAGAATGGGATCTGTCGCCATTGATGATGCCACGATTGCAAGCCGCAGGGAGGATCTACTCCTTTCCGGAATTAAGAAACAGTCAGGCATTTAAGGGACTTCCCGGATTGCTGGCTGATGCCCTGCCTGACCGGTATGGAAATGAGATCATAAATAACTGGCTGGCACGCAGAGGTCGCCCTTCAAACAGCCTGAATCCGGTTGAGATGCTATGCTTCATTGGCAAAAGAGGGATGGGTGCGTTGGAGTTTGAACCTAATGAACCCCGGATATCAGACAGATCGGTGAAAATTGAGATAAGCGACCTGGTGAAAATAGCAAATGATATTCTTTCCGGCCGGCAGAATTTCTCAACCAGTCTTTCTGATAATGAAGAAAAAGCATTGCTCGACATTCTGAAGATCAGCACATCGGCAGGCGGGGCAAGGGCAAAAGCCATTATTGCCTATAATCCTGAAACAAAGGAGGTACGCAGCGGGCAGGTGCTTGCGCCTAAGGGCTTTACGCACTGGCTTATCAAGTTCGATGGTGTTACTGACAGCCAGTTCGGTACCGCACATGGGTACGGACGTGTTGAAATGGCTTATCATCTGATGTCCAAAGAGGCAGGTATTGAAATGAATGAGTGCCGTTTAATTGAAGAGAACGGAAGAGCACATTTTATGACAAGAAGGTTTGACCGGGAACCTGATAATGAGAAAATCCATATGCAGAGTTTCTGTGCAATTCAGCACTATGATTTCAACGACATATTGTCTTACAGCTATGAGCAGCTCTTTGAGACTATGAGAATGCTTGGTCTCCCCTACCCTGATGCGGAACAGCTTTACCGGAGGATGGTGTTCAATGTTCTCTCGCGCAATTGCGATGATCACACCAAAAACTTTGCTTTTTTGATGGATAAGACCGGTAAGTGGAGGCTTTCACCGGCATTTGATCTCTGCCACTCATACCGACCGGGCAGTTCGTGGGTAAGCCAGCAGTCACTCAGCGTAAATGGTAAAAGGCAAAATATTACCCGTGAAGATTTTCTTTCGGTGGCAAAACAGATGAATATCAAAAAAGCTCCTCAGATTATTACCCGGGTAAATGAATCGGTAAAGAAATGGAATCAATATGCTGAGGAGACAGGAGTGAATATAAAGCTGAGAGACGCTATAAATTCTACATTAATCTGGTTTGGGTAATAAAAACAGTGCAACTCCGTGTTAAACCCTGTGTAACTCAGTGGTTAAAAAGGATTTCCCGCAGATCACGCTGATCTTCGCAGATAAAAATCCCTCGCAAAGACGCTAAGACGCTAAGGGTTGAAGAAATCATGGTCAATCACCCCTCTGTCGCAGCGCACATATCCTCTGAAGAGGAGAAAATCCGGTATTTTCTTGTGAAGGAGATGTTAATGCGGGACAAATTACTATGAATTACGGCGAAGCCGAATTACGCCGAAGGCAAATTACAGCGAAGCTAAATGACAACCATTATTACCATAACAATAATGAAAAAATAATTGACTTTGCCTTCAGATTGTCTTAATTTAGAGTAATAATAATCACCTCTAAGAGCTTTAATATGAAAACAATCCGTTTAACTGCCGGAAGTCTGATGGTGCTGACCGGAATACTCCACTTATTGCCGATGTTTACCGATCCAAAGAATCCCGATGCACTTCCAATGCTGATATTTGCAGTTGCCTATCTGCTTACAGGTGTTCTGCTTATCCTTGATAAAAGGTCTGGACAATTCCTTGGAGTTATCTTTCCGTTCATCGGGCTGGTAATTGGTTTTACAAAAATCGGAGTAAGGAACTGGGATACAATGCTTACAATAATGTTCCTTATTGATGCTGTGGTGATAATATGCTGTTTGTACCTTATATCAAGACTGAGGAAGAGCTGAAAGAAATTGTCATTCAATTGTCATTCAGTTGTAATTCAGTTGTAATTCAGTAGTAATTCATTGTAATTCATTGTAATTCATTGTAATTCATTGTAATAATTACGTGAAGCAAATTACTATAAATTACGCCGAAGGCAAATTACGCCGAAGGCAAATTACGCCGAAGGCATATTACGGCGAAGCCGAATTACGTCCGACGAAGGAGGACCAATTCCAATCAATTACAGCGAAGCAAAAACATCTAATACTGCCGCAATGGCAGTTTCTCATTGAAATATGGTATTTGATTGCTGATAAACGAGATCTGGCGACGCCGGGAAGAGATCTGACAGGTCAGAGAATCGATCTGACTGGTCATTGAAGCTATCCGGCGGATCAGAGAAATGATCTGACTGGTCGTTTTAACGATCTGGCGAGTCGTTGAATCGATCTGGCAGGTTATTGAAAGGATCTGACAGGTAGTTGAAGGTATCTGTCGGATTGTTGGAGGCATCTGGTGAAAGATCGATGGGGGGAGCTGGGCGGGAGACCGGGTGATGGGGAGATCGAAGAATATCACTGCAACCAGGGACCCAATGCTCAAAAGAAGTCCGGAGAACTTTGAAAAACATGATAGGAATATTTACCGGACTCTACTGACCACGGGGGATGAAGGGGTGTTATGTGTATTTTACGGATAAGGAGACTGAGGAGTAATTCACCTCCAGAATTATCAGTTTATTTTTATGTCATCAATACCGTCAACAATTTTTTTATACTTTAAAGACTAGTTGATTATTAGTATTTTACAATAATTAGTTCGAGTACTAATTCAACCAATTCAAGTACTTTTTTCAAGAAAAATATTTATTGAGTATTTAGTTTACTTAAATCCATAAAACATTAAATAGGCAAAATATTTCTACCTTTAATTGTGAAGAAATCATTAGTTAGGGATGAAGTTACCTTATTCAGAATACCTACCCATTGAAAAATTGTCTGCTGTTTTCAATAGCACTACAAATTCATACAAATACTATTGGTTTCTATCAATCCTAGACTTCATCAAACTAAATCCTGGGAAAAATATTCCAATTGACCATATTGTAATTGATATGATAGCTACAGCTTGGTACCCTATCAATTATTTCAAACTCTCGTTTGGTGAACTAGACCAATTCTCAATTTTTATTTTGAAGCTCCAAAACAATTTCAGCTACCCAATGGATATAAAAAGACAGGAATTGAAATTGGATCTTATTAATAGAAAAGATGATCGAGAAATAAAACACATTATTGCAAAATTATCTAGATATGTTCCCTATAGATTTATTTCACCATGGTTTATAGATGAGACTGCAGGGATTCTTGATACAAAGAAAAATGCTTTAATTACTTCTCTATCCAACCAATATTTTACTAATGAGTCCTCTGCAAGTATCTATAGAATAATAGATGGATCTATTGAGATAAACAACTTATGGGAACAATATCTAATTAAACATCTTCCAATATTACAAAGTTTTTCATACTGGAATCTTATTAAGTTTTTACAAAAAAAGAATCCTAACGTCCCAAGTATTTCGGAAAAATTATTTCAACCAGAAATGAGGGCTTTAAAATCCGCCAGATTGTATTGGGATACATACCTGGAGAGTAAAATAAATCTTAAATGCATATATTCCGATGAAGAAATAAATACTGATAATTATAGCATCGATCATTTTCTTCCGTGGAGCTTCGTGGCTCATGACCAACTTTGGAATCTAGTTCCAGTTCCCCATCAGATTAACTCTTCCAAAGGAGATAAGTTACCATCACAACGGTACATAGAGAAATTAGGCGAAATTCACTTTGATGCTTTTCATATTGTTTGGAAGACATTAAAGGAAAAGAATCTAGAAGATTATACCACCTTATTTAAGGAAAGTATTTCAGATATTGCACGGATTGAGAAACCTATGTTTATAAGGACTCTTTCAGAAAATATTAGACCATTAATACAAATTGCTACTAATATGGGTTTCATACCCAATTGGTCATGGAGAAATTAATATCCTATAAAATCATTTTCTTTCAAGTAACTCTTTAATATAATCGTTGGGATTTTGAAAAATATTTGGGTCTTCAGCTATTTTTTCTTTGATTATCTGAAAACCACCATTCGCATATTCTGATATGATCTGTATTATTTCATTTGGCGTTTCCAAAATCTTAAATCCTTTATCTGACTTTGCGATAGCTGCTAAAATCAAAGCGTATGCGACATCTTCACCATTATTTAAAATTACACTAAACTTAAATGCATCACTTTTTACACTATCAGTCTTGCTTGTAGGATCCAATTTTAAAGGCTTATTATTAATAAAACCAATTATAGATGCCCAGGCATAAGCTTCCCAAAGTTGCGAAAAATACTTTCGATGTGATTTAGCTTGTTCCATTTTCCTTGAAAACTTTTCAAGAACTGCATCTCTATTACTTTCAAGAAACTTTGGGGCGAGTCCAGTTATTTCTTCAATTAAGCCCATCTTATTTTATAACTTTAATTGTTGTGTATGTATTTGATAGTGTTGCTTTACCGTCAACCCCTTCTGTCTTTGTTTCTAATATCATTAATTTTTTTACTCTTGAGTCCTTGCTTAATTCGCTCTTAATACTGATTAAATCCTTTGTCATTATTATGCTTTGCTCAAAAATATCTGAAATTACTTCGGAGTAACTTCGAGTCGTAGGATCATCTAGAGATGAAGATGGAGCATCAGTAATAAAGGGGAACGATTGTCCTTTATATTCATTTGATTTTGTAATTATTGCATTAATAATTGACATTTTTATTAATGTTAGATGACCTGTACTCGGAATCCAAGGTTTTCCATCCTCATCATATACATTAATAATATTTGTATCAGGATTTATTTTAATAACACCTTTAATAGAATTATTCACTTCAGCAATCTTCCTATATTGTTTGTTCGCTCTTTTTTCTATGTCTGCTACTAGCTCTTTATATTCGTTTTCTCTAACTTTCTTAATTAAATCTCTTAGAAGCTCAGAGTACTTAATCAGCTCAACTTCTGGTATTTTCTCAGAGTTCTTTCCACTTAATTTATTCAGTTCATCATTGTTCTTTTTAATTTCTGATTCAAATTCACCAATTTTTCTTTCAATATGGTCAATCTCTATTGTCAATTCATTCTTCCGTTCAGTGAAATATTTAAAACTATTTCTGTTCTTAACTGAATCAGCAGCAGCAATATCTAAATTAATGTTATATTTCTTTTGTACATTCTCAATTTCAGAAATGACTTCTTTCTGTTGCTCTATTTTTTCGTTTCTAGTTTTAATTAAATCTTGAATACTTTTTTTTGAAGTTTTAATCTCTTCATCAACATCATCTAACTTTGATAAAATCTTTTTTGGCCAATATTTTAAAGTGTTAACTTTATTATTAAGATCCTCCATTTCTGGATTTAATAATTCCGATTTTGGCCTTCTATTAAGCTTATTTTTAATTGCCAAGTAGGCCTCAGAATCCTCATGAGCCTCTCTTTCACACAACAAACACCTCTTAGCATCTAACATTAATTGTATATATTGATCACCTGGGACATCTTCGGGCAGTGATACTTCCTTCTTAATCTGTTTTTGCCTCCAAACTTCAAATTCAGTTAGCTGTTTTCCAGCGTCTTTTAGTAACGGTGTTAGCCCTTTAAGCATCCATTTTTTTGAAAAATTAATTCTCTCCTCAACATCCTTTTGATCAATTTTATCATTTAAAGATTTAATCTCATTTTCAAGTAGAGTTTTTTTTGTTTTTAGTTCTGGGAACTTATCAAAATTATTTAGAAGCTTTTCTGTTTCTAATATCTTATTTAAGACCTCTTCCTTCTCTTCAAGTCTTTTCT